>JAABUX010000367.1_pt1 | contig 77460 bp, 64 predicted proteins | sample 5561851 | NCBI WGS metagenome assembly JAABUX01 (sample SAMN10711883, study PRJNA513361) | rock metagenome | isolation source: Antarctica rocks | place: Antarctica: Victoria Land, Richard Nunatak red sandstone | collected 2016-01-03
ATGATCGCCTCTGCGGTGCGGCGCGCCTGCCGTCCCTCGCTGCCCTCATCCTGCAGCAGGCTGTGCGTCCGCCTGCGTCGCTCCTCGCGGTCGCCGCCTGATCCCCGACTTTTCGGCCTGATACCTTTAATCTTCTCCAGGATTGTGATGGCCGGTTGCGACGCTGCCTTGGGGGCGGCGACAACGCTATGCGCGGAAACGGCGGACGGCGCCATGACGGCCACGCTGCTCACGGCCAGAGCCAAGACCGTGAGTCTGGCCCGTCGGTCGACGTTAAGGATGGGACGCGTAGCGCCAGGCATGGAACTCGTGTCGTTGCTTTGCTTCTGTGTCATTCTCGTGCTCTTGCCTCTCGTTACGAAGCTAACCGGCGCTTACAGCACCGAACGTCTCCATCATAGGAGGAGCTTCTAAGAACGATCTAAGGAAACCTTGAGAGGAGTTAAAGAGGTTGCGCAGAAAACGTTAAGCACCATCACACCCTTAATTATTGACGGACACCTGTGCGCGTACCACAGTCGTGGACTAGGGAGCAGGTTCGGGCGCCGTGGTGGGGCCACGAACGCGCATCTTGCCGCCACGCCACGTCACTGGATCGAGGCGCAGAGTACGTACGCCGCCCGCGTCGTAGCCCGGACCGCCGCTCCAACCGTGGTAGAGAAGCCACCAGCCGCCGTGTGGACCTTGCACGAGTGAACCGCCGCCCGGCCCGGTCACGTTCGCTCGCCCGCGCAGGATCGGGTTGTCTCGGTCCTTAACGAAGGGGCCGAGCGGCGACGCCGAGGCAGCATACCCTTCCGCATAATCGTGTTGCCAGTCATTGCCAGAGTAGAGCAGGTCGTACACCCCGTCATGCTTGACGACGAATGGCCCTTCGACCGTGGTAAAGTTGGTTCCGTTCTCCCAGGGTTGGTTCACGCCGAAGAGGCTGATGCGTGGCCCTGCCGCATGCATGAGGTCGGCCGTGAGCGGGAGCACCGATATGTTGTGCCGCGGGGCGTCGACAGAGATGTACAGGTAGGCCCGACCGTTCGTGTCGATCAGCGGAGCCGGATCAATGTAGCCCTGCCCGGTGTGGTCGCCGCATCCAATGACCGCACGAGGCACGAAGGGGCCGGTTGGACGGAGCGCCGTGGCGACCGCGACGCAGTGAACGCCGTCCTGTAGGCTCTTGCCGCCATAGTACAGGTAGTAGACGCCGCGGCGGGCGACGACGGAGGGAGCCCACCAGTCGCCTGTTGCCCAGCCTGGACTCGCGATCAAGGCATCGGCGACATACAGCCAATGCACGAGGTCGCGCGAGTGCAGGATGGGGAAAAAATGATTGTAACTTTCCCAGGACGTCGTCGTGGCGTAGGCATAGTAATCATCCCCGACGCGCAAGACGCTCGGGTCGGGAAAATCGCGTGTATAAACGGGATTGTGATACTGCCCGGCCGCGCTTCCCTGTTCGGCCGCGCTGGCGCGCCCCTGTCCAGCCACCTGGCCTGCACCACTACAGACGACGAGCGCTACGCAGGCCAGGATCACCACGCCCACCGTGATCGCGCGTGAAGTTATCCTACGACGACGGAGCCATCGGGCGCCTTGCACGAAAGGCGTACCGACGATACATCTGAGGCACGCTCGATGTGGTCGCGCATGTCGAAGGCCACGTGTGGTTGATCGACCGCGTTCGGCGCGGTTTTGATGGACACAGACGCGCGCCGCAGCGTGCTTGAGTGTAGAAGCCACCACTACCTTCCCCTCCCTCGACCCATCGTTTACACGACATCGTGCGTAGCGTAGCACGACGTACACCGCGTGGTCAAACAGGCTCACGCCTTTCGGGAGAGTGTCGTGAGGTCGTGCTACAGTCGACATTTAAGCGCCGACCCAACAGGATAAGGTGAGGCTGAGGAACGCAATGAGTTTTTTGTTTGTCCATTGCCTCGACCATACGTCATCCCTCAGTATTGGCTGGCCATCTCCTATACTGTACGTAACAGGCACATCGTGCTGACAAGCTAGGGCTGTAGTAGAGGTGAGAGATCGATGGGCGTGATGGTATACTCGCGGCTCGGCGACCTGCTCCGCGCGCGCAACATGGGCGTGGACGATCTCCGGCAGCAGATCGCCGCGCGCTTTAATCTGGCGGTGGATGCGCGGACCCTCGAGCGGCTGACGCGCGACGAGCGGATCCGCCGGCCCGATGTGGAGATCGCGGCGGCTGCGGCAGCTGCCCTCGACGTAGGGCTCGACGACATCTTCCTCGTGGATGCCGCACCAATGAGCAATGGCGAGAGGAGCGTCGCGGACAAGCCTAGTGATGAGGATGACATCCTCGACCCGGAGCAGGGGCGACGCCTGTCGGAACTCTTCGACCTGCAGGATTATGGTCACCTCACTGAGGCCGAGCGCGCCGAGATGGACGCGCTCGTGGCTCTGTGGGGACGAGCAGTGAATGAGCGTGGCATCCGCGACCTCGCGGCGCGACGCGGCGTCCCTGTCGAGCAGATGCGAGCGGACGTGCTCGGGGATGTCGATCGCGCACTTGCTTGGTGGCGCGAGGTGCAGGACGACCCGGCGCGGCTGGAAGCGGTGATGCACGAAGCTAAGGAGCGGCAGCAGACCCGGAGCGTCGGTTAATAGTGTCCCTATTGAGGCGAAGGCGCCGCTCCCGCTCGTGACGGACTCTCCTCCCGTCCATGCCGGGCTCAAGCAGCGTGTGGCCGCCCTCCATCGCCGTGCCGCACATGACCCTCACAACCCCGACGTCCGTGAGGTCGTCCGCCTGCGGGCAAACGATGCGTGCGAATACTGCTTGCTCCCCACGATCAGCACGTTCGAGGTGGAACACATTATCCCCGTGGACGTCTAGGCTGGTTATGTTGTCGGCGGCTTGCCAGGCGTACGGCCCCGTCGCCAGAGACAAGGCCCTGATCACCTGGATAACTACGCCTGGAGTTGCCCATTCTGCAATCGCGCCAAGGGCAGCCGCGTGGCGCATGGCAGAACACGTTTCTTCGACCCGCGCCACGACCGTTGGCCGCGGCATTTCATGTTTCCCCCAGCGACCGGATACATCGTCATTTCAGGGACGACGCCAGTAGGGCATACGACCGCGGGACCCAACGGGTTGAACTTTAATGCCGGAGGGCCGGAAGGGCCGATGGTGACGCGCCACATAGCCATTCAGAACGGCTCTTACCCGCCGCCCTGGGCACGCGCTGCCTATCGGATTTGACGGCGTGTGACCACAACGGCAGACGACGCATAAGCCGGCTGGTTTCGAGCGCTTTGGCATAGATAGCCGACGAAAGGGGCTAGAGATGGGTGCCGACGGTGGGAGTCGAACCCACATGAGCTTGCGCTCGCAGGATTTTAAGTCCCGTGCGTCTGCCATTTCGCCACGTCGGCCCGCTGACCATGTCCACGTCTAGTATACGGGTATCCATACGAGAATGACGTGTTGAAGAAGCGAAAACATATATCATAGGGGTGAGTCGCGCCCGCCTGTGTGGCGGACGCAGGCACGCGTCACGGTCGTACCGCTCGGACGACATGGCAAGGCGACGCTTAATAAGCAGAACGTATCCACCTCACTGCACGGTAGACGATGTCGCTAGAGAAGAAGGAGCAGAGCTTATGACAGCCCCACAAGATCGCGTTCCCGTCCCCGGCAGCGAGCGCAAACCTGTTGCCGGCGCGCGCGTCGTCGGCGCCGCCAACCCCGACGAGCGGATCGACGTAACGATCGTGCTGCGCCGTCGCGCTACGCCCACCGTCGGCGCCGAGGCCATGCCCGCACCTGGCGAGGGCCGTTTCGTAGACCGCGCCGCGTTCGCCGCTGTCGGCGGAGCCGATCCCGCCGATGTCGCCCACGTGGAAGACTTTCTGCACGCCCATGACCTCGACATCGTGACGGCCGACCTCGCGCGCCGCACCATCGTCGCCTCAGGCACGGTCGCATCCTTGAACGCAGCCTTCGGCGTCACCCTGGAGCTTTACCAGCACGACGACGGCGACTATCGTGGCCGCTCGGGTTCAGTGCATGTCCCAGCAGCGCTAGCGGACGCCATTATCGCCGTGCTTGGCCTCGACAACCGGCCACAGGCCGAGTCGCAGGTGCGCTTTCTCGACCCCGCTGTCGTGACGTCGAACGCGGCGACGACGACCTCGTACACGCCGCCGCAACTGGCGCAGCGTTATAATTTCCCGACCGGCGTCGATGGGACCGGCGAGTGCGTCGGCATCGTCGAGTTGGGCGGCGGCTACAAGAGCGCCGACCTCAACACATACTTTGCTTCGCTAGGCATCAAGACGCCGGCCGTCGTCGCCGTGGCCGTGGACGGCGCGCGTAATAAGCCCGACAATTCCGGGGCGGACGGCGAGGTGGCGCTCGACATCGAGGTCGTCGGCGCGGTGGCTCCCGGCGCCCGTATCGCCGTGTACTTCGCGCCCAACACCGACGCTGGCTTTCTCGACGCCATCACCATGGCCATCCACGACGCGGCGCGCAAGCCCTCGGTCATCTCGATTAGTTGGGGGTCGCGCGAACAAGCCTGGACCGCGCAGGCGCTCCAGGCCTTCGACGGCGCGTTCCAGGATGCCGCCGTGCTCGGTGTGACCGTGTGCTGCGCCTCGGGCGACAACGGTTCGGGCGACAGCGGGACCGACGGCCTCGCCCACGTCGATTTCCCCGCCTCGTCGCCACACGTGCTGGGCTGCGGCGGCACCAGCCTGCCGCCAGGCCGGACGCCGCCGGACGCCGAGACGGTCTGGAACGACGGCGTCGGCGGCGGATCTACCGGCGGCGGCGTCAGCGACGTGTTCGATCTGCCCGCCTGGCAGAAAAATGCTGGCGTGCCGCCCTCGGTTAATCCAGGAGGACGCATCGGTCGGGGCGTGCCGGATATCGCGGGCGACGCCGATCCCGCCACCGGGTACATCGTGCGCTTCGACGGCCATCAGACCGTCATCGGCGGCACGAGCGCGGTGGCGCCGCTCTGGGCCGGGCTGATCGCCTTGCTGAACCAGCACCGTGGGACGCCGGTGGGGTTCCTCAACCCCGCGCTATACGCGCTCATGACAGCCCCCGTGACCGGAACGGGAACGACCTCGGGAGGGAGCGCGACCAACGACATCACGAGCGGGAGCAACGGCGCCTACACGGCCAAAGCGGGCTGGGACGCTTGCACCGGCCTCGGCTCCCCCAACGGCGCGGCCCTCCTGGCGGCACTACCCGTCGGCACGACCACACCGCCGCCCACGCCCATTCCAATCCCCGCGCCCTCTCCGACGCCTACATCGGGAGCGTCGTAGGCGGCGCGAACGACGCGGGCCGAGGACGCGTCTTTGAGACCAGGCTTCGACGCCCGCACCGAGCACACCAACCGAGCGTCCCGCCGCGTCCGGCCCGGTCAGTACGCCCTAACGCCGGGCGCGACGGAACGCTCGGGCGTCAGCAACACGACGCGGCCTTCGTCGTCAGGCACGCCGAGCACCAGCACCTCCGAGACAAACGAGGCGATGCGCCGGGGCGGCAGGTTGGCGACGACGATCACCAAGCGCCCGGGCAGGTCGTCGAGGGCGTATAATTCCGTGATCTGAGCGCTGGACGTCTTGAAGCCTACTAGCCCAAGGTCGACGGTCAACTTGTAGGCGGGCTTGCGCGCCTCGGGGAACGCCGCGGCGGCGACGATGCGCCCTACGCGCAGGTCGAGCGCCGCGAACGCGTCGATATCCACCATTACGCCGTCCTTTCTTCGTTTGTTGTACAAGTCGCCGCGGCGATGGTCAGCACGGTGTGGGACGCCGCGGAAGATGGGTGATTAGGAACGCATGGGCGAAACGCCGTCGAGCACGTCGATCAACAAACCGAAGGCCGCCGCCGCGAAGGCGCGCTTGACTGCAACGCGGTCGTCGGGATCGGGAGCCTCGTAGATCATCGTGCGCTCCACGGGTCCAGCGGCAGGCGTCCCGATAAGAGTGAGGTAGGTGACGCCGATGGCCTTGGCCGAGCGGCGACTGCCGCGTGGGCCGGCCACACCCGTCTCGGCCAGCGCCCACGTGGAGCCGAATAAACGCGCCCCGCCGCGCGCCATGGCGCGGGCCGTTTCCAGGCTGACGGCGCCGTGGGCGGCGAGGGCGTCCGCCGAGAGTCCGAGCAGATCCTGCTTCACCTTGTTGGTGTAGGCGACCACGCCGCCGCTGAGCCACGCACTGGCGCCGGGGATGTCGGTGAGCAGCGACATGATGAGCCCGCCCGTCGAGGACTCGGCGACCGCCAGCGTCTCGCCGCGCGCGGCCAGAAGCGCAGCTGTTCGCCCGGCCCCACGGGCGTCAGATCCGTCGTCTTGCTGTTCTATCATCGTGCTTGGAGGGCGCCGGACGATTGGCAGGACGTCAGGTAAATCATGGCCTACGACGCCGTGCCGGTGGCGCGGTATTTGTCTTGCAGGTGGTCGACGTACGCGCTATAGGCGGCGGCCAACGCCGGGCTGTCGATGGTCAGGATGTTCTCGGCGTTCTGCTCGGCGGAGCGCGAGAAGTTGTACGACCCGGTGATGACCGTATCGTCCACGATCAGTATCTTGTCGTGCAGAAAGTCGTGGACGGTCGTGGGTGAATAGGGCGTCGAGTTCTTGCCGACCAAGCTTGCTTGAGCGACGATCTGATTGACGGCCTCGATCTTCCAGGCGTTCCGCGGCACGCTCTGCCACTGCTGTAAGACTCCCGCCATCTGCGTTTTATCGTAGACGCCGTCGACCGCGACCGTACCGTCCTTCAAGAGGCGCAAGAGCGCGTTGAGCAGGGCGCTGGAGTTCAGCAGCATGGAGCAGATGCGCACGCGGCGCGCGGCCGCGACGACGTGCCGGGCCACGACGTCGTCGATCTGGAGACCGCGGCCGGGAGCGAAGAATACCCGCACGGTCGCGGGCGCCCCGCCGTAGGAGAGCGTCACGGGCGATGGGTCGAACGTGCCCGTGTTTTCGATCGTCTCCGTCGTCCAGAGATCGTCGAAATCCTGGCTGTACGCGGTCGCAAGGTCGGATGACGAGAGCTGAAGGATGTTGTTTTCCTGCTTGGTCCAGGCGTCGTCCGTCCAATTGGTCGATCCCGTCCAGACACGCGGGTCGGCGCCGCCCGCGTCGCGCACGATGTATTTATTGTGCATCAGCTTCATGCCCCCGATGCGCCGCCAAGGGTAGCCGAGCGACTGCACGAAGGCGCCCGTGCCGCCCGGCGCGGGGTCCATACCGGCGCCCGTGTCCGGCGGCTGCTGCTTATCGGCGTCGTAGGCGATGCGGATGGCCACCCCGGCGGCCGCGCGCCGCGCCAGCGCCGCAGCGACGATCTGCTTCAGGGGGTCGCTCAGACGGAAGTCGTAGACCGCCAGGTCGAGCGACGCGGTCGCGCCGTCGACGAACGCCGCCATCTCCTGGGCGATAGCGGCGGCCTGCTGCTCTCCCTGCGCCAGAAAGGTCACGTCGATCGCGTCCATACATCTCCCTCTTCTTTTTTAGGCGTTATTAGCACGTCTGATAGTAGCACGCCCATCGGACCAAAGGGCGCGGAGGCTCCCCTGTTTCTTATACGTCGGCGATGAGGAGGCGCTTCTTCCCGCTCCCGCTATCATGCAAGAGAAAGCGAGGGGCGATAACGGTGATGGCAGAACGACGACCGCTGGACGGTTGGCGCGTGCTGGTCACGCGGGCGCGGGCGCAGGCTGGCCCGTTGCTCGACCTCCTGCACGAGAAGGGGGCAACGCCTCTGCTGGCGCCTGCCATCGCTGTCGAGTCGCCGCGGGGCGACGTCCTAGCACGCCTCGACGACGCGCTGGATGCGCTGGAGTCGTATGACTGGCTCGTCTTCACCAGCACCAATGCTGTCGAGTCCGTCGCACTGCGGCTAGACCAGCGCGGTCGCGGTTGGCCAGCCGGACCCTGCGTCGCCGCCGTTGGCCGTGCGACGGCGCGCGTCCTGAGCGAACGCGGCGTCGCGGTCGCCTTCGTGCCGGAGACGCACAGCAGCGCTGGTCTGGCCGCCGACCTGCCGCTGCGTGAGGGCGACCGCGTGCTAGCCCCCGTCGGAGACCTGGCCGACGACGCACTCGCCGCCGGCCTAAAGGCGCGGGGCGCCCTGGTGGACGTCGTCACCGCCTACCACACGGTCGCGGATGAGGAGACCGGCGCATCGCTCCAACGTCTGCTAAGAGAGGAGAAACCCGACGCCGTCGCCTTCGCCTCACCCTCTGCTTTACGCAACACGTGCGCGGCGTTGGGCGACGAGGCAGCGGTGCTCTTCGCCACCGTCGTGGTCGCTTGCATCGGACCGACGACGGCGGCGGCGGCGCGTGCGGCGGGATTACAACCTCGTGTGACGGCTACCGTACAAACGATGAAAGGGCTGGTAGAAGCCCTGGAGGAGTACAGCGCGAACATGAATGACGAGAAGACGCAGGCTCAAACGGTAGGCGCCCCCGCCGACCCGGCCGAAGACCCACGTAACGGGACGCCAGAGGCCGGCGCGCCCTCGCGCAACGAGAAAGGGACAACGGCCTCGGAGGCGCTGTTCGCCGAAGCTCGGGAGTACATCCCCGGCGGCGTCGATTCGCCCGTGCGCGCCTTCAAGGCCGTGGGCGGCACGCCGCGCTTTATCGAGCGCGGCGAAGGAGCCTATCTCTACGACGCCGACGGCAATAAATACATCGACTATGTGCTCTCCTACGGTCCTCTCATCGCCGGGCACGCGCCCGCGCCCATCGTGGCCGCGCTGCAAGACGCGGTGACGCGCGGCACGAGCTACGGCGCACCAACCCGTCTGGAGACGGAGTTGGCCAAGCGTGTGAAGCGCGCGCAACCGCACATGGAGCTGACGCGCTTCGTCTCGTCGGGGACGGAGGCCACTATGAGCGCGCTGCGCGTGGCCCGCGCCTACACTAAGCGCGACGTGATCGTGAAGGTCGAGGGGGGCTATCACGGCCACTCCGACGGCCTGCTCGCCCGTGCAGGCTCGGCCGCGATGACGCTCGGCGTGCCCGACTCGCCGGGCGTTCCGGCGGCCGTGGCGGCGACGACGATCAACATCCCCTTCAACGATCTGGCCGCGCTCGAAAAAGCGCTCACGACCTTTGAGGTCGCCGCGTTCATCGTCGAGCCGATCCCGGCCAACATGGGCGTGGTTCTCCCCAACGAGGATTACCTTAAGGAGGCGCGACGCCTGACCCAGGAATACGGCTCGCTGCTCATCTACGACGAGGTCATTACCGGCTTTCGCGTGGCCTTCGGCGGCGGCGCGGAGTTGTACGGCGTCGAGCCTGATTTGACCTGCCTGGGCAAGATCATCGGCGGCGGCCTGCCCGTCGGAGCCTACGGCGGACGCCGCGCTATTATGTCGCTCGTGGCGCCGCTCGGACCTGTCTACCAGGCGGGCACCCTCTCGGGCAACCCGCTGGCCATGACGGCGGGCGTCGCGTTGCTCGATCTGTTGGCGGCGCCGGGAGTCTATGAAACGCTCGACCGCCTCTCGGCCCGCCTCCATTCCGGCCTGCTGGCGCAGGCCAAGGCCCACGACGTACCTGCCTACAGCGTGCGTATCGGCTCGATCGGCACGCTGTTCTTTACGCCAGGGCCGGTCACGGACTACGCCACCGCGCGCGCCTCGAACACGGCGCACTACGCGCGCTTTTTCCATGGGATGCTCGAGCGCGGCGTCTACCTGGCGCCGGCGCAGTTCGAGGCCGTGTTCGTCGCGCTCGTCCACGACGAGCACGACATCGATGCGACCATCGCGGCGGCGGCCGAGGTCTTCACGGCAGGCTTATCGTAGACTGAGCGTAAGACAAGACGGATCGGGGCGGCGACGAGGAGAACGACGATGGCGATGCGAACGCAAGAGGGCGCGCGGCGCGTGAGCGTGGCGGAGTTCGAGCAACTGCCCGACGATGGGAACCGGCATGAGTTGGTGCGCGGGGAGGTTCAGACGATGCCGCCTTCTAAGGGAGAGCATGGCTTCACGGAGTCGGCGGTCATGGAGGCGGTCGGCCGCTGGCTGTACGACCGCGCGCGCGCGCTCGGGTGGGAGCCAAAACAAGGGCTGAGCGCCCGTAACAAACTCGTGGGTCGCACGGGCAGTGGCGAGGTCGGGTTGCACTTCGCCACGCCGGACGACCCGGACATGATCCGAGGGGCCGATGGCGTCTTTATTCCGCCCGACCAACTGGCCGCCGTCGCCTGGGACGGCGTGGGCTACTTCCCCGCCGTGCCCGCCCTCGTCGTCGAGATCGTCTCGCATAACGACCGCGCGGGCGCCGTCGCCGAGAAGGTGCGAGACTACCTCGCGGGCGGCGGCCAGCACGTCTGGTGCGTCTATCCCGAGGATCGCGCCGTGCATATCCACGCCGCCGCCGCGCCCGTGCGTATAGTGAGCGGCGACGAGACCCTGACCGACGACCTGCTGCCCGACTTCAGCCTGCCCCTCACCCTCATCTTCGCCGACCCCGACCCGTCGTAGCGCCCCACTCGTGAGCCTAGCCGACGCCGTTTGGTCTCCACATCTGCCCTACGGTACTGTACTCTACCCGGTTGTCTTGGACGCCACGACAGCGGGAAACCAAGGAATTGCTACAATCCGGGCTGTAGGATGTGGGAGAAACGAAAGACGATGAGACAAAGACGGACGGGCGCTGTACTAGGATTAGTGGGGCTGACGCTGCTGCTGACCGGCTGTGGCGACGCGGGCGCTAGCACGCCGACTTCCTCGGGTGCGCCAACCATACAGGCTCCGGCGACGCCGAACACGGGCGTCGCCGCGGCCCCCGCCGCCGCGACGGGCGGCGCGGCGGGCGCGACGCGGGCGTTGTCGGGAACGTGGCGCTACAGCATCACCGGTCAGGTCGAGACGCTGCGGCTGCGTCAGGACAAGAAAGGTAAACTCTCGGGCGACGGCGACGCCACGGTCGTGGGTAACAAAGGCGCAAAGGGCGGTTTCTCTATTCAGGTACACGACGGCAGCGTCTCCGGTAAGAAGGTGTCGCTCACCCTCTACTCGACACAGTTGTTTGGTCAGGGGCTAACGGCGGTACAGAATCTTCGCTGTACGAGCGCCGATCCGGTATTGCACTGTCTAATGAGCATCCCTTTATTCAGCAACGAGAAGAACATCCCGCAAGAGTTCCAACGTCAATAGCCCGCATACCATATGAGGAGACCGTAGGGTGAAAGAGCCTTTGAGCGTGACGCGCCTGTATCTCATCCGCCACGGCGAGGCGTTCTGCAACGTGGAGCCGATCATCGGGGGCATGAACGGCGATGAAGGCTTGACCGAGCGCGGCGCCGACCAGGCCCTCCGTCTGCGCGACCGCCTCCAGGCGACGCGCGAGATCGACGCCGATGTCTTGATCGCCTCTACCTTTCCGCGCGCGCGCCAGACAGCGGAGATCATCGCGCCGGCGATTGGCCTGCCCATCGTGTTCGACGACGAGGTGCAGGAGATGCGCCCCGGCGACGCCGACGGCATCTCCATCACGCAGTTCCGCGAACGTTATGGCCTGCCCGATTGGGACCGCGACCCCGCACACCCGTTGGCCCCTAACGGCGAGAGCTACATCACCTTTATGGCACGCGTGACGAAGGCGATGGACCGCATCGTCGCGGAGCACGAGGGCAAGACCGTCGTGATCGTCTGTCACGGCGGCGTCATCGACGGCTCACTCGGCTACTTCATAGGGCTGCCCGTCGTCCCACGTCCGCCCGTGCAGTTCGACACGCACAACACCTCGATCACGCAGTGGGACCGGCGACAGCACGGCCTCGACGACCCACGCTGGAGGCTGATCCGCTACAACGACGACGCGCACCTGCGCGAGACGCCAGCCGGCCCCTCGCTCGACTGGGGCGAAATCGACGAGGCGGCCACCGGGGCCAGCAGCACGCACAGATCGTCCAACGCCGCGATCTAAGAGGTGACGGCGGGCCTTGGGCTGTAGGTCGTCGCCCCCTTACGTAGAGCAGCGACGGAGAGAGTACGTACGCTTCCTCCCCGTTGCGGCTAAGCGTTTCGCGCCCAAGGACGCCCTCGCAAAGCCCTCTGCAGCGGTCCAGATCCATCTACGTATAGCGCCACATCTACTGTATAGTAGTGGTGAGATGCCGCGCGGCGTGAGCGCGGTTATACCGGCCCGATCGCGCGCTGAGCGGTCCGGAGCGACGACGCAGTTCGCGATAGGAGACAGCTTTACGATGAGGCGCTATGCATCAGCCCTGGCCGCTTTGGCCGCCCTCGCGACCTTGACCCTTACCGCACTATCCAGCGGCCCCGCGCATCAAGCGGCTCACGCCGCCGCGTCGTCGACGCCCTTCGGTCTGACGGGCACGCACAGGGTCTCGCCCGACGGTGTGGCCTACACCTTTTACTCCGGGACCATGCCCTCGTTCGACGGCACGCCCATCGCCGTCGACGTGACGGTCCCTGACAGTGTACTGGCGGCGACGACCAAGCCGCCGCTAATCGGTTTCTTCCACGGCTACGGCGGATCGCGCATCGAGTGGGAATCTAAAACGATTACCTCGACCGACGTGAATAAGTCAGACTGGAACAATATGTCGTTCGCCGCGCGCGGCTACGTCGTGTTCACTATGACCGATCGCGGCTTCCACGATTCTTGCGGCCGGGACGTCTCGCAGACGGCGCTGGCCACGAACTGCGTGGGCCATCCCTATTGGATCGACTTGACCGATCCGCGCAAGGACATCCACGACGCCCAGTATTTCATGGGCCTCCTCGCCGACGAAGGCGTGATCGATCCCAACCATATTGGCGTCAGCGGCGGCTCGTACGGCGGCGGCTACGCGACGTTGCTGGCCCTGCTCAACGACCGCACGATGCCTCCCACGAGCACGAGTTTCTCCAACCTCACGCCCTGGATCTCGCCCGCTGGCGCCAGAATGCATATCGCCGCCGCCGTGCCCGAGTACACCTGGGCCTCGCTCCTCAATTCGCTCGACCCCAATGGCCGCCAGAGCGATACGGTCAGCGGGACGCTGGCCGATCAGGCGCGGTTCGCCAATCCGCTCGGCGTGCCGATCCTGACCTACATCAGCGGCCTGTTTGCCTCCGGGCTGAACACCGGCTACTACGTCCCCGGCGGCCAGGCGCAGGATCCCACCTCCGACCTGACCACGTGGGATGCGCGCATCAATGCCGGCGACCCCTACACCACGACGGGCGACACGATCGCGCAGGAGATCGTGTCGCAACTCGACTTGCGTTCGCCGCTCTACATCACTCCTGACGCGAACGTGCCGATCATGCAGATCCAGGGCATGACCGATCCGCTCTTCCCACCCGTACAGGCCGTGATGATGCGCAACCACCTGCTGGCCTACGATCCTCACTATCCGATCACCGACTGGTTCGGCGACATCGGCCACTCCAACGCCAACAACCCTGCCGATACCTGGCAGGCCTTCAACGCGGCGGCACACCCCTTTTTCGACTACTATCTCAAGGGGACGGGGTCGAAGACCGCCGCCAACGTCACGACGCAGACCACGGACTGCGTGGCCGGTCAGAACCGTATGACCTTCATCGCGCCGACGTGGCCTACCCTCGCCACGGATCAGCTTGTCCTGACCGCTACGACGGCGAACGTGGCCACGTCCTCGACGGGCTCGGAAGGCGCGAACACCGATCCTATCGCTACCGCCGGTTGCCGCACCGTTTCGACCACGCCGGAGGACACGGGGCCTGCTGTCTATACCGAGCCGATCACGCGCTCCTTCGTACTGCTCGGCCAACCGTCGATCACGCTCAACGCCACGGCGACCTCGCTCAACCCGGAGGTCGCCGTGCGTCTCTGGGATGTCTCGCCGGACGGTTCGTCGCAGACGTTGGTCTCGCGCGCTGCTTATCGGGGCGACGCGTCGGTGGGCGCGGCCACGACCTTTACCCTACAATCGTCGGCCAATGCCTGGCAGTTCCAGCCCGGACACTCCCTGCGCCTCGAAGTGGCTGAGAGCGACTCACCCTACTTCCAGGCCGATAAGTCCGACGGCCCCTTGACCATCGCGGGCATAACGCTTTCATTGCCAGGCCGCTATCTGTCCGCGGCGATCCTCCCTCCATCTCCAACGCCGGTTCCCACCGCCACGCCGGTTCCCACCGCCACGTCGGTTCCACCGATGGCGACAGCGACCCCCGCCACGAGCGCACCAGTCCTGCCGACGGCGACATCCATTCCAGCCACCGCAACATCTGTCCCAACCATTGCAATGCCAGTCCTGGCAGCGGCTCCGCCGACGCCGCCAGCCGCAACGGCTACGGCTGTCTCGACGACGCCGGCCACGGCGCTCGCGTCCGGCGCGACGACAGTAAACACGGTCGGCGTCATCCCCACCATCATCGCGATGATCGGACCGACACCGCTTTCCAAGACAGCGCCCGTGGCTGTATGTCGGCGCACGGCGATGACGGTATCCCTAGCGGCGCCGCACGCGCTGCTCGTCCCGGCGCAGCGCGTCACCATCACGGCGACGGCGCCACGCGGCGAGGCGGCGACGCTGGCCGTGACCTTGTCCCGCCAGAGCGTCGTCGTGCTGCGCCACGGGCTGCACCCCCTCCATCACCCTGTCGCCATCGTGCTCTATACGACGACGCTGGCCGTCACGACGGACGCGAACGGGCAGGTCACGCGCACGCTGCCCATCAACTACCGCCCTTTGGGCAAGATCGCAGCGACGCTCACGGTCACGCTGCGCAGCGGCTGCACCACGACCGTCCGCACTATCAACGTGACGCTGGGTGCGGCCCCGTCGAAGGCTACGCTAGTCTCGAAGAAGGCGACACTGGCTAAAGTCATCCCTCACAAGATCGTGCAAGTGAAGGTAAGGCCGACAGCGTTGCCGCGCAAACGCTAAGGGCTGCCGACCGTATACGCCGAAGCCAGCCGGGACCACGATGCCGCCCATCCTCCCGTACGAGGGGGGGGGCGGACGCGGTCCGGCCAGCGGTCTAGCTTGCTCCTCCTACTGTTCGTAGGCTCCGTCGTGTTCGGACCAGCGCGGGACGCACCCCCGCCGAGGTCTGTGACCGCGCTAGCGCCGCGCCTGCCCGGAGCGCCACGCTGCACGATCTTCCCCACAACCAACGTCTGGAACCGGGATATCTCTTACCTGCCCGTCGCCGCGCACTCAGCACTGTTGATCGCGTCGATCGGCCTCAGCCGTCCGCTACACCCCGATTTCGGCTCGAATCCCGCCTATGGCATCCCCTATACCGTGGTCGGCGCGGCGCAGAAACGCTCGATCGTGCGCTTCACCTACGCCGCTGAGTCCGATCTCGGCCCTTACCCTATCCCCGCGCACCCGCGTCTCGAGACCGGGTCGGATCACCACCTCCTGCTCGTCGATCGTGATGCCTGCCGCCTCTACGAGTTGTACGCGCTTGCCCACGCGATGACGGGGTGGACGGCGGGCTCGGGCGCGATCTGGAACCTCAGTTCTAACGCTCTACGTCCTGACGGCTGGACGAGCGCCGACGCCGCCGGCCTACCTATTCTGCCGGGATTGGTGCGCTACGACGAGGTCGCGGCGGGGTTCATCGCGCACGCGCTGCGCGTCACCGTGCCGCGTACGCGGCCCGCGCACATCTACCCCGCGCGTCACGACGCGGGCACGAGCGACGACCTGAGTTTGCCTCCTATGGGTCTGCGCCTGCGTCTAAAGGCTTCCGTCGATCTCCGAGGTTTCAGCCACCTTGACCGCGTGATTCTGACCTGCCTGCAACGTTACGGCGCCATCGTAGCGGACAACGGGTCGCCCTGGTTCGTCAGCGGCACCTCGGACCCGCATTGGAACGACGAAGACCTACACCGGCTGGATCGCATCACCGGGGCCGACTTCGAGGTTGTGAATACGGATACACTACGTAATAAAACGTGATTCAACAGACTTCGAGCACGTCTACTCATCGCTCACGTTGGAGTCGGGACGGCAGATGTTCGACATCCTCGTCACGGGCGTCAAGGTCGACGCCAAGACCGTGCGCTGTCCCTTGCTCGTAGTCGCGGGGCGCGACGACAAGCTCACGCCCGTGCCGACGGGCCGCCGCGTGGCGCGCAAGTACGGGGGGCAGTACCGCGAGTACGCCGGACGCGGGCATATGCTGATTATCGAGCCGAACTGGGAAGAGGTCGCCGGAGACGTGATCGACTGGCTCGACCGTACAATCTTAGCCAAACGATCTGGCGTCTCCCGCTCTTTTGGTGAAGCAATCGAGCGTCATTTATCCGTGCGGACATGGTCAGATTTCGGAGGCCGGCAGTGTCGCCGCGGGGACGGTCATTCTGAGCCTATTTACCCTTAGAGGCGGCCGATTCTCGTTCACCAACTTCGCGGGAAACCTCATGTCGTGGCCTAACGTGTAGGAGGCTTCTCGGACGGCGGGATCAATCGATGGATAGTGGGCCGCGTCCCGCCCAAGCCCCTATCCGCCCGCTCGGGTCGCTCCGAACGTCGACGAACTCCACCCGCCAGACGTGGCGTCGCCCGCGCTCGCGTCGGCGCGCAGGTACACCACGTACTCGCCGTCGGCTTCGGGACGGCGCAGCGCGAACAGCAGGCCGCGCCACTCCTCGCCATCCCCATCCCGGAACGTCCACGCGCTCCACGCGACCGGTCCCTCGTGCCCCTCCCCCTGGGCCATCCAGCCGGCGTCCCGCAGCTGCGCGGCGTAGTGCGCTCCGAGCGCGGCCGGGTCGAGGTCGGTGCGCACCGTCGCGTTCGAGTAATAGCCGCCGCTTCCCCCGCCGCCGCCCTGCGGCATCTGCCGCGCGCCCGTCGGTGGTGCGAGGGTGGGTAGGGGATCACGCATCCCACCGTGGGGTGGCTGCGGCGCGCATGGCGACTGGCGCGGGTCGGTAATCAGGCTGAGCCGCACGTCGGTCGGCCCGCCCGCGATGGCGGTCGCCTGCACGGAGAGGGACGGGCCACGCGTACTACGGCAATACACGAGCGTCGGCTCGTGCCACGTCGAAGCAAAGCCACCGTGCATCTCCGGCTGCTGCTCCGGCGGCGTCCACCCCTCCGCTTCCAGGCGCTCACGGTAGAAGGTGAGCGCCGCGTCCTCCGACAGATCGACGTCGAGCACGATCGTCGCGACCGACCCGAGGATCTGGCTGCCCACGACGCGCGCGCCGTCGGGCAAGGGGATCGGGACCGGCGACGGATCGGGGAGGCGGCCGACGAGGAGCCGCATCGGGGCGTCGTCCCTGGAGAAGCTGAAGCCACGCCCCATTAGGCGCAGCGTGAGCGCGAGGGTCGCGCCCTGATCGTCGCCGCCCTCGATGAGCGGGCTACCCGAGGAGATATTGCCGCTATAGTACATGGTGACCGCCTTTCCGGGCGCCGCCGACGTCGTACGCTCTGCCAGGACACGCGCCCACCTCTATCGTACTATGACCGCGCCCTATAGTGGCGCGGTCGCCCCCGCAGGGGCGCCGGCCTACCAGGGCGTGTCGCGCACGTAGAGCACTTGTCCTGGGCCAAATGTGGCCGCGGCACGGTAGTGCTGTTGCACCCAGGAAAGAAAACCGGCCAACTGAGCGAAGCGCCGGTTGGCGGAGAGGATGACGCGTACGTGGCCGGCGTCAATCTCCTTCTCCGTCGCGGCCGTCGACAAGATGTGCGCGTCGTTATAGCCCACGGCGATGCGTACGGACGACGTGTCCACGAGGAATGGGACGACGGAACGACCGGCCAGAGCGGCGACGTACTGGTAGTCCGTGGCCACGACCTCGCCGGGAGCCGTCGCCCTCTCTAACGCGGAGGCCAACGCCGTCACGGCGGGCGGTGTGGGCGTTGACGCGGTGCGCGCCGCAGCCAAACCTGTTGTTGCTCCCAGCACGACGACTAGGCACAACAGCGCGCCGACGACCGCGGTCGAGACGGCGCGCGCGACCTTGCCGAGACCACCCTGCTCCAGCCCCACGGCCTGCCCCAGCCCCAGGCCTCCCAGAACGGCCAGCGGCGGCGCGATCAAGACCAACTGGTGACCGAGCAGCGGCTGCTGACGCGCTAGCTCGGCCAGACCACCGGCCAGCCAGACGAGGGGTGGTAGAACGTTCCAGGACCGGCGCAGCGCCGCCAGAAGGCAGGCGGCCAACGCCAGCACGACGTAGAGCGGGGAATACGCAACTGCGGCAGCCTCTTTAATCACCATAATGTTGGCGGAGAGGTTCGTGGCGAGGTACGTGTGCTCGGCTTCCAGGTGGAAGCGCACCGCCTGGTCGTAGAGCGGCGCGTGCGCCAGCAGCGCGGGCGCGGCCGTGACCACGAGCGCCGCTGCCACGCCGCTGCCGAATACGGCTAGAACGGAGATGGCGCGTCCCATGCGCTCGCCGAGGGGCGAGAGGTCGTCCGCCGCGAACGAGGGGGCGACGAGGTAGAGCATCGCTGGCGGCAGCGCCACGACGTCGAACAGTTTAGTCATGATGCCCAGGCCGACGACCACGCCGCCGAGGATGGCGAGGGCGACCCGTCGTGCCCCCGCCACGGAAGCCGCCCCCGCCGCGAGGGCTACACCGGCGGCGCCGAGACCTAGTGCTGGTCCCTCGGCCTGGAGCGAGTAAGAGGCCGGCAGGTAGAGCGGATCCACCGCCAGCAACGCGCAGGCGCCGACGCCCGCGAGGCTGGCGGCAAGGCTGCGCCCCGCGTTCGTGGTGGTCCGGGCCAGATAGGCCACGCCCAGGAGGCCGAGCAGCGAGTAGGCCGCGACGCCAGCCCGCGCGGCAGCAAGGGTGGACCCGAGCAGCGTATAGAACGGGAGCAGTCCGTACAAGAAAAAGGGAGGCTGCGACGAGAAAACCCGCGAGAACAGGGGATGGCCCGAGGCTAGCAGGCGTAATGACTCCCAGTACACGCCCTCGTCTTGATAGTCGCTCGACCCTCCGTTCAATGGCCAAAGGCGCACGACGATCGAGACGGCCACGATCGCCATGACCATGAGTAGATAGACATTGCGATGAGGCCGGGGAAACGGCGCATCGACCACCGGGACAAAGCGAGGGCGGGCGCCTGACGTTTGCATTTAGCCGGCGACGCTGTCTGGCGCGGAGGGCGCCGCGACCGCGTCCCTAGCTATGAGGGTCTGGTCCTTGCGTCGCGCCAGCCAGTAGGTCAGAGGAACGAGGACGACGAGCACCACGAGCGCGGTTACTTGCGCTTGTTTGAGTGGGCCGAGCACGTAGACGTTGTCGCGCCAGGCGAACAAGATCAACTGGCCCGCCGAGTAGAGCGCGAGGTAGAGCATGAAATGTAGGCCGGACGCCCACGGCCTGTCGCGTAGACTCCAAAGCAGCGCGAAGAGGCCCGCGCTGAACAGCAGTTCGTAGGCCGCCGCCGGTTGGAAGGCCACGCAAGGGACGGACGGCACGCAGAGCGGACGCGCGAACGCGTGCGGGTTGGCGTAGGCCGTGGCCCAAGGCAGCGTTGAGGGATATCCCACGACATCGCCGTTGACGATGTTGCCGACGCGCCCTATAGTCTGGCCGAGTGGAGCGAACAGCGCGGCGATGTCGAGCAGCGGCAGAAAGGGGATGCCGTAGCGGCGCGCGGCCACGAAGGCCACGGGGACGCCCAGGAACACCGCGCCGTAGAAGGCCATGCCGCCCTCCCAAAGCGCTAAAATCCTGTTGGGGGCACGCAGGTAGCTCAGCGGGTCGTTCTGCGCCACGTAGTAGAGCCGTCCGCCGATAAGCCCGGCAATGGTGACGATCCAGAACACGGCATAGATCGCGTCGCGCGAGAGGCCGTGCCTCTCGGCCACGGGCAGCGTCACCCAGAGCGCGACTGCTATGCCCACGGCATACATCAAGCCGTACCAACGTACCGGGAAGGGTCCGAGGTGAAAGAGGACGGGGTCGACGTTGATGGTGATGTAGGAGAGCACTCTATTCCTTCGGCGGCGTTCCCGCCGCGCTTGCCGCGCCCGCATCCATCGAGGAGGCGTGGCTGTAGCTGGTAAGATAACGAAGCTTTGCGCCCGCCGGACACGCTGGCTTTCATGGAGCCTGCTCTATCGTTGCCCGACGGCGCCCACTACTCACTATACAAGGAGATTTGTGCATTGCTCTACGTGGAACACCTGCGCGACGGCCAGATCGACGCCGCCGCCTGGGACGCCCTCGTGAAGGCCAGCCCCGGCGGGGGACACGCCTACCAGACCTTTGCCTGGGGCGAGTTCAAGCGACGGCAGCACTGGACGCCGCTGCGCCTCGTCCTGCGCGACGACACGCATCCAGACCGCGTCAAAGGAACGGCGCAGTTGCTTTTCCGTGCTATCCCGCTCACGACAGGAAAAATCGCCTACTGCGCCAAAGGTCCGTGGGTCGATTGGGCGGACGGCGAGGCGGTTCGCGCCCTGCTCGGCGGCATGGAGCACTTCGCTCGCCGCGAGGGCGCCTACCTCCTCAAAGTCGAGGCCGAGGTTGCCGCCGGCCCCGGCACGCCGGAGCACACTCCCGCCAACCTCGATGACGTCTCGCGGCGCGGGATCGCCTTGATGCGCCGTCTGCGCGCCTCCAAGGACGGGGAAGGAGGGCACGCCGCGCGCATGCCCTCGGAGGACGATCTCAAGAGGGCTGAAGACGCGCGCGCCTCTCTCCTGGCCGTGCGCGCCCAGGGCGAACACGACGCCTGGCGACCGGGCCGTGAGGCTTTCGCCGCGCTCGGCTTCGTCAAATCGCTTTGGACGCAGCAGCACCGCACGACCATGGTGATCGACCTCGACCGCTCTCCGGACGAGATGTTGGCGCGCATGAAGAACAAGTGGCGCTACAACGTCAATCTAGCCAAGCGCAAAGGCGTCACGGTCGTCCACGACAACAGTAAGGAGGCGCGCGACATCTTGTTCGAGATGCACGCCCACACCGCCGAGCGCGACGGGTTCCAGATGCGGCCGCGGGCTTACTTCGAGGACGCGTGGGGCTCCATGATCGACGCGGGCTACGCCGACCTCTTTCTGGCCATGCACGAAGGCAAGCCGCTGGCCGCCGTCCTTGCTTTCACGCTCGGCCGCAAAGCGTGGTATCAGGTGGGGGCCTCGTTCACGGAAGGGCGCAACCTGATGCCGGCGCACGTGCTGCAGTTCCACGTCATGCAGTGGGCCTACGAGCGCGGCGCCGACTACTACGACCTCGTAGCTATCCCCAGCCTTGAGACGATCGGCCCAGACGACCCTATGTGGGGGCTCTACACCTTCAAGTCCGGCTTTGGCGGCCGGCCCGCCGAGTGGATTGGCTCGATGGACCTGGTGCTCGACCCCCGCGGCCGCGCCTGGGAGTTTATCGAACCGGCCTACTTCCGCCTTTTCCGCTTGGCCCGCCGCAAAGCGGGCGACTTCCTGTACTAAGCAAAGGGCGCCGCCGGTCGGTCTTTATTTTCGATAGACGTCGATGACCGTCCCGTTATGGAGCAGCCGCGCGGGCACCTTCGACGATCTCCAAGGTTTGCCGTCGACACGGGCGGAGATAAAGCGCCCGCTGCTGTGTCCTTTGATGTAGATGTGCAGGCCGAGGCGGATCATCTCACCGCTGGCCGGGCCGGGGGCGGCGCGCAGCACGAGACCGGCCGGGTCGGCCAGGCTGGGCGAGTCGTCGACGCCGAGCATGGCCCGGTAGAGCGCCAACAGGTACATGCGCGCGCCCCAGCCGTAGGTCGTCGCGCCGTTCGCCGTGCCATCCTCGCCGTACCACTCGTAAAATGCGCCTTTGGAGGCCGTGCCGGCGCGGGCGAGGCCGCGCAGGATGGTGATCGCCGTGGCCGTGTGGTCGTCGCGCGCCGCCGCGAGGGCGAGCAAGCCGCCGACCGAAGGCCAGTAGGCGGATTGGTAGCGGCCGGGGGCCATCCAGTTGTGGATGCCGGCGTAGTCCGCCGGATCGTAGTCTCCGTAGAGCACACGGGCCGGCTCGGAGCCGCTTGCTCCCAGCAGATAGGATGCGTGCGCCATCACCGTGCCGAGCACCTTGGCGCGGTCGCGACGGTTTGATTCACCCAGACTCAGGAGCAGCGCGTTGCCGTCGATCTCAAAGTAGTCGCGTGGGGAGGGCGAGGCCCGGAAGTGGCCGAACGCGGCCAGCGGCGGTGCGTCGAGGTGCGTGGGCGCGCTCGTGCTCCAGAGCAAGCGGTTCACATCGTGCTCGATGCAGCCGGACGCCTGTTGGTAGGGCGTGGCGCCCTTGATGTCGCCGCCAGCCAACTCGAGCGCGGCCAGCGCACGCGTGGCACGGAGCCAGAGCCCTTCGAGCTGAGGCGTGTAGCCCGTGCGCGCCACCTGATCGGCCCAGTCTGCGGCGATCGGGACAAAGTCGGGATGTATGGTGACCCAGAGCAGGCATGAGCTGCCGTTTTGCGGCGTCACGTACGACTGGTCGAGCCAGTTCCAGGCGCGCCGCAGCGCGGGAAGGGCGCGCCTGACCATGGCGCGGTCCCCGGTCTGACGATAGGCGTCGAGCACGGCGGCGATGAAGATCGGCGTCTCGTCGTACCATCCTGAGTACTTGAACGTGATCCACGCGCCGGACGCCTGCTGCTTGCCGAGCCAGTAGGCCAGTTCGGTCGTGGCGTACGTGCCCAGCGTACCACGATTGTCGGGGACCATGCCCCAAGCATAGGAGTCGCGTATCCAGGGACCAACATAGAACGGCGCGGCGCGGTGCGTATCGCCGACCTGATTAGCCGAGAGTACGGCGATAGCGTTTCGTTCGGCTCCGTCGAGCAACGGGTCGCCGGTGCGCACGGGCAGGTCGTTCGGCGAACTGTAGGCCGCGTGAGGGGGGGCTCCGGCGGGACGGTGCGACGCGGACGCGCCATGAGCGGTCGTGGCGGTCAAGCAGAAAAAGGCCAGCAGCAAGGACATCCGCGCTTGTCGTGTCACATCCACCTCGTTTCAGTGCTTTATCATTATCAGGGCGACGCCTTCGCCGTAGTATAGTAGACCGGCAAGGCGAGAGCGTGGGACGCCGCGTCCCGGTGTGGATAGAGGGGGGGAGGCCGGAGTGACCGACGACGAGGTTGACGACTACGTGCGCTATCTGCACGCGCATCTGCCGCCTGCTCAGATGCATCTCAGCGTGCGGCAAGTGCGCGACGTGCTCGACGCCGAGGGCGAGTTCTACGAGCGCCGTTTCGGCAAAATTCGCGGTTGGTGGGCGTTGCTCCGCGAGATAGTCGGGCGCGGGCAGCCCTCGCCCGACCGGGTTGAGGACGTTTTGCCCGAGTTCGAGGCGCACGTGCTGGAGACGCTGAGAGGGCGCGCCGACCTCACGCGCGACGATGTACGCGCGATCATGACGGTCGAGGGGGAGATAGGTCCTCGTTGGGCGCCGCCCCCTCTTCTAGAAACGCCGTCCAACGTGCAAGAGGCCACATAAGCTGGTCGAACGACGCGACCACGAGGTCGGCCTGCTCCAAAGCCGCGGCGCCGAACGAGGCGTCGATGGCGACTACGCGGCTGCCCGCGGCTTTGCCCGCGGCCACTCCGGCGGGCGCATCCTCGAACACCACGCACTGCTCCGGCGGGATCGAGAGCAGCGTGGCCGCGCGCAGCATGATGTCGGGGGCGGGCTTGCCCCGCGCCACCTCCTCGCCCGATACGATGGCGGCAAACGCTTCGCGCAGGTCGAGCAGTCTCAGGATCAGCGTGATGTTGGCCGGAGGCGCCGAGGAGGCGATGGCTTGCGGGACGCCAAGCGCGCGCAGGTGCGCCAGCAGGGCGGCGGCGCCCTGCTGCATCACAACGCCTTCTTTCTCCAGAGACGCATAGAACAGCTCTTCTTTGCGCGCACCCAGCGCGGCGATCCTGAGCGGCTCCGGCGCGAAGCCGAAGTGGCCCACCAGCGAGTCTTCGTTGCGCAGGCCGAACGTGGGCCGGAACTGCTCGTAGGACAAGTCGCGCCCGTGCTCCGCCAACAGCGCCTTCCACGCGGCGTAGTGGTTGGCGGCCGTGTCGACCAGCGTGCCGTCAAGATCCCAGATCGCCCCGAACATCCGCCCTCTCTCATTCTTGCCGCATAGCTTACCGTCGGCGATCGGCCAAGCCGCGTCGGCGACGCAACTCCGCGATCGTTTGGGCCTTGTGCCCTGTCGCAAGGATAGCCCATTGTCCGCAACCACCGCGTTTTTATGGCCGCTTCCCGCATCACAGCCTCCCGCCACGTTATTTCCTAGCTCTTAGGGACTACCCAGGGGCTAAGAGACACGTTACCATAGGGGTATGAGTACGATGCGGCCAGACGATACGACAAGGCAGTCTCCCTCGGGGATTCCGCTAGACGCTTTCTACACACCCGACGGGGCCGCGACGAGCCCAGCGCCGGGGGTGTATCCGTTTACGCGCGGCATCCGGCCCGACGGCTACCGCGCGCGCCCCTGGACGATGCGCCAGTACGCCGGCTTCGGGTCGGCCGAGGAGAGCAACAAGCGCTATAAGACCCTGCTGGCGTCGGGGACGACGGGCCTATCGGTGGCCTTCGACCTACCGACGCAGATCGGCTACGCCGCCGACGATCCTCATGCCGACGGCGAAGTCGGGCGCGTAGGCGTCCACATCGACACGCTCGACGACATGGAGACGTTGTTCGACGGCATCCCGTTGGCCGAGGTCACGACCTCGATGACCATCAACGCCACGGCCGCGCTGCTGTTGCTGCTCTATCAACTCGTGGGCGAGCGCCAAGGCGCGGACCCGGCTAAACTCGGCGGCACGATCCAGAACGACATTTTGAAGGAGTACATCGCGCGCGGCACGTACATCTTCCCGCCACGTCCCTCAATGCGTCTGATTACGGATATCTTCTCCTACTGCGGGGCCAATCTCCCCGCATGGAACACGATCTCCATCAGCGGCTACCACATCCGCGAGGCGGGCGCCAACGCGGTGCAGGAACTGGCCTTCACCCTGGCCGACGGCATCGCCTATATCGAGGCCGCGCGCTCGGCTGGACTCGCTATCGACGACTTTGGGCCGCGGCTAAGCTTTTTCTTTAACGGCCACAGCGATTTCTTCGAGGAGGTGGCCAAGTTTCGTGCCGCGCGCAGTATGTGGGCCAAGATCACACGCGACCGCTTCGGCGCCGTCAACCCGCGCGCGATGATGCTGCGCTTTCACACGCAGACCGCTGGCTCGACCCTCACCGCGCAGCAGCCTCTCAACAACGTAGTGCGCGTGGCCGTGCAGGCGTTGGCCGCCGTGATGGGCGGCACGCAGAGCCTCCATACCAACGGGTACGACGAGGCGCTCTCTCTGCCCACGGTCGCGGCGGCGACGTTGGCGCTGCGCACGCAGCAAGTCATCGCGGCTGAGACCGGCGTCACGGCGGTGACCGATCCGCTGGGCGGGTCGCCTTACGTGGAGAGCTTGACGGCGGAACTAGAGAAGCGCGCCTGGGCCTTGATCGCCAAGATCGACGAGCTTGGCGGGGCGGTCGCGGCGATCGAGCAGGGCTTCCAGCAGCGTGAGATCGAGGACAGCGCCTACGCGGCCCAGAGGGCGATCGAGGAGAAGACACAGACGGTCGTGGGCGTGAACGCCTACCGCTCCGAGGGCGACGCGCCCGTCGCGCCGTTCGTCATCGACCCTGCCGCGCAGGCGGCTCAGATCGCGCGGCTGCGCGCCGTGCGCGAACGCCGCGACAACGCCCGCGTGGGCGCCTGCCTCGACGCGATTCGCGAGACGGCGCGGGGGGACGCCAACGTTCTGTATCCAATCAAAGCAGCCCTGGCCGCCTACGCCTCTATCGGCGAGGTCTGCGGCGTCTTACGCGAAGAGTGGGGCGAGTTCGACGGTTAAGCCCCCGGAAGGACGAATCGCTTTCCGTCGGAATCCTAGGCGATGCTGGCCCGACTATAGCAAAGCCGAGCGATTGACCTCTATGCTGTAAGTGTGGGAGGAGACAAGCCTTCTGGTCGAGGCGTTAGCGCGCGGCGAGAGCAGCGCGTGCCTGGAAGGCGGCTAGAGCGCCGAGAACGACGGCGATGCGCAGCACCAGGATGGCCGCATCTGAGCGGAACGATGCATGCCCGATGAGGACCCACAGGGCGAAGATCAGCGCCCCCACACCATTCACGAGCGCCAGTGCCTGGACGACGGAGCGTTTCGGCCCACGACCGCGGGCAGCGACCCACAGCGCGAACCCAACTGGTATGAGGAGAAGCCCAAACCCAACGACTACCGGAGGACTCGCGGGGGTGGGCAAGACTTGTACGGCGCGGAAAGCGGTGAGCGGGCTGGTCGCCAGCAGGAGGCCGAGCGTCATCTCGAATACGCCGTCAAGGCGCAGGAGCGCGCGGGCTCCAGGGACGATCGTGTCGTTGCAGCGAACGCGCGACAAGGAGGGGAGAGCTAGCGCGTCCACACCCTTTTCCCCACCCTATCAGCTCCAGCGTTACTTCACCGTCGGGATCGTTAGGCTCTTGTCGTTGAGATGGCTCCAGACGGCGACGACTTTATCATTCGTACTGACGCTGGCAACCTTACGCGTCTCAATCTCGTCGTCTTCGCAGGGCAGGCCGCTGGAGTGCTGGATATAGAGAGTACCGTTTATGGCGAAGCCGCTCTGCACGCCCTTGAACGTGTAGCCGTCGCACGACACGCCGCCGATCGTCTTGGACGGGGCCGATGAGTACGTCGTGGTCTTGCTAGCCCTAACTAGCGCCGCGCTGGGGTCTTGGTTAAACGAGGCGGCAAGCTGAGGATTAGACGTGCATTGATACAGCGCGCCGCCGGCCTTGAAGCAGACCTTCGACCCGGAGATTACGGCGTCGATCTGTTGTCCGCCCTCCGAGCCGGTAAGATGCGCACTGGTCGACGTGCCGGTGCGTACGACATCGAGACGCAGCCTCGAGGCCGAGGCTTTGTTGGTCGAGACCGTCAGGTCGAGGCGGTAACTCGTCAGGGTCGTGAGGGCCTGGGCAAGCCGCGCGATGGGCGATGAACCGGCGGCGCTGACGGATGTACCGCCGGCAAGCGCGACAACGAGACCAAGACCGGCGACGCCCGCGACAAGACGCCGCGACGAATGAGCCTTAGATGTCGAGATTTGTCTTTTCATACCTGCTGAACTCCCTTATTTTAGTCTCGGGATGGTCAGGCTCTCGTTGTAGAGGCTCCAGGTGGCGACGGTCTCGGCATTCGCGCTGACGCCGGATACTTTGCCCGACGTTATGACGTCGACTTTGCAAGGCCGGCCCGTGGTGTGCTGAATGTAGAGCGTGGAGCTTACGGCGACTCTGCCCTGCGTGCTCTTGGACGCATATCCGTCGCAGGACACGTGGTTGAAGTTGACGGGCGCGACCGTCCTGTACGTCGTCGTCTTACTGGCCTGGGTCAAGGAGAGGCTAGGGTCCTGGTTCAATTGCGCGGCGATCTGGGGGTTAGAGATGCACCGATATGCCGCGTTGCCTATCTTGACGCACACTTTTGATCCGACGATCACGGCGTCGATCGTCTGCGTGCCGGACGCCGCCGTGACCGTACCAGTGAGGTGAGCGCTCGTCGACTTGCCGGCGCGCACCACGTCGATGCGCAGCGTCGAAGACGACACCTTGCCGCTCGAGACCCTCACGTCGACGCGGTAGCTCGTCAAGCCCTTAAGCGCATGAGAGAGCCGCGGGATGGGCGACGGCCCGGCGGCGCTGGCGGGCGTTCCGGCGATAAGGGCGGCGATGACGCCGAGACCGAGAATGCCGGCGGTCAGACGACGCGACAGGCTGCGACGGGTCGTTGGATAAGCTCTATTCATATTGCTTCCTCTAGTAAATGATGGACGCGGTGGATGATATGGGAACCGTTTTCATGATAACACGCGTCTTATCCACCCTGGGCTCTCAGGCAGGGGCGAGAGCGTCGGCGGCCACGCGGTTCGTGAGCTGTCCCAGCCCCGTGAGCTCCACCGTCACCTCGTCGCCGACCTGCAAGAACGCCGGCGGAGTGCGAAAGGCGCCCACGCCCGGCGGCGTGCCGGTGTAGATGAGGTCGCCCGGCGCCAGCGTGATGCCCTCGGAGATAAAGGCGATCAAGGTCGGCACATCGAAAATCAGGTTGACCGTGTTCGAGTCCTGTCGGATCTCGCCATTGACCCAGAGCTTGATGTCGAGCGCCTGGGGATCGGGAACCTCGTCGCGCGTCACCAGATATGGACCCATGGGCGCCGAGGCGTCCTGCGTTTTGCCGCGCACCCACTGTCCGTCGCCCTTTTGGATGTCGCGCGCCGTGACGTCCTGCCCGGCCATATAACCAGCCACGTGGTCGTAAGCCGTCTCACGCGAGATGTGCTTGCCGCCGCGCCCGATCACGACGACCAACTCGCCCTCGTAGTCCAGCGTCTTGGTCGTAATGGGATAAATGATCTCGTCGTCGGGGCCGATCACCGTGTTGGCGAACTTGGCGAAGATGATGGGACGCTCGGGCATCTTGCCGTTCTGCTCCAGCACGTGGTCGCGGTAGTTCTGCCCGATACAGAGGATCTTGCCGGGGACGGGCAACGGCGCACGCAGCCTCACGGCGTCGAGGGGATACTCGTAGCGTTGGCCGGCGTGGCGCGGCGGCGTGGCGCTCAAGGCGTCCAGTACGTCGCGCACGGCGTCCATGGCGCTCTCGCCGCCTTGCAGCAACGCCATCATCGTGTCCGGCAAGGGATAGGACGGGCCACGCCCTTCCGCCGCTAGCGCCGCCGCCGCTGCCAGCACATCCACGATCGTCGCCGCATCGCCGTCGCCGTCGATCACGGCGCCGAGCCGTTGGGCGCCCTCAGTCTCGAAGGTTGCCAGTCGCATCACGTTCTCCTCTTCAATCGCTTTATAGTACGTCCTCGATTAGCATAATACAGGGATGAGCGCGAGGCGCGGGAGAAAGAAGACACGGTGGTCTTACGAGCACGTACGGCGGACGCGGCGAAAAACCGGGCCACAGCAGGCGACGTAGCGCCGTCTCGCCAACGTGCAGGCGTCCTACCGGTCGCGGGCGTTCTCTTTTTTGCGCTGATCCTCGCTCTTGGCGTCCGCCTCTACCTCATCTTCTCCGCGCCTGAGCTGCTCGACGGCGACGAGGCGCTCGTCGGGCTGCAAGCACAGGCCATCGCCACGGGCACGGAGCACCCTCTGCCCGTCTTTTTCTACGGTCAGCCCTACATGGGGTCGCTTGAAGCCTACGTGGCGGCGGCTCTCTTTCGCGTCGCTGGCCCCTCGGTCGTAGCGCTGCGCCTGTCGCCGCTGTCGAGCGCCCTGGTCCTGGTGATCTTGACCTACTGGCTGGCCCGCCGCACCTGTGGCAGGCGCGCGGCCAACGTCGCCGTGGGGCTCGCCGCGCTGCCCCCGCTCTTTATAGGAGCCTGGTCCGTCAAGGCGCGGGGGGGATATATCGAGGTGCTCGCCGAGGGCGAGGCGCTCCTGCTGGTCACGCATCTGCTGCTCTATCGCGCGGACGCGACGTGGGGACGTACGGACGTCCACCGCGTCGCCGCTTTAGCTGGCTTGTGGGGGGTGCTGGCCGGATTGGTCTTGTGGACGAACCCCGTCGGCTTACCCTACATCGCCGCGTGCGCCCTCTGGGCGCTCGGCGTCGCGGTCGGACGGCGTCGCGGGAGCCAGCCTCCCCCTGAACGCGCGGCCGCCGACGCCAGGCCGGTTTTCGCCCTCGTCGGCGGCTTCCTCGTCGGGGGGGCGCCGCTCTGGCTCGACAACCTCTCTTCTCACGGGGCGACCTTCTCCTACATGCTCTCAGGGTCGAGCAACGGCGACGGCGTCGGCGCCCATGCCCTACCGGTCGCGGGGTATTTTTTCTCGGCTGTCGCGCCCAAGCTAACTGGCGCGTGGTCGCCCTGGACGACGCTCGATGTCGCCCCTCTCGGCGCCGTGGTGCTGGCGCTCTATGCCGCGGCCATCCTTCTTTTCGCCGTGCCCGACCGCGCCGTGGAAGTTGTGTTCCCACGCCGCCACGACGACGGGCGCGGACGCGGCCTGATATTCCTTTTCGCGCTGATGACGACCGTGCTCTTCTGCGTCAGTTCGTTCGGCGCGGGCGCGCTGAATCCCTTTCACTGGGACACCGCCTCGCGCTACGCCCTGCCGTTGGCCGGCGCCGCTCCCCTCGTGGCCGGCTCGTTCGTGGCGCGTTTGTGGGAGAAGAGCAGAGCGGCGGGAAGCGGGGTGTTGGCGGTGCTGCTCGTCGCGGTTGGGCTTGGCTACGCCACGCTGAAACCGGCAGCCGTCTTTCAATCTGAGTTATGGCAAAAGGCGCCGTCGAGCCAGGCGCCGCTGGCGGCGTTCCTGGAGAGCCATAACATCCACGATGTCTGGCTCAACCACTGGGCCGGATATCCATTGATGTTCGCGACCCAGCGCAAGGTCGTGGCGGCGGACTACAACGACGTGGTGCTCCACGGTGGAGCGAGCCGCCTTCCCTGGACGCTGCACGCCGTGGCCGCCGATCCGCATGCGGCCTACGTGCTGGTCACCGACGAGGCGCCGCCGCCGCTGGCCGCGCTGCTCCACAAGCGAGGCGCGAAGTACGCGCGGGCGCGGGTCGGTCCCTACCTCGTGTTCTACAACCTGTCGCGGACCGTTCCGCCCTCGGACGTGCCTTCCGGCATAGATTTCGCCTATTAAGCTCGTCGACCATCACGTCGATATCTGATCATTGGTGGACATGCCGTCGAGCCGCGTAGTGAGCGTTCTATTGTCTACAAGCCCGTTTGATGGACTACTAGGTCTCTAAAGAACGGCTCCTCTCGATCGGAGGTCGATCGCGAGGGCTTCTTACGGTGCGGCGACCGGCGTCGTGTCGAGCCAGAGTCCGAGGACGGCAGCCATGGAACGCAGCGTCTCCTGAGCCTCTTTGATGTTTCCGTTCGTCCCGGCGGCGTGCAAGACGACCTCAGCGACCTCTTGAATGGCATCGACCGCAATAGGGCTTTGCAGGTCGTCGTCGAGCGCGTTGAGAAAGCGCGTGTACTGTGGATGCACGTCCAAACGACCGTGCAGACCGTTCTCGGCTCCTGCCGCCTGGCGCAGGCGCGCGGCGGGACTGTCGTACATAGCGGGACCGCTCCGGTCGTAGTCCCAGATCGTGCGGTAGTGGTGACTGAGTAGGTAGAGGCGCAGCGCGTCGGGGTGGTGGTCGCGCAAGACATCGCGGGCGAACGTCGTATTGCCCAGCGACTTGCTCATCTTCTCGCCGTCCTGCCGCACCATAGCCGTGTGCATCCAGAAACGTACGAAGGGCGTGAGGCCGGTGTAGTGCTGCGACTGCACGATCTCACAGGAGTGGTGGGGGAAGACGAGGTCGGATCCGCCCCCATGGATGTCGATCTGTTCGCCGAGGTAGGTCAGCGCGATGGCGCTGCACTCGATGTGCCAGCCAGGCCGCCCCAGTCCCCAGGGGCTCTCCCACGACGGTTCGCCCTCCTTCGACCGCTGCCATAAGACGAAGTCGAGAGGGTCTTTCTTGTGGGGGTCGCTGGGAAAGTTGCCATTGCGGTTGGCCGTCTCGAGCATCCCATCGTAGTCGAGCGTGGTGAGCTGTCGGCCGAACTCGGGCGCGGCGGCGGCGTGGAAGTAGACCGAGCCATCGCGCTCGTAGGCCAGGTCCTGCTCCAACAGCGCCGTCGCCATCGTCACCATCGCGGGCGTCTCGTTGGTGGCGCGCACGTAGAGTTCCGGTGAGGTCACGTTGAGCGCGGCCATATCGCGCAGGTAGATGGTGGTTTGTTCGCGGCCCAGCACGTCCCAGGGCACGCTGTCGCGCGCGGAGCGCTTGAGGATGTCGTCGTCGATGTCGGTAACGTTCTGCACGTAGCGCACGTCGTGTCCGAGGTGCGACAGATAGCGCGCCAGTGTATCGAAGCTGACGTAGGTGAAGGCGTGTCCTATGTGCGTCGTGTCGTAGGGCGTGACGCCGCAGACATACATGCTCACGGTGTTGTCGCGCACGGAAAAGGGATCGACCGTCCGCGTCGCCGTGTTGTAGAGCCGCATCAAATGCTGTTCTCCCTGGCCCAGGTGCGGGCCATCAATGACCTAACGCCTACCTCCTGGTCGTGTCTCTCCACACACTATACACGGGCAAGCGCGAGAGCGCCGCGCGGACCGCTTCAGCGCCATGGAGTGAACGGCGTGCCGCACGGCCTCGTTTGTTATATCCTGAAGGAAGGACGACGCCCGTCAAGACATGAAGAGCACGGTTCACCGGACGTCAAGGACCGGGACCGCACCCGACGGCGGTCGCGCGTCAGTGGATAGATCAGCGAAAGGCGAGCCCCTATCATGGCGACAACCATTGAGGTCCGGCCGGGCTACGCTCAACTCCCGGTCGGCTCCCCCGCCGTCAACTACGCCACGGTCACCATCAAGCCCGACCTCGCCGTACAGCAACGTGCGGCCGTCCAGATCGGCCTAGTCATCGATACCTCCGGCTCGATGGACGGCTTGATCCACGGAAAGTCCAGTCCGAAGAAGATCGACCTCGTGCGCGACGCCGCCGTGCGGGTCGTGAACCAGCTCAAGGAAGGCGACTACCTCGCTGTCGTGGCCTTCTCGGACCGGGTGCAGATCCTGGCCTACGCCCAGCAAGTCACCTCCGACCGCTCTAAGCTCATGCGCGCCATCTCTAACCTGCGCGCCAGCGGCGGGACGCTGATGGGCGACGGCATCGAGACGGCGCTGCGCGAACTGCGCAACCTGCCCAACGCCGCCGCCGTGCGCAAGCTGGTGGTGCTGACCGATGGGCAGACCAACGACGAGAGCGCCTGCTACAAACTGGCCGAGACGACGGACATCCCGTTTATGCTCGGCGGCATCGGGGACGACTACAACGGCGCCCTGCTCAACGAGATGGCGCGTTCGTCGCGCGGCATCGCCGAGTATATCGACCAGCCGGAGATGGTGGCTGACTTCTTCGGCGAGGTCATGGCCACGGTCGAGGCGACCGTCGTGACCAACGCCGCTCTCTCCTTCGACTTCCGGCAACGCTTCCGTCCGCTGCGCATCCACCAGGTCGCCCCGGATCTCAAGAGCTACGACTTCACGCCAGTCACGCCGAGCAATCGCCGCACGAGCGTCCCTGTCGGAGACATCCAAAAGGACGGCGTGGTCTTGCTCGTGCAGTACGCCTACGAAGGCGGAGCGGGCTATGCCAACGAGTTCCAGGTCTCCGCCCTCGACCTCCAGTACGATATGCCGCCGCAAACGGGCTTAGCGGTGCAGAGCGACGATTTCACCGTCGTGCTGGGAGAGGAGGCGGGCTTTCCGGAGATGGATCCCACCGTGAAGAGCTACGTCGACCACGCCGAGGTCGAGACGGCGCAAACACGCTTATTGCAGGCGGCGGCGAGCGGCGATGTCGCGGCGGCGACGCAGCGCCTCGACTCACTCCAACAGAGTTTGGAGCGCGTAGGCGCGGATCAGAACTTTATCCAGCAGACGGTGCAGACGATGCGCCTGACGCTCCAGAACACGGGCGACGCGGCGCAGCTATCCGATTCCTCGGCTACCAAGAGACTGACCTCGGGCACACGTAAGTTGGTTCTGCCGCAACAAGACCAGGAACAAACGAATAGTTAAGCGCCGGCGCCTCCCGGCGCGACGGTGGAAAAGCGAGAGCGCGTACGATGATTACTTGTCCACAATGCAGCGCCCAGAATCTACCGGGCCTGGCGTACTGCGAACAATGCGGGTCTCCCCTGCCGCAGCAATCGGCGTCGCCGGCATCGGAGCCAACGACATCCACGGCGTCGAACTCCAGGACGACTCTAGCTACGACGGTCGACCCGGCGGCGGCGGCTTTGCCGCTGCCGGTCATGCCGGTAGACCAGCCGGCTGTCCCGTTGGCCCCAGGTACTGGCCCCGTGGACGCGAGCGCTCTCGCGGACGGTGTCGTGAGTATGCCCGTGGGCCATGGAACATCCTTACTAGGCGCTAACGCGGTCGCCGCCGACGCCGGCGTCGCGGAAGCTCCTCCACCTGGGACAACGGGCGCTGGGACGCTGACGATCGGCTTCCCTAATGGACAGAGCTTCACCCTGAGCGGCGACCTTGCCGACGTAGGCCGCGCCGACGTGGCGCAGAATTGGCGTCCGGCCCTCGACGTTATCCCGTTCGGCGGCGGCGCGCCCGACCTCGGCGTCTCGCGACACCACGCCCGTCTTTCGCACGATGGCGACGCCTACCATGTGACCGATGTAGGCTCGACCAATGGGACGTATGTCAATGGTCAGAACGTGGGCCAGAACCAACCGGCGCTGCTCCACGACGGCGATACGCTCTCGTTTGGCGCGCTCAACACGCGGATATCTATCAAGTAGCATCGATGAAGCGCGCGGCGTTGCATCCCCGACTGGTTCGGGGAGGGGAACGGCGTCGAGACCAGCTGGTTGTAACGGGAGGATTGAAAAAGGATGTGGGACGCACTCCGTAAGAGGTTTAGCCACGAGGACGAGCCTCGATCTTCGGACCAGGAGGCGGGAGCGGCTCCGACGCCGGCCGTTCCCGCTGCTCCTGCATCACCCCTGCCCCAGGGACAAAGCGCTGGGCTAGATCCAGCCGTGAACGAGGACACGCTGCCGATCGTAGCCGCGAACCAAACCACGACGCCCATCACAGCCGCGAACCAGGACACGTTGCGGGACGGCAATTTCTCATCGCCTTCCGCCCCTTCTTCATTAGGGAAACCCTCCGTAGAGCTGGCGGATAGCGCGCCCCTAAGCCAGACGCAGGCCCCCATGGAAGAGGTAGGGGGCGCGCTATCCGCGCCTCCCGGCGCCGCACTCCCCGGAGGGGCGAGGGAGGGAGACGCTAACGTCCTCGACGCGACGCGCGCGCCGGCCGCGGCCCCGCTAATCACGGCGGATGCGTACCGTCTCGATCCGTCGGCTAACAAGCTCGACGCGATCGCTGCGCTAGCCGAACAAGACGGAGCGCCGCCGGCCAGCCAGGCAGACAGGCCGTGGGGACAGACGGCGCCCCTATCGTCGACGGTCGCCCAGGCGCCGCCGGAGAAGCTGCCTCAGGATGGAGCCTCCGCTGAATCTGCCGGCGCTCACGAGGACGCCGCGGCCAACGTCCAGGAAGCGACGGAGGAGTTGATGGTGCGCGCGGTCGTGGCCGACCAACCGTCGAGCATTACCGCCTTAACCGCGACGGAGCCGGTCGTGGACACGACGGGTGAGGGGAACAGGGCGCAGGTCGTGGGACAAGACACCTTCACGACGGCGACCGTACAGTCGATAGAGACGGACACTGACGTGCCGATAACACCGGGCGATGCAGCGTCGGCCGAACCCTTGACGCCAGGGGTCGCTCTAGCGCCCGTAGCGCCGCTGACGCCCGGCGTTGTGGTAGGCGAGCGCTACACGATCGTCGCGCCGGGCGCTGATGATGGCGCCTTGCGCACGTTCCAGGCGACCGACGCGCGTGGCTACGAGCACTGTTGGTCGTGTGGATCGACCGCGAATGGACCGCAAACGCGCTTTTGTCAGAGCTGCGGCGCCCCGGTGCAGAACCATCCGGTGACGCTGATCGAATCTCCGGCGCCGACGGGAAGGCAGGGAGAGATCACCTATGGCACGGTTTTTCTCTATCCCAGGCCGGAGCGTCGCCTTTTCGGCGGGGGCGGCGTCGACATAGAGGTCGGGGCTTACAGCGCCGAGGGGCCGCATCACCCCAACGAAGACAGTTACTGGCGTCAGACACAGGTCGTCAGCGCCAACTCCGAGCGACGCGGCACGGCCGTGGTCCTCTTGTGCGATGGTATGGGCGGCTACGCGCCAGGCAGCGGCCTCATCTCCTCGCGCATCGCGGAGATCGCCGGAACAACGATCGCGAACGCCCTGGCCCAGACCGCCGGGGTGGGCCAGACGCTCGCCGCCGACGATCTCGAGCGCATCGTACGCGCGGGCATCGCCGCGGCCAACAAAATGGTGGTAAATGAGATCGTGCGCAGCGGCGACATGGGCTCGACCCTTATCGCCGCTGTCGTCTACGGCGACACGGCCTACATCGCCAACGTGGGCGACAGCCGCGCCTACTACATCGATCCACAGGGTGGCGCGACGGTGGTCACGCACGACCAATCGCTGGTGGGGCAGGCCGTGCAAGAAGGCCGTTTAGCGGAGAAAGACATGTACGACGCGCCCGGCGCCAACATCATCTTGCACGCGATCGGCGAACGCGAGGTACAGAACGTGGCCGACTGGTACGTCCAACCTCTGGAACCGGGCGGGCGCATCGTCCTGTGCAGCGACGGCTACTGGAAAACGATGCGCGGCGTGGTCAAGCCCGCTCCGAGCGGCACGGAAGGCGCCGCCGTGAACGTACTCTTCCGTGCGGAAACGCTCAGCGCCGTGGCCGCGCGCATGGTCGAGGACGCATTGATGCAAGGCAGCGACGACAACACGACCGTCGTCCTTATCGCGGTAGGGTGACGTCCCACACAACGGACAGAGGCAACACGACATGGACAATCTTTTCGACCGCGCGCAGGACCTGATCGACAAAGCTCATGAGAAAGTGGCCTCGACGGCCTCGCAGGCGGCGTTCGTCGCCAACCAGAGCCTCGTCGTTCGCCAACTAGAGTCGCACATCGCCGCCATCGACAACCAGATCGACGCCCTCACGCGCATGCTGGGCGAACAAACGTACGCGGCCTGGCGGGCCACGGGGAGCAGCCCGGACATGAGTCGCGTGGCCGCGCTCTGCAATCAACTCGACGGCTTGAAAGTCCAGCGTGAAGAAGCGGCGGCCCAGCTTGCGAGTGCGCGCGACGCTGCGTACACGCCGAACGCGGCGCAGTGGACGCCGGCGCCCCCGGCACTCGCGGCGTCGACAGGGACGCCCACCTCATCGCCACCTGTCCCCGCGCCGTCCCGTCTCTACGTTCCACCCCCCGCGACCCCTTATGCCCCGCCGCCGTACGTATCGCCTGCTCCCACGCCATCGCCGAGCGCGAACACAGCGACTGGAACGCCTAGCGCCATCCCGTCTACCCAGTGGTCTACCGCACGGACGGCGCCTCAGCCTGCGGTCGCGTCCGTTCCGCACGCTGCCGAGCCGCCCATCGCCGCGACGTACCGCGTCGTGGACGAGGCGCCGGCGCGCGCGTCCCGTGAGTGCCCGAACTGCGGGCACTTCGTCCCCGGAGACGCGCACTACTGTCCATCGTGCGGCGCGAAGGTCGTGTAGGGAGGGGTCGCTACAATGGACATCGTCAACAAGGCGATCGCCAAAGCATCAGATATCGCCAACGAGGCCGCTTGGAACGCCCAGCATCGCATCAAGGTCAGCGCCGAGGAGAAAAGGCTCGACGATCTGAGCAGCCGCACGTTCTCTAAGCAGGCCGAGATCGGCGAGGCCATGTTCCAGCTCTGGCAAGCGCATAAATTGCCGCCATCGCAACTCGACAACTTGTTTTACGAGCTGCAAGATCTGCTCGACGCCTCGGTGAGCACGTCGCGCGGCGTCGAGGCGCTCAAGGAAGAGACCTACGCACAGGCCACGACGGCACAGGCCGTCACCGCGATGTCCTACGCTGCCGCCGTGCCCCTGGCGCCCTCGCCGCTAGGCCTAGCTCCACCCGCGCTGAGCACGGCGTCCTCGACGCCCCTGCTAGCCTCGGGCGCTGGTGGGATCCTCGACGCCACCCCCGAGGTTCCACTGATGGAGTGCCCGTCGTGCCACAGTATGGTGCGTGCCGACCGCAACTTCTGCGGCCGTTGCGGCCAGATCCTGCACTGAGCACGTCTATTCGTTGAGAGCTAGAAGAGCTGGAGGGCGTGATCCTGGGCTTCTGAGAAAATAGTCGAGACATGTGACGCTCTCATGTCGCCCTCTCGAACGTCGTAGGCGCGAAAGTCACACCAGTACGTCTAGAGTCGCGGCGATAGCGTACCTCGAACCAAGTCGCTGTCTCTATCCGCCACGTAAGCGGGGCAGGTTTCCGTGCTACCGCGCTGAGATCATGGTGACGCTTCCCGCGTCGCTGCCGTAGCCGAGGTGGACCGGTCCAAGGCCAAGGTTGACTTGCCCGCCCTCGTGCGCCCGTGTCACGAAGGCATGTCCCGTTCGATCGTCGACCGTGAGGACGCCGCTCGTCGCGGTGGTGCGTAGGACCGCGCGCGCGCGGGCGTCGAGCACGACGGTCTGTCCGTCCCCAGAGACGAGGATTCGCCCGGTACGATTATCGACGGCGACGTAGTCAGCGACGCCGTTCGCCGGGGCCAGCGCCGCCCGCGTCAGCACACGTCCCGTCCGGCTGTCGATCGTGACGACATTCCTGCTGTCCGCCTCGACGACGATAAGACGATCTCGCGCCGCATCGACGGCTATGGTCCCATAGGGCCGGACAGAAGCAATAGTGCGGCGTGTCGCGGCTGTGCGGCCGTCCATCACCTTGAGCGTTCCGGCGGCTCCCTCCAGATACCAATCGCCCGTAAGGCTGTTCACAGCGGTCAGACCACCAGGCAGCCCTTGCACGACGCGCAGTATGTTCCCGTTCCGCGCATCAAGGATCGCGACGCTCGGGAACGCCGTGCGCCCGACGAATTTGTTGCAGAAAACGAAGACGCGGCCCGTTGGCGCGTCGGCGACGCTCCCCTCGGGAGGCGACGGTAAGAGTACGGTGCGCAGAACGTGGCCGTCGTTCGCGTCAAGCACCAGGACCTTGTTTGTCGATCCAGATACGCCGAACACGCGCCCAGTGCGCTCGTCCACGGACAGCTGCGTCCCCATCCCGGCCGGCGTCGCTCCGACGACGGCTCCCGAGCGCGTATCGATGACCCGCACCACGCCGACCATACCGTCCGCGATAAACAGACGTCTTGTAACGTGGTCGAGGACCATGAAGTACGAGGCGCGTCCCAACGCTGTCGTATGCACGACGTTCCCGCTCCGTGCGTCGAGCATCGTAAGCGAACTAGGGTTTTGCGCCGTGTCGTAGCCCGAGTTGAGCACAAAGATGTGTCCGCCACGTTCATCGGCTAAAACGTCGACAGGATTGGTTCCCACAGACACGGTGTGTAGACCTGCCGGCGAGAAAATACTATTGCCGATCATGAAAAGGCCGGCGCCAGCGACTAACCCGAGGATAAGCAGCAGGAGTAGGCGAGGAGAAGGGAGTCGGCCTGGCCTAGCGCGTACGTATACTGTCTTAGCCATAAGCGTTCCTTGCACGTAGCGCCTAACGCGGTCATGTTATATGGAGCAGCATACACGATCGGATGGTAGAGCAATCTCACGTCGCCTCGACGGTAGGGCGTGTGCGGGAGACAGAGTTTTATGTCGATCGCCGCTCTTATTCTGGCTCGGCAGTGCTCTAGGGGACGGGCAGCGCGCAAAGATGCTAATGTACGTCTATGAGGCGCGGCCGAGGCCAGATAGGCGCTTGAGCCGCCTGTCGTGCATCTTTTTTCGCACACGTCCCACAAACGGTGAGCGACAAGGGCGCTCGGCCGTGGACGCCTAGCATCATTATCGAGGAGATCGTTATGACGAATGAGGCCGCACCCAGTTCCGAGCTCTACAAGACGATCTTAAGCCAGCCTGACGTTCTGCGCGCCCTTAGGCGCGACATGGGCGAGAGCGTGGCGCGGGCGACGACGGTGCTGAACGGCGTGCGACGCGTCTACATCTGCGGCACGGGCACGAGCCACCACGCCGCGATCGTGGGCAGCCATCTGCTGCGTCTGGGCGGCGTCGACGCCGTGGCCCTCTCGCACATCGACTATGCGCTCTATGGACCGCCTACGCACCCGAGCGACGTCCTCATCACGATCAGCCATCGTGGGGCCAAGCGCTATGGCAAAGCAGCAGTGGCCAGGGCGCTGGCCGGGGCCATGTCCGTGGTGGGCGTCACGGGACAAGGGTCGCCGATGGAGGGGCCGGACGTCATCCTCTACACCGCGTCACAAGAGATATCCTCCACGCACACGGCCAGCTATACGGCGACCCTGGCCGCGCTAGCGCTCCTGGCCATCTCCGCTGGGCCGCGACGCGGTTACGATGTCGCCGCGCTCCAAGAAGCCGTCGAGCGCGTCCCCGACCTCGTCGAGACCATGCTGGCGCGCGAAGCGGCGCTGAGGCCGCTCGCCGAGGTACTGGCTTCGCGGGGCAGGATCATTCTCGCGGGCGCCGGTCCCCATGCCGCCACGGCGCGCGAGGGCGCCCTCAAAATCAAGGAGTCGTCGTACCTCGTGGCCGAGGGCATGGATGTCGAGACCGCGCTGCACGGATGTCTACAAGCCGTAGAGAAAGACGACCTCGCCGTGGTGATCGTGGCGGACGGGCCAGCCTCCGACCGCTGCGGCGACCTCCTGACAGCGCTGGAGATCGTCGGCGCGCGGACGGTCGCTATCGCCGACGAGCGCGTCACAGCGGCGCTGCCCGCGCAACAAGAGGGCGGCGCGACGCGCGTCGTCATCTCCTACCCGGCAGTACCCGAGGCGCTTAGCGCGCTCCTCGCCGTCGTGCCGCTGCAACTGCTCGCCGCCTACACGGCGCTTTACCGCGGCACGGACGCGGACTCGTTCCGCGGTGACGACCCTACCTACGCACGCTCGACCGCCAGTTACGCCCTGTAGGAGGCGCAAGCAAACCGGCCGCGCGGCTGGGACTGAATCCAAGGAGGCTGCCTTTGGCGCTGTGGTGTAGCGCTGGACGGGTCCAGTGGGTGCCGCGAGGATGGCCGCGCTCCGTAGTGACCCGCATCGCCGCCGATTCGGACAACGGCGGCTTACCCCTACGCCTCCGTCCTCTATGGTGAACGAAGGCTCCGGCGACAACTATCCATGGAAGGGTATTAGGTGTTATATACGTTCTACACCATCTAGCGCCCAGCGCGCGCCTCCCCCCTCCACCCAGGGTTCGTGAAAAGTCGTCCGGGGAGCGCGGGCGCTCGCTGCGCTGCTCGCCCGTCCCAGACCGGACACGGGGACGGGCCGGAGGCCCGCGCTCCCAAAGTGCTCGTCTTTCCTCCCCTCGTCCTGACTTTTCACGAGCCCTGCCCCCCACCCGGCGTCGCGAACGGACGAAGGCGCAGACGATATATTATCTCGTGGGCGACGACTGAATCAACGCACTTCACCTATCCGCGCGAGTTGAGGCAGTCACATAGAGGGCGAGGCAGCGGGAGCACGTGCTCCCGCTGCCTCGCCCTCATCACAGTGGTGCGATTGCGCTTAGGACGCCGCGCCCTGCGTACTGTCCAACGTGCTGAAGTTGGGGGCGAAAATCGTTTGCTCGGCGACGAAGCCCTGGCCGTTGGCCGCGCGCAACACGATGCCGTGCTGCGTCGCCAGTCCTCTAAAGGTCTTGTTGACGTCGATGGTGGCGCGTGTCGTCGGCCGGACGTAGAAGCGTCTGGTCGTCATGTGGCCGTTGCTGCCATAGCCGGTCGCGGTCACGATGGCCGTCCTAGCCGATGGATTGTAGATGAGCAGAAATTCGTTGCTGCGGCTGGTTGTGCCGCCAGGGAAGGCCCAGCGCAGGCCGGCGCCGTTGCGCCCGAACACGTCGCTTCCGGCGATACGGCGGCCGTTGGGGCTGCCGAAGTACTCCGGGCGCTCCACGACGATGGGCTGGGCGCTCGTCACGACCGACGCCACGCCGCTGGCGTGCAGCACATTGTTGAGCTTGATGTTGGCGCGCCGCAGGCCTGGCACGTTGATGGTGCGCCGCGCTAGAAGCGTACCGGTGCGGCCATAGAAGCGCACCGTCACCCGTGTGCTCGTCCGATTGGGGTTGAGCACCGTGAGGAAGGTTTGGAAACGTGTCGCCGTGGAGCCCTCGGCGAAGATCCAACTCGTCGCCGCGGTGTTGGCCCCCGTGCGAGCGGTGACGCCGTAGCCCCGCGTACTGAAGGTGAGCAGGCGGGTAAGCACGATCGGCGTGCGGCTGGTGGCGATGACGCTCAGGGAGCGGCTCGGCATGAGCCGGTTCACGTCGACCAACAGGGTGCGCTGCGGCGCGACGGTCACCGTGACGGTGCGCGCGGCGCGACCGCCCATGGGCAATAGCCGCACCTGCACCCGCGCCGTCGTCCGGCCCGGATTAAGCAGAGCGAGCGTCTCATGAAAGGTGAGCCCGGTGTAGCCTTCGGCCATGTACCAGGAGGCGCTCGGCGCGGAGACCCCGAGCAGGCTGTAGTCGTCTTTGCCAGCGCGCGCCACATCGAGTTGCGCCGTGACCACGCGGTTGGCCGCCAGCTTGAGGCCGAAGACGCGGTTGTTCCCCGCGAGGGCGTTTAGGTTCGCGGTCCCCCGGCTGTGAGCCGCCACGAAGAGGTGGGCCTGGCGAGACGCCCGGTCCCGATAGTAGAAGGTCAGGTCGACGCGAACGGCTCGCGCATTGGGGTTGAGGATGGGGAGGGTGGCCCGCTCACCCGCCATGGTCGAGGCGCCGACGGCGTAGAAGGTGGTGGCGACACGTTGCCGGCCCGTTAGGGTGGCGACAGCGCTGCGCCCGCTCGCGGCGCCGCTGGCGGCGACCGTGTTGACGCCGCTCAACAGCCCCTCCGGAGCCCGGAACGTCGCTTTAAAAGTGCCGCCGGGGTTCGCGACGACGGAGGTGAGGGCCGCGCCGTTGAGAGACAGCGTGACGCGTTCGCGGCGTCCGAAGCCTTTGCCCGTGACCGTAACCGTGCTGCCGGGTCCCGCCGCTGCCGGCTGGAGGGTCAAGCGCGGCCCTGTCTGTCCCGACGTGGCCGTGGCGCTCGTCGACGCGCGCGCCGTCCCCGTGGCCACGGCCTGCGCCGGGCTCGTGGCAGCGGTGGCGGCGGGGTTGACGTTCCCGGATGCCGGCGTGCCGGTGGCTGCCGGCGTCACTGTGCTGGCGGACCCGCCAGCTCCGGTACTCCCAGCGTTAGCAGTTTGGGTCGCCCCAGCATTGGCCGTCTGCGCGACGGCCGTCTGGGTCGCCCCAACGTTAACGCCCCCCGCATTGGCGTTTTGCGCGGCAGCCGTTTGGGTGGCTCCGGCATTAGCCGTCTGCGCGGCCGCGGCTTGAGCGGCAGAGGTTTGAGTTGCGCCCGCACTAGCGGTCTGCGCGGCCGCGGTTTGCGTCGCGCCTGCACTAGCCGTCTGGGCCGCTGCCGTTTGGGTCGCTCCGGCGCTAGCCGTCTGGGCCGCACCGGCAGCAGCAGTCTGTGTCGCGCCCGCACTAGCCGTTTGGGCCGCACCGACATCAGCAGTCTGTGTCGCTCCAGCATTGGCCGTCTGCGCGGCAGCCGTTTGGGTGGCTCCGGCATTGGCCGTCTGCGCCGCCGCGGTTTGCGTTGCACCCGCACTAGCGGTCTGGGCGGCGGCGGTTTGCGTGGCTCCCGCGCTAGCCGTCTGGGCAGCAGCAGTTTGCGCGGCTCCCGCGCTAGCCGTCTGGGCCGCACCGGCAGCAGCAGTCTGTGTCGCGCCCGCACTAGCGGTCTGCGCGGCGGCGGTTTGCGTCGCCAGGGGGGCGAGGAGACCATTACAGGTGGAGCCGCTGGTCGCGGAGGCGATAAAGATCTCGGTTCCGGCCGGGACGGCGACCGTGCCCGTCACGACGTGAAGATCGAACCCGATGACGGTCAGGCCCGTGGTGGTCGTGCCGTTGCTATTGCTCGCGGGGATCTGCTCGTTGACGATGGCGAAGCCAACGCCAGGAACGTCGACGCGCGTATTGGGGGCTGGATTCATCTGCGTCGGGCCGTTATTGATCGAATAGCTCTGATATGTCCCAGCGGACGACGTAGAGGCAGCAGCTCCGTCCGCGTTGCTTGTCGAGACCGACTGGAAGCTGCCCGTGACCGCCCCGGCGAGGATGCTTACGCCGTTGACGGTGGAGGTCGTGGCGGCGGTCGCCAGCGTCGGGATAGAAGAGTCCAGGCTCGTGTCCGTGATGGGGCCGGTCGACACGGTGGGAGATGTGGTGGAGCCGACGCTGGTCGTCCCTCCCGGAGGTAAGATAACGTCGGCCGTCTTGCCTGACGCCACGAGCGCGGCGCCGGTCGTCTGGGTCCCATAGGCCTCGCCGGAGACGCTGCATCCCGCTGGCGCGGCGTAGGCGAGGCCCGGCTTGGTCAGGGTTATGCGGCGTGATGAGCGCCAGCGTCAGCAGGGCCGCGAGGACGCCCAGCGTGGCGCGGGTCTTCGCTTTACTCTGTGTCTTCACTAGTTTCTGTCCTTGTTTATTCTTGGCGGGGACCGGCATGGCTGTCTACATCTACAGCATTTACACGCTGTGATTGGGGTGAGAGGGCTGCATACACACATCTGTCAACCTGAGCGTCTGGTGCGCGGCCCGAAGGCCAGACCCAGACCGATCGTCGTCCGCCGACTTGGGCTCAGTGGGCGCGTCGCGTGGGGCTATACAGTGGATCGGCAGCGGTCTACTATGCCATTTTCATGGGACTATTGCATTTCTTGTGACCGCGGCGACCCTGATGACGGCGCGATATCGACAATGGAGTACTATCTCCTCCTTCTTGATCTACGTGCTTGCTGGACATGCTCCGGGAGCGCGTAACGTTCCGTGCATGCGTTGATTGACCTAGCAAGACGACGGATTGCACAGACTGGTCGCCGCATACGTGCCGCGTACGGACGCTCTAGTCGTCATTGACGCAACCATTAGCCACGTACTTGAAATGTATAGGCTATTATTACCGCCAAAAAAAGACCCGAAAAGACGAAAACAGCGACGTAGGGACTAATATCCTATTGATATAGCCCTATCCAAGGCGGCGGCGCCAGCCGTTCAGCGCGACTTATCGTGGAAAAACGTCTAGAGGACGTCATGTGAATCGAGAAGGTGAGCGACGATCCCGCGGCGGCAAGAGCACTTTTCCGGCAGCACGTGCGACGTGCCTCCCCGCTCCCGCGGCGCCCGACGGTATACCGTCGGGCGTCTTCGGCCCTGTCTTTTCACGGACCGCGCTCCTTATAATAAGAAGCCACAAAACACGCCATACTTACCTGATGGGGGATTGGCGACCGTCCGTCCACCTACTATAGTGGAGGCAATGCAAACGTTTTGGTTAGACCCCTTCATACGCGGCGAGGTTTCTTAGATGCATGACATCGCACAGGAGGCGCCGCGCGCGGCATGCCTGTCCGGTCCTATCGACGATCCACTCTCGTCCGGCGTTGACAGCGCTCAGGACCACGACGTGACCCTTACATCCACCCTCATGCTTGTCGCGGAGAGCATCGACGCGGGCCTCGTCTTCCTGGCGCGACCGGAAGGAGACTACCTCCATATCGATCGCGCGCTCGACCGCGCGGGTATGGGGCTGCATGACGGTGAAAACATTCCACTGGACGATACGTACTGTCAGACCCTGCTCACGGGCGATGCGCCGATGCTCATGGTGGAAAACGCGCGGGCCGACCCACACTTCGCGTCTTTGGCGACGACAAAATCGCTAGGCATCGGCTCGTACAGCGGTGTGCGCCTTACTCGTCCCGACGGCCGCCCTTATGGAACGCTCTGCGCGCTCCACCCCACGGCCCGCGTCATCTCCGTGGAGGAGATGACCTTATTGGCGTTGGCAGGCCGTCTGCTCATGCAGGGCATGGCGCTGGAAGAAGGGAGGGCACGTGAGCGGGCCTTGCAGATCGAGCGTGACGCGACCGCCCGAACCCGCGCCCTCTACGAAGCACTGACCTGCGGCCTCATAACCTTGGATGGCGATGGGCGCATCCTGGATATAAACCCGGCGGGGGTCGCTTTAATGGGCGTGGCGGACCACGTGGTGCGCGGACGCCTCTTGAGTGAGGCGCCGTGGAGCCTATGGCGCCTGGACGGATCTGACCTTCCAATAAGCGAACAGCCTGCCGTAATGATGCTGCGCACTGGTCAGCCCTATAGCACGACGCTCCAACTGCGCCGTCCTAATGGAGACGTGTGCTATGTGCAAATTGACGGCGCCCCCCTGGACGCAAAGGGGGGCGTCGAGGGGACCGGCGTCCATCCCCACGTCATCGTCAGCTATACCGACGTCACCGCCCGCGTCGTGCTCGAGCACAATCTTGCCCAGGGCCAACAGCGCTACCGTTCGCTCGTCCACCATAACCCCGACGCCGTCTTCGCTCTTGACCTCGACGGCGCCTTTACCGCGGCCAACGACGCCTGCGCGGCGCTCACCGGCTACCCCGTCGCGACGTTGCCTACCCTGTCTTTTTTCGCACTCATCGTACTAGGGGATCAGGCGCGCATTGTCGCCCAGTTCGCGCGTGCCGTCCAGGGAGAACCGCAACGCGAGATCGAACTGAGTGTGCGCCACAAGGACGGCGGGACGCGTACGGTCAGCGGAACTCTCATCCCCATTGTGGTGGACGGAGCGATCGTCGGCGTCTATGGCATCGCCAAGGATATCACGGCGCGACATCAGGCCGAGGAGGCGCTGCGGACGAGCGAGGAGCGCTTCCGTTCGCTGGCCCGCGTGGCGCCGGACGCCATCATCTCCGCCGATGGCGACGACGTCATCATGTCCTGGAACAACGGAGCGGAGCGAATGTTCGGTTACGCGGAAGACGACGCCCGGAGCTTCCCGCTCGTCAAGTTGATGCCTGAGCGGTTTCGGAAAGCACACGGGGATAGTCTAAAGCAGGCGACGGCGACGGGGACATCTTCCCTCGTGGGGCGCACGATCGAACTAACCGGCCTGCATCGCGATGGCGCTGAGTTCCCCATGGAGCTGTCTTTGGCTATGTGGGCCACATCCAAGGGCCACTTCTACAGCGCTGTTATTCGCGACATCACGGACCGCAAGCGTGCGGAAGATGCGCTGCGCGCGTCCGAAGAAGACTACCGCCACCTGTTCGAGCAAGCCAGTGACGCGATCCTCATCGTCGACCCCGCGAACGACATCGTATTGGACGTGAACACACGGGCTTGCACGCTCTACGGGTACGCGCACAACGCCTTCGTGGGCCTCTCCATGAGTCAGATCAGGCGCGATTCATCCACGCGCAACGGGCACGTCCGCGCGGCGGTCGAGGAGCTAGGGGCCTCTGAGTACGAGTCCGTGCATCAGCGCGCGGACGGGACAACGTTCGCCGTGGCGGTCACGGCCACGCCCCTTGTCTTCCAGGGTCGCGCGGCGCTCCTGTGCTTTAACCGCGACATCACGGCGCGCAAGGACGCCGAGGCGGCGTTGCTCCATCAAGCCACGCACGATGCGCTGACCGATCTCCCTAATCGAATTTTGCTCGACGATCACCTCGCGCGCCTTATACGGCCCGAGGAACTCGACGAAGCGTTCCCGCGTAAAGATGCTGGTGAAGCTTGCCAGATCGCCTTACTGCTGCTCGACCTCGACGGGTTCAAGGAGGTCAACGACACCTTCGGGCGCCCACAGGGCGACATCTTGTTGCGTCAGGTCTCCGCGCGTCTACGCGGAGCGCTCCGCACGGACGACCTCGTCGCTCGTCTTGGCGGCGATGAGTTCGCCGTGGTGCTGGCTGGAGGCGACGAGGCGGCGGCGGTGCGTGCGGCGGCGGGCGTGCGCGCCGCGCTGGACAGTCCCTTTTCTATCGAGGAACAGGTGTTGCGCATCGACGGCTCCATCGGCATCGCCCTCTATCCCAACCATGGAACGGATGCGGCGACACTCATGCGACATGCCGACGTGGCCCTCTATGCAGCGAAGCGCGGCCGCCGCGGCATGGCGGTCTACCACGCGGAGGAAGACGGACACAGCCCTAAACGCCTCGCCCTCGTCGGCCAGTTGCGCGCGGCCATCGAAGGGAACGCACTCACACTGCACTACCAGCCGCAGATAGACCTCGTAAGCGGGCGCGTGCGCGGCGTCGAGGCTCTGGCGCGTTGGCTGCGTCCTGATGCCGCGGGCGGGGTGATCCCTCCCGACGTGTTTATCCCTCTGGCGGAGAAGACAGGCTCGTTGACGCGTTGGGCGCTGGCGACGGCGCTGCACCGTTGGAGCACCTGGCGGCAGGCTGGCTTTCTCCTCACTTTATCGGTCAACCTCTCGGTCTGGGATCTGCACGATGCGTCGCTGCCCGACCTTATCGCCGGTCTCCTACGAGACTACGACGTACCGCCGGCCTGGTTGCGTCTGGAGGTCACCGAGAGCGCTATGATGGCCGATCCCGATCGGGCCCACGCGGTGCTTGACCGCTTACATAGGCTGGGCGTGGGGCTGGCCGTAGACGATTTCGGGGCGGGCTACTCGAGTTTAGCTTACCTCAAGCGGTTGCCGGTGGACGAACTCAAGATCGATAAGGCGTTCGTACAGGCGCTGGCAACGGACAGGCGAGACGCGGCGATCGTGGCCGCGGCCGTAGGGCTGGGGCACGCGCTGGACTTAAGGGTGGTGGCCGAGGGCGTCGAAGATGTCGTGAGCCTGGAGCAGTTGGGCACGCTCGGCTGCGACACGGTGCAAGGCCACCATTTAAGCCCCCCTCTGGAGGAAGATGCGCTCATGCGCTGGTTGCGGGAGTCTCCCTTTGCGCCCACCACACCACGCCTTCTTCACCCACTGTCTCCACGTTCACGCGACGACCGCCGCGCCGGACAATGACGGGGTATGGGGGCGTCCATACCCCTGGCGCGCTCCCGTCCTTGCAGAGTGGGATGGACGCCACGCCCTCGACGCGGGCCTGCTCCTCACCGGCGTTAGGAGAGAGCTAGATGGGGAGGAAGGCATTGACGTTACGAGCCAGCGAGGGAGGCGGAGGCGCCAGGGAGGAGGGCTTCGACGGTGGCTTGGTCGTCGGCGTGGCGTAGAGCGATAAAGATGGTGTCGTCGCCGGCCACGGTGCCCACGATCTCGGGGAAGGCGCAGGCGTCGAGCGTGATGGCCACGAGGTTGGCCATGCCCGGCGCGGTGCGGTAGACCATGACCGCCCTGGCCATGCCCACGTCGCCGGGCGCCTCGGTCAGCACGAGGCGCAGGCGGCGACGCGCCGCCTCTATCTGCGCCACGTTGGCCTTCTCACCCAGCATGTAGACGAGGCCCTGGCCGGCCAGGGGCACACGCATGACGCCCAGTTCCACCAGATCGCGCGAGACGGTGGCCTGCGTGGCGGACACGCCGCGCTCGGCCAGGCGCTCGGCCAGGTCTTCTTGCGTACGCACCGGCGACGCGGCGATGATGTCGCGGATCGCCTTCTGGCGCAGCGTCTTGGGGTAACGCTCTGAGGTCATCGGCACTGCTCTATCACTAGCAAGGCGCTGCTCCTCCCTGACGCGGCGGGACGCCGTTTCAGGGTCATAGACGCGGGCTGGCGGCGAGATCGCCGAGGACGGCGGCTAGGATGGACACGCCCTCGTCCACGTCGGCGGCGCTCAGCATCAGCGGCGGCACGAGGCGCACGGTCGTCTCGCCCGTGGCGTTGACCAGCAAGCCACGTCCCCGCGCGGAAGCCACGACCCCCGGTGCATTCATGCCGGGCGCCGTCTCCAGCGCCAGCATCAGGCCGCGTCCGCGCACCTCGGCGATGGGCAGGCCGTGCGCCTGGAGGCTCTCTAACGACGCTTTGAGCGCCGCGCCGATCGTGGCGGCGTGCGCGATCAAGCCCTCGTCGTGGAGAGCGCGCATGGTGGCCACGCCCGCCGTGCAGGAGAGCACGTTGCCGCCCTGGGTCGAGCCATGGTCGCCCGGCTCCAGGATATTGGCCGACCCGCGCGCCAGCACCGCGCCAAGCGGCACGCCGCCGCCGAGCCCCTTGGCCAGCGTGACCACGTCGGGGACGACGCCCTCGCCCTGGCAGGCCAGGAACGTTCCCGTGCGGCCCATGCCGGTCTGCACCTCGTCGAACATGAGCAAGACGTTGCGCTCGTCGCAGAGACGGCGCACGGCGGCGAGGTAGCCTGGAGCGGCGGGGTGGATGCCGCCCTCACCCTGGATCGGCTCCAGCAACACGGCGGCGGTCCCTTCGCTCATGGCCGCTTCGAGCGCGGAGAGGTTGTTGTAAGGCACGTGGGTAAAGCCAGCGGGCATGGGCGCGAACGGCTCCTGGTAGCGCGGCTTGCCCGTGGCCGCCACGGTGGCCAGCGTGCGGCCGTGGAAAGAGTTGTCGGCGCAGATGATCTCGAAAGCATTGTTTTTGTGGCGCTTGCCCCACTTGCGCGCGATCTTGATGGCGCCTTCGTTGGCCTCGGCTCCGCTGTTGGAGAAGAAGGCGGCCTCCATACCGGTCGCCGCCGTCAGCAGTTCGGCTAACTCGACCTGTGGACGCGTGTAGTAGAGGTTCGAGGTGTGCATGAGCGTGCGCGCCTGCCGCGTGATGGCGGCGGTGAGGCCGGGGTGGGCATGGCCCAAGATGTTGACGGCGATGCCGGCCACGAAATCGAGGTACCCTTTGCCGTCGGCGTCCCAGACGCGGGCGCCCCGCCCACGCACGAGCGCCACCGGCTCACGCTTGAAGGTGTGCATGTAGACCAGGGCTTCGCGCGCGGCCACCTCCGCCAGCGCGTCGTGGGGAGCCGAGGCCGTCTCGAGCGGCGCGGACGCGCGGACCAGCGTGCCGGCGATCGTTCCGCCGAGGAGGCCGGTTAGCGCGCCGGCTGAGCGTCCGTCGAGGATGGCGGCCAAGCGCGCGCCCTCCAGCGCGGCCAGACAGGCCATGACCTTGGGGATCATCCCACCATAGATCACGCCATCGGCCTTGAGCGTCTCGATGGAGGCGCGGTCGAGCGCGGCCAAGGGCGCGCCATCGCCATCGAGCACGCCGGGCGTGTCGGTGAGGAACAGCGCGGCGTCGGCGCCGAGGGCGGCGGCGATCGCCGCGGCGGCGTTGTCGGCGTTGATGGAGAGTAACTGGCCCCCGACATCGAGGGCCAGCGGCGCGATAACCGGCACGACGCCGACGTCGAGCAGGTGGTGCAACTGGGCGGCGTCCACCGACGCGACCGTGCCGACAAGGCCTAGCGCCGGCTCCCGCGTCGCACGCAGCAGACCGTTGTCCACTCCGCTCAGGCCCTGCGCCGTGACCCCATGGGCGGCGAGGCCACGCACCACACCGGTGTTGACGAGGCCGCGCAGCACCATCACGGCGACCTCCAGCGCGGCCTCGTCTGTCTCGCGCACGCCGTCGACGAAGCGCGACGGAACCCCGATCTTCTCCAACCAAGCCGTGATGAGCGGACCTCCGCCGTGGACGACCACGACGCGCAGGCCCGCGCGCACCAGCGCGGCGACCTCGTCGAGGGCCGCCCCGGCGCCGTCGAGCGTGGCCCCGCCCAGTTTCACCACCACGGTGTCGCCCATCTCCAAGAGCGGCAAGGTCGTCGCACCCTTGGTGGACGCTGCGCCAACGCGCGTCTCCTCTGCTGTCGTCATAGGTTCTTCTCCGTCGTTAGGTCGTATAGTCGGCGTTGATATGGACGTACTCAGGCGTCAGATCGCAGCCCCAGGCCGTCGCGGCGCCGTCGCCTGCGCCGAGGTCGAGATCGATCGAGACCTCAGACGCGCGCAGGGCATTGGACGCGGCGACGGCGTCGAACGGGAGCGGCATGCCGCCGGCGAAAAGGGCGACGCCCTGGAGGGATAGGTGAGCGCGCGCCGCGTCGAAACGCGCGCCGCTGTAGCCGGCGGCGCACATGATGCGTCCCCAGTTGGGGTCGGCTCCATAGAGGGCGGACTTCACCAGATTGGAGGAGACGACCGCGCGCGCCGCCAGCACGGCCTCGGCACGGTCTGCCGCGCCGGACACGCGTACCTGCACGAGCTTAGTAGCCCCCTCACCGTCGCGCGCCACCTGGCGCGCCAAGGAGGTGCAGACGGCGGCGAGGGCGGCGGCGAACACATCGTCGGGGGGCGTGACGCCGGCGGCGCCGTTGGCCAGCAGCAAGACGGTGTCATTGGTCGAGGAGTCGCCGTCCACATCGATCATATTGAACGACTCGTCCACGGCCCGCGCGAGAAAGCGTTGCAAGGCGTCCGGCGCGATCGCCGCGTCCGTGGTCAGCACGGAGAGCATCGTGGCCATCTGGGGGTGGATCATGCCGGAGCCCTTAGCCATGCCGCCAATACGCACGTCCACGTCGTCGACGGTAAAGGAGACGGCGGCGGTCTTGGGTCTCGTGTCGGTGGTCATGATGGCGCGTGCCGCGCGGTCGCCGCCCTCAGCACTGGAGAGCAGCGTGAGGCCGGGCAGGGTGTGCTCGATCTTCTCGACGGGCAGCGGCACGCCGATGATGCCCGTGGAGAGCACGAGCACGTCGTGGGGCCGCGCGTCGATAGCGGGGTGGGCCGCGGCGACGGCGGCCATGCGCGCCGCCGCGTCGTCTCCTGCCTCACCCGTGCAGGCGTTGGCGTTGCCGCTGTTGGCGACCACGGCGCGCGCGTACCCTGCCGCCGTCCGTGCCTGACACAGAAGCACTGGCGCGGCCTTGACCACGTTTGTCGTGTACACACCCGCGGCGGACGCGGGACGGTCCGAGACCACGAGGGCGAGGTCGGGCGCGCCGGAGGGCTTGAGACCGCAGGCAGCGCCGCCAGCGCTGAAGCCGCGCGGAGCGGCCACGCCGCCGCCGACCGGCGCGAAGGGTCGAGGCGCGCTCATGGCCACACGCCCTGGAGCGGCAGTCCGGTCGTCTCGGCCAGACCCAGCACGAGGTTAGCGTTCTGGATGGCCTGACCCGCCGCGCCTTTGACCAGATTGTCGAGGCAAGACACGATCACGAGGCGACCCGTGCGCGCGTCCACCGTGGGGTGGACGACGCAGAGGTTGTTGCGCAGGGTCCACTTCGTCGCCGGCGGCGTGGTCGAGACGCGTACGCAGGGGCTGGAGCGGTAGTAGGTCTGGTAGATGGCGTGGAGAGTGGACCGGTCCACGGGAATAGTCGGCCGCGCGTAGACCGTGGCCAGGATGCCGCGCGTCATGGGGACCAGATGCGGCACGAACGTGATCGGCATGGCCGTGGCCGCTTCCACGGCGGCGTCGCCGCGCGTGCCGCCGACGGCGGCGGAGACGGCGGCCTGAGCGATCTCAGGCAGGTGGCGGTGCCCCTCAAGGCCATAGGCGGAGACGCTCTCGTCGACCTCACAGAACAAGCTCTCGGTGCGCAAGGTACGGCCCGCCCCCGAGATGCCCGACTTAGCGTCGACGATCACGCCATGCTCCACGTCCAACAGCCCCTCGGCCATGAGCGGGGCCAGGGCCAGCGCCGCGGCGGTTGGATAACAGCCGGGGCAGGCTACCAGAGACGCGCCGGGCAGCCGGTCGCGCGCTAGTTCGGTCAGGCCGTAGACGGCGCCGGGCAGCAGATCGGGCGCGGGATGCTCGTGACCATACCACTCGCGGTACGCGGCAGGATCGCTCAGGCGGAAATCGGCGCTGAGGTCGATCACGCGCGTGCCGGCGCGGACTAACGGCGCGAGCGTCTGTGCCGCGACGCCGTGCGGCAGCGCGGAGAAGACCATATCGAGCGCGGGCGCTTCTTCCAGCACCGGCAGGTCCGGTCCTGCCCATGAAGGAAAGAGCGCGCGCAGCGTCGCGCCGGCGGAGCGGCGCCCCACCACGGCGGCGAGGCGCAGGTCGGGGTGCGCCTTAATCAGCGCCGCGAGGTTGATGCCGCTATAACTGTTAATATTCAATATGCCGACATCGTACACGAGCGTTCTCCTTTCAAGCGTATCTGTATATTTATGCACATTATGAGTAAAGATGCAAACGTGACGATCGTCCCCGCCCTGCCGGACGACCTCTCCATAGTACGCGACATCCTCGACGAGGCGGCGCGCCGTCTGCTGGCGCGGGGCATCAAGCAGTGGGGGGTCGGTATGTTCGATCCGCTGGAACTCGCGTTCTGGATCGAGCGCGGCGAGATGTTTCTGGCCCGGCGCGACCCACGAGGCGAGGTCGTAGGCACGTTTGCGCTGATCCCATCGGATGTCCTCGTGTGGGGCGAACGACCTGACGACGCGGGCTACGTTCATCGTCTGGCCGCGCGCGACAATCAGCCGGGTCTCGGCAAGGCCATGCTGGAGTGGGCCGCGAACAGGACGCGGCAGGCGGGTCGCGCCTATCTACGCCTCGACTGCCTGGCCTCGAACACTGTTTTGCGCGCCTACTACGAGCGCTTGGGCTTCGTCCCGCGCGGCGAACGCGGCATGGATTGGGGGTGCGTCGCCCGCTACGAAAAGCAGCTCTGAATCCCTGCCCCCTAGCTCATCCACATAAGTTCAAGCACTACTAACTAAGAGATGAGACCGTCGATGGCGTTCAGCATCTAGCCGCCCGCCGCTAAGAGCGCCACACCGGTGAGCGCGCAGGCGACGCCGACGCCCTGCATGCGCGTCAGTTTCTCAGCCAGCACCACGCGCCCGAGCCCCACGGTCGCCGCCGGGTAGAGAGAGCCGAGCACGGCGGCCACGCCGAGGACGCCCTGGACGGCGGCGAAGGCGAAGAGCGCGTTGGCCGTGGTGTCGAGGACGCCGACCCCGGCGACGGCGAGCGCGCGGTCGCCTGGGTCGGGATGCACAGGTCTGACCGCCGCGGGAACGCCATGGAGGCGGCGCGCGGCAAGGACGTGGCCGTGCTGCTGAGCCTGACGGAGGCGTGGCTGCGCACGTACAGCACGGCAGGCGCGACTATCGCCAAAGCCGACCATCGAGAACCACAAGCACGGCGTCAGGACGTTGCTCGCCGCTTGGGCAGAGGAGGACCTGCTCAAACCCGACGCCGAGGCGGCCAACCGCTACGTGCGGATGATGGAGCGACAGGGCCTCAAGCCGGGCACGATCTGCGGGCGCGTCGCGGCGGCGCGCCCTGTTCCGCGCCCTGCGCTGGCGCGGGCCTCCACATATGAACCCTTTGCCGATGTCCATGTGCCCCACGACCCGACGCCGCCCTGGGAGAAGCGCAAGCCCTACGACAATGACGAGATCGCGGCGCTGCTCGACGGCGCCGCCGACTCGTTCGACCGTGTGCTCGTGCTCCTGGGCGCGCACGGCGGCCTCCGAGCCGGCGAGGGTCAATGAGCGTGTCGCTACGTGACGGCTTCTCGGTCGATGAAGATGTCGGCTGGCAGCCCGAACCGCTCGGCGAGACGCACGATGTGCGTCAGGTTTAGGCGGCGCTTGCCCGCTAGCACGTCGGAGATGACGGAACGCCCCCCGAAGAGAGGCGCGATATCGGCCTGACTGAGCCCGTTCTCCTCCATCAGGTGGCGCAGCACGTCCACCCCCGTCACTGCCGGCCAGGTGACGTGCGCCTGTTCGTAGACGTAGACGAGGTCGGCCAGGGCACGCAGGTATTCTTCCTCGTCCGTGGTGCGCCGCGTCCGGTCTGTCAGGCGGCCGACAACGTCCAATGCCTCCTCCAGGTGCGCGTCGTCACGGATGGAGGCCAGCGGGAACTCGTGGGCCAATCGCCAGTACTCTTCTATCCCCTCGCTGTGAGCGATGCTCGTGTAGTCCTTCATTGGTAGTCCCTCTTGCGGGTATCGTTTTGTGGATCAGAGGCGAGTGTGTCCCATGATTGCTGCGTTATTGCTTCTTCCAATCCTCTTTGTCATATTCCGCATGCGTCAGGAGATGTTTGATGTAAACACACCCCCATTGGTAGTCGATGCCGACGACCAAGCGATAGTCGTTCCCCTTGATATTGAAGACTGTCAGGTCCCCTACCGCATCGGCATGCCGATACGTCCGCCGTACCTCCATCAGGCTGTGCCATTGAGCGGCTCGAACCTCATGTACCCATGCCGTCACCTGATCCAGGCAGTCACCGTGCTCTTGCACCATCCGCTTGAGGCGGCTTTCCGCGATAATGCGCATGGTGCATCATCTCTACTTTCACCGATTGCTCCCTGTTCTGGTCCGTCGGCCTTACAGAGATGTTAGCACTTTGCTAACAAGAAGGCCAGAGCCGCTACCGCCTCGCTGCGCCGCAGCATATGCTCCGCCACATTCGCGTTGTCCCCGAGCCCAACCACAGCATCTCGGCGCCCCGCGGTAGCGGCGCATCGAGGCCGCCCGTGCCCGCGAGCACGGATCGCTCCCATCACCTGCCCCCCTTCCTTTCCGACCGCTTGCCCTAATAGCTAGCGATCGGCGCCCGGCGCGCGTAGGCATCATTGGTCAGCTCGCGCAGCATGAAGTCCGCAACCTCGGCGCGCGAGATCGATTGGCGCGGGTCCAGGTGCAGGTAGCCGGTGCGGTAGACACCCGTGCGCGGGCGCTCCGTCAGGCGCGGGGCGCGCACGAAGACCCACTCCCGGTCGCCGCCGTTCGCTTGCAGTTCCCGGTAGGCCCGCTCGGCGTCCGCGAGCACGGGGCCGGCGGCGAGCTTGAATAGGGCGACCATCGCCAGCCCGCTCACCAAGCCCGGGTCGTGCTCCGTATGCACGCCCGCGCTCGAGAGCACGACGAGGCGGTGTGCGCCGCCGTCCCGCGCGGCGACGCGCACCGCCGCGGACACGCCGTCTTTGGGCCCGCCGCGCGCCAAGCCCAGCACGCTCAGGGCCGCGTCCTACCCGGACATGACCCCGCTCGCGCACGCCGCGTCGCGCGCGTCGCCCCGAAGATCGCGACATCCATATCCCTCTCCCCCTTCTCTTCCTTGTCAAGGGGAAAATGCCGTTAGTGCAGCTAAGGAGCTAATCTGGCAGCCCAAACAGGGCGCGTAGCGCACAACCTTGCTTGTGCGCCATTGGGGTAACGTTCGCATGCTGCCTCGTGAGCGACTAGTGCATCAGCCGCCAGAAAGTACATCTTTGGGGGGTATGCAGATCCTCCTGTTGGTCAATAGTGATCGCCCCTCATGAAGACGCTCAGCATCTAGCCGCCCGCCGCTAAGAGCGCCACACCGGTGAGCGCGCAGGCGACGCCGACGCCCTGCATGCGCGTCAGTTTCTCAGCCAGCACCACGCGCCCGAGCCCCACGGTCGCCGCCGGGTAGAGAGAGCCGAGCACGGCGGCCACGCCGAGAGCGCCCTGTACGGCGGCGAAGGCGAAGAGCGCGTTGGCCGTGGTGTCGAGGACGCCGACCCCGGCGACGGCGAGCGCGCGGTCGCCCGGCCAGATCAGGCCCCTCCGGTCGCGCAGCGTCAGCAGCAGCAGCGTGGTCAACGACCCGAGACGCGCCCCACCCACGCTCCAAAGCGGCGTTCCACCGGCGACGGTCGAACCGCGGTTGAGGAAAACGTAGAACAGACCGAAGCCAAGCGCCGCGCCGAGCGCGAGCAGGAGCGTCTGGCGCGGGTGATGGGAGCTAGACGAGGGCGCGTGATCTCCCGCGTGGAGTGAAACGAGCACGATGCCCCCGATGGCCACGACCACGCCAGCGCACGTGACCGGACCGGGCACGTGCCCTCCCGCCAGGTCGAACGCGACCGGCACGAGCGCGCCGCAGGCCGAGACGGGCGCGACGACCGACATAACGCCCTCGGCCAGCCCACGATAGAACAGGACGAGGGCCGAGCCGCTGCACACGCCGCTGGCCACGCCCCACAGGACGCCGTCGAGCGTGGGCTTCCTGCCGCTCAGCAGCAGCACGACCATCAGGGCGAGGCCGCCGGCCAACTGGCTCCACAGCGCCACGGAGAGAGCGGGCAGCCGGCGTGATTGCAGGCCGCCGAAAAAATCGGCCGTGCCCCAGCACAACCCGGAGGAGAGCCCCAACAAGACCAGAGACATCAGGGCCGCATATCCTACTCGGGGCCTTTCCTTATCCAACGTGGTTGGACGAAACATGGTCGCGATGAGCGAGGCGGGCGATGTTCGTCGCCGTCAAACCGTCGTGCCGCTGTCCTATCTTCCGGACGATGTCGACGCGCACTCTCCTCACTATGATACCGGGGGGATATCTGCTACGAGACAGGCTGCCGCCCTTGGTCTCCGCGCCAGCTACGTACCCTTATCGCTCCGTTCTTCAAGGTAGGATGAGATGCAGGTCTCCGAACTCGTGCCAGAGGTAGTGTTCGCCCAAGGCCGCGTCGTACGTCTTCACCAGGTGGTCATGGCCAGTCAGGGCTTCGAGCATGGCCAGATGGGATGAGCGAGGCTCGTGAAAGCCGGTCAGGAGGGCGTCGACGGCGCGCAGCCCACGGCGCGGCGTGATGATGAGGCTAGTCCAGCCCTCGCTAGGGTGGACGACGCCCTCATCGTCCGTCGTCGTCTCGATCCCCCGGACGACCGTCGTGCCGACCGCGACGACGCGACGGCCCGCGGCATGGACGCTATTGATCGCGCGCGCCGTCGCCGCGGGGACGCGGTAATACTCTTCGTACGGCGGTTCATGTTTCTCCAGGCTGGAGACGCCCGTATGCAGCACCAGCGGAGCAATCGATACACCACGCGCTATGAGCGCCGTCAGCACCTCTGCCGTGAAAGCGCGGCCGGCCGAGGGCATTTCGGCGCTGCTCATCTCCACGGCATAGACCGTCTGGTAGTACGACGAGGGCCAGTTCTTGGCCACGTAGCTATAGCGAATAGGCGCGCCGTGCTGGGCGAGGTAATCGTTTATGGGGCAAGGCAAGTGCAGCGTCGCGACCCAGAGGCGCGCCGGTCCTGTCCGCACGGTCGCGTCGTCGTGCGAGCCGTAGGGCGTCAGCAAGATCGCCTCGCCTCCGCCGGTCAAGCGCACTGTCTCTCCTGGCGTGACGCCAGCCAGTGGCTGCGTCGCACCGGTCTTCTCGTCTAGCTGACGCGGTTCCACCAGCCACAGACCGGCGGGCAAGCGTGTGGAGAGGTGCAGCACGAAGGGCCTATCGTGGGAACGCCGCGCACCTACGGCGGCGTTGAGCGTCCCGCTCGTGTTGACGACCACGAGATCGCCTTCGTCCAGCAAGGACGGGAGGTCGCGGAACACCGCGTGTTCGACGTGGTCGTCGCCGTAGTGTGAGACCATCAGGCGCACGTCGTCGCGCGCCAGCCCGCGCGCCTCGGGGGGCTCGGCGGCTGCGAGCGCGTCAGGCAGCACGAAATCGAGGCTCCAGGGCGTCGTGGACGCGTTCTCCATCCGATCAGAGTTGATAAGGGGAAGAATTTGCTCTTGGGCGAGGCTCATCGTCTTGTTCCTTCCAGGTTTCGCGCCACGTAGCGGCCAGACGGCAAATCGCCCTCGATCAAACGCAGCAGGCCGGGTACGCTTTCCTCGGCGGGCGGGCGGTCGCCGATGTCTTCTCCGGGAAACGCCTCCTGGTGCATCTGGGTGCGCATGTCGCCGGGATCGACGCTGTAGACGCGCATAGCGGGGTTCTCGACGGCGAGCACGGCGCTGATGTAGTCCAGCGCGGCCTTGCTCGATCCATAGCCGCCCCAGCCCTCGTAGGCTTCCAGGCCGGCGTCGCTGGTGATGTTGAGCACCCGCGCACCAGGTTTTAACGACGAGCGCAGGGCCTGAATCAGCGCCAACGGTGCGATGGCATTGACGCGGTAGACCTCCTCAAGCGCGGCGAGTGGATAGTCCAGCAGCGCGGGCCGGGGACTCGGCCCTAGAATGCCGCCGTTATTGACCAGGACATCCAGGCCCCCAACGGCGGCGGAGGCCAAGGCGGCGCGGTGCGCGGGATCGGCGACCGAGCCGAGCAGCGCCGTGACCGTGGCCTCGCGGGCCAGCTCCGTGCGCGCGACCGTCAATGCGTCGGCGCCGCGCGCGTCGATGATGAGGGTCCAGCCTCGTGAAGCAAGCGCACGGGCGAGGGCGAGGCCCAACCCGCGCGAGGCCCCGGTGATGAGCGCGGTACGGTTGTCATGGTGCATCATCTAACGCTCTCCCGTGTATCTGGCGACGTTGTCCATAGTCACAGCATCGCACCCGAGACCACCAGGCGCCCCGGTCGGGCGACCGGGAGCGCCGCCCTGTCCAAAAGGTCAGGGGCAGGACGCAGGTCCATGACTCGTCGCTTGAGGAGCACCTACTGAGAGACCACGAACCAGAGGGACAAGACCGCAAAGCACGCTTTAGAGCAAGCCGCGCTGGGCGGCCAGAGCGATGGCCTGCGCCCTGTTGTTGGCGCCGAGCTTAACAAGGATCGAGGCCACGTGGAACTTGACGGTACGCTCCGTTATGCCCAGGGACGAGGCAATCTGCTTCGTGACCAGCCCCTGGGCGAGGAGGCGCAGCACCTCATCTTCGCGAGCGCTTAATTGCGTCGAGGAGCGCTGCGTCGCGCCCACGGCGTCGAGCACGCGTGCGGCGATGAACGGCGCCAGATAGGAGCCGCCATCGCGGACGACCTGGATGGCGCGCACGATCTCGGCGACCTCCGCGCCTTTCAATAGATAGCCCGCCGCACCCGCCTTAACCGCACCGAACACCTGCTCATCGTCGGCGTAGGCAGTGAAAACAAGCACACGCGGCGCCTGGACCAGCGCCCGCAACAAGGGCAGCACGGTCACGCCGTCCATACCTGGTAGGTCGAGATCCAGCAACACGACGTCCGGCCCGAGGCGCTCCGCCAGCGCGAGGGCGTCTTCAGCGCTAGCCGCCGCGCCGACCACATCGAGGTCGGTCTGGTCTTGCAGCACCGCGACGAGGCCGTCGCGCACGATCGGGTGATCGTCGACGACGAGGACGCGGATCACCGGCCGCCTTCGGTCGGGAAAGGAACCGCGACGCGTACGGCCGTTCCCTGGCCGGGCTGAGCGCTGATGCGTAGGCGGCCGCCGAGCAGAGCCGCGCGCTCGTGCATGCCGATAATGCCGTAGCGCGCGTCGCTCACGGCGCTGGGGTCGAACCCAGACCCATCGTCCCGAATGCCGAGCCCGACGGTGCGGTCGAGGCGATGCACCACGATGGCGACATGGCGCGCGCCGGAGTGCCGGCGTACGTTGGTCAGCGCTTCTTCGGCGATGCGGTACAGTTCTGTCTCCAGGCGCGGGGAGGCCAGGTCGCCGACCGGCGCGCGCAGGTGAACGCGCACGCCCGTTTCCGTCGTCATGGACCGCGCCAGCGCCGCCAGCGCCGCGACGAGAGGGCGGCTGTCGGGCAGGCCGGAGCGCAGCGCCAGCACCGACTGGCGCGCCTGGTCCAGGCTGTCGCGCGTGGTGCGCAGCGCTTGCTGCACCCGTTCCCGCGCCGGGGTCGGGGCGCCGTCCAGGTAGGGCAGGGCGCCGTCGAGGTGGAGGGCGATCGCGGTAAGTCCCTGCGCCAGGGTGTCGTGGATATCGCGGGCCAGACGGGCGCGTTCCTCCACACGGGCCAGGCGCACCTGTTCGCGCTCCAGGCGGGCGCGCTCGACCGCGAGGCTGACCTGGGCGCCGATGGTCGCTAGGATGCGCAATTCCGTGTGTGTGAGCCGCCGCCACGACGGCCCCGCCACGTTCATGATGCCGAGCGCCGCGCCGTGAGATGAGAGCGGGATGGAGGCGTGGCAGCGCAGGCCGCCGGTCGACTCTCCGCTGCCCGTGGTCACGGCGGAGCGCAACCTACTGCATTCCTTCACGGCGATGTTGCGCGGCGCGAGTTCGCCTTGCTGAAGGTCTTGAATGCACCAGCAGGGCTTGCCCGTCATCTGCACGGGCTCCTGAAGATAGGGCGGCAGATTGTAGACGGCCGCGTTGTAGAAGCGCCCGCTCTCGCGATCCAGCAGCCAGATCCAGCCTGCCTGCATCCTCAGCAACGCGGCGGCATGAACGAGCGTCCGTTCGAGCGCTTGCTCCGGGTCAAGGGAGCCATCAAGCGCTTCCGCGATAAGGTTGAGCGTGCGCACCTCATGGCGGAAACCAGAGCCGTGTAGGCGCGGGCGCGGCTGGGACGGTCGTCGTCGTTCCGTCATAGGGAAGGGGTGTCCTTTATCGTTCAGACTGCTGTTGGGGACGTAGCGCCTGATCTACGCGCCCGGTTGGGTGGTGCGTCAATGTGGAGCGCGCAGAGAGATAAGGGCCAGGCGGGCGCCGCGTCTAGTGCGCTCGTCGAGCCGGTCGGCGGCGAGCAGCGCCTGGATCACACCGATGGCGCGAGGGTCGCCTAGTTCGGCCAGTCCATCGATGGCCCCGGCGACGAGGCTCTGCACGGACGACCCCAGGAGCGGCGCCAGCACGTTGTAGGCGTTGGAAGCCCCAGTCATACCCAGGGCGGACGCCGCCACGCCGCGCATCAAGGCTGGGCGCGCCTCGTCGTCCAGCACCTGAAGGAGCGCGGGCGCGTAGGCGGGGTCGTGCAGTGCGCCGAGCGCCGTGGCCGCGTTCATGACCACGTCCTCGTCGCGGTCGTCGAGCAGGGCCGACAAGGTGGGCGCGGCATCCGCGCCGGTCGCCGAGAGCAGCAGACGCGGGACGTACTTGCGCCGTGGGTCGTCGGGACCGTCGAGCAGGCGGTGCAGCGGCGCGGCGAGGGCGAGACCAAAGGCCGGCAGCGCGTCGAGCACGGCGGTGACGACCGGCGTCTTAAAGGGATCGGCCGTATCTTCGATCTGGTCGAGCAACGGTTCGATCGCTCGCGGGTCGCCCGAGGCGCCGAGCAGACGCGCGGCCTGCGCCCGCACGCCCGGCCCACCGCGCCGCGCCTTCATCGTCGCGATCAGCATTACAACCTCGTCGTCTTCGCCGTCCATCGCCCCTCCTATCTCGCGCCCTCCGTCTCCTTGCCAGTCTACCGCGCCGAGCGCAAAAGAAAGAGGGGCCAGGGGCGGCAATTGCCGCCCCTGGCCCCTCGTGGCGCCACGCTCCTACCGACGGAGATAAAAGGATGATCTGTATAAACGGTCCGCCGGCTTGGTGCTTCATGCCGCGCCCCGCGTGGTCGCGACATCTATCTCCTAGTATAGGAACGGCACATGAACCAGCCATGAATGACGGGACGATGACAGTGGATAACTCTTTGGCCGTCCCTAGCGGGCGCGGGCGGGCACGTAAAAGGTCGCCTACACCCCCCCGCTAAGGGTCACCGCCGTGTCGGCGGGTAGGTTGAACACCTCGCGAAAAATACGCTCCATCCAGGCCGGGAGTTCTTGCGCACGAGCGCGCGGCCATTCCTGACGCGGGTTCTGGTCGTCGCCGGACGGGATGACGAAGCCGTAGCGGCGCAGCGCGCGCAGCTGCACGGGCGTTAGGGTCTCTCCGTGGGGACGCCCCGAGACCTCCCAGTAGAAGGGCCGTCCTTCAACCGCGGCGATCTGCACGTACGCGGAAAGATCGTTGGGATCGGATAAAATAACGTAGCCTTCCGGGCCGAACGTGAGCTTGTCGGGCAAGACGTCGAGTTGGGCCAGCGCCTTGACGGCGGAGGCGCTTTCATCGGTAAACAGTTTGAGCGCGTTAGCAAACACCTGGAGCCGTTCGTCGCTGGTCACGGCAGCCTCTCTTTCACTTGATCTGTTCTCGGTAAATCTAACCCAGTGTACGTGATGCAACGGACAGCACGGGATGCTCTCCCGTCGGAAAGGACGATTCATGGCCAAGCCCATTGATTTCTTAGCCCTAGCGCGCGGGCGCCGCGACGACCTGGTGGATTTCGCCGCGCGACTGATCCAGACACCCAGTATGTCGGGTGAGGAAGGCGCCGCGGCCGCCCTCATCCAGGAGGAGATGCATCGCCTGGGCTACGACGAGGTACGCGCCGACGCCGTGGGCAACGTGATCGGTCTTTTGCGCGGCGAGGGCAAGGGCCGCTCCGTCATGCTCAACACGCACCTCGACCACGTCTCGCCCGGCGACTACGGCCTCTGGACGAGCGACCCCTTTTCCGCCGAGATTCGCGACGGCTGCATTTATGGACGCGGCGCCGTCGACATTAAGGGTCCCACGGCCTGCCAGGTCTATACCGCCGCGCTGCTGCGCGATGCCGGCATGAAGCCCACCGGCGACCTCTACGTCGTCTGCGCCGTGCTCGAAGAGCGTGGAGGGCTAGGCTCACAGCACCTGGCCCACGAACTAAAAACGGATTGCGCCGTGGTGGGGGAGCCCAGCAATAATACGCTGCGGCGCGGCCACCGTGGGCGTGTCGGCCTGGTCGTGGAAGTGCGTGGCCGCGCCGCGCACGCCTCGACGCCCGACCGCGCGCTCAACCCGCACTACGGTATGGCCGCGTTCCTCCAGGCCCTGCCCGGCCTGACCATGCCGCGTGAGGAGCCCTTCGGAGCGTCGTCGGCCGCGCCGACGCTCTACTCGACGGACAACAGTTCGTCCAACGTCATCCCCTCCACGGCGCGCATCTACCTCGACTGGCGCAACGTGCCCTCGCAGTCGACCGACGACGTGCTGGCCGTGGTACGCGACCTGCTCGCCAGAACGGTCCCGGCGGAGATGAAGGCGACGGTCAGGGTCGACACCGAGGACATGGCGACGTACACCGGCCAACACGAAGACTTTCCTGCCATCTTCCCCTCGTTCGTGCTCGACGAAGATGATGCCCTGGTGGTCGAGGCGCGCAAGGCGCTGGAAAAGGTGCTGGGAGGCTCGTTCGAGCCGGGCATTTGGAACTTTGCCACCGACGGCGGCCATCTGATGGCCGGCGGCATCCCCACGGTGGGCTTCGGGCCAGGCGACGACGCGCAGGCCCACGTGGCCGACGAGCACATCCCGATCGAGGAGATGGTCGAGGCAGTGGCCGGCTACGCCGCGCTCACGTTGGCTCTGGGCCGGCGTTAAACACGTACGGACTTAGCGGGCGGACAGCGCTGGGCGTCCGCGCGGCGCGAAGCGACGCGACAAGGATGGGTCGTCGTACAGATTGACGAGCGCGATGCCGGGACCGAGCAACCTGAGGTGCGTCTGGGAATTGCGTACCAGGAACAGCAGCACGCCGTCGATCGCGCCGTGTGCCGAGACATCCGTTCCCAGCGGGGTGAGGTGGTAGAGCTGCGCGAGCTGCAACACACGCGGGTAGGGGGATAAGATCCAGGGGATCTCCAGTCCGTTGGGGTCCGTCAAGCGGAAAAACTCTAGGCGCACGTGCTGCGGGCGGTCGAGCAGGTTGTGCAGCCGCAGGTGCAGAGCCACGTAGTGGTGCGCGATGTCGGGCTTGGGGATCAGTAGGGTCGGGAGGACCGGCAGCGTGCGATAGTCGACCACGCTGTAAGTCCAGGCGCCGTCGCGCACGGTCGTACCCTGGGGATACTGGTAGAAAAGGGGCGGCGGCGTGCGCGGAGCCGCCAGAGCGGCGGCGTTCACGATGCCGCCGTAGACCAGCATGGCGATGAGGACGGCGGCTCCTAGCGGCGCGAGAGCGGCGATGTGCCCGCGTGTCCGTCGCGGAGCCGGCCCGTCTCCGCCGGGCGCCGGGACGGTCTCGCCGGCGGACGGCGTCGCCGCGGCCACGGTCAAGATCGGCAACGCCGCGATCTCGGGCGGGACGCCGTGCGTCGCGGGCGCCGCGCCGGAGTCAGTTCCATTGAGCGCCGATAGATCAGGGCCATGCCCGTTGCGGCCGTTGGCGCTCGCGCCGTTCCCGTTTGCCCCCGCGGACGCTGTGAGGGGCGGGGCGCGGCGGGCCGACGCGCGGCGACGCCCGGAGGGTGCGGAGACATGAACGGCGCCGACGAGCAAACCGCCGCCGAGCAAGAAGATGGTGAGCACCCACGTGGCGACGCGGGAGACCTCGTCCGCATTCCACCAGCTATAGGTGTGCAGCCACCAGAGCGTAAACGTGTTCCAGTTGACGTCGTTGCGCAGGTCATCCAGGTCGGTGAGGCAGATCGAGGCTTGCCTAAACACGGGGAAGATGCACGTCTCAATCGGGTTGGCGAGACGCTGGGCCTCGGGATGCGCGAGCAGCGCCTCACCGTCCACGTACTTTTGCGTGATCTCGGCGACGCCCTGCAACGAGATTAAAATGGGCGACTGGTCGATCTGCCACCAATAGTTGAGGTTCTGACCCCAAGCATGATCCTCGACCTGATCGTAGTGGTCCCCATAGATAAAGTGCCAGTGCCGCCAGTACGACACCGTCGTGGCGGAAAACTGCACGAGAAACGACGCGGCCAGCACGCCGACGACGCCGGCGCGCAGCACATTGCGATAGCTGCCCCAGCGTTTCCACACCTCGCCTAACGGCAAGATCAGGTAGGGCAAGAGCGCGAACAAGTAGCGCGGGCCCCAGGATGGGTCGCCGTGCCAGTAGTTGACGTTAGCATAAAAAAGGAGATAGGCCAGGCAGATGATCAAGAACAGGCGCGACGGCAGCGGATGGGAGCGCCAGAACGGACGCACCGCCAGGACGAGCAGGAAGAGCGCCGGGGTGTACCAGAGCAGTCCCTTGCCGGGCGAGATAAGGAGATTAGGTATGCCGAACCAGGGAGGGTAGCCGAAAGAATCGTCGGGCGTCGGGCCCGTCTGCCAAAACTTGCCGAAGCGCAGCGCGTCGAACGTCGCATTGATGACGAGCGAGGGGGCGACGCCGAGGGCGAAGACGCCGAGGTCGCGCACGAAGGGACGTGTCCACGCGCCCGGCTTGAGGTGACGGTGCAGCACGAGCAGATAAACGGCGAAGATGGGCGGCCCGATCATGCCGGCCACGCGCGTCACGAAAATCAGACCCGCCGCCAGCCCCATGATGAGCACCCAGAGCCATGTTTTGCGTCTCTGGAGGCTGTACCGTAGGGCGGCATAGGCCCCGGCCAGCAAGAAAAGGCTTTCCATGGTGTGCTCTTCGGTCGTCTGTACGTCCGGCCAGAGAGATGTGCCGAAGGCGAGCGTGAGCGTGAGCGCGAGCGCGATGGGCCGTCGATACGCAAGAAGCCGCGCCGTGGCGAAGAAAAGGACGCAGAGCAGGGCTCCGAGGACCATGTTGAGCGCCTTTACGGTGAGGTAGACGATCGTCGGCGCGATCGTCGCGTCGCAATTCGGGTGCGCCACGCCGGAGAGCGCCCGTCCTAACAAGTAGAACGGGATGATGGCCGTAGATTGCCCGAGCGTGTACTGGGTATAGGATAGGCCTCCGACGCCACGCCCCGTCCGTCCGTCCGGGCGGTAGGGTTTGAGGGAGAAGCCACTGTCTTCGACGATGTGGCAGGCTGCTTGGTAGCGCAGATAGCCGTCGGCATTATGCGTCGGTTTATCGATGTTATAGGAGAGCAGGTAGCCGCTGAGCACCGTCACGAAAATGAGGAGGCCGACGACGACGGGATGGGCGACGGTACGGGCAAACGCGTGGCGCAGCGTCGACGGCGTCGGGAGAACCGGACGCAGGCGGCGGGGGGCGCCGGTCGGAGCCTGACTGGCCGGAGATAAAGATAGAGGACCCTCTGAGAGCATAAGGAGAGGGCTCTACTGAGCGTGGCGCAGAGGGCGCCTCCCGACCGACTTCCTGGTGTCGCGGTTCACGTCCGGCCTCCTACTAGCACGAGCGCACCCGGCGCTCTCTCGTCTGCTGAGCATGATACGTATTGTGCCACATGGACGGACATTGCGCTAGCACGACCCGTGCGGCGCCAATGGTGCCGACGGCCCGTGAAAAGTCGTCCTACAGATGCCGGGAGTTCGCGCGGCGCGTCATGGACGCCTTGCTCGTCTCCGGAGGGCGGATGCCGACTAAGAAGGAGGGAGGGGCGCGCTTAGGCGACAGCGGAGTCGGCGGCGGGCGCGGCGCTCATAGTGGGGTGCATGGCTTCCCAGCGTCTGACGCGGCGGAGCAGCGTGTCGTCGCCGTCGAGAGCCAGGCTCTGCCAGAGCACCACGGCGCGCGCGGTGACGCACAACGGGTTGAAGCGCGCGTAGGCGGCGAGGCGCGCGTGCAGATAGACCGGCACGCCGTCCACGACGGCGCCCTTCACGAGGTCGGAGGCACGTTCGGACAGGGGAGCACTGCCCCACTCGACGACGAGCGTCTCGTCGGCCATGCCGTAGGTGCAGACCGACGTAATGATGATGGCTTGGCCGTCGTGCTTGCGACGCCTATCATGTAGCAAACGCCGCGCTTTTTGATCGAAATCTACCATGTTCATCGTCTTGGCTCCTTCGCCTCACGTCCACGGTCCCGTGGACCTCTTGGGAACACATCGTCGTGACCCCTGGCACGAAAAGCGTTCCATTTACCGCTCGACGTCAGGGTCCAGGCGGGAGAGCGCCAATCACACTATCCGGAGCCTAGCAAAGGCCGTACCGCGAAACCATGAGATAAAGGGGTATCCGAAGAGCGTGCGGAAAAATCTCTGGAAAGAGAGGTTTACGCGAAATATTTGAGCCTCAGGCGGAGGACGGTACGGCCTAGACCTCCCGCGCCCCTACGCGCTCTACTCGTCGGCCGAGGGCAGGGGGTACTGGTTGATCGTCGCCAGCAGGGTGGTGATGCGCCGTCGCTGGCGCTGGTAGACCGCTCTCGCTTCGTCGTGTGGCCCGTCGCCGCGCCAGTCTTCGACGTGCGCGTCCACGTCCGCGCTGAGCGCGAGAAGTTCGGCGCTCGCCGCCCAATAGGCTTCCAACGCGGTGGGCGGCGGCTCGACTTCTTGCAGCAGAACCTCGGCCGCCTGGAGGTCGTCGCGCAGCGCCAGCCAATCGCCTAGAGAAGGCGGGGGAGGATCGAGGGGAGCGACCATCAGGAGAGCGCCCACCAGGGAGAGAGCGTGCGGCGCACCAACGCGACGCGCCGTCGCGCCTCGGACGAGATAGGGAGGGCGCGCGCGTAGGGGTCGTCTATCTTCACGTCGAGGTCGCCCAGCGCGCCGATGATGCTCCCGACGAGATACGGCAAGGTCATAGGGTTGTAGCCGCCTTCGAGCAGCAAGATGGGGCCGTAGGCGCCCGACGAGGCCGCGATCCGTTTGGCCGCGCGCGTCAACATGGCGAAGCCGTCCGCCGTCAGCCCCATCGAACTGATGGGGTCGGCGATGTGACAGTCCTGTCCGGCGGAGACGAGCACGAGATCGGGCTTGAAAGACGCGGCGATCGACGCGATCGCGTCGTCGCAGATGAGCTTGTAGGTGTCGTCTCCGTCGCCGGGCGGCATGGGAAAGTTGACGGTGTAGCCCTGACCGTCGTCCGACCCTATTTGGTCGAGCCAGCCCCAACCGGGCGGCCAGAGGGGAAATTGGTGTATGGAAACGAAAAGCACGCTGGCGTCGGCGTCGAAGATCTCTTGCGTGCCGTTGCCATGGTGGACGTCCCAGTCGAGGATGAGCACGCGGCGCAGACCGTGGCGCGCCTGCACGTAGCGCGCGGCCACGGCAACGTTGTTGTAGAGACAGAAGCCCATGGCGCGCTCGCTCATAGCGTGGTGTCCGGGAGGACGAGCGATGACGAGAGCTGTCTTGGCCGCGCCGGAGACCACGGCGTCGACGGCGGCCAGAGCCCCGCCCGCGGCCAGACGCCCGACCGATTCGCTGTGCGCGGACATGACCGTGTCGGCATCGATAAAGCCTCCACCCTGCCGATCGAGCTTGGTCAGATAGGCCAGGTGGCGCGGTGTATGCACGGCCAGGAGTTCGTCATCCGTGGCGGGGCGTGGTGCGATCGTGGGTAGAGCGTCGAGGCCGGTCTCGCGCAGATAGGCGCCGACGGCTTGCAGGCGGCGCGGCGTCTCCACGTGCGCGCCCGTATCGTGAAGCAGAAATCGCGGGTCGCGCACCAGCGCCACGGGCGCCGGCGTTGGGCGTACCTCGTCCTCGTCTAGGGCCATCGTACGCACGCCCTCCCCCGGCAGCGACCGCCTAGAAGGCGTTTCTCGCCTCCCACGGGCAGACGGTGGTCCCGTGTCCCTTTAAGGTGAGTATGCCACAGAGGACGGGCGCCCGTGGGTTGAACGGGACGCCGTGACCGTGATGGAGCGTGTCGTGTGAGATCCCTCGGCCAGACGGAGGCAGGCGCGATACGTCTCTATAACGGTCTCCACTGCCGCACCGGCGCCAATGGCCGCGACCCGTGGGTCTCTACGACGCGGGGGAGAGCATGACGGCGCCCACGGCAGCGCAGTCGCCGCAATACGAGAGCCCACCGACGAGGTAGGGCGTACCGACCTGCTCTTTGCGGCAGCGGCGGTTCTGGCAGTACCACGAATGCTGGTCGCGGCAGGCGTCGCAGGCGCGGGTCGACTGTCCATCACGATACACCTCCGTCAGGTGCATACTCGCGGCGGCTTCTTTGCGTGCGCAGATCGCGCAGGTTCGGCGAACGGGCATAGCGAGCGTATACAGAGACATGGCACATTACCTCGTACTAAGAGCATCAACCCTATTAGTATGGGCCTCATGGGCTGGCCCGTGCCATAGCACGAAGGGGTGATCTACGGCGACGACGGCGCGGCGCGGCGCCGCCCATACGGCCCAGCCCGAACGGCGCTTCCCGCGTCGGCGCCCGCGACGCGGCGCCTGAATGCCCTACCGTGGACGCGGCGCACCAGCCTGCCATACAAGGGGTAGGTCGCTTTTAGACCGCACCGCTGTCATACAGGCGGCGACCCTGCTCGCCGGCCTGGTTTTCACCTCCGTTCTTGGTTGGTGGTAGGCCGACGGTGCAGCGGCGCTGGGGTTCTCGGGCACGAGGCCCTGGAGGGCGCGCGGAGCGGTCGCGGCGGCTGCACCCGCGGCGATGCGGACACCCATGGTTAGACGGAGAAAGAGCAGCCCCATCGACCGGCCGTCCGGGATAAACCGGTCGAGAACGATGTGTCGCGGCCGCCGGTAGACATCTTCACGTGTCCGTGTGAAGTTCGCCTTCAAGGTTTTCCGATATACCGGTCAGGCTCCATAGGCGTGGTACACTTGAAAAAGGACTTATCCTCTTACCGCCGGTCTTTCCAACTCCAGATAACACTACTTTATCCTCCGCGCCGTGTCGGCCCGTGGGGCGTCCGGCATAAGAACGTGGGGGCGTCGTCAGGGAGCCTTACGCGTGCAATCGTTGCACTGGATTCTTAGCCGCTTTACGGTCTTCTCGCTGCTCGACATCCTCGTCGTGTCGGCTGCTTTCTTCTGGTTCTTTCTGCTGATCCAGGGCACGCGCGCCGACCAGGTTCTGCGCGGCGTCGTTCTCCTTGTGGCGGGAGCCTACCTGCTCTCGGCCGCGCTGAATTTGCCGCTGCTCTCCTGGCTCTTGCAGCGCTCGGTGCCGGCCCTGTTGTTCGCCATCCCCGTGATCTTCGCGCCTGAGTTGCGCCGCGCGCTCGAACAGTTGGGACGTACCAGCCAGATGGTAGGGCATCCCCTGGCCACGTTGGCCCCCCCCAGCGCCATCCAACCGATGGAGACGATCGACGCCGTCGTCGACGCATGTACCTTGCTCGCGCGCGAACGCATCGGCGCCCTCATCGTCGTGGAGCGGCGCACCGGCTTGCAAGACTACACGCGAACGGGCGTACGTATGTCCGCACAAGCGTCGTCCGAGTTGCTCGTCTACATCTTCCGCCCCATGTCGCCCATCCACGATGGCGCGGTGATCGTACGCGGAGAGCGCATCATCGCCGCCGGCTGCGTGCTGCCGCTGAGCGACAACCTCCAGGGCGGCGAACTCGGCACGCGCCACCGCGCGGCGTTGGGCATCAGCGAGGTCACGGATGCACTAGCCGTCGTCGTCTCTGAAGAAACGGGGACGATTTCGCTGGCGAGCAACGGACGGCTCATCAAAAACATCACGGCGGACCGGTTGCGCCGCGTCCTGGGCGCCTTTCAGACGCCGAGCGACCGGGACCGCGTAGGCGAACAACCCATTCCCATTAAAGCGTAGGGCAGACGGGAGCAGCGGAGATGACGCCACGTCCGGACAACATGCCGGCCGACGACGAGAGCAAGGTCGCGGCGATCGGCGCGAGCCGGTTCGCCTCCATCAGCACCCTCCTCGCGCGGGCAGGGTTGATGCCGCCGGGAGGCGTGCGCGTGCGCGGCGTCGTCTTGCGTCTGGGTCTGGCGCTCACGCTCTCGTCGCTGCTCTGGGCAGGCGTCTCGGCGGAGCAAGATCCGCTGACGGTGCGCCACTACGACGCCGTCGCCATTACGGTGAAGGCGCCCCATGGCTACTATCAGGTCACGGCGCCGCCTCCAGCGCAGATCGTGGTGCAGGGGTTGTCCTCGAATTTTCCCGCCGACGCGCCTCCTCCCTTTGCCGTGGTAGACCTAAGCGCAGCCTCGTCGAGCGCCGCGACGGTCGCGACGGTGCAAGTGCATGGGCTACACACGGGGGTGGAGTTGGTGAGAGTAACGCCCGCGAACGTCACCCTACGCTTGGAGAAGGTCGAGACCAAGCCCGTTCTGGTCCTGGCCGTCTCCGATGCGGCGGCGGCGGCGGCGCCTCCCGGCTTCAACCCACCCACGTTCTCCGTCTCCACCAACCGGGTGACGGTCACAGGGCCGCACCGTATCGTCGACCAGATTGCCGGGGCGCGCGTCGTCGTCAATACGAGCACGTTGACGCAGGACGAGACGGTCAGTCGCGACCTCACGGTCTATGACCGCGCTGGACAGGTCATCAGCGTACGCTCCGTCTCTATCACGCCCGCGCGCGTGGACGTGGCCGTGACCGTGCAGCGCCAGCCCTACCCGCAGCAACTGCCCGTGCAGGTCGTGCTCACGGGAACCGTGGCCCCTGGCTACGTCGTCGGGGCGGTGACGGTGGCGCAGCCGTTGGTCAGCGTGTACAGCAACAAGGCGCTGGCCTCCAACGCCGCACTCACGACGCAGCCGATCACGGTGGACGGTTGGACGAGCACCCATCAGATCGTGGCCACCCTCGTGGCCCCTGCCGGCGCGACGCTGCCCCAGCGGCAGGCCGTGGTCAATATCAATGTCGTGCCGCTCGTGGGCAGCGCCGTCACCACGGTCGGCATCGAGATCACGGGCAAAGCGGCGGGCACGACCGCGACCGTGCTGACACCCTCGCTCGGCGTGGCCTACCAGGGGTCCTTGCCCATCCTGCGTGCGGCCAAGGCTCCGAGGGCCGTGATCGACCTTGGCGGACGCCAACCGGGCGTGTACGAACTCGCGCCGAGGGTGACGCTGGCCACGGGGCTGACGTTGGTCTCGACGACGCCGTCACTGGTGCGCGTGCGCATCACGGCTCCCCCACGACCGACGTCCATCGCGACGACGAAGGCTCAGAGTCGCAAGGCGCACGTCATCGTGCTGCCTCCCGTCGTTGTACCGGTGGATCAGCGTTCGGCGCACTCCACCGCCCCAATGAGGGCGTCTTAATCCACGGCGACGAGCGTGCCCGCGACGCGTTAATCGCGCGCGTGGTAGTTTCCCTGTACGGCGTGAGAGCCAAGCAGACGGTCCGCGACCGCGGGGAAAAGCGTCGAGAGGACGGCGAACGCGCCGTAGATTCCAGGCGTGGTCACGCGGCGGCGTGGACGGCGCAGCACTTCCACGATGACCCTGGCCACGGAGTCAGGTCCGGGCATGGGCAGGCGCAGACCCGTGGTCATGGCGGTGCGGATGAAGCCGGGGGCGACGAGGACGACGGCGATGCCGTCGCGCCGCAGTTCGCGTCGCAGCGCGTCGGTCAGGCCGCGCACGCCGAACTTCGTGGCCGCGTAGACGCCGCTGACCGCGATGTCGCCGGCGACGGACCCCACGTTCACGATGACCGCGCCGGGCGACCGCCGCAGGTAGGGCAGAGCGGCCTGCACGAGGCGGGCCGGCCCCAGTAGGTTGACGTCGACCATCTCCTTCATAGCCGCGTCGTCGTCTTCGATCGACGAGCCGCCGCCGATGCCGGCGTTGTTGACGATCCCGTCGATCCGCCCGTACGCGGCCACCGTGGAGCCGACTAGAGCGTCGATAGACGGGCGCTCGGCCATGTCGGCGGCGAGGGCGACGGCTTGGCCGCCGGACAAGACGATCTCGGCGGCCAGGCGTTGCAACGCGTCTTCCCGCCGCGCGGCCAGCACGACGCGCGCGCCCGCGCCCGCAAGCATCTTCGCCGTCGCCGCACCGATGCCGCTCGACGCACCCGTCACGATAATCACGCGGTCCCGCAGGTCCATAAAATCGTTCCTCCTGCTCTACATACGGAAGACGCCGACCCGCGTCTCGGGGATCGGCGCGTTGAGGCACGCGGATAAAGCCAGGCCAAGCGTGGCGCGCGTCTCAGCGGGATCGATCACGCCATCGTCCCAGAGGCGTGCGGTGGAGTAGTAGGGCGAGCCTTCGCGCTCGTACTTCTCCAGAGTCGGCTGCTTGAAAGCGTCTTGAAGCTCCGGCGTCATGTCTTGCCCGCGTGCGCGCAGGTTGTCGAGCCTCACCTGCAACAGCACCGAGGCGGCTTGCTGGCCGCCCATGACCGAGATGCGCGCGTTGGGCCACATCCAGAGGAAGCGCGGATCGTAGGCCCGCCCGCACATGCCGTAGTTGCCCGCGCCGAACGACCCGCCGATCACGACGGTGAGCTTGGGCACAGCGGCGGTAGAGACGGCGGCGACGAGCTTGGCCCCGTCCTTGGCGATGCCGCGGTTCTCGTACTCCCGACCGACCATGAAGCCGGTGATGTTCTGCAAGAACAGCAGCGGGATGCGCCGCTGCGTGCAGAGTTCGACGAAGTGCGCCCCCTTCTGGGCGCTCTCGCCGAACAAGATGCCGTTGTTGGCCAGGATGCCCACGGGCATGCCGAAGATGTGCGCGAAACCGCAGACGAGCGTGGCCCCATAGAGGGCCTTGAACTCCTGGAGGCGGCTGCCGTCCACGAGGCGGGCGATGACCTCACGCACGTCGTAGGAGTGGCGCGTGTCGCGCGGGATGAGGCCGTAGATCTCGCGTGGATCGTACAGCGGCTCTTCGGACGGGGCCACGTCCCAGGGCGTCTCTTTGCGCGTGGTGAGCGTGGCCATGATGGCGCGGGCGATGGCCAGCGCGTGCTCGTCGTCCACGGCGTAGTGGTCGGCCACGCCGGAGATGCGCGTGTGGACGTCGGCGCCGCCGAGGTCTTCGGCGGTGACGTCTTCGCCCGTCGCTGCCTTGACCAGGGGCGGCCCCCCCAGAAAGATCGTGCCCGTGCCGCGCACGATGATGGTCTCGTCGCTCATAGCAGGTACATAGGCCCCGCCGGCCGTGCAGGAGCCCATCACGGCGGCGATCTGGGCGATGCCACGCGCCGACATGATGGCTTGGTTGTAGAAGATGCGGCCGAAGTGCTCTTTATCAGGAAAGACCTCGTCTTGCAGGGGCAGAAAGGCCCCGCCGGAATCAACCAGATAGAGGCAGGGCAGGCGGTTCTCCAAGGCGATCTCCTGGGCGCGCAGGTGCTTTTTCACCGTGAGCGGGTAGTACGTGCCGCCCTTAACCGTGGCGTCGTTGGCCACGATCATGACCTCGCGGCCCTCGATGGAGCCGATGCCGGCCACGAGGCCGGCGGAGGGCGCGTCGCCGTCGTACATATCCTCGGCGGCGAGCGGCGCGACCTCCAGGAATGGGCTGCCCCTGTCGAGCACGCGCGCGATGCGTTCGCGCGCCAGCAGCTTGCCGCGAGCGTGGTGCCGCGCGACAGCCTCGGCGGCGCCGCCCTGGCGTACGCGCTCGAGGCGCGTCCGTAGCTCCGCGAGAAGGGTCTGGTAGTGCGCGCTGTTGGCCGCGTACGCGGGGTCACGCGCATCTACGCGCGATGCAATCGTCGCCACGTCGTCTTACCTCATCGTGTATGCCGCTTATGAAAACGCGAGGGTCCATGTCTCCCACAGGGTACGGCATCGACGATGCCAGGCCCAAAGCTTATCCGAATGGGCCGGCCCCGCGCCAGGCAAAGCGTAAGATTGTGGATTACGTGCGCTATTTCGCCTGCAGCCCGCGCCGTGTTTCACACCTCCCCAGAACGCGAGCGGGCGCAGACACGCGAACGGATGAGAGCACTCCGGGAACGTCGGCGTTCTTAGAGGAGACCACTCGATAAGAGCGTCTTAGGAGACCAAATTGTGGTTGTCGTGGCCGTTCACGTCGGTCAGGGCCACTACATTGCCGCGTCCACCTCCGTGTACAGATACGTGTCGGTGTAGAGAGGCACGCCGCCCTGCACGAGCTGCATCTGCCCCAGCACGCCTGCCCGATACGTGAATATCTCGTCGAGGGTGGTCTTGCCGCTCTCGGCTAGCGTGTACTCCGCGCGCAACCCGGCGGGGTTGTAGGCCAGGGTGAGCGTGGCCGGCGTGGTGTGATCGAGGAACGTGACCTGCACCGGCCGCGCCTGACTGTCGTACACCAGGTGCGTGTTGAGCTTCGCCCCGTCGGTGATGGCCGTGGTGTCGCCATGGGCGTCGTAGCCGTAGTAGGCCGTGGGCTGCCCGTCGCCCATCACCATCGTCTGCACCTCGTTGGGCGTGATGGCCTGGGTATAGGTGTAGGTCACGGGGAAACCGTCGTCGCCGATCTGCGAGGTCAGGGCGCCGTTCTGGTCGTACGTCCAGGCGTACGTGCCGCCTTTGGCTACGACCTGCGGCCCCGTCTCGCTCGTGAGGCGTCCCTGTGCGTCGTGGACGAGCGTGTCCGTCCCCGAGAGCGTCGTCGTGCGCGTGGTCCAGTTGACGGCGTTGTAGCCGTAGGCATAGGCACTGTTGAGCGTGGTGGTGACCAGGCGGCTGGAGGCGTCGTAACGTCAACTCTTTACACTCTACTCTTGGAAGTTACTCCAACGTGGTTGACAGCGATGTCAGCTCTGGCCAGGACGACTCCCAGACATACTCAATCTCTCTGCAATGCAGAACGAAGCTGCATCGTCCCTGACCAAGGTCATATGAGTGAAATCCAATGATATCCCAAGGCAAGCTTGGTTCTTGGTCTTCAGACGCGTCATCATCATACACTTCACGGGAAAGCACGCGTGCATCCCTAAATCGTCCACATCTTTGTGCCATTGTGTCAGGCTCGGACCATGTGGTAGGGCCGTCAGACTTCATCTCTGTGCGCAAGGTCCATGGAGCAACAGTTAGCATAACTGTTGTCTCTATGATGACGAACGATACGACCCCATGAAACGGTGCGACACTGTGAGCACCATCGTAGTTGAGCATGGCGTCTTCGATATCAATAGGAGTAGAAAACATAACACCTCTTTCTCACGGTCTTCCACTCATTAAGCACATCATACTATCCTTCAGTCTGACAACCTTTCATCTGGATGACGCTTTACCTCATCGCGTGTCTGCAATGGCTCTCCGTGCGGGCCATATCGAGCGCCAGGATTACTTCGAGCCCCATTCACTCCATAGGTAGGGGCAGCTGATCGTATTATTCTTCTTCCAAGAATATCAATTTGAATCTCAGATCTATCAGGATAAATAAAACGTTCGTACTTTCCGTTATTGCGAACGTCTCTTGGACCAAAACTACGTAGTATCCCTTCCGCTTCAGCACGAGTTTTCCCAGTGAGATCTGGTACTACGCTAGAGATATCCTCTCTATCACTTCCTTCAGGGCTGTTTGAAGCGTTCGCATAGTAAATAGGAGCAACAGTTGCAGCAGTACATGCTCCCGACGACACCGTCGTGCCCCCTCCCCCCACACCCGAAGATTGGATAGACCCATATGCGGGTGCGGGACAGGGCACGGGGATCGCCGCCGGGTTGCCGTACCTAATTTTGTGATTGGACGGCTTAAACTGCACCACAGAGTGAGAGAGTGCGTACTTGACGTTGGTTGGTGTGTTTACAGCCGCGCGATACTACGGTATGACGCACCCTACTTCATCTCTCAATTCCACCCCGTG
>JAABUX010000370.1_pt1 | contig 77210 bp, 87 predicted proteins | sample 5561851 | NCBI WGS metagenome assembly JAABUX01 (sample SAMN10711883, study PRJNA513361) | rock metagenome | isolation source: Antarctica rocks | place: Antarctica: Victoria Land, Richard Nunatak red sandstone | collected 2016-01-03
TGCCTCCCGTAGGAGTCTGGGCCGTTTCTCAGTCCCAGTGTGGCTGGTCGCTCTCTCAAACCAGCTACCCATCGGTGCCTTGGTAGGCCGTTACCCCACCAACTAGCTAATGGGACGCGACCCCGTCCTTAAGCGGATTGCTCCTTTTAACGTTCTGTGATGCCACAGCACGTTTCATGCGGTATTAGCTAACCTTTCGGCTAGTTATCCCCCACTAAAGGGTAGGTTGGTCACGTGTTACTCACCCGTCTGCCACTAGGTATTGCTACCTCGTTCGACTTGCATGTGTTAGGCACGCCGCCAGCGTTAATCCTGAGCCAGGATCAAACTCTCCATAAAAATCTTGTCCGGCCTCGCGGCCGGAAAGTTTTACGAGCCGTTTGAGGCTCTTAAAATCGCTGACTAAGCCAAACTCGGGGCAAACCCCGAGTCCGTTGATCTCGCACGCGAACGTGTCGGGATCGGTTAATTTTGTACGATCAAACGTCTCTTCCGAAGAACCGGTGGAGCCGGGGCCTCGGTACGCCTGATTATTTCTCACATTCGAAGTCAAACAAAAAACGCGGTTCGCACCGCGCATCTGCTTGAACTCCAGATGGAGACCCACAGACTTATTCGCTACTGCACTGCTCAGTTTTCAAGGAACGAACACCAACATCAGGCCCGACTCGGACCGGATCACTGACCGCACCGGAGTGGCGAGACGTCAGAGTCACGGCGGCTATAGTATCATTCCCCGCAACGACAGTCAACCCACAGGGGTCAGGTTTCTGCGTACCGCTCGCACGGAATGTCGACACCGAAGCAGGAAAGACGTACGCTAGAAGGTTTCGTAAACCTCAGGCGCGCGACGATTGCAACGCATCACGCCCCGCCATATGACGCAAGCGCAGCGCACACGATGCATGAAATGCTTGGCCGTTGACGCGACTCCATTCGCCCGAGCACGAGCCTTGCGCTTCTACTCGCCGCCCGCTCGAGTAGAACCGCCTGCAGCCACACGCTTCGACGTCATCTTCGCTTGCAAAAACAGGAGTAAGTAGTCGTAGCCACCAGCCTTCGAATCCGTTCCGGACATATTGAAGCCGCCGAATGGATGCGCGCCGACGAGCGCTCCCGTGCAGCGTCGATTTAAATAGAGATTACCCACGTGGAACTCTTCGCGTGCCCGGTCGAGCTTCGCGTCATCTTTAGAATAGACGGCACCCGTCAGACCGAATTCGGTGTTGTTAGCGATTTCGAGCGCTTCGTCGTAATCGCGCGCCGTCATTAGAGCGAGCACGGGTCCGAAAATCTCTTGCTGCGCGATCGCCGCCTTCGGCGCCACATCCGCGATCACGGTCGGCTCGATGACGAAACCCTCGCCCGCGGCGCGTTTTCCTCCGGCGACGAGCCGCCCGCCTTCTGCGACGCCGCGCTCGATGTAGCCGAGGATCGCATTCATGGCACCCTCGTTTATGACCGGGCCGACGATGACCCCACGTTCGGCCGGATCGCCGACCGGCAGGCGCCGGGTCCGCTCGACGATCTTGGCTACGACTGCATCGTAGACGCTCGACTCGATGATCGCGCGCGAACAGGCGGAGCACTTTTGCCCGGCAAACCCGAAAGCCGAGGCTACGATACCTTCCGCCGCGGCATCGAGATCCGCGTCGGCCGCGACGACGATCGAGTCTTTGCCACCCATCTCCGCAACGACCCGTTTGATCCAAATCTGCCCGGGCTGAGGCTTGGCCGCGAGTTCGTTGATGTGTAAGCCGACTTCTTTGGAACCGGTGAACGCGATGAAACGCGTTTTCGGATGCGCAACGAGGGCGTCGCCGATCTCGCCGCCGGATCCGGGGACGAAGCTAACGACACCCGGCGGCAAGCCTGCTTCGAGCAACAAGTCTATGAAGAGGGCCGCGATGACGGGCGAGTCGCTCGACGGTTTCAACACTACCGTGTTGCCGGCGACGAGTGCCGCCGTCGTCATACCGGCCATGATGGCGAAGGCGAAGTTCCAGGGTGGAATGACGACCCCGACGCCGAGCGGAATGTATGCGAGCCGGTTATCTTCACCCGGGGCCGGCGTCAACGCCGGAGGCTCCGCGTAACGCATGGCTTCGCGCGCATAGAATTCGAGAAAGTCGATGGCCTCGGCCGTGTCGGCGTCAGCCTCGACCCAGCTCTTGCCGACCTCCAGAACGAGGAGCGCGTTAAAATTGTCGCGCCGCCTGCGAATGAGGTCCGCTACCTTCAACACGTAGTCCGCGCGCTCCGAGAACGAGACGCGCTTCCAGGTTTCGAACGTGCGAGCTGCCGCCTCGACGGCTTCGTTCGCCTGCTCGCGATCGGCGGCCGCAACCCGGCCCACGACTTCTTGCGGATGCGCGGGATTGCGCGACTCGAGCGTGGCCGTCGCGTCCACGGCTCGCCCTCCGATATGGAGCGGGTGGGTCCGTGGTCCCGCGGCTCGCAGGCGCGCGAGCGCCGCTTCCATGGAAGCCACGTCGGCTGAGTTTGAGAACGAGCGAACGGACTCGTTTACGAAGGGCGGCGGACGAGCGGTCGAGATTTGCACGCGGCGAGATTCACTGTGACCCGTGCCGACTCCACCTGCCGTGGAACGGGCACCCGCCAGGTGAGCCTGCGCGCAAAGGCGGACTGGAAAAGTCCTAGCGCGACTCGAGTCGTATGAGGAAAATTAGTTGCATGATTTACGACATCGCGGTCGTCGGCGGCGGCATCGTCGGACTTGCCACAACCCGTGAACTCAAGCGGCGCTTCCCCGGACTGTCCGTAGCGGGTGTCGAGAAGGAGGACGCCTTCAACAAGCACCAGACGGGGCGCAACAGCGGCGTCATTCACTCCGGTATCTATTACAAGCCGGGGTCTTTCAAGGCGAAGCTCTGCGTCGAAGGTCGCAAACTCGCGTGGGAGTTCTGCGACAAGAGCGGCATCGAGTACAAGCAAGTCGGGAAGCTGATCGTCGCTACGGGCGAAAGCGAACTCGGACGGTTGCAAGACCTCTGGGAGCGCGGACAACAAAATGGCGTCGAAGGCTTAGAGATGCTCGACGCCGCCGGCATCGCCGAACGCGAACCGCATTGCCGCGGCATCAAGGCGATCTTTTCGCCCGTGACCGGTATCGTCGACTGGGGCCTCGTGTCGCGCACGTATGCCGACGAGGCGCGCGAACTCGGCGCCGATTTTTACCTGGGTTACGAAGTGAAGACGATCGCGCGGCGCAACGGAATTACCGTTCTTTCGACGCCTGGAGGCGAAATCCAAGCGAAATACGTGATCACCTGCGGCGGGCTGTATTCCGATAAGCTCGCGCAGATGACGGGCGGAGACCGGGATCCGAAGATCGTTCCCTTCCGCGGCGACTATCTTATCTTGAAACCGGAGAAGTCGTATCTCGTCAAAGGCAACATCTACCCGGTTCCGGATCCCGAATTTCCGTTCCTCGGCGTACATTTCACGCCGCGCATGAACGGCGAGATTTGGCTCGGACCCAACGCCGTACTCGCGTTCGCGCGGGAAGGCTATTCGTTCTTCGATATCAATCCGCCGGAGCTGTGGGACGCGCTGACGTATCCCGGCTTTTTTAAGATCGCCTCGAAATTCTGGAAGATCGGAGCGGGTGAGATGTATCGCGATCTCGTGCGCAGCGCTTACGCCCGTGCGCTGCAACGCTACATCCCCGAACTACAACCCGAAGATTGTTTAACGGGACCCGCTGGCGTGCGCGCACAGGCAATGGCTCCCGATGGTTCGCTCGTCGACGATTTCGTCTTCGAAGGCGCCGAGGGCATCGTCCACGTTCGCAACGCTCCGTCGCCCGCGGCGACGTCGTCCCTGGCAATCGGCAAATACATCGTCGCAGATGCCGCGGAGCGGTTCGATCTGAGTAGAGTCGCCGTCAGCGTATAGGGCGGCCGCGGTTACGATCGCACTCTCCGGTGCGCGGCATGAATCCGGCGCGTCGCGGGTATCGCAACCGCATGCATTCTGCGTTCGTCGACCTCGCATGGTTCCGCGAGCATCGCGCCGATCCGGCCCTGCGCATCGTCGATACGCGCAGCAAACCACACGGCGTGCCGGGACCCGTCGCGCCGAGCGGTGCCGAACAATATGCCGGCGGCCATATCGAAGGCGCCGTGCACCTCGACTATGCCGAGCAGTTGGCAGACCCGGCGACTCCCTATGCGATGCGGGTTGCACCGCCCGACCACTTCGCAGCGGTACTCGGCGCAGTGGGGATCGGTGACGACAGCACCGTTCTCGCATACGACGACGGAGACGTGCCCTATGCGGCGCGTCTCGTTTGGATGCTCCGCTACTATGGACACGATGCGGCCCGTATTCTAGCCGGCGGCTTCAAGGCTTGGGTCGCGAGCGGCGGCGATCGAACGACGCGCGTACCGCTCTATTCGCCGCAGATCTTTACGCCGCATATGCGCTCGGAACTGCGCGCATCCAAAGATGACGTGCTGGCCGTCGCGGAGGGCCGCAGCGATGCGCAACTCCTCGAAACGCAACGTGACCGCACCTACGCCTTGCGGGAGCATGACATCGCCGGGGCCGTTCGCCTCTCGGGCAATGACTTGCTCGACGATGCCGACGGCGGCCGGGTCGTCCCGCGCGAGCGGCTCGATGCTCTCGTCGATGCTCGCGGGCTCGACCGCGCGAAGCGCACGATCGTGACTTGCGGCAGCGGCGTCTCCGCTTCGGGCGCCTATTTCGCCTTGGAAGAAGCGGGCTTCTCTGACCTCGCCGTCTACGACGGATCTTGGATGGAGTGGGCACACGACGCTCTACCGACGGTCCCGAAAACGCGCGAATAAGGGCGGGACGTCCGCTGCGGCAAGCGTAAACGCTTCTTCGATGCGTGCCGCATGCGCGCTCCCGGGCTAGTAACTCGACTTCGACCCGGACCTGATGACCCTTCGGCCTGCGGTCGATGCGCGCGTCCTAACCGGCCGAAGGCGAGCGCCTTCTAACGGGCCACGACCCGCGGCGGCGCGTTACCGACTCCAAGGCCGCCGTTGACGCCGAGAATTTGGCCCGTAATCCAGCCGGCATCATCCGAGAGCAGAAACGCTGCGGCGGCGGCGACGTCGTCCGCTTCGCCGATGCGCCCGAGCGGATGCATGGCGACGGACGCAGTGAGCGCGGCTTCGTTCGCCCAGAGCGAGTGCGAGAGCGCGGTGCGCGTGAGGGCCGGTGCGACGGCGTTCACCCGCACGTCGTAACGTGCGTACGAGATCGCGGCCGACCGTACGAGCCCTTCAACAGCACCCTTGGCGGCTGCGATCGCTTCGTGATTCTGCAAGCCGGTCTGTGCCGCCACCGTCGAAAAGAGAACGATGCTGCCGCGACGGCGGCGCATCATCTGCTTGACGACGGCTTTCGTTACGACGAACGCGCTCGTGGCGTTAATCTCAAGCGTCGCTCGGAAATCTTCGAGCGAGAGCGCGTGCAACGGCCGCAGCATGATGCTTCCGACCGCGTGCACGAGGCCGTCGATGCCGCCGAAATCCTGCTCCACGTGCGCCACGATCGCGTCGATCCGCTCGGCGTCGAGGGCGTCGCCTTCGTACGCCGTAGCCCCGATCTCGCGAGCGACCTCTTCTACGCGCGCCCGATCGCGCGCCACGAGCACGACGCGGTCGCCGCGGGCGACGAGCCGCCGCGCCGTCTGCGACCCGATGCCGCCTGAACCGCCGATAACGAGAACGACACGACTCATACGGCTTTAGACGCCGGCGAGCAACACTACGAGGGCGAGCGCGCGAGGATAAGTCGCGCGAGCCGCTCGCTGCGCTCCAAATCGAATGCGCCGTCGCGCCGCACGGCCGCTTCGAGCAGCAGAGCACCGCGGCGCACGAAAAGCGTGCCGTCCGCGCTCGTAGCCGCGCTACCGAGGCCGCTCACCGGCGCCGCATCGGGAACCCCCGTGCGGATCGCGTAATAGGCGTCGAGATCCTCGACGCGCGCCAGCTTGACGGACATCGCGCAGGCCGCCGCCCGGGGAGAAGTCGGCTTGACGTTTCCACAACGGCGCGCGTACAGCGTAAAGTAGGGACGCAGCTGCGCGAGACGAGCCGTCGTTACGATCGCGAACGAGACGGCGCCGTCTTGCGAAATCAGCTGCGGCGCGTAAAAGCACGAACCGCCGGCCCGGGCGGTTACCGCGGCGGGCTGTACGTCGTAGCCGAGCAGGGTCGCGGCGTCCTCCGGACCGACGAGCGAACAGTCCGCCGGCGCGGCCGCAGCGGTGTGAGCCGAATCCGGCGCGGGCGCGGGCGCGGGCGCGGGCGCGGGCGCGGGCGATTGTGCGCACACTGCCGCCGCAACCGCAACGAGTGCGGCAGCGAATGAGAACGTCAACGCCGCGGCGCCTGGTGCCGTTCGCAACCGTTGACGCCTCCGGTCGTCGACCTTACGAGGCTCGCGGCGCGCCGGCCGCGAGTTTCATGACGTACCTGCGCGCGCGCTCGACCGCTTCGGTTCCGGAACCGGCGTTCGCGTATGCATCGATGAGCGCGCTGCCGACGATCGCGCCGTCGGCAACCGCCCAAGCGCGACGCACGTGCTCGGGCGTAGAGATACCGAAACCGATGGCGAGCGGCAAGGACGATGCGGCCCGCAGGCGTGTAACCCGCTCGGCGATCCAAGAAAAGTCCGGTTCGCGCTTCGCACCAGTCACGCCGAGCCGCGAAACGAGATACGTAAAACCTTCGCTCGCGCGCGCGATCGCTTCCGCTCGCGCGAGCGGCGTCGTGGGCGCGACGAGCAACGGTAGCACGAGACCGCGAGCACGGAACAGAGCCCGCAACGTACCCGTCTCCTCGAGCGGCAGGTCGGGCACGATCGCGCCGCACGCGCCCGCCGCAATCAGCGCATCCGCGAAACGTTCCAGGCCATACGCAACGACGGGATTGACGTAGGTAAACGCGAGCGCCGGCGGCGCCCCGGTGCGCTCCGCGCGTGCGAGCGCGCCCAAGGCACCGTCGATCGTCGTACCGCCCGCGAGCGCACGCTGCGCCGCGGCGGCATTCGTCGGCCCATCGGCGAGCGGATCGCCGTAGGGAATTCCCACCTCGACAATATCCGCGCCCGCCTTGCCGAGCACGACGAGCATCTCTGCGGTCGTGTCGAGATCGGGATCGCCCGCACACAAATACGGAATGAGCGCGCCGCGACCAGCCGCGCGGGCCCCGGAAAAAGCAGCCGCGATGCGCGCGACGCCGCTGCGGGTCTCGATCACCGGGCGACGAGTTCCGGGCGCCCCGCCTCCAGCTCGCCGACCTGGCGGGTATCCTTATCGCCGCGGCCGCTTAAGTTCACGAGAACCAGTCCGTCCGGCCCGCGTTCGCGCGCCAGCTTCGCCGCAAACGAAAGCGCGTGCGCCGATTCGAGCGCCGGCACGATGCCTTCGCGCTCCGCACAGCGATGAAACGCGGCTAGGGCGTCGTCATCGGTTGCGGAGACGTACGTCGCACGGCCGCTGTCTTTAAGGAACGCATGCTCTGGGCCGACGCCCGGGTAATCGAGCCCGGCAGAAATCGAATGCGTGTTACGCACCTGGCCTTCGTTCGTTTGCAAAAGGTACGAACGCGAACCGTGCAGGATTCCGACGCTGCCGGCACCGAGCGAGGCGGCCGTGTCGATCGACTGCAACCCGTGGCCGGCGGCTTCGACGCCCCACAAGCGCACGCGTTCGTCGGCTGCGAATCCGGCGAAGATCCCCATCGCATTGCTGCCGCCGCCGACACAGGCCACGACGTCGGTCGGCAGGCGTCCGTAACGCTCGAGCGTCTGCGCGCGCGCTTCGACGCCGATGACTTTTTGCAGCTCGCGCACCATGTACGGATACGGATGCGCGCCGACGACGCTGCCGATGATGTAAAACGTATCCGCGACGCGCGCCGCCCATTCACGAAACGCTTCGTTCGTGGCATCTTTGAGCGTTTGCGTACCGCCGCTTACCGAGTGCACGGTCGCGCCGAGCAACTTCATTACGTAGACGTTGAGGGCTTGACGTTCCACGTCGAGCGCCCCCATGAAGACGTCGACCGGAATGCCGAGCTTCGCGCCGATCGTCGCGGTTGCGACGCCGTGCTGTCCGGCACCCGTCTCCGCGATGATGCGCTTTTTTCCCATGCGCTGCGCGAGCAAGCCCTGACCGACCGTGTTGTTGATCTTGTGTGCGCCCGTGTGGTTGAGATCTTCGCGCTTGAAGAGCAGCGTCGCGGCGTCACCGTCGACAAAACGCGCCGCCTCCATGAGAGGCGACGGCCGGCCCACGAAGTCGCGCAAGATCGCATGATACTGGTTCCAAAAGGCGGGATCCGCAAACGCCGCCTCCATGCCCGCTTCGAGCTCCGCAAGCGCCTCGACGAGTACTTCGGGCACGAATTTGCCGCCGAAAACTCCAAAATATCCGCGCGCGTCAGGCTTGTCCATAGAGCCGTTTACGCCGCCCGGGCCGTAGCGTCCGCCCGTTCCGCATAAGCGTGACGAAGCACCCAAAACCGGCAGCTGCCGGCACGGCACTATGCGTTGCGGCTCAGTGCGGCCGTGGGCGCCTCGTCCGCCTCGCGCACGGCTTGCACGAAGGCCAGCATTTTGGCCGGATCTTTGCGGCCCGCCGTTTCGATGCCGCTGCGCACGTCGACGGCGTAGGGCCGCACGCTGCGCACGCAGGCTGCGACGTTCTCCGGCGTAAGGCCGCCCGAGACGATGACCGGCCGTACGGCAGCCGCCGCTTCGACGAGCTTCCATGCGAACGGTACGCCCGTTCCGCCGTAGCGGGCGTCGACCCGCGAGTCGAACATCCAGGTCGCGTTGCGGTAAGCCGCGAGCGACGCATCGTCTAGAACGTCATCCTTTTGGCCGGGTGCCAGGTGGAAAGCTTTGAGATACCTACCGGCCGCGAGACGCTCGCATAATTCGGCCGGTTCGTCACCGCTGAATTGCAACATGTAGCCGAGCTCGCGTAGCGCCGCGGTCTCCCGCTGGCCCTGGGCGGCCAGTACGCCGACTTTGGCGACGAAGGCAGGCACCGCCGCGGCCAACTCCCCTAAGCGCGCGACGTCCACTTGACGAGGGCTCTCTGCGACGATCACGCCGATTGCGTCCGCTCCGGCTTCTACGGCGAGCGCGATTTCTGCAACGGATGTTAGGCCGCAAAATTTGATGCGCGTGCGGCGCTGCAGTCTCACGCGCCCGCGACTGCCGCTTTGAGTTCGTCTACGAACGCAACCGGATCGTCCGAGCGCATGAGCGCCTCGCCGATCAGAAAGCCGCTCGCGCCCTGCCCGTGCAAGCTCGCGACGTCACCGGGCTCGTGAACGCCGCTCTCACTGATGACGAGCGTTCCCGGCGGTACGCTCGGCAGAAGATGTTCCGTCACGCCGAGATCGGTCGCGAAGGTGCGCAAGTCGCGGTTGTTGATGCCGATGACCGGCGCCTTGAGCGCGAGCGCGCGGGCCAGTTCTTCTTCATCGTGCACTTCGACGAGCGTATCGAGGTCGAAGCGTGCCGCTTCCAACGTGAGCGCGCGCAGCGTCGCGTCGTCGAGACCGGCTACGATTAAGAGAATCGCATCGGCTCCGTGTGCGGCGGACTGCGCGACGTGATACGGCGTCGAGAGAAAATCTTTGCGCAGGATCGGGCGCACGCAATTCGCGCGCGCGATGTCGAGATACGACAGGTCGCCGAGAAAGTGATCGGCTTCGGTAAGAACGCTGATCGCATCGACATTGGCCGCCTCGTATCTCCGGGCGATGAGCGACGGATCGAAATTGCGCGCGATGAGCCCGAGCGACGGTGAAGCGCGCTTGATTTCCGCGATGACGGCCGGCCCGCGCGCAGCGCGTATGGCGCGCGCGAAGGGTCGCCGCTCCGCACGCCGCGCGAGCCCGCGCGCGACGACTTCGGCGTAACTTTCACGGGCCTCGTCGGCCGCCGAAGCGACGGCTTTGGCCGCAAACAGTCGTTCTAAGAAATCGCTCATGCATACTCCACGGGAGCCGGGTTTCGAAGCCGCTCGAAGACGGCGCGGGCGGCCCCGTCGCGCAAACTCGTGCGCGCGAGAGCGAGCCCTTCGAAGAGATCGCCGGCACGGCCGGCAACGACGAGAACGAGTGCGGCGTTGAGCGCGACGACCTCCGCGCGCGCTGAACGTTCGCCCGAGAGGATCGCTTCCAGCGACGCGGCATTTTCGAGCGGCGTACCACCCGCGAGCGCCTGCGGCTCCGAGAACACGCCGAACTCGGCCGGCTCGAGCGTCCAACGCACGATGCCGGCATGCGAAAATTGGTAGACGTCCGTCGGAGCGTCGCCGGCGACCTCATCGAGACCGCTGCGCGCGTGCACGATCGCCCCGGCGACGGCACCGAGTTCGAAGAGCGCATTACCGACGAGCTCGAGTTGCGCGCGCTTCGCGACGCCGATAACTTGATGCGTCGCGCGCGCCGGATTAGCGAGCGGACCCAGGATGTTGAAAATCGTACGTACGCCGAGCTCGCGCCGCACGGGAGCGACCGCGCGCAACGCGGGATGGTAGCGCTGGGCGAAGAGAAACGCGAAGCGGTCACGCTCGAGCCGTATCCGGGCCAGTTCGACGGACTCATCGAGCGCGATGCCGGCCGCCTCGAGAACGTCGGCACTCCCGCAGGCGCTCGAAGCTGCCCGATTGCCGTGCTTGGCGACGTGCACGCCGCATCCGGCCAGCACGAATCCGGCTGCCGTCGAGACGTTGATCGTCTGCGCTCCGTCGCCACCGGTTCCGCACGTGTCGACGACGACCTCGAGCGCGTGTTCGACATGCACGCTGCGCGCGCGGATCGCTCGCGCCGCACCGACGACTTCGTTGAGCGTCTCACCCTTGGTTGCGAGCGCTCCGAGAAAGGCTGCGGCTTGCACGGCGGACCACGTACCATCCATCATCGCTCCGATCGCGCCTGCCATATCTTCGGCCGTCAGATCGTCGCGCGCGATGAGCGCGTGTAAGAGTGCAGCGTACGGCGTCATGGTTCCGCGAGCGCCAGGAAATTTTCGAAGATGCGATAGCCCTCCAGCGTGAGCACCGACTCCGGATGAAATTGCACGCCATGGATCGGTAGCGTCCGATGCGCGACGCCTTGAATGACGGCGTCGCCACTAACGGCGTTCGCGCGCAGCTCAGCCGGAAACGGCGCGTGGGCGACGCACAGCGAGTGGTAGCGCGTCGCTTCGAAGGGCGAAGGCAAGCCGGCAAAGACGGCGCTGCCGTCGTGCTCGATCGCCGACGTCTTGCCGTGCATGAGATGCGGCGCATTCGTCACGAGGCCGCCGAAATATTCACCGATCGCCTGTAGTCCCAGACACACGCCGAGGACGGGACGCTGCTGCGCAATCGCCCATGCGATCGAAGCCAGCGTCTTGCCGGCTGCAGCCGGACGGCCGGGTCCGGGACCGATGCAAAGCACGTCGTGCTGCGCGACGGCGTCGCGCGTCAGACGCTCGTCGTCGTTGCGCTGCACGCTCACCTTCGCGCCGAGCGAACCGAAGAGGTGGGCGAGATTGTACGTGAACGAATCGTAGTTATCGACGAGTAAGACCGTCATGCGTCGAGCCCGAGCACTTCCCGAACGATCCGCGTCTTGGCGAATATTTCTTGATATTCGGCTTCGGGCTCGCTATCGGCAACGATGCCCGCCGACGCCTGCCAATACGCGCGGCCGCGCGCCGTCGCCACGCAACGCAAGCTGATACACGAGTCCATATCGCCGTCGAAGTGTACGAACGCAATGCTGCCCGCGTAAAAACCGCGCGCGACCGGTTCGAGCGTGTCGATCAGCTGCATCGCGCGAATCTTCGGCGTGCCCGTTACGGTGCCGGCGGGAAACGCAGCCGCGAAAAGATCGAGCGCATCGACGTCGTCGCGAAGTTCGCCGACCACGTTGGAGACGATATGCATGACATGGCTGTAGCGCTCGATCTGCATCAGCTCGTCGACGCGCACCGAGCCGATGGTAGAGACGACGCCGAGATCGTTACGCCCGAGATCGACGAGCATGACGTGCTCGGCTCGCTCCTTTTCATTCGCGAGCAATTCCGCGGCGATCGCATTGTCGCGCTCGGGCGTATCGCCGCGCGGACGCGTCCCGGCGAGCGGACGGAGGCGCGCCCGCGAGCCGTCCAAACGGACCAGAAATTCCGGCGATGCACCGAAAACCGCCCGGCCCTCATGTTCGATGAAAAACATATACGGCGACGGATTGCGCGAGCGGATTTGGCGGTAGAAATCGAACGGCGAGCCGTCGAGCGCGCATGAAAACTGAATGCCGAGTTGCAATTGGTAAACGTCGCCGTCGTATATTGCCGCTTTCGCTCGGGCGACGCGTTCCAAATATTCATCATGCGCGAGCGACTCGCTCACGCTTCCCTTCGCGCGAACGTTGCCGGGGACCGTCGGCCGCGTGCCAAGCAGGGCGGCGACGTAGCCGTCGATGCGTTGCTCGACCGCCTCCCGTTCGCCGCTCGCGCGCGCGAATCCGAGCAGCGCTACCTTGTGCGTGAAATGGTCGAAGACGACCCACGTACCGGGAACGATGACGAGCACGTCAGGGAAAGGAAGATCCGCCCGCAGCTTCGGACCGATCTGCTCGAGAACCCGCGCTGCATCGTAGGCGAAGACGCATAAGGCCCCGCCTGAAAACGGCAGCTTGATATCCCCGAGCCGGTAGGTTGCGATGAGGGCACGAATCTTCGAGAACATGTGCGGATCGTCGTCGAACGCCGCGGCTTCGAGATAGTCGAGCCCGATGAACGAGTAACGCGCGATGCGGTCGGTTCCTTCGACCGACTCGAGCAAACACGAACGCCCCGGCGTAGCCAGGGCGAGATAGGCGGAGATCGGCGTCAAGGTATCCGCCACGAACTCGCGCACGACGGCGCTGAGTTCGAGCGGGCCGGTACTCGGAGGTTGGGTTATCATAGCCCGGCTAACGAGCAGGCAACTTCATCATTAGCCAGCCCGCGGCGTTCTGATTGCTGCCCGATGGCCATCCGGCAAATTTCTTCGAAACGCTCGTATCGCATTCGCTCTACCGCAGCTATACGTCTGCCGCGGAAGAAATCTCCTAGCGTACGAGTTCCAGCAACGAAAGTTCCGCCGCATCGCCCGGCCGCACACGAGTTTTCATGATTCGCGTGTAGCCGCCCGGACGGTCCTTGAGTGCGGGCGCGATCTGGTCGCAGAGCTTCTTCGTCACGGCAGGCTCGAGCAGATACGACGCCACGAGCCGGCGCGAATGCAAGTCGCCGCGCCGGGCAGTCGTTATCAAGCGATCGACGACTTTCGAGATTTCCTTGGCTTTGATCGTGGTCGTCTCGATTTTCTCGTGCTTGAAGAACGACGTCGCTAAGCTGCGCAAGAGGGCGCGGCGCGGGCCTGCGGTTCGTGACAAACGTTTCTGAGCGATCTGGTGCGGCATGTTTCTTATTCTCCAGGCAAGTTACGGCTCGGCCGCAATCGCGAGGGATTCAGCGCAGCTGAATCCTTCTAAACGGGTTGGCGCAGCGAGAGGCCGCGTTCCTCTAAGACCTGTTTGATCTCGTCGAGCGACTTCTTACCGAAGTTGCGCATCTTGATGATCTCGTCTTCGGTCATATCGAGCAGCTCCGAGATTTTCGAGATACCCGCGCGCTTGAGACAGTTGAACGAGCGCACCGACAGGTTCAGCGATTCGACCGGAATGTCCCATTCACTCGTCGGTGCGGCAGCCGGCGGCTTCTCTTCCTGCGTGAAATTGACGAACAGGTCGAGCTGGTCTTGTAGAATCGTGGCTGCAGTCGACAGGGCATCATCCGGTGTGATGGAGCCGTTGGTTTCGATTTCGAGCGTCAGGCGATCGAAATCGACCGATTGCCCGACTCGCGTATCGTCGACCGTGAAGTTGACCTTCCGGATCGGCGAAAAAATCGAGTCGAGCGGGATCAGTCCGATCATGTGCTCGACGTTTTTCTGCCGGTCGGCGGTGACGTAACCGCGCGCCTTCTCGACCCCGATTTCCATTTGCAGCTTTGCCGACTTGCCCGTCATCGTAGCGATGTGATAGTCCGGCTGTAAAATCTCGACGTCGGCATCGGGCGCAATGTCGGACGCGGTAATTTCGCGCGCGCCGCCGACGGATAGCGTCAACACCTTCGGTTCGTCGGTGTCGAGCTTAATCGGCAAGCCCTTCAGATTGAGTAAGAGGTTCGTCGTGTCTTCGACGACACCGGCGATCGTGGAAAACTCGTGCAGCACGCCGTCGATCTTGACATACGTGACGGCGGCGCCGGGAATCGACGACAACAGAACGCGGCGTAGCGAATTGCCGAGCGTAATGCCGAAGCCCCGCTCGAGCGGTTCGATCACGAACTTCGCGTAATTGTCGCGCCGCTCGCGAACCTCGATCGTAGAGCCTTGGGAAGAATCGATAACGGTCATCTCTGTGGGTATCCTTTGCTGCTTGCGTTATCCGTCGAACCCGTCTCCGGGCCCGGCGATCGGACGTCTAGCGGCTATTTGCTGTAACTTCGGGTCCGGCTCGGATTCTACCTGATACTGCCTACACCGTCCAAGAGCGGACCTTCGGGCTTTCGGGCGTTCGGCGGAGCGGGCGACGCGCTCTACAAGGTGGCTGGGACGGGCGGAGAGCGCTACAAGTTGATGGGGACGGGGGGCGGGGCGAGACATTTTGCTGGGCGGACGTTCCGCTACGCCCTTCCGGGGCTTCGCGGAACTCGAACAGCGCTCCGGCGCTCTCGCCCTCCGGGCTTCGCTTGTCGCGACGGCGCCGCCCAGCAAAACGTCTCGCCCCGCCCCCCTGCGCCCGCTACCCGCTTCGCCTCATCCCCTTTGCCATCTCCAACTCGGCCCTCGGCGCCAGCAAAGGAAGCTTCTAAACTTCGACGCGCTCGACCTCACCACAACCCCCGCGCGACGGATTTTGGTTGCCAGCGACCAAAAGCCTAGCGCGAGCCGCGACGGATTTTGGGGGCTGGCTAGGAGCCTAGAGCCGAAGTGTGCGCATGCACATGAGGCTCGTAGCGACGACGCCAGCACCCAAAAGCCTAGCGGCTATAGTACTCGACGATGAGTTGTTCATTTACTGGGGTGTCGATCTGTTCTCGGCTGGGGAGGGCGGTGACGCGGATTTCTAGGTCGGCTTCGTTGAGGTCCAGCCATTCGGGGTGGGGGCGGCTCTTCGCATACTCGGAATTGGCTTGGAAGACCGTGGACGCCTTGGCGCGCTCGCCGAGGCTGATGACGTCGCCCGGTTTGACGAGCATCGAGGGGATATTGCAGGTGCGCCCGTTGACGCGGAAGTGACGATGGGTGACGAGCTGGCGCGCTTGGGCGCGGCTCATCGCGAGATTGACGCGGTAGACGACATTGTCGAGGCGCCGTTCCAACAACTGCAGGAACGTCTTTCCGGTTTGGCCCGGGACCCGGGCGGCGCGGCGGAAGTAATTCTCGAATTGGGTCTCGAGAACGCCGTAATAGCGGCGCATCTTCTGTTTCTCACGCAGCTGACGGCCGTATTCGCTGATCTTTTGGCGACTCGGTTTGCCTTGCGTTTTCTGACCGGGCGCGGTTCCGCGGCGCTCGACGGCGCATTTTTTCGAAAGGCAGCGATCGCCTTTGAGAAAGAGCTTGATCTTTTCGCCCGTCTTGCTGGCCGCGGTTTCGCGGCGGCACAAGCGGCAAACGGGACCGGTATAACGTGCCATGCTAGACGGTAACCTTCACGCGATAGTGCAGCTGATGCATCATAAACCTAAACCCGGCGCCGTTTCGGCGGCCGGCAACCGTTGTGCGGAATCGGCGTGACGTCTTTGATCAGCGTAATTTCCAACCCGGCGGCCTGCAACGAACGAATCGCCGCCTCGCGCCCGGCGCCCGGGCCCTTGACGAACACTTCGGCCTGCTTCATACCGTGATCCATGGCTTTGCGGGCGACGGCTTCGGCGGCCATCTGCGCGGCGAAGGGCGTCGATTTTTTCGAGCCCTTAAAGCCGAGATTACCGGCTGAGGCCCAGGCGATGACGCTGCCCTGGTTATCCGAAATCGTGACGATCGTATTGTTGAATGACGAATGAATGTGCGCGACGCCCGAGCCGACGTTCTTGAACTCGCGCTTTTTGCGCGTCTTCGTTTGCTTCTTGGCAGCCAATGTGACTCCGGTTATCTTGCCCCGCGTTGCGAACCCGGGGTGTCGTCGCCTCGACCGGCGCGGAGCGCGACGATCTCATCCCGGACGAGCGGCGAATACGTCCGGCGCGCACGCGGCGCAGGGCCATCCCTACGAGACAGCCGACGCATCAGTATACCGGAGAGCGGCACGCGCCGTCAATGCTTGCGTGTCTCCCTCCGGCGGCCACGAAGCGTGCGCCACGTTACACCGTGCCTCTCCCCTCTTTACGGGGTGATTCGCGCGTCGTACGGTTGGGAAACCCGAGCCGACGAGCGGGAACCTACGCCCGCCTGGGTCAGGCGAGATTCGAAGCCCTGGTGCTCGCCCGAACGCTCCGCGCCGGTGTAGCCGGACTGCTCCTTACACTTCTCGCGCCGCTCGGTGCGTCGGCCGCAGACCGGACCGCCGAAGGCGGCATCGTCGTTCTCGCAACGCGCGCCGGAGAGCGCGGCATCGGCGCCGGCACCGTTATCGAGAAAACCGCCAACCGGGTTCGCATCGTTACGGCGGCCCACGTGGCGACTTTCGGGACATTGCAACTGCGCCTGCCGGCCGGCTCGCCCGTACCGGCTAGGCTCGTGGCCGTCATTCCGGGACGCGACCTCGCAGTCATCGAAGCCGACTTGAGCGCGGACGACGCCGCGAGCCTCGCTCCGGCCAGGCTCGCTTCGCCCCGTGTCGCGGAAGCCGTTCACGTTTGGGGGAGCGGCAACGATGGGCCCGCCTATGAAACCGGGTCGGTCGGAGCGGTTGGCGCGCGGCTTCCGGACGGCGCTCCGCGGGGCCGGTACGCGCTCGGCTGCGCGCTTTGCCACGAGGGCGACTCGGGCGCCGGCATCTTTAACGCGGGCGGCGAACTCGTCGGCGTCTACACCGGCTATTTCGAAGTCGGCTCGGGCCGCCGTCTCTCGATCGCGGAACTGCCAGCGGCCGCGCTAGAAGTCGCCCTCAACGCGGGCGGCAACCCTGACACGCGACTCGCGGCCGTCAGCGTCGCGACGGTCGCCCTCAGGGACGGCGCCGCGGCCGAACCGGGCTCACGCTAGCGCTTCGACGGCCCCCGGAACGAAGAACCGCCGATTGCTGAAATCGCCGAATGACTCGTCCGTCCTGCGCTCGCGCGCATACGCGGTAAAGAGCGACTCGAGTTCGGTCGCGAGGTCGCCGCCCGGGACCATTTCCTTGTAGAGCCGGTTGAGGCGCACGGATTCCGTGCTGCCGCCGAGATAAACGTTGTAACGGTCGGCGCTGACTCCGACGATACCGACCTCCGACATGTACGGGCGCGCGCAGCCGTTCGGGCAGCCCGTCATCCGGATCGAGATCGGCTCGCGTGCGAGTCCGAGTTCCGCGAGTCGCGCTTCGAGCGTGTCGATGAGCGCGGGCAGCGTGCGCTCCGATTCCGCCAGTGCAAGCCCGCAGGTCGGAAGCGCGGGGCAAGCCATCGCGTGCCGTTCGAGCAAACTGATCCGCTCGACCGGACGCACCCCGCGCTGCTCGAGAATAGCGTCGATGGGCTCGCGTGCTTCTCGCGGAACGTCGATCAGCAGCACGTTCTGCTGTGGCGTCAGCACGAGATCGAGGTGAAAGCGCGCGACCAATTCGCGCAACGCCGTCTTGAGCTGGAAGCCTGCGGTGTCGAGGATGCGGCCGTTTTCCACGCTCAGTCCGATAAAGAGCCGCCCGTCACCCTGCTCGTGCCAGCCCAAATAATCGCGCTGCTCCCACTCGCGCAGCGGCCGGAACGGCCCGAGCGTCCGGCCCGCATAGCGTTCGACCTCCGCACGAAACCAGTCCAAGCCCTTATCCGCAATCGTATATTTCAGACGCGCGTGTTTGCGATTGGTTCGATCGCCGTAATCGCGCTGCACCTCGACGATCGCGCGTACGAACGGTAGCAGATCGGCCGGCTCGACGAATCCGAAGGCGTCCGCCAGGCGCGGGTAGGTCTCGGGTTTACGATGCGTCATACCGAGGCCGCCGCCCACGTAGAGATCGTAACCGATCAGCACGTCGACTTCACTGAGCACGGGCACGACGCCGATGTCGTTCGTGTAGATGTCGACCGAATTGTCGCCCGGCACTGCGCCCGCGATCTTGAATTTACGCGGCAAATACACGTCGCGATAGAGCGGGTCGACCGTCGTCTCGCTCGTGTGCATGAGTTCGCCGTCCTGCCAAATTTCGTAATAGCCGCCGGTGCGCGGCGTCAGCAATTCGGCAATCGCGTGCGCCGCCTCTCGCGCGACCGCGTAGGCCTTCGTCACGAACGGAGCGGCGGGCGCCATGACGTTACGATTGATGTCGCCGCACGCGCCGAGCGTCGAGCCGAGGTTCTCGTTAATCGATGCGATGACGTCTTTGAGATCGGACTTGTGAACGCCGTGAAGTTGGAAGCCCTGGCGCGTCGTGATGCGCAGCGTTCCGTTACCGTGCGTATCGCACAGCTCCGCGAGCGCCGAGAAAAACGAGCCGGCGGCATAGCCGCCCGGGTTCTTCGTGCGTACCATAAACGAATACGCTTTCGGTTTGCTCTCGCCGCCCGCGAGGCGAGCGACCTTGCGCTCATCCCGGTCTTCTTGTTGATAGACGCCATGAAACTTCAGGAGTTGAACGTTCCCCTCGGCGAAGCGCGGCGTCGGTTCCGCGAGCTCCGCCGCGATCGTCCCGCGCAAGCCGGCGCTGTCCGCCTTGAGCCGTTCTACTTTCGAAGGTTGCGACACGCTTTATATCTCCGACTCGACCGATAAAAAAAGATCGCCGTGATGGCGATCGATGCGGCGCACCGGCGCCCGAACGAACACGGAATGTTCTAGCTTAGCTATGGACGCTAAACGAGCCTCGACAGCGGGATGATGCGTAGTCGCTCATGAGCCCCGACCGTACCATGCGTCGGAGATCGCGACAACGACAGAAGTCAGCCGCGCGCAAATGCGCCCAGCGCAGCCTGCCCGAGCGCGAGGCCGCCGTCATTGGGAGGGACGGCGGCATTAAACCAGGCCCGCTCCCCCAGCCGTTCGCGCACGAGCCGGACGAGTAACGCGTTCTGGAAGACGCCTCCGCTGCAGGCGACGGGCCAGGACGGCTGGGTCGCGGCGACGGCGACGATCGCATCCGCGACGGCGAGGTGGAACCCGAGGGCGATGACGGACGGGACGCGGCCCGCGAGCCGCTCTTCGACGATCGCAGCCAGCAGCGGCCGGTAATCGAATTCGCCCGCGTCCAAGGGAAACGGGTACGGTTGCGACGCCCGCGCGGACCACGCCAGGTGCTCGAGCCACATCGCCGCTTGGCCTTCGAACGTCGCCGGCCCCGTGAAGCCGAGCAACGCCGCAACGGTATCGAAGAGGCGGCCGACCGACGTCGTCGTGAAGCAGCGCACGCCGCGCGCGCCGAGTTCCCGGGCCGCGGCGTAGCGCCGCCCGAGTGAAAACGGAGCCCGTTCGAGATCGGCCGCCACGCCGGCCTCAGCCAAAAAGCCGGCTGCGGCTTGCGCGGGAAAACGCGCCGCAGCGTCGCCGCCGGCAACTCGCGCCGGGCGCAGGTGCGCGCTGCGGGTGAAACCCTGCGCGACGTTGCCGCAGAAGCATTCGCCGCCCCAGATCGTGCCGTCGTCGCCGTAACCCGTTCCGTCGAAGGCAACCCCAATCACGTTCGTCGTCCAAGCCTGCCGTTCGGCTACGACGCTCGCGATATGCGCCCGGTGATGTTGCACGGCCATGCGCAGCGCCGGAAGCTCGCGCGCGAACGCCGTCGAGACGTACTCCGGATGGGCGTCATGCACCACGAGCACGTCTTCGATCCGCAGCTCGTACATCGCGCACAGATCGCGCACCGTCGCTTCGTACGCCTCAAAGGCGGAGCGCTGTTCGAGATCGCCGACGTGTTGACTCGCGAAGACGACTCCGTCGACCGCGAGCGCGAGTGCATTCTTTAAATCGCCGCCCAGAGCGAGAATGGGCCGTGCAGTCGGTAGCGTCGCCACGGCGGCCGGCGCGTAGCCGCGACCGCGCCGTAGAATCGCAGGCGCGCCCGCGGCGACCCGGACGATCGAATCGTCGAGACGGCGCGCGATGGCGCGCTCGCCGATGAGAAACGCGTCCGCGATGCCGCCCAGCGTCGCGCGGGCCTCGTCGTCCTCGTATGCGAGTGGTTCGCTCGAACGGTTCGCGCTCGTCATCACGAGCGCGGGCGGCGCACCTGCGGCAAAGAGCAGATAGTGCAGCGGAGCGTAGGGCAGCATGACCCCTAGCTCGCGATTGTCCGGTGCGACCTCTGCGAAATACGCGCGCGCTTCGCCGAGCACGATCGGTCGCGCGCTCGAGGCGAGTAGCGCTCCGGTCGCCGCGTCCGTAACGATAAGGCTCTGCGCGGTTTCCCGGTCGCGTGCCATGAGCGCGAAGGGCCGTTCGCGCCGAAATTTGCGCTCGCGGAGCGCCGCTACGGCGCGCGCGTTCGCCGCGTCGCAAGTCAGGTGATAACCGCCGATCCCCTTGACGGCGACGATCGCGCCTTCGCGCAGGCGCGCAGCAGCGTGTTCGATCGCCTCGTACCCGCGCGCGGACGTTCCGCCTTCGAAGACGTACGTCGGGCCGCACGCGGGACATGCGACGGGTTGGGCGTGAAAACGGCGGTCGCCCGGATCGTCGTATTCGCACTTGCATGCGCCGCACATCGGCCAAGGCGCCATCGTCGTCGACGCGCGATCGTACGGTAAGGCCCGCACGATACTGTAACGCGGCCCGCAATCCGTGCAATTGATATACGGATAGCGATAGCGGCGGTCGTCCGGATCGAAGAGTTCGCTCAGACAGGCGGCGCAGAGCGGCAGATCCGGCGAGATGCGCACGGTCGGCCGGCGCGGCGCTTCGCTCTCGCGAATGGCGAACGTCGCAAGCCCTTCGCACTCCGCACTATGCGTTTCGGTCGTCGCCACGCGGGCCGCCGGCGGCGTCTCTTCGAGCAACGCTCGCCCGAAGGCGTCGAGCGCGAGTAACGGCCCCTCGACGTAGATCTCGACCCCGTCGCCGCCGTTCTTGACCCAGCCGCCGAGCTCGAAGCGCCGCGCTAGCCGATAGGCGAAGGGTCGAAACCCGACCCCTTGCACGATGCCGTTGAGCCGAATTAGGCGGGCGTGACGTAACACGAGCGGCCGCCGACTCCGACTTGCACGACGCGTCCGTCCTCGACCAGCACCGGCACGGAAGCGGAACCGCCGCAGAGCTGCAGCAGCCGCCGCAGCGCACTTGCGTCGCGCTCGACATCGTACTCGACGAAGTCGCGTCCCTGCCAGTCGAGGTCGTCGCGCAAGTCACGCGTGTACGGGCAACCCGCGGTGCCGTAGAGTTCACGCATCGTCGTAAACGCGGTCGAGCCCGGAGCGTAAGATATGATAGATCGCGGCCTGCGTTTCCTGAATGCGCGGAACGTCGTCCGCCTCGACGACGAGCGTATGATCCGCGAGCCCCCGCCGTGTGATTTCGCCCCCGTCGTGACCGAGAATGGCGAGCGAGAGTAACCCGCGCGTCCGCGCTTCGGCAAGCGCCGCCACGACGTTCTTCGAGCCGCCGCTGGTCGAAAACGCGACGAGCACATCGCCCGGGCGGCCCTGCGCGATCACTTGACGTACGAAGGTGAGCTCCATGCCGACGTCGTTACCGAGCGCGGTCAGTACGGCGGGCTCGACCGCTAGCGACAAGGCCGGCAGCGGACGCAGAGCACCGTCCGGCGCGACGCAATCGAGCGCAAAATCGGTCGCATCGGTTGCGGAGCCGCCGTTCCCGAGCGCGAGGATGCGCGCGCCCGCGCGCAGCCGCCGTGCGATCGCGATGATGGCGGTGCCGAGCGCTTGCGCATGACGCTCCGCGAATCGCGTGCGCAAACCCTCGCCGTCGCTGGCTTTCGCAATGACGGAGCGCGCGACCGCCGAAGAGTCCACGCCGCTTCCCGGGCCGAGAAACGGATACAGGAACGACGCCGCGCCGCCGTCGGCACCGGTATCGCGGGCTTCGTGTTCGAGAAACACGTGTACGCTCTCGTACAGCGTGTGGCCGACGAGTTCGAAGAGTTCCTGATGGACGTGCGCGTCGAGAGCCGGAGAGGCGAAGGCGTAATCCGCATCCTCGCCCGGCAACGCGAGCGTCAACACGCCTCGCGCGCGGACAGCGCTAAGAGCTGCAAGCGCGCTCGCGTCTCCCGCGGGCGGTCCGAACGCGACGGCGACATCGTCCCCCGTTGCGAGCGCGGCGAGCATGGCTTCCGGCGCTGCGCTCACGTCGAGCGCCGGCAGCGCGCGTTTACCGACGATGACCGGATGCACGAACTCGACGGAGAGGTGGGCGGCATCGGTCGCGTAGGGCCCGCGCCCGAAGGCGAATAAGCGGCCGCCGCGCGCGAACCGCTCGGCCATCGCTTCGGCAGCAGACGTCACGCGTGACGCTTCCCGCGCGAAATAGTCCCGCATCACCGCATTGCGGGCGGCGAACCGCTCCGCGATCCACGCGGCGAGCGACGATTGTGGGAGCGACTGCGTCAACATATGCGTGGCAACGGATCTCCGACGAGCATGTCGATCGAGCGCGTCCCGCCATACGCCGTCATGCCGAGCACGGTTCGAGCCGGAGTCGCGCGCACGTAGCCGATGCATGCCGCCTCTTCGCCCCCCGGCATGGCGCGTACGGCGGCGAGCCCCCGTTCGGCGTCTTCGGGAGCAACGATGGCGAGAAATTGACCTTCGTTGGCAATATGCAGCGGATCGAGTCCGAGCAGCTCGCACGCACCGCGAACCTGAGCTGCAAGCGGGACCGCCGACTCATCGAGCACGATAGCGAGCCCGCTTTCGCGCGCAAGTTCGTTCAGTGCCGTAGCGACGCCGCCGCGCGTCGGATCGCGCATCCAACGTACGCTCGCGCCGCACGCCTCGAGCAGCGCATCGACGAAGGGCCAGACCGCGCGCGTATCGGAGCGCAGCGCCGTCTCGAACTCGAGCTCGCCGCGCGCGAGCAAAATCGTGATGCCGTGATCGCCGATCCGCCCGCTCAAGAGCACGCGGTCTCCGTCGCGCACCGAACGCGGGTCGAGCCGAGCGCGAGCGTCGGCTTCGCCGAAGCCGAACGTCGTCACGTACATGCCGTCGCAGCTGCCGTGTTCGACGACCTTCGTATCGCCGCCGACGATCGCAACGCCCGCACGCTCGGCTGCGGCCGCCATCGCCGCGACCTCGCGGCGCAACGTCGCGACGGGCAGTCCCGCTTCCAGGACGAACGTTGCCATCAGCGCCCGGGCGCGTGCGCCGGACACCGCCAGATCGTTCACCGTGCCGTTGACGGCCAGTTCGCCGATCGACCCGCCGGGAAACTCGAGCGGATGAACGACGTAACCGTCCGCCGTCAGCGCGACGCGCGTACCCGCGAACGGGAGCATGGCGGCATCGGAAAGCGTCGCGAGAATCGGGTTCGCGAAGGCGGGTGCGATGAGGCCTTCGACGAGGCGCCGCGATGCTTTCCCGCCGGCGCCGTGCGACATGTCGATGCGTTCGTCATCGAAACGCGCACGCACGCGCTGCCGCTCGGGCGCAATCACAACGCGGCTCCGACGGCTGCCTCTTGCGCGTGACGGGCGTAACGATAGTGCGCCGCGCATGCGCCTTCGCTGGAAACCATCAGCGCGCCGACCGGGCGCTCCGGGTTGCAGGTCGTGCCGAAAAGCTTGCACTCGGGCGGCTTGAGAACGCCTTTGAGAACTTCGCCGCACTGCGCCGCTTTCGGATCGGTCACGCGCACGCCCGGAATCTCGAAGCGCACTTCGGCGTCGTAGCCCAAAAACTCCGGCCGTAGCGCGAGCGCCGACTGCGAGATGAAACCGAGGCCGCGCCACTCGAAATACGGGCGCAAGGCGAACACGCGCGAGAGTGCGGCGAGCGCCGGCCGATTGCCGTCCCAGGGCACGATGCGGCGATACTGATTCTCAACGCGCGCTTCGCACGCGTTAAGCTGTCGTACGATCATCAGCAGCGCTTCGAGAATGTCCAGCGGTTCGAATCCAGAGACGACGACCGGCTTGCGATAGTGACGCGCGATGAACTCATACGGCCGGCAGCCCGTGATCGTTGCGACGTGGCCTGGTCCGACGAAACCATCGATTCGCATATCCGGAGAGTCGAGTATCGCCCGCATCGCGGGCACGATCGTCACGTGATTGGAGAAGACGGAGAAATTGCGTACCCCGAGCGTCTGCGCGCGCAAAAGCGTCAGCGCCGTCGAAGGTGCGGTCGTTTCGAAACCGATCGCGAAGAAGCAGACGTGCCGCTCCGGATTCTCTTGCGCGAGCCGCAGTGCGTCGAGCGGCGAATAAACCATCCGGATGTCGGCGCCCGTCGCTTTGAGCTCGAGGGGCGTTCCTGCCGAGCCCGGTACGCGCAGCATATCGCCGAAACACGTAAGGATGGTACGCGGATCGCGCGCGATGGAGAGCCCGTCGTCGACTCGTCCGGTCGGCAGCACGCACACCGGGCAGCCGGGGCCGTGTACGAGTTCGAGATTCTCCGGCAGCACGTCGCGCAAACCGTGGCGATAGATCGCGTGCGTGTGGCCGCCGCAGACTTCCATGATGCGGTAGTGCCGGGCCGGATCGACCGTCCGCGCGAGTTCGCGTGCGACGGTGCCGATCAGTTCGGGGTCGCGATACTCATCGACGTATTTCATGCCGGCTCTCCGCCGCCTTGCGCGAAGCTATAGCCGCGAACTTCTTCGATGGCGAGCGCATCCTCACCCATAGCACGCAGCATCCGTAACTGGTCGCGCGCCTCCGTTTCGCTGATTTTGCTTAGTGCGAAGCCCACATGAATCAGGATCCAATCGCCGGCAACGAGCGATTGGTCTTCGAGAAGTCCGATATTCACGTTGCGGCGGACGCCGCCTACCTCGACCTTGGCGAGTGCCGGCTGGTCGGCGTGCATTTCGATAACCTGACCCGGAATTGCGAGACACATCGAATCTTTTTCCTAACCGGATGCCGCCGCGGGGCGGCAAGCGGAACACGTGCGGTGGTTACGCGCGGCGAGCGTCACATGCTGGAGATGCGCAGGTAGCGCACGAGATCGGTTTGCAACGCGGTAACGACCTCCATCACTTGCGGGCGGCGCGCCTTGGAAAGCCCTTTGAGCGCGACTCCAATTAGCCCGACCGCCTGCCGCGAGAGCGGCGGATCGCCCGACATCGCGCGCATCATATTATAACGCTTAATATCTTTACCGAACGCCCCGAACTGGCGCTCCGCCGAGAAAACGGCGGCGAACGCTAGGCCGCCCAAAATCAAACCTCGCATGCCTGCTCCTCTAGTGTAGCCAACAATTCGCGCGCGACGCGGCGCACGAGCGGCAGCGCCGTCTCGACCGCCTGCAGCACCGTCGCCGACAGCTCGTCGCCTTCGCCGAGCGACTCCGGTTCGCAGCCGACGATCGTGACGGGCGGAGGCTCTCCCCCGAGCATGCGCACGAAACCGAAGACGCTGCCCAGGTCCATGCGATGCGCGTCGGGCTCGCTCGGTTCCACGGGTTCGCTCGGCTCGATAACGTACAACGTGCCCGGCGCACCCCCGCGCGCGACCGCATCGACGAGCACTACGGCGGCATATCCAGACAGGACTTCGTAGGCCAAGTGCATGCCGCGAATCCCGAAGTCTTCGTAGCGCGCGCCTTCGAGCGGCGGTTCCAGCGCGAGGCGACGCAAGACCGCCGGGCCGAACGCGTCGTCGCCGAAGAAGATGTTGCCGATCCCCGCGACGAGGAGACGCGCCTTCATGCCGGCCGCTCGAGCGCGACGACTTCGTCGGGTTCGAAGAAAAACGAGCGCCCGTACCAGGCATGGTATTCGGTCGCCGGATCCTCGTCTACCGTTACCGCTACGTAGATACGATCTTCGAAATCTTGATGGATCGCCTGCACGGTAGCCGTTTTGCCGACGAGAAACATGTCCCACGCATCGGCGCGCCGCTTGGGCGCGAGCCGCACGCTGCTCCCTTTTGCGACGACGATTCCGCCGATCAGGATCGTCTCGGGTGCCGGCTCGGCGAGCGCTTCGAAGACCGGTACCGGCTCGACCTCCGCGTGCAGCCGCGCGACGTCCGGCGCTCCGAAGGCTTCCGCGCGCTCGACGATCGCTCGCGCGCGTGGATCCGTAGCGCGCGCTTCGGCCCGTTCCGCATCCGAGAGCGAGAGCACGCTCAGCGTGAGCAACTCGTCGATTTCCGTTCCATCGAAAGCGTCGGCGTCCGTCTGCCGCGCGATCTGCGGAAAATCGGCCAGGACGATCGGCGACGAGAGCACGAGGCTAGCCCGCTGGGCATCCGCGCTCGCGTCCCCGACAAGGACGGGCCACGTATGCTCGTTGACGAGGTACGCCGTCGCAGCGAGCGCGCTTTCCGGCGGGTCGATCGGTGAAAGAAACGCACCGCCCGTCATGCCGAGCAACGTATGCGCCGAGACGAATGCGGTACGCAAGACAACGCCCCGTTCGGTTGCCGGGACGATCGCCGAGTCGTTCTCGACGCGTACGCGCAGCGAGAAGAGGCCGTCGCCCTCCGACGTTGGCGTAGCGGACACACATTCCGCCGACGCAATGAGCGCACCGCTAAGCGGCCACGACTCGCGCACGATGCGGCCGGCAAGCGTCCCGCTCGCATCGCGCAACTCCTCGCTTGCGAGGCCACCGTCGAATTGAAACTCCGCGCTTGCAGGCTGTCGCGACGACGGCCGGTAGGAAAGCGCAACGTCGCGTTCGAGGCTTTCGTCGAACGTGACGTGCTGTTTACCAGCGACGGTCAGCGCCGCAACCGGCAAGAACGCATCGCCCTCGCGCGCTTCGACTCTGCGCTCTTGCACCTGTAAGAATCGGAAGCGCACCTCGATCTCCGCAGCGCATGAGGGTTCGAAAAGCACTTCGGTTTGCTGGTGACCGTGTTCGCCCGTGCCCGCAGCTTCATGTGCTTTGGGAACGACGACGCCGAACTGCCAGCGCATGCGATTCTTATGAGCGCTCGCGGTATACGGATAGAGCAGGTAGCCTTCGTAGAGCACGGCGTCGGCGATACTCCGAGCAGCGGAGAAGTCCATCAGCGCTCGGCCTGCGCCGCTTCGCACAGCGCGGTGAGCGCCGCATCCCACGAGCGAAGCCCGCGCGCGATCCGGAACCGGTCGAGTTCGGCGAACACGTCGCTGCTGACGCGCAACCAAGCGGTGCCGGGAAAATGAGCGTCCATCGTCTCGCGCCACACGGCGACCGGTAATCGGTACTTCGCCTCGGTGCTCCAGGAGACGAGCTCGGCCGCTATTCCGCCGTCGCCCTCCACAAAGACGGTTCCGCTGAAATACAGCACGAGCGGAATCTCGCCGCCTTCGAGTGCCGTCAGATACTTGTGCGCGGCAACCTCGAAATCGTAACTGCAGGGAATCGAGAGATCTGCCTCAGTCGCACCACTGAAATTCAGAATCATGGTCGACACGTGCGTCCAGAGAAAGGGTTTGAGCGTATCGCCGTAACGGTCGAGCGAGCCGAACAGGTCGCTCAAGCGACTCTGCTCGCCGCGCTCGTAGCGGCGTTTCTGCGGCTCGATCTGCACCTGCACGCGCAGTGCGATCATGTGCACGCGCACGCCCGTCGCTTCAGTCACGTGCAGCCGTAGTGCGAGTGACGGCGCGGCCGCGTAGGGTTCCGGTTTCGCTCCGGTAATCTGGAACGCGAGCTCGCTCACGTGCGCCGTTCGATCCCGTCGAAAAACACCTCGATGCTGCGCTTGGCGTCTTCGCCACCGTCGAAACCGCGCCACGTGGTGCGGATCAAGCCGACGAGTTCGTACGCCGCATCGATCGGCACGATGAAACAGTCCGTCGCCGCGGCGCGGCGGCGCAGCAGTATCGCCTCGACATCCGCGCGTAGCGTCGAGAGGACCGGATGCCGCTCGGCCACCGTTTGCCACGCATCGAGCGGCAGCTGCGATTCCGTCGCGCCCGCAGGTCCAGGATAGAACGCCGCAAAGCGGCCGTCCACGGAATTGTGAAAGAAAAACGCTAGCCCGATCGGGATTTGCAACGCATCCCAAAGCGTATCGTCGAGCGCGAGATTGTCGATGCGTGCGAAGCGCTCGGGAACGAGCTTGAAACGGCCCCGCGCCGCGCCGTCGGGCTCGAAGGTAAGCGCGCAGGGGCGGCAGCCGCACATGATGCGGCGCGCTTTGAGATCGATGAGATGCGCGTGCTGCGGAGCCACCGGCAGCGCGCAGAAATCGCAACGCTCGCCCGGAGGCATTGCCTGGGGTTTGCGCAACAGCCCCTGGAGCGCCGCAAAATCGGGAACGGCTTCGAGCGACATGCCGGTTACACTCCCAGCGGAATCGAGATGCGCACGCGTTCGCCATCACGGACGAGCGGGAACGGTTCAGCGCTCAAGCGTTCGTTGCCCTCGACGCGCCCGGCCGCGACGACGTCGAAACGATGGCCGCACGCGGCACAGCGTACGAAAGGCCACTCGAGCGCTGCGCCTTCTAAGGGACGCGTGCACATGGGGCAGACGTCGCGGTACGCGTAAAGTGTTTCGAGATGCCGGACGATGAGCACCGGCGTATCGGAGCAGCGAACGTGCGCGACGCCCGCGGCCGCGAGCAGCGGAAGGCCGTCGAGTGCGACCCAATCGCTCTGCAGCTTCAAGGAATGCGCGGGCGCGGCAGCCACACTCTCGGTGCCTTCGGCACGCACCTCGGAGATTTCCGCGACGCGTTCGAGGATCGCCGTTTCGACGGCATTTTTCAGCGTCGCCGCCGACGAGTGACAGCCGTCGCAACTGCCCGCGAGTCGCACGTACGCGATGCCGCCTTCGATCCGGATCAGTTCGACGTTCCCTTCGTGCGACTCGAGGTAGGGCCGGATGCCGTCGAGAGCGACCTGCACGCGATCTTCGAGCGCGAGCGGGTGCAAGCCGTGCAAGGCGAGCAAATTCTCGACGTAGCGGTCGTTGCACAGCGCTGCGAAGACAGCCTCCGAGCGCTCGCCCGCGGCCTCGTGTACGATATCGAGGACGCGTTCGAGACCTTCGCCGTAAAACGCCACCAGTGCGCGAACCAACTCGTCGGATTTCTCGCGTGCGCGCTCGACTGTCGGGGCGAGGCCGACCTCAGAGACTAGCAGCGCGACCCGGTCGCTCGTCGCCGGCGCCTGCCGTTCGGCCACGCGCGTTACCCGAACGGCGCTAAGGGCGAGTGCACCGTCTCGATCGTCTTACCGCCGCCGACGTACATATGAACGCCGCACGGTAAGCACGGATCGAAGCTGCGCACGGTTCGCATGATGTCGATGCCCTTGAAATTCTCCGGCCCGTTTTCTTCGAAGATCGGACAATCTTGCACCGCATCCTCATACGGTCCCGGCGTTCCGTAAATGTCGCGCGGATTCGCATTCCACGGGGTCGGCGGCCACGGATGGTAGTTCGCAATCTTCCCGTCTTGGATGATCATGTGATGGGAGAGCACGCCTCGTACCGCTTCCGTGAAACCGCATCCGAACCCATCCTTGGGGACCGTAAAGGGCTCCCACGTTTTCGTCCGGCCGGCATGAATCTCTTCGAACGCTTTATCGAGGAAATGCAACGCTGCTGCAGCGGCATAGGCTTGAAAGTACGAGCGCGCGCGATCGCGTTCGATCGTATTGGACCGCGTCGGAACTGTCCACTCGAAGGTTACCGGCCCGCGGAGCGCGCTCTTGGGCAAGTTGATGACGACGCTCTTACCGGTCGCTTTGACGTACCCGATGTCGACGAGGCCCGAGAGTGCGGTCGACCACAGACGCGCGAGCGGGCCGCCGCCGGTGTCGAGCGCAAGATGATCTTTGCCGTCGAACCAGCGCGGCGACATGACCCAACTGTACTGGTTGGCGAAATCGCGCTTTTTCGGCGTCGGCAGCGTGTGCATATTCCAGGGATGGCGCCGGTCGACGGGATTGCCGAGCGGATCCCTTGAGACGAACGTCTCCATCCCGTCCCAATCGTTGTAGTACGAACTGCCCAGCAAGACGCGAATGCCGAGATTGATTTGCACGAGATCGTTCGTGACGAGCTTGCCGTCGACGACGACGCCCGGCGTAACGAACATCTTGCGGCCCCAGTGGGTCATGTTCTCGTACTTGAAATCGCAGTAGGCGGGGTCTTGGAAAGCGCCCCAACAACCGAGTAGAATACGCCGCTCGCCCACATGTTCGTAACCCGGCGTCGCTTCCAGCATGAAATCGAATAGGTCGTCGTGGAGCGGCACGCAGATCTTCATGTACTCGACGTAACGCATCAAGCGCGAGTAGTAATCCGTGAAGAGTTGGTTGGTCGCGACCGTTCCCGTGCCGCCGGGATATAACGTCGAGGGATGAACGTGCCGGCCTTCCATCAGGCAAAACATCTCTCGCGTGTAGCGGCTGACCTGGAGTGCCTGGCGGTAGAAATCGCCCGTAAACGGATTGAGCGCCGTCATGATGTCGGCGATCGTTTTATAGCCGTGAAGCGCCGCATTCGGAGCGTTCGCGCTCTTGGCTTTTTCCCACACGCTCGGATTGGTCTCGCGAACCATCTGCTCGCAGAAGTCGACGCCGACGAGGTTTTCCTGATAGATGTTGTGGTCGAACATAAACTCGGCCGCTTCACCGAGATTCACGACCCATTCACCGAGCGCCGGCGGACGCACGCCGAAGGCCATGTTTTGCGTGTAGTTCGAGCAGACCATGTGGTTGTCGCCGCAGATGCCGCAAATGCGAGACGTGATGAAGTGCGCGTCGCGCGGGTCTTTGCCTTTCATGAAGATCGAATAGCCGCGGAAGATCGAGGAAGTGCTGTGGCACTCCGCGACTCGCTTCGCATTGAAGTCGATCTTCGTATAAATGCCGAGGCTACCGACGATGCGCGTAATCGGGTCCCAAGACATTTCGACCAGGCGCGATTGCGGGGTGGTCGTACTCGTACCGGGCAGATCTTGTATGGCCACTGCGGAACCTCGTGTAGAGAAAGCGACTGCGAACCGATCTCGGGTCCGCGCGCCGCGGCGATAAAGAGAGCGCTTACCGGAGAAGCGAGACTAACGCGGCGTCAGCGGCCGGTAACCGGTCGTCAGCGCACCTTTGTGCCGCCACTTCGGCTCCTTGTCGAGCGTGTGCGTCGTAAAGCTTCGCAACGTTCGGATCGCGCTGCCGTACACGCCGATGATCGACGAGCTGATCTTGCCGCCCGGCGGTTCGTCCATGAACGGCATGAACTTATCGGGAAATCCCGGCATCGTGCAGCCGATGCAGATTCCGCCGACGTTGGGACAGCCGCCGACGCCGCCCATCCAGCCGCGCTTGGGCACGTTGCATTTGACGACCGGCCCCCAACAGCCGAGCTTGACGAGACATTTGGGCGAGTCGTACTCGGTTGCGAAATCACCTTGCTCGTAATAGCCGGCACGGTCGCAGCCCTCGTGCACCGTACTGCCGAACAACCACGTCGGCCGGCCTGCCTCGTCGAGCGGAATCATCGGCGCGCGGCCCGCGGCCTGCCACAACAGATAGAGAATCGTCTCCGATAAATTGTCGGGTTGTACGGGGCAGCCCGGCACGCAGACGATCGGAATTCCGGCACTCGACTTCCATTCCCAGCCGAGATAATCGAGAATGCCCATCGCGCCCGTCGGATTGCCCGCCATCGCATGAATTCCGCCGTACGTGGCGCACGTGCCGACCGCTAATAACGCGAGGGCTTTCGGAGAGAGCAGATCGATCCAATCGCTGAAGGTCATCGGCTGATCCGTGCCCGGCTTATTACCGAAACCCGAGAAGTAGCCATCACCTGCGGCTGCCTCATTGGGTATCGAACCTTCGACGACGAGCACGAACGGATCGAGTTCACCGCGTCCGGCCGCGTGGAACGCCTTGAGGAAGTCGGCGCCGACCGTGTACGATATCAACGGCCAGTGAAAGACGACGTTCGGCAAACCTGGCAACGCACCGAGTGCTATTTCCTCGATCGCCGGTTGCGTCGCACCGGTCAGCGCGACGGAGTCGCCGTCGCAACTCAGCCCGGCGGGGATCCAGAGCACGTTTACCACTAAATCGGAGGGTGGAGCAATGGCCACAACGCTACCTCGCACGTACTATTTCGATATGAAGCGATCGACTCTGCGCCGCCTCGTATACACGCCTGAGAGATGAATGTATACTTCAACGACGCTACCCTACAAGCGAACCTTTCGCAATATGCCGCTGAGGTCTTTTAGCGAGTTTTTTGAAGTGCCAGGAACGGAGTGCGATGCATGAGTTGTCGGTCGCGCTATCGCTGCTCGACGAGGTCGGCGAAGCGGCGAAGCGCGAAGGTGTAACGAGCGTTTCGAGCGTCCGCTTGCGCGTCGGGCGCATGAGCGGGATCGCGCGCGACGCGCTGCTGTTCGCCTGGGAATTAGCGCGGGCCGATAGCGTGGCAGCTAATGCGGATTTACATATAGAGGATATAGACGTCGCCATTTACTGTACGAAATGTGCCTGTGAAAGGGCTCCGCTCACCGGCGCAGGACTAACGTGTGGAGCCTGCGGTACGATCGCTCCCCATGTCTTGCGGGGACGCGAACTCGAGCTCGTTGCCATGGAGGTTGTCGCGTGAAATTCCGCGTGATCGAGATCCAGCAAAACATCCTACGTAAGAACGAGCACTTAGCACGCGCGTTGCGCGAGAGTTGGGCCGCTTCGAATACGCTCGTCGTCAATTTGCTTTCGAGCCCGGGCTCCGGCAAGACGACGCTGCTCGAAGCGACGCTGCGCCGATTCGCGACGCGCTATCGCGTCGCGGCGCTGGTCGGCGACCAAGCCACCCGTAACGACGCTGACCGCCTCGAGCGCAGCGGAGCGCCCGTACGACAGATCACGACGGCGGCCGAATGCCGGCTCGACGCCGACATGATCGGTCGCGCGCTAGCCGGCTGGGAAGCGTTACCGGTCGACGTCCTCTTCATCGAGAACGTCGGCAATCTCATTTGCCCGGCCGAGTACGATCTCGGCGAAGACCTTCGCGTGGCACTTTGCGCGGTGACCGAAGGTGAAGATAAACCGCTTAAGTATCCGCTCGCGTTCAACACGTCCCACATCGCGCTTTTAACGAAGACGGATCTCGCAGAGGCCGTCGGCTTCGACCGTGCGGCGGCATACGACTCGATTCGCCGCGTTGCCCCATCGATCGAGATCCTCGAGGTAGCGACACCTACCGGTGCCGGTCTCGAGGCGTGGTTCGCCGCCATCGAAGAACGCGTGGCGGCTAAGAAGCGCACCGCGGTGACAGCTTAGGCGATCTGCACGCAGATTGCCGACTCCGCGCTCGAGCGTCGCGAAGCTCCCGCAACGTACCCGTCCGGCAGAACGCCGTTTCCGCATCTGGAGGTATCAGTGATGGCCAATTCCGATGATGACAAATTTCCACCGCCCGGTGTCGGCGAAAGCATCAGCCGGCGAGGCGAGGACATTGCGAAGTCGCAGAAAGAGCCCGGTCGCGTCGACGCGGGGACGGACGACACGGGTCGCCCGATCGCCGGAGCGACGCAGCGCTTGAAGACCGGCATCGATCCCAAGGATCCCGTCGACGAGGAAAGTCCCAACCTGCCCCCGGGCTGATGGCGGCCTTCTGCCGCAGCGCACGGCTCTTTGCCGCTACGCCGTGCGCTCCGGTAGAGAGCAGCATGTGAAGGCGCAGGACGGCTGTTCTTGCGCGTTTCCGAGCGTGAAGCGCGCAGGAACAGTCGTCACGCTAGCGATCGAAGTTACGGTGACCACGTGCCGACGAGCGTGCCATAGTACTCCCCGTTTCGCAGCTCGAGAACGGTGATGGTTCGCGACGGACCGGCGTCGGCATAGCTGGTAAGGTGACCGTAGCAGGCAGCAAGTCACCAGTACGCATCTGCGAGACGCGGTACATCGGCGGGCTTGTGAGGGCGCCGGATAACTCGAGGAAGGCGCCGTTGGCTAAGGTCATCCGGCCCGCGGCCACCCGCGCCGGTCCGCTCGGCATCGTCACTTTTGCGATGTGTGTGGCCGCACACGGTAGCGCCGCGTCTCCAACCCGAGCGGCAACCGGTGACGAGACAAAGGCAGCGATCGCGAATGACGACAGCGAGAGTGCTATCCGGTTCATGAGCTCTTCTTCGAGGACAAAGCAATCGTGACCGCCGTCCCGCGAACCGCTTTTCCGATTCCGCCGGCGCGACGCAAAAAGAGCTTCGGAACGTCGAGACGTTCCGAAGCTCCGGGAAATTGTGCGTCGGGAGACTACTTCTTGACGGCCTTCTTCTTGGCGCCGACGGTCTTCTTCGGGCCCTTGCGGGTGCGGGCGTTGGTCTTCGTACGCTGTCCGCGTACCGGCAGGCCGCGGCGGTGGCGCAAGCCGCGATAGCAGCCGATGTCGGAGAGCCGCTTGATGTGGCCCGCGACTTCACGCCGCAGGTCGCCCTCGACCTTGACTTGGCCGTCGATGGCGTCGCGCAGCTTCTTCTCTTCGTCTTCACTGAGATTTTTCACGCGCGTGTTCGGATCGATACCGGTCTGGGCGAGGATTTTCTGAGCAGTCGGAAGCCCGATACCGAAGATGTAGGTGAGACCGATCTCGATGCGCTTATCGCGCGGAAGATCGATGCCGGAGATACGTGCCATTAGCCTTGTACCTGCTTATGCTTCGGATTGGCCTCGCAAAGAACGCGAACCTTACCCTCACGGCGAATGATGATGCACTTCTCGCAAATGCGTTTGACGGACGGTCTGACTTTCATGCTCGGTTCCTGTACGTAACGTGATGGAGCCGCTACGCGGCGAGTTCGGCCTTCGGGCGGTACGGATCGACGTCGAGTTCCATGAAGTCGCCGTCGCGGAGAGTCAAGATGCGCGGACCCTCTTCCGTAAGGGCGACGGTGTGCTCGAAGTGCGCAGCTAGCTTACCATCCGCCGTTACGACCGTCCAGCCGTCGCCCAAGGTTTCGACTTCGTGGGTTCCTTCGGTGATCATCGGCTCGACGGCCAGGCACAGACCCGGTTTGAGCGTGATGCCGCGGCCGGCGTCGCCCCAATTCGGAACCTGCGGCTCCTCGTGCATCTTGGTACCGATCCCGTGCCCGACGAGCGCCCGCACGACGCCGTAACCGTTCCGCTCGGCGTGCAGCTGCACCGCATGGCCGATATCGGAGAGACGGTGGCCCTTCTGCATTTGGGCGACTCCGAGCATAAGCGCTTCTTGGGTGACCCGCAGCAACCGCGTTGCTTCCACGGAAACGTTGCCGATCGCTACCGTAGCCGCCGTATCGGAGACATAATTCTCATACGTCGTTCCGATATCGATCGAAAGAATGTCGCCGTCCTTAAGCACTTGATTGCCCGGAATACCGTGCACGATGACTTCGTTAACGGAGGCGCAGATCGAGGCCGGGAACCCGTGGTAACCTTTGAAGGTCGGAACGCCGCCTCGCTCGCGGATACCCTTTTCTGCCAAGCGGTCGATGTCGCGCAACGTCATGCCGGCCTTCGCCGTGCGCAAGAGCATCGCCAGGACGGCCGAGGTAATCTTGCCGCTGCGGCGCATGATCTCGATCTCGCGCGCCGACTTCATCGTGATCATTCGAGCCACGCTTCCGAGGCGCCCAGCGCGCGTTCGACCTCGGCCGCGACGTCGTCGATCGGTTGCAAGGAATCGATCCGCACGAGCGCACCGCGCGGCTCGTAGTAAGCGACGAGCGGCAACGTTTCCGCTTCATAGGTACTCAGTCGCTTCGAAACGACTTCCGCCGTGTCGTCCGGGCGCTGTAGCAGCGGTCCGCCGTCTTCGTCATCGACGCCCGCCACTGCCGGAGGATTGAAAACGGTGTGGTACGTGCGCCCGCTGCGGGGATTCGTCCAGCGCCCGGTAAGGCGCGCGAAGAGCGTCTCGCGATCGGCGTCGAAAAGCAGTACCGCCGTCAGCGGACGGGCGAGACGCCTCAGCAGACCATCGAGCGCTTCGGCTTGCGCGACAGTACGCGGGAAACCGTCGAGAATAAACGAGCCCGAGCCCTTCAACTCGTCTTCCATCATGGCGATGATGAGATCGTCCGTAACGAGCGCGCCCGAATCCATGAACGATTTCGCCTGTACGCCGAGTTTAGTCTGCCGGGATACGTTGCTGCGCAGAATGTCTCCGGTCGAGATCTGACGCACGCCGTAGCGCTCCTGGAGCAACTTCGCCTGGGTGCCTTTCCCGGCGCCGGGCGGTCCAAGAAAAACGAGCCGCAGTCCCCTGGCAACCGGAACACGCGCGGGTGCCGTCATCGCTTGATGAAGCCCTTGTAATCGCGCATCGCCAGCCGCGCTTCGATCTGTGTCATCGTATCGAGGGCAACGCCCACGACGATAAGCAGCGATGTCGAGCCGAGATAAAACGTCGTAACGCCCAAATTTTGCTGCAGCGTCGAAGGCAAGATCGCAAGCAGCCCGAGGTAGACTGCGGCGACGGTCGTGATGCGCAAAAGGATGCGGCGGATGTAATCCTCGGTCGGGCCACCGGGCCGGATGCCGGGGATGAACGAACCGCTCTTCTTAAGATTATCCGCTATATCTTTGACGTTCACGACGATCGAACTGTAGAAAAACGTGAAGACCACGACCAGCACGAAATAGGCGAGGTTGTAGAGGAAGCTATTCGGACTGAACCACGTCTGCAATGCAAGCGATGTTGCCGTCGAGTTGGCCGGGAATTCCAGTGGCCCGAGATGCCAATAGGTCGGCGCGACGCCCGAATGCTGGAACCACGACAGCGCCTGCTGCGGCAGCAGCAAGATCGAGATCGCGAAGATGATCGAGATGACGCCCGCATTGTTGAGCCGCAGCGGAATATACGAAGAGCGTCCGGCGAACATCTTGCGGCCGACGACGCGGCGCGCTTGCTGCACCGGAATCCGGCGCTGTCCCTGATACATGAAGATGATGGAAATGATCGTGAAGACGGAGATCGCCAAGAACAACACGAGACCCAGGACGTTGAGACCGTCCTTCTGCCCGGCCTGAATCGTCTGGCCGACGTAGGTCGGATAGCGCAATACGATGCCGATGAAAATGATGAGCGAGACGCCGTTGCCGATGCCCTTATCGGTAATCTGTTCGCCGAGCCACATGAGAAAGAGCGTGCCTGCGACGAACGCGATGACGGCAAAAGCGATAAACTGCCAAGACGGGTCGTAGAAAACGCCCGCCCGGCTCATATTGACGGACATCGTCGTGCCCTGAACCACGGCTAAGATGATCGTCAGCCAACGCGTATATTGGCTGATCTTTTTGCGGCCTTCTTCGCCGCCTTTCTTCGCCAACTCTTCGAGTTGCGGAAGAACGACCGTCATAAGCTGCATGATAATCGAAGCGTTGATGTACGGCGTAATCCCCATCGCGATGATCGACAGCCGTTGTAGCGCGCCACCGGAGAGGAAGCCCAGAAAGTTATAGAACGTTCCGCCGCGCAAAAGGTTCTGCCAGCGAACGTCGTCGACGCCGGGCAACTGCACGTGGATCATAAAGATAAACGCCGCGAAAGCGAACAGCACGAAGCCGATCCGCTTGCGGATATCGGGAACGAGAAGAGCGGCGCGCAGATTCTCGAGCAAGGCTACGCTTCGGAGCCGGTCGCGGCGCTCTCGTCGTCGCCGAAGTGGGCGCCCGCGGCCACCAGCGCTTCACGCGCGGTACCGGAAAAAACGACGTCGCGGAAACGCAGCCCGTGCGGGAGCGTCTTGCCCGTCTTGGTGCCGCCGAGGATCTTCACGCCGTCCGGAGCCTTCGAGACGAGCTTCTGCTCGACGAGCGACTGCGGCGAAACCTCGATCGCCGCATCCCAGTCGCTCAGTTTCGCCAAGTTGACGACGGCGAAGGTGGTCCGAAAGTGCCCGATATCGCGCGCTTTCTGAGAATAGCCGCGCCGATGCGGAAGGCGCCGCGCCCACGGCGTTTGACCGCCTTCGAACGCCGGACCCTTGCCGCCGCCCGAGCGGACGGTCTGACCCTTGCCGCCTTCGCCGCCCGTCTTGACCATACCGGAACCGTGACCGCGACCCACGCGCGTGCGCTTCGGGCGCGCGCCCGCGTTCTCGCGCAGCGTAGCAAGCGACGTGCCGGGTGTGCCGGATGGGAGCCCGCCACCGCGCGCAATCGCGGGCGCCGCCGGCGCTTTCTGCGCGCTTGCGGTAGTTTTACGGGACGACTTTGCTTGTGCCATTGATTCCTCTGTGTTGCCGGGAGAAGCCCGGCGCGCGCTTAGGCGTAAAGTTCGGCGACCGTCTTATCGCGCAGCTTGGCCACGGTCTCGGCCGTTTTGAGCGAACGTAATGCCTCGTAGGTTGCGAGCACGACGTTGATCGGATTCGAGCTGCCGAGCGACTTTGTCAGAATATCGTGGATACCCGCAAGTTCGAGCACGGCTCGCATGGGGCCACCGGCGATAACGCCCGTGCCCGGCGCCGCGGGCTTCATGAACACCCGCCCGGCGCCGACCGTCACGTTGACCTCGTGCGGGATCGTCCGTTCGACCATCGGCACGGTGATCATCGCCTTCTTGGCCTGCTCGACGCCCTTGCGGATCGCCTCGGGCACCTCACCCGCCTTACCGATCGCAAAGCCGACGCGTCCCTTGCGATCGCCGACCACGACGAGCGCGGAAAAGCTGAAACGCTTACCGCCCTTGACGACCTTCGCCACGCGGTTGACCCGCACGACGTTCTCTTCGATGCCCGAGTTGTCGCGATCGCGACCGCCTCTGTTATACACTTAAATAGCTCCCCACGGTGCGGGGAGCTTGGCGCTCCGCACCACTTTTCCGACTGCGCCGGAAAATTGCTGCTGCACGCCCCCGCGCGATCTTGCGCGCGGGACCCCGGTAAACAGCTCCCCACGGTGCGGGGAGCTTGGCGCTCCGCACCACTTTTCCGACTGCGCCGGAAAATTGCTGCTGCACGCCCCCGCGCGACGTTGCGCGCGGGACCCCGGATAGAGTGTTCGTGGACATGCGAATTTTCATGTTAGAAAACCAATCCGGCTTCGCGCGCCGCGTCGGCGAGCGCGGCTACGCGGCCGTGATATTTGAGACCGCTCGTATCGAAAACGACCGCCTCGATGCCCGCGGCTTTGGCCTTACGGCCGATGGTCGCACCGACTTTGCGAGCGGCGTCGACATTCGTCCGCGATTCCATCCCCGAGAGATCCTTCTCACGGGTCGATGCGGCTACGATCGTATGGCCGCGCGCATCGTCGATAACGGCTGCATAGATATGGTGCAGCGTGCGGTGTATTTGCAACCGTGGCCGTTCCGCCGTGCCGATCACCCTTTTACGAAGACGCGCATGCCGCTTGACGCGCTGCAGATTCTTAGAGACTGCAGGCATTATTTCTTACCGGCCTTGCCCGCTTTGCCGAGCTTCTTACGGATGACTTCGCCTTCGTAACGGACGCCTTTGCCCTTGTACGGTTCCGGCGGCCGCAAACCGCGGATTTCCGCTGCAACTTGTCCGACCTGCTGCTTATCGATGCCATCGACATGCACGCGCGTCGTGCCTTCGACTGCGAACGATATGCCCTTAGGCGCCGGGTAGCTGACGGGGTGCGAATAACCGAGAGTCAGATTGAGATTCTCACCCGACTTCGCGGCGCGATAGCCGACGCCCTGAATCTCCAGGCTCTTACGAAATCCCTTTGAGACGCCCTCGACCATGTTCGCAACGAGCGTGCGCGTCAAACCGTGCGCGGAACGGTGCGGTTTCGCATCGCCTTTACGCTCGACGACGACGTTCGCGCCGTCCACCTTCACTTCGACGACGGGCAGCACGTGCTGCGATAGCTCGCCTTTGGGACCCGTAACGCGCACGATCGAATTAGCCACTTCGACGGTGACTCTTTCGGGAATCGCGACGGGCAGTTTACCGATTCGTGACATCTTGCCATTCCCGCGAAGCGCGCGGGCCCCCTAATTCACCAAACATAAGCTAACACTTCGCCGCCGCAACCCTCGCGCTTCGCGCGCTTGCCCGACATGATCCCTTTGCTCGTCGACATGATCACGAGTCCCAGGCCGCCGAGCACGCGCGGAATCTCGCCGCGGCCCGTGTAGACGCGCAAACCCGGCCGGCTGATGCGGCGCAGATTCGTGATCACTTTCTCTTTTTCAGGCCCGTACTTGAGGGTCAGACGCAGCGTGCCTTGCGGTCCCTCCGGAACCAACTCGATCGTGCGGATGAAACCCTCTTCGCGCAAAATCTCCGCGACGGCGCGCTTCATCCTCGAGGCCGGAATGTCGACCGTCTCGTGATTCGCAGTATTCGCATTGCGAATACGGGTCAGCATGTCCGCAATGGGATCGGTTATGACGCCCATCGAACTACCAACTCGCCTTGGTGATGCCGGGAATAAATCCGCGGTGCGCGTTCTCCCGGAAACAGATCCGGCACATCCCGAACTTGCGGTAATAGCCGCGCGGACGGCCACAGGTCAGGCAACGGTTGTGCTGCCGCACCGTAAACTTCGCGGTCCGCTTCGCCCTCTCGATACTCGAGGTCTTAGCCATCGTTAAACCGTTCCTCCACGCTGTGCCGCAGCGGTAGCGTTCTCGCGTTCCTTCTGTAGCGGCAGCCCCATCTGAGTCAAAAATTCCGTCGCTTCTTCATCGTTCTTGGCGGACGTGACGATCACGATATCCATACCGCGCATTTTATCGACCCGGTCGAAGTTGATCTCCGGAAACACGATCTGCTCGCGCAGACCCATGTTGTAATTGCCGCGTCCGTCGAACGACTTTCGCGACAGTCCGCGGAAGTCGCGAATGCGCGGCAGCACCACGTTGAAGAGCTTATCGAGAAAGACGTACATCCGCTCGCCCCGTAGCGTAACCTTCGCGCCGATGTTCATCCCTTCGCGCAACTTGAACGCCGCGATCGACTTCTTCGCCTTGGTGATCACCGGCTTCTGACCGCTGATCGCCTCGAGCTCCTTCACCGCAGTATCGAGAATCTTCGAGTTCGCAATCGCATCGCCGACGGACATGTTGATGACGACCTTATCTAGCTTCGGCACCTGATGCACGTTCTCGTAGCCGAACTTCTCGATCATTTTCTTACGAACGTCACCGTCGTAACGCTCGCGTAAACGCGTTACTGCCATCGTTATTTGCCTTTGCCCGGGACGAGAAGATCCTCGCCCGAGCGCACGGAGACGCGGGTCACCGTGCCGTCGTCTTTGCGCACGCGCCGGATGCGCGTCGGAAGATTCGTTTTCGGATCGATCACTTGCAACGCCGAAAGTGGGATCGGGGCTTCCTTCTCATAGATGCCGGCCGACTTCGCTCCGTCGGTGCCTTGCTTTGAGTGGCGCTTCACGACATTGAGCCCCTCGACCGTCGCATAGCCCTCGCGCGGAAAAACGGCTTTCACCGTGCCGCGCTTACCCTTTTCGCGTCCGCGCCGCAAAACGACCGTGTCGCCCTTGACGATGTGCGCCTTCGATACCGGTTGCGCCATCTTACAGTACCTCCGGAGCGAGCGACGCGATCTTCAGAAAGCCGCGGTCGCGCAGCTCGCGACAGACCGGCCCGAACACGCGCGTGCCGCGCGGATCCAGATTATCTTTTTCACCTTTGATGATGACGCACGCGTTCTCGTCGAACTTGATAAACGAGCCATCGGGACGGATCATCGGCTGCGAGCAGCGAACCACGACCGCTTTAACGACCTGGCCCTTTTTGACCGCCGCACCCGGAATCGCACTCTTTACCGTGCCGACGATGATATCGCCGACGAAAGCGTACGCGTGCCGCGAGCCGCCCTGCACGTGAATGCAGAGGAGTTCTCGAGCGCCGCTGTTATCCGCGACTTTGAGTCGCGTCTCTTGCTGTATCATCTTCTCTTACTTCGCGCGCTCGACGATTTCGAGGAGCCGCCAACGTTTGTCACGCGACATCGGGCGCGTCTCCATGATGCGTACCGTATCGCCCGTTTTCGCTTCGTTGCGTTCGTCATGCGCTTTGAAACGCACCGATTTGCGCACGATTTTCTTGTACGTCGGGTGAGGCACGCGCGTTTCGGTAACGACGACGATCGTCTTATACATCTTGTCGCTGCGCACGACGCCGAGCTTCACACGGCGCGGCGGACGTGCTGCCGGCTGTACCGCAGTCTCCTGGTCCACGTTAGGCTGCTCCATGCTTCGCCTCCGCGAGGCGTTTCTCACTGATTACGGTCTGAATCTGGGCGTACTCGCGCTTGGTCGCTTTTACGCGACTGAAGTCCGAGAGATGTCCCGTCCGCAGCTGGAAGCGTAGATTGAAGAGCTGTTCCTTCGTCTCGTGCGCTTTCTGCTGCAGTTCGGCAATCGTAAAGCCGCGCAAATCTTTGAGCTCGTCGTGCTTCACGATACGGCCTCGAGCTCAGAGGCGCGCGTAACGAATTTCGTCGCAATCGGGAGTTTCGCAGCGGCGAGCTTCAGCGCTTCGCGCGCGACCGATTCCTGCACGCCCGCGATCTCGAACAGCACGCGGCCCGGACGCACGACGGCGACCCAAAACTCCGGATTGCCTTTACCGGAGCCCATGCGAACCTCGGCCGGTTTCTTCGTGACCGACTTATCCGGGAACACTTTAATCCAGACTTTGCCGCCGCGCTTGATATGGCGCGTCATCGCGATACGAGCCGCCTCGATCTGCCGATTGGTCATCCAAACGGGCTCGAGCGCCTGCAAACCGTACTCGCCGAACGTCAGCAAATTGCCGACCAGCGCTTTGCCCGTCATGCGGCCGCGATGTTGTTTGCGCCACTTGACGCGCTTCGGAGTTAACATGATTCGCCTCGGCTATCCCTGGTCATTGCGGTGTCTCGCTCGTGTCGCCGGAGGTGTCGAGTTCGGGCCGATCGTGCGTGCCGCCGCCGGGAGCCGGCTCCGGGTGATGCGCGGTCGGTGCCGTCGACGGGGCGCCGGGGCGTTCGGCATCGTCCGTCGTATGCTGGGATGCCGCGTCGACTTGCGACGTCTCCGTCGTAACGCCGTGGCCGTGTTCGGCGTTGCGATCGTGGACGGCCGCACCACCGTGCTCGCCCGTCGCCCTCGGATGGTCCAGTTCCGCAAACGCGCCGTCAATCTCCGAAGCGAGCGACGAATTGTCATGCTCGATCTCGCTCACCGACGGTAACGCGAGCTCGCCGTCGCCCGCTTGACCCGGACGCGGCGCGCCGTTCGCCTGAGCAGCCCCGGCCGGCCCGCGGCCGCGGCTGCCCCGCCGATCGTTACGACGATCGCGGAACGTGGCGCGCTCGCCCAGAGGCGCTTGCGGACGCGGTTCCGGCCGCGGCTGATCCGGCATCACTTCACCCTTGTAAATCCAAACCTTGACGCCGATACGGCCGAAGGTCGTGAACGCCTCGACGTGCGCGTAATCGATGTCCGCCCGCAGCGTATGCAGCGGCACTTTCCCGTCGTGGTTCTGCTCGGTACGTGCGATTTCTGCACCGCCGAGCCGGCCCGAGCACATCACCTTGACGCCGCGCGCGCCGGCTTTCATGGTGCGCATGATCGACTGCTTCATCGCACGCCGAAACGCGATCCGCTTCTCGAGCTGATCGACGATATTCTGACCGACGAGACGAGCATCGAGTTCGGGATGCTTGATCTCGACGACGTTGACTTGCACGTTCTTCTGCGTCAGGCGTTCGAGGTTCTTACGGATATCTTCGATACCGACGCCGCGCTTGCCGATGATGATACCGGGCTTTGCGGTGTGTACGATGATGCGCGCTTGATTGGCGCGGCGCTCGATCTCGACTTTCGAGATCGCAGCGGCGCGCGTGAGCCGGCCGAAATACTTGCGTACGGCCTGATCTTCGTGAAGCCAAAGCTTATAGTTCTTCTTCTCGAACCAGCGGCTCTCCCAAGTGCGCGTGATGCCGAGCCGCAAACCGACCGGATGAATCTTCTGTCCCATAACTTATTTCGACGCTCCGGCAGCGGCCGCTGCGGCTCGAGGCTGGCGAGTGCGCCTGGCAGGCGCGGGGCTCGCAACGGTACGGCGGCGGGAATCGACCGTCGAAAGCGCGATCGACGCGCCCGATTTTTTCTTCGGCTGATGCTTCGGCGGCGTATTGCCGACCGCGATCGTCACGTGCGACATACGCTTACGTTTGAAGGCCGCCCGGCCTTGCGCCCGTGGATCGAGCCGGCGCGTATACGAGCCGCCGGGACCGCCGTCGACGGTAATCTTCGTAACGAATAAACCGTCCGTCGTCATATTGTGATTGTTTTCGGCATTCGCGACCGCGCTGCGAAGCAACTTTTCAATCGGCTCGGAGGCGAACACGCCCGAGAACGCCAGCAGCACGAGCGCCTCGCGGACCGTCTTGCCGCGAATGGCATCGGCGACCCGGCGCAACTTGCGCGGGCCGACGCGAGCGAATTTCAGGTGGGCGAGCGCCTCGGAACGTTCTGCGCCTTGCGTCGATGCATTCATCTTACTTCACCGCGCTCTTTTCTTGCCCGGAGTGGCCCTTAAAGGTACGCGTCGGCGAAAACTCGCCGAGCTTATGGCCGACCATGTTCTCGGTAACGAAGACCGGGATGTGCGTCTTCCCGTTATGCACGGACAGCGTGTGCCCGACCATTTGCGGAATAATCGTACTCGAGCGCGACCACGTCTTAATCACGCGCTTTTCACGCGTGCTGTTCATTTTTTCGACCTTCGCCATCAGGTGCTCCGCGACGAACGGGCCCTTCTTAAGACTGCGACCCATTACTTGGCACTCCGCTTGCGAACGATCATCTTCGAGGTGCGCTTATTACGGCGCGTCTTCTTACCCATCGTCATCTGACCCCAAGGTGTGGTGGGCGGACGGCCCGAGGTCGAACGCGCCTCGCCTCCGCCGTGCGGATGGTCGACCGGGTTCATCGCGATGCCACGCACCGAGGGCCGCTTGCCCATGTGGCGGATGCGGCCGGCCTTACCGATCACGACGTTCTCGTGATCGAGATTGCCGAGTTGACCGACGGTCGCGCGACAGACGGTGAGAATCCGGCGCACTTCGCCCGAAGGCATACGGACTTGCGCGTAAGCGCCTTCTTTCGCCATCAGCTGCGCGGAGGAACCCGCACTCCGTACGAGTTTGCCACCCTCCCCCGGACGCAATTCGATATTGTGAATGACCGTGCCGAGCGGGATGTTCTTAATCGGCAAACAGTTGCCGGTCTTGATGTCGGCTGCTTCGCCCGAAACGATCGTCTGGCCGACTTCGAGCCCGACCGGCGCCAGGATATACCGCTTCTCGCCGTCGCGGTAATTCACGAGCGCGATGCGCGCGGACCGATTGGGATCGTACTCGATCGCCGCAATCTTACCCGGAATCGTATCCTTCTGACGTTTGAAATCGATGATGCGATACTGCCGCCGCGTACCGCCGCCCTTGTGGCGCACGGTAATATGACCGTTATTATTACGGCCCGAATGCTTCTTCTTTACCTCGACGAGCGACTTCTCGGGTTTCTTCTTCGTCAGATCCTTGGTGTCGATCGTCGTGATGAAGCGCTGACCGGCGGACGTCGGGCGATAACGTTTAACTGCCATACAAACCTACTGCTCGAACGGATTCACGCCGCCCAGTTCGATCTTCTGGCCGGGCTTGAGAGTGACGATCGCTTTTTTCCAATCCGACTGCATGCCGGCCGTTCGCACGCCCTTGCGCGCGAAGTTCTTCATTTTGCCGCCGACGTTGGTCGTATTGACCTTGATCACGTCGACTTTAAAGATCTCCGCCACGGCATGCCGAATTTGCGTCTTCGTCGCACGCGGATGCACTTCGAAGGTGTACTGATTGACGACCGTGCCGGTCATCGATTTCTCGGTGATCATCGGCGCGATGATAACGTCGCGAGCTTGCATTTTAAAAGCCACCCCACTTCGCGGGGTGGCCGGCGCTACGCAGCGCTTCCGGCACTATCGCGCCGGAAACGCTGCTGCACGCCCCCGCGCCGACGTTGCGGCGCGGGACCCCAAAACTATATTGCATGGGTCTTTTCCTTGCGTTCCGGGAAGGCGGCGCTGAGTTCGTCGAAGGCGGCGGTCGTCACGACGAGGCGGGCGTAACCGAGGACTTCCTTCACATCGAGGGCGCCGGTGTGCGTCACCGCGGCGCGCTCGAGATTGCGGCCTATGCGCACTAGGACGACGCCGATCGCGGCATGCTCGGCCTGCGCGTACACGACGAGCGTGCGCTCGCCGGTTTTGGCGGCCTTGGGCGTGCCGTACAGGAGAGCCGCGAGATCGCGCGTTTTCGTAAGGTCGAAATTTTCGGTTGCGAGCACGGTCACGGCGTTGCCGGCAAAACGGTCGCACAGCGCTGCACGCAACGCAGCTTTGCGTTCCTTCTTATTGAGGCTGACGACATAATCACGCGGCTTGGGTCCGAAGACGACGCCACCGTGGCGCCACTGCGGCGAACGAGTCGAACCCTGCCGGGCGCGACCGGTCCCCTTCTGCTTCCACGGTTTGCGGCCACCGCCGCGAACCTCGTCACGCCGCTTCGTCGATGCGGTTCCGGCGCGCGGATTGCTCAGCTCGCGGAAGACGGCCCGGAACATCGCGTTACGCTTCGAGCCGTCCGCTTCGGAAAACGCAGCCGGAACGGCGGCATCGCGAACCGTCGCGCCTTTAATATCGATAACGGACGGCATTACTTGCCCTTCTTCGCGACGACGGGAGCGGCGACCGGAACCTTCGGCGGCCGGACCGCGCCCGTGACCAGAACGAGGCCGTTCTTCGCTCCGGGAACCGGACCGCGAACCAGCAGTACGTTGCGCTCGGTATCCGCGCGCACGACTTCGAGGTTTTGATGCGTCGTACGGTCGACGCCGAAGTGACCCGGGCGCCGCGAGCCACGATGCGTATGGCCGGAGTTGGTATCGCCGTTGGAGGCCGGCTGACGGTGGATCATCGAGCCGTGCGTCCGGCTGCCGCCGTGAAAATTATGCCGCTTGATACCGCCAGCGAAGCCATGGCCTTTAGAAACGCCGGCCACATCGACCCGCTCGCCCGCACTGAAGACGTCGACGCCGACGGAGCCGCCGACCTCCGGCGCACCATCGATAAGGCGGCGAAACTCGCGGACGTGCTTTTTCGGCGCGTCGATGCCGGCTTTCTTGAAGCGCCCAACAGCGGGCTTCGTGAGCCCGTTCTTACGGGCATCGGAAAAAGCGAGCGCGACAGCCTCGTAACCGTCCGATTCGACCGTCTTCCGGTGCAGCACGACACAAGGCCCCGCTTCGATGACGGTCACCGGGACGTACCGCCCATCGGCGGTAAACACGCTCGTCATCCCGACCTTCCGGCCGATGATGTTCTTCATTTTCACTCCACGGGGCCTGGCGTTCACTCTGGCTCTTTCGCCGCGAGCGCACAAAAGCGCTCGCGGCGAGGACCACAACCCAGGTAGAATAGCAAGAGCCGCAAGAGTTGTCAAATGCAGTGCCGGCGGTGTGTAGTGCCGGCGGCGCTGGCATTGTCTGCTAGCATCGCTGGCGAAAACACATCCCTGGAAGAAGTCACTCAAACCACGTCCGCAGCTCATTCAAGGGGACATTCCTAATTTGTAGGACGGAGACATTAACGTCCTCGAGGATCAATACACCGCTCGGCGATTAGAGATTCGCCGGCTTGCCGTAGTACTCGACGCGCCGCGTGGGGACGTTAATGATTCACGACGGGACGCCGGCGCTCGCGTACGGGGGATCTCTTAGTCCCGACCGAGACGATACGACCTGTCGGAGACCTCGATGAGCGCGAGCTCATCGGGCGCTGCCGGTGCATTCGGGTAGAAGGCGATTGTCCGCCTTACGTTGCGGTAAGGCTATTAATCAGAATATGAGTACAGGTTCCAGTAGCCCAGCCCCCAGAGATCCGCCGATTGAACCTTATATAACGCATTGGCTTCGTAAAGGTAACTTACTGGAGTCGACGTTCCAATGGGCGACGGCGTCGGCCGAGAAGAGCGAGGCGGGGCAGGACTCGGAGTTGAGCGCGGCACGACTGCGTAGTAAGTGTACCCTCCGGTTTCATGTCAATAGCTTTGCGAAGGTTCGCGCGATGCAGGGTGGATCGTGTGCGTCTGCGATTGATGGCAACGAAATTGCGAGCGAAAGGGCATACTGCAGTGGCACCAATCGCAGACACACTTATATAAACGTCGACGCACTCGAAGCCCAGAGCACAATTGCGCACCCCAGGCCTGTGATGACCGTACGCATATTCGAGCAGCCGCTAATGCGGGGATCGATAATCACCAGCGCGGCGATGCCGGACGCGCACATACCCGCAGCGGTCCAAGCAAAAACACCCGCGTCCGTCGCCCGCCACAGTCCCAAGAAGTGTAGGCCGACGATGCAGCCGACTGCCGGGACGATGAGGTCAAGGCGACCGCGGCGGCGGAGTGAGGCGACCGCGGCGGCTATGGCAAAACTTTCTAAGACGACAGATACGCCGTAGATAGTTCCGCGGAAGGTCGCTTCATGCTCAGGATGAGGCAAGATTACAAGCGCGACGCCGAGCGCACTAGAGATGGCTATCGAGAAGCTCGCGCCGAGGAAGCGCCAACGACCACAGAGTGCGGTCGCACCGGTCACGCCCCAGATTGCTCCGAAAATTAATCCCATAAATGCGCCGACCGTCGCTCCACTCATTCGTCCGCCCTCGTTGACCGCCTAGACGGCGAGTTTCTCGCAAATCCGTGGTGTATTGCGGTTATACTGGATCTGGTGCTTACGGGCCTGTTGCGAGGCTGTAGCGCGCCGCACAGCCGTACGGCGTTATACGAAGTATCTTCGAAGTATCTTCAATGACACGTACGATTCAAATCATGTCCCCGCGACCATTCAAGCCCGTTAACGCGGGCTTCTTCTTTGCTTGAAGTGACTGGAGATGGCGAGCGCGGCGAAAGCCCAGCGAAGTTGCGAAGCCACAGTTAAGACGCGAAAGCTCGAAGACCGCGCTCCGCGTTGTACGCTGCTGGCCTTCATCGACGACGCAACGAGCCGGCTTCGTCGTTTTACGCTTCACAAAAGGGGAAAAAGCGGTAGCGTATTTCGCCTTAGCACGAGACTACTTTGCTCGCGGCGGCCTGCTGCAAGCCTTCTATAACGATCGGTACAGCCTCACGTCTTCCTCCGGAAGTGGCGAGCAAACGCAATTTGGCCGAGCCCCGGACCAACTCGACATTGCGCGGATTTGCGCACACTCGCCGTAATCCAAAGGACGCGTCAAACGCGTGAACCGGAACGCTGCGGGATCGTCTCCTCAAAGAGCTTCGCTTAGCCGGAATCACTCCGCATCCTGCAGCGTGCCTTCCCTAGCGACTGCGATTTCTAAGGTGCGTTCGAGATTCGCGGCTGACGTGGGGATAGAGTTCGAGTACTTCGCGCAGCGCGTCTTCGACGGCTTCCGTTTCGGTTGCTGAAAGAGCGCACATCGGCTTGACCAAACGGTTCTTATCAAGCGCGCGAATTTGATCGATGACGGCAAATGACGGTCGGTCAGATGACGTGATCGGGATGTTGAGTGGAGGCTTTCCGTTGCCGCCCGTCGTCAGCGGCACGCCAACGACGGTGTAGCGCAGATCGTTGACGACGTCCGTCGACAGGACGATAAACGCTCGCCACGGGTTGCCGTTTATCTCGGCGCCTGGTGCAACACCAATGTCGAACCACCATACCTCGCCGCGCGCCGGCTTGGCTATTCCGTCTCCTCACTTGCTTCAAGGTTACTCATGTAAGCACCGGCTCATTCCACGGGACGTACGCTTCGATACCGTCGCTCGCAAGAACATCCGTCTCGCGCCGGAGTGCGGCATCCTCCGGGCTTGCATTGGCGGCCTCACACGACGCAATGAGCCGTTGCCGGCGTGCTTCCATGCGGTCTGCGATCGCCTCGGCAACGAACGCCGAACGATCGAGGGAGCGGACCTGCCGGTTGAGGCGATCCGCAAGATCGGTCGGAAGAGTGAACGTCACCTTCCGTGTCTGTGCCATACCGCCATATTCCCCGTGCTTTATCGGATGCCTAAGGCGTGCCAGTCGAGCTCGTGGATTCGATCGTCGCTTATAGCGAACCGCGAAACCGGGCCCAACCATCCCTGGGACGGCCTTCCTTACTTCCACCACGGCCTAAGAAGCGGACATTTCAACTTGGGCCAACCGGACATTAAAGCTTGGGGTTGTCAAACTGCTGGCAACGAAGCCTATGCGCTTACAATGCAGTGTAGGCGCGGTCTAGGCGTGTTGGGCGCTCATTCTTCTTCGTAGCGACGGATTTCTCGCCCGGTGGGCACTAATACGGGCGTGATGCGACGGGAACGGGGCTTCGGCGTCGTCGACTTACTAGTCGCGACCGGTATTTTGGCGGGCTTCGTCCTCGTGACGGCCTTCAATCTGTCACGGCCGCCGACGCTGCACCCTGGGGCGCTCGCGCTACAGTCCGCGCTCGTCGAAGGCCGTTCGCTCGCCATGACCTTCGGACAGATTTCGGATGTTGCCGGCGGCGTCGGCTTCGCCGGTCTGGACGGCGCAACCGTAACGGTCACGCGAGACCCGGCTGACCCGCAGCACGGAAGCGTGATCAGCGTCTGGCGCTCTCGGCCGCGAACGAGCGGCGATCCTCTGACGGCGGATCCCGGCTTCCCGCCGCAACGCGTACCGGTCACATTCACGAGCAGCACTGCCGGAGCCGAACCGTTCAGCATTCTTATTTCGAGTAGTGGTTACGCGAGCATACAGGGACGATATCCGACAGCGCTTCCGCCGCCGAACTCCCTTGCGACCGACCCCGGCTGCCATGAGGACGGCGAGAGCATTTCGGTCGTCGATGCGGCTCATAGCGAGACCCATCGGCTCGAATGCCGGGAAGGCGTATACGACGCGTCGGTAAGCGGGTCGTGAAATCGCACGAACGCGGGTTCTCGCTCCTCGAAGTGCTGGTCGCATCCGCGCTGACGATCGCCGTTATCCTCGTTATAACGGGCGCCGTTCTCGGCTCGCTGCGCGCGACGGCCCTGGCTGCCGAGAAGTCGGTTCTCTCCGAGGACGCACTCAATGCGCTGACCGATCTCCGCGACGCGACCGGCTACGGTGTCGGGCTGCGCGCTGCCAAGAACCAGCCGCTGCTTGCGAAGTTGGTCGGCCACACCGCGACGATGACGCGACAACGGTCGACGAACGTGACCGAAACGATCACCCTGAGCATCGTGCAAGCCGGTCCGGCCAGCCCGATCGTGGCCGAGGCGACGGCGAGCGACGGAACCCGTAGCGAGACCGAGCGGCGAACGCTCTTCTATGAAGCGCCGGCGCCGGGGTCGGTCGTAAGCGAGGATGCGCCGTGAAGTCCGAGCGCGGCTACTCGGTTCCCGAACTGCTCATTGCGATGGTTCTGCTGCTGCTGATCGGCTTCGCAACGCTCGGCGTCTTGCAGTCGTTTACGCGCGCGCTCGCCGACCGCAGCACGTCCGAGAGTGGATCGATCGCCCTCGAACAAGAGCTCGACCGGATGCGAGCCGACGCTTCGTCCGCGTACGCCGTCTTCGTACCGAGCCGCGACGTCTTCGGCTATGCGAATGCTCTCGGCGCCGACACGGCGACACCGGGTGCCGGCCATGAAGTCGACTTCTATACGAAGACCGATCACAACGCCGAACTGTACTGGGCCTATGCCTATGACGCGAAAGCAAAGACGTTACAGCGCTACGACTACATACCGAGCGATAGCGGAGCGCCGGCGAAGGGCGTCTTCGATCGCACGACGGGAGCGTTGAACACCTCGGCGCATTATCCCACGATTTCGAACGTGCAGATTTTCGCGACCCAAACGCTCTTCGCGAACCAGCTTACGACGAGCAAAAACGTCTTCGGCCCGCTCGTCCAGAATTTGGTCACTCAAGTCGGTGCGGCGCCGGTCGCAGACCCGGTCGGCTTCGTGCCCGCGAACGGAAAACCGAAAAGCGATCTCTACGGCGGCAACACGACGGTGCAGGTGCAAATTCAGACGAACGCCGGCACACGCGTCGAGCACTTGGCTGCGGCCGTGATGCCGAGCGGCTTCACCATTCACGAATACCCGGCAATTCGAGGGGTGATCTACCGTCTCGATGAGGTCCACCGGTTCTGGTTCGGCCTCGCACAAATAACGCACTCGGGAATCTACGAGCAACTCCTCGTTAGTTATAAACCGAGCGACCCGGCCTCGTGGAAACCATGGTGCGATTACGAGCTGTACGGCTCCGGCTCAACTGGCTTGCGCTTAAACGACCCGCACACGCAGTACGATCCGCGAAACTTCCTAGAAACGATGGGCGGCATCTACTATTCCGTTGCGAGTGGAACCGCTAATAATTTTAATCCGGCAATGCAATGCGCGGCAACTATTCCAAAGTCAGACGCCGCCTTTGCCACCATGGCGCCCGCACCTCCAGTCGTTTTACCAACCAATCCGCCCTGCTTCGTCGAGGGAGCTTGTTGGCCTGACCAAGCTCCGCCCAACTGGACACCCGCGTCACCGTGGCCAGTGAGCTCGCCACCCGCCACGTGGTGCGCATCCCACGAAGCGTCACCGCTCTGCGGAGGCTCAGGTGGAACACCGCAGCCGATTGACGGGACGCCGCCTCCACTGACCTACGAAACGCCCGTGACCGCCACGCCTCCAAGTCCTTCTCCCAATGCCAATTCAACGACCACGAATTAAGGGGGCATTCTTTGCTGCTTCAGTCGTTACTGCTAATCGCAACGCTTATTATCATGGGAAGCGCGCTGCTCACGAGCACTCTCGTGAACGCGAAAACCGCTTTCCATCAGATGGTCGTTCGAAAAAGCCAAGCGGCGATGATTGACGCGACAAGCGAGTTTACGGCCTGGGCACAAAAAAATGTCCGCACGAATGGGATTGCCCAGCTTCCGGTCTGGTCTGCAAAAGTGCAGCAAAGACCACTACAATCATTGTGCAAGCCCGCAGAGACGGGTAGAGCTGCGGCTTCATCTCCTTCGAGTTGCGCGCTCTTTCGACGAATGCAGTGGAACGTCACCGGTCACACGGGTTCAATCAGTAACGCCGCGCGCAACGATACGTTACTCAGTACAGCAAGCAACATTGCCACAGCGCAAGACGAGCAAAGAATATCCGCTACAATATCGATCGCAATTAGCAATGCTTCGGGAACTTTTGCATACGCAAACCATTCTCGCGAGATCACGGCGCGGCTATTCCATGCATTTCCTTACATCGTCATAACTGCGTCGCGCGACGCATCTACCGATGCAGGAGACATCGAGTCGTCCGAAGGTGATACTGCAGGAGCAGCGTCCCAGTATCTGCAACCGGCGGCTGCACCACGTCCCGTGGCAGATGAACCTGCGGCCTTCACCAATACCGAAATCAGAACCACCGTCGACTGTCGTAATACCGCGAATCAATCCCCCTCAAATCCCCAGCAAGGCGGAAATAACGCCTCTTTCGTTCAGTTAAGGCGTTACGGTAATTTGTCTTGGGCGTTTGAAGTACCATGTACGCCTTCAACGCAGATAGATACACGAACCATTCCGCCGAATTATTTTCCGCCAGACGGCGCTGTTTACCAAGACCGCAGTACCACTAACGCATCTTGGTTTAAAGGTGACGAGAACAAATCCTTCGCACGCTAACTTTTGTTTTCAACACCGGTTTTGGGTGACGATTAAAAGCCACTGGTTCACTGGTGATCCGTATGCAACTCGCCTAACGCCGAAGGTACGCAATCCGTTTCTGCGGCAGCGCCGTTAATTGCCACTACGTTGTAACCGATGCGAGGGACCGCTGAGCTACGGATAACATTGATTGCCGGCAGAAAAAACGTTTCTGAAAGCACATTGCTCTTCACGGATGTCACCGCTTCACTAGCCGGATCTGAAGCACCAGACTCGATCGGTCCGGCGCCGTTCAATATCGAATAGTTTCCGTCGATGAGTCGTCCCTGGCCAGCACCGGTATCGGAGCGGTACTCAAATGGGTTAACTCCACTCCCTAGATTACAGCCGCTATACGTGCCGGTTTGAAGATTATTGTCGACGTCGAATCCGATGGAGATGCCGAGCTGAGAGCCTGACGTGAGCGATTGACCGGGTGCTGGTAGTGCATTGGAAATGTCTTGCGCAAACGTGACGTCTACGCGCAGCGTATCGTACAAATTTGCAATTGATTCTCCGAATTGGCCGCTGAGGGTTGTCTTTACGCCGACGATGTCCCAAGCGACGCCCTGTGTTGCCGTCGCATCGCCTTGCGGGAACACATGACTGAACGATATCTCCGGCGGCGGCATATTGGCGGGCGGTGGGGTTCCTCCGCCTCCGCCGCCTCCGCCGCACGCCGCTAATGCAAAACACGTCACCATGAGCGAACGCTTGAAGAGTTGGCGATTCATTAACACGACCCACAGACGGAAATGCCGTAGGAACTTAAGCTCCTAACAGCCCGAGATGTTCTCAACGTTCGACATGTGCGTAGGTAGGCCCGCAACAACTACTTCATGCGAGTAACTTTACGCGCCGGAGCGGGTTCAGAGCGGGTGTGACCCTGCTAACAATTCTTGGTGCGATGCTTGGCGCGGCGATTGCCTCGTTTAGCGGAGTGATTGCCTACCGCGTTCCGCGCGGCGAGTCGATCGTTCAACCGCGCTCGGCGTGCGGGTCATGCTTGACGCCGATTTACTGGTACGACAACATCCCGATTCTGTCGTGGCTAATGTTGCACGGCCGCTGCCGCGCGTGCCATGCGCGGATTTCGTTCGGGCTGCTCGCACTCGAAATGGCCGGGGCCGTCGTGGGTGCAGCAACGATCTTCGCATTCGTGTATCCGATCCGCTGACGGCTAAGCTATCGCGCGTGAAACGAACATCGCGTCGCCGAAGGAATAAAATCGGTAGCGCGCGGCAATTGCGCCCTCGTACGCCTTTAACGTCAGCTCGTAGCCCGCAAACGCGGCTACGAGCATGAGTAGCGTCGAAGCGGGCAGATGAAAGTTCGTCAGCAGCGCGTCCACGATCCTGAACCGAAAGCCGGGCGTTATGAAGAGGGCGGTCTCGCGTTCGCCGGCTACCACGAGCCCGTCGTTATCCGCCGCCGAGGCTTCGAGCGCCCGTAGAGCGGTCGTTCCGGCTGCGACGACTCTGCGTCCCGAGCGTTTGGCTGCGTTAACGGCGGCTGCGGTATCGCTCGAGATCGCGTAGCGTTCCGCGTGCATCAGGTGCTCCGCCACCGACTCCTGCTCTATCGGCCGAAACGTACCGAGGCCGACGTCGAGCACGAGGGGCGCGATCGTTACACCGCGCGCCCGAATCGCCTCTAACACTTGGGGCGTGAAATGCAGCGAGGCGGTCGGCGCCGCAACACTTCCCGGCACGCGCGCGAAGATCGTCTGATAGCGAGCGTCACGCGCGCGGTCCCCGGGGCCGACATACGGCGGGAGCGGTACTTCGCCGTACCGCTCGAGGACGGCGTCGAGAGCGAGCGCGCTTTCCAAATGCACGACGCGCACTCCGTCAGCGAGAACGTCCGTAATGGTCGCCGTCGCGTCCTCACCGAAACGCACTTTGGCACCAGTGCGCAGCTTGCGTCCGGGCCTCACGAGCACGAGCCAGTCGCGGGCGTCGAAGCTGAAGCGCGCGCCGCTTGCCGGACGTAACAAGAAGACTTCGGCACGCCCTCCGCCGGGCTCGCGAACGCCGTACAGACGGGCCCGGATGACCCGCGTTTCGTTGATGACGAGAACGTCGCCGGCGTCCAGCAGGCCTGGAAAGTCGCGGAACGTTCGATGTTCGAGCGCGTCTCCGCTCGTCACGAGCAACCTCGCGCTGTCCGGCGGATAGAGCGGTTCGTGCGCGATTAAATCTGCAGGCAGGTCGTAGCGGTAGGCGCTCGTTCGGGAAAGGTCGCGCGCGTGCGCATCAAGCACGGCCTAGCGACGTGCCGGGAAAGTAAAACGCGACGATGGCTTGCGCGCTAGCGCCCGTCTGTCCGAGAACGCGCGCGCCCCACTGACATAAGCCGACGCCGTGCCCGCGGCCCGTGCCGGAGAGCGCGAGCGAAGCGCCATCATCATTCAACACGGCGTCGCGAACGAACGTGCTGCGGACGATACCGGCGCCGACGGCCGTTCGAAAGAGCTGCATCGGCGTTTCGACGGTCGAGGTGTCGCCGATAAAAGCGACCGCTCGCGGACGACCTCCGGCTGCGCCGGCGCGGAGTTGCACGCCGTGCACGCGGCCGCAGCTCGAGATCTGCTGCCGGAGCGCCGTTTCGACGGTCTGAAGCGGCAGCTGCGCTTGCCACGTAAAATTTGGCGTTGAAGCGCAGTTCGGATCGACGATGCTCGTCAGATACGCATACGGCGTATTCCAAACGTCGCCCGCGTCGGCGGTTCGGCCTCCGCAACACGAGCTGTAAGCGACCCGTGCGGGCAGTGCGTCGTACGCGACGATCGTGGATGCCGTAGCGTCGACCGCCGCGCGCCCCTCGACGGATTCGCTTTCGATACCGCCGTAATTCTGGTCCGCATCTCCCGCCGTAACGTCGTACGGCTTTTCCGGACGCAACTTTAAAAGCGCGTACGTGCGTGACACGATCGCCTGCGCTTGCTGCGCCGCCGGCGCCCACGCGGGCGAGACTTCTTTGCTCAACACACCGTACAAATACGCGTCGAGCGGCAGCGTATTAAGCAACGCGCTCCTGCCATCCGGCATAGCGACCCGATTGAACGTCCCGCGATAGGTACGGCCGTTCCAGGCGAAATGCCACGCATCGATTTGTTGCGCCGCGGCGTAATCGCCCCTCGCGAGCAGAACGCGCACCGCTCGATCGCTCTCGCCGTCGGTCACGTCGAGGCCGCCCGTCGCGCCGGCCCGGCTCGGCCGCAGCGCCGCAACGGTTGCGGCGCACGCACAGCCGACGAAAAACCGGCGGCGCGTTGGTGCCGCAGGCGAGATGGTGGCATGACGGTCGACGTGACCCGATCCCTGCGGACGTCGCATTGTTTACAGGCTTCGACGCACGCCCCGCGCGCGTCCTAGAAGAGCTTGGGCTGAAAGAGGCCTGTGGCCGAAGGTGTGAGCTGCAAGTGCTCGTACGCCTCGGGGGTCACTTTACGTCCGCTCGCGGTACGAATGACGAAACCGATCTTCAGCAGGTACGGCTCGACGACGTCCTCGAGGGTTTCCGCGTCCTCGGTTAACGTCGCGGCGATCGCCCCGAGACCGACCGGGCCGCCCCGGTACTGCTCGGCAATCGTGCGCAGAAACGCCCGGTCCAGCCGGTCCAGACCGCGCACGTCGACGCCCTCCCGGCGCAGCGCCTCGTCCGCAACCTCTTCCGTAATCGTACCGTCAGCCCGAACTTCGGCGTAATCGCGGACGCGGCGCAATAAACGGTTCGCGATTCGCGGCGTCCCGCGGCTGCGACGAGCGATCGTCGCCGCGCCCAGTTCTTCGATCGGGATGTTCAACACGGCGGCGCTGCGGGTCACGATCCGCTGCAGCTCTTCATTCGAGTAGTAATCGAGATGATAGGTGAGCCCGAAGCGCTCGCGCAGCGGAGCGGAGAGCATCCCCGCGCGCGTCGTCGCGCCGACCAGCGTAAAGTGCTCGACCGGAATCTTGTACGTCTTGGCGTACGCACCGCTATCCATCACGATGTCGACGCGAAAATCTTCCATCGCCGGATACAGAAATTCTTCGACGACGCTGCCGAGACGGTGGACCTCGTCGATGAAGAGCACGTCCCCCGGCTGCAGCGCCGTTAGAATGCCCACCAGGTCTTTCGGTTTGTCCAGCGTCGGACCCGACGTTGGCCGAAGCGCCTGCCCGAGATCGCGCGCGATCAAGGCCGCGAGGGTCGTCTTCCCGAGCCCGGGCGGTCCGTAGAACAGGATGTGCTCGAGCGGCTCGTTACGCCGCTTCGCAGCGTCGATCGCAATCTTCAGATTCTCGACGACGGCGAGCTGCCCGACGTACTCGTCGAACGAGCGCGGCCGCAACGTCGCGCCGAAAAACTCTTCTTCTACCGCAGCTTCGGGAGTGACGATACGCGCGACCGCGTCGCTCGGCCCGAGTACGACCTTTCGCGACGGGCGCCCCTCTTCCATAACGCAGTCCGTTCGCGATACGGTCTCAGCTACCTTATTCGAGGAGCAACGTGCACGAACTACAACCCGCACTCGTCGCGGCAGCGGGCTCCTGAGTGGGTGCCTTTTTGTCCGTTTCCTATCTGCGAACGTAGCGTCCACGCGCTTCGCGGTCAAGACGCTTCGGCGCGGCGATTCTTCGCGCGGTAGACTTCGGCCAGCAGGTGCTCCGCATCGCCGATCGCCGGCGACGCGGCGAGCGTTTCCGCGATCATCGCTTCCGCTTCCGCGCGCCGATACTCGAGCTGCAACAGCACGAGCAGTGCCTCTTCGGCGAAATCCGGTATCGCTTCGCGCCCGCGCCGCTCCGCATCGCGAATGAGTAAGAACTTCGTTACCTTACCTTGTAACTTGGCGACGATATCCCGCGCCTTCTGTTGCCCGATTCCCGGCAGCTTCACGAGGAAGCCGTAATCGCTCGCATCGATCGCTTTCGCGATCCGCGCCATCGGCAGAGAGAAGGCCCGGGCGGCGGTTTTCGGACCGATGCTCGCGACCGTAATGAGTGCCTCGAAGAACTCGCGTTCGACGGCGTTGGTAAATCCGAAAAACGTGAAGCGGCCGCTGTTGCCTTCCAGATTGAAGGTCGGATAGATTTCCAGCACTACCCGCTCGCCGCGCTGCGAGGGAAGTTTCTCGGCCACGCACGGCGGCAGAAGAATCTCGTAGGCGAGCCCGCCGACGTCCAGGAGTATCGAAGCGTCGCCGCGTTCCTCGAGCGTGCCCGTGATGCGCGAGAACACTACGCGATGCCGGCCTTTGCCAAGCGCGACTCCGCGCTCTCGATATTCGCGAGCGCGAGGGCGAGGGCGAGCGCATCGGAGACGTCGTCCGGTTCGGGCGTCGTTCGCAATGCGAGCTGCAACATGACGACGCGTTTGACCTGATCCTTGCGCGCCGCGCCGGAGCCCGTCAGCGCGCGCTTGACATGCGAATGCGCGAGATGGCGCAGACGCACGCCGTGCGCGTGGGCGGCGAGGCAAAGAACGCCGCGCGCGTGGCCCATCAGAACCGCCGTCATCGGATTCTTATAGGCCGTCCACAGTTCTTCGATAACCATGACGTCCGGTGCGGTCGCCGCGAGCACCGTGCACATTTCCGCATGCAGTTTTCCGAGCCGGTACTCGAGCGGCTCCCGTACCGCGGGCGTAATGATGCCGGCTTCGATCAAGCGGCCGCCCCGAGCTCCGTATTCGATGGCGCCGTAACCGGTTATCCGTAGACCGGGATCGACGCCGAGAATGCGCATCACTGATTGCTCGGCGAGACGCCGCTCACGAAGAGCATGACCGTCTCACCGGGCCGCAGCGGCGTCGTCGCGGCCGGTTCCGTCCGAGCCACGGTTCCTTCGGTGCCCTCCTGCACGTAGGCGAGGTTACCGACTTTGTAGCCCGCGTTCTCGAGCATCGTCTGCGCGTCGGCCGGCGCCTTGCCGGTAACGTCCGGGACCGTACCCGCGACCGCGACCGTCAGGGTAACGGTCGCGTCTTTCTTCGCTCGCGCACCCTTGGCCGGGTTCTGCTTGAGCACCGTGCCAACGTCGGCGCTGGCATCGACGAGGTATTCGACGCTCGTTTGCAAGCCGGCGTCCTGCAGCGAACTCGTCGCATCCGCTGCTGGCCGCCCGACGACGTCCGGTACGAGCCGTTGCGGCGCGCCCGCGCTGACCGTAACGCTCACGCTCGAACCCGGATCGACGGCCGTTCCGGCCGGCGGGCTCTGCGAGATAACGACGCCCGCTGCAATTTGATCGCTTTGATCGCGTTCGGCGATAACGAGGGACAGCTTGCGGCCGCGCAATTCGTTCGTCGCGTCGGCGACGACTTCCGAAGCGATGTCCGGTACGACGACGGGCTTGAGTCCTTTCGAAATCGTCAACGCGACCGAGGAACGAATCGGTACGCTCGAGCCCGGCGCCGGACGTTGCGAGAGCACCGTACCGCGGGGCGCTGCGTTGAACGTCTCGACGAACTTCGGTGAAAGCTTCGCATCGTGCAGGTAACGTTCCGCGTCCTCGCGCGAATAGTGACGCATGTCGATCAGCGCGACGACGGGCAGCCCCAAGCTCACGTAAAGCGTTACGACGGCATGTCCTTCGACGCGAGCGTTCGGCGGCGGACTCTGTTTGATGACACGATTGGCGGCGACGGTTTCGCTAACCGCCGACACGATGGTATAGCGTAAGCCTAACGCGCCAAGCTTTTTTTTGGCGTTTTCGAGACTCTCGCCCGTAACGGGGGCAACGTTGACGATGGACGGTCCGCCAAGCCACGCCCCCGGCCGATTCGAGAGATACCCGCCGACGATGGCAGCTGCGAGCGCCAGCGCGAATAAGAGCGCGACGCCGAATCGCGCGACGGACGAAGGTTTGCGCGGCGGCTGCGGTTCCTCGGCTGCGAGCCCGGGGACACCGGAACCCGGGCGGCTATCGGGCCGCTTTGACGGCCGTGGTTTCGGATTCGGAATGACCTTCGTCTGCACGGCTTCGGCCTCGGGCTTACCGTTGAGGGCGCCGGTGCTCGTTACCGTTTCGAGCGGATGCTCGCGGGCTTCGCGCAGCGCCCGTGCGACCTCGGCCGCGGAACCGAAACGGTCGCGGGGATTCTTCTGCAGCAGCTTGTGCACGATGGCTGCCAGCGCCGGACTGACCGCCGCGTCGCCCAAATCGACGACGGGAACGGGGCTCGAGACGTGCTTGAGGGCGACGGTGATCGGCGAGTCACCCGTGTAAGGAAGCTTTCCGGTCAGCATCTGATAGAGCACGATGCCGAGGCTATAGAGATCGCTCGTCTGATCGAGTTCGTGGCCTTGGGCTTGCTCGGGCGACAGATAATAAACGCTGCCCATGACCATGCCCGGCTGCGTTACCGTCATCGTCTGCGAACTTACGGCGCGCGCGATCCCGAAGTCGGAAAGTTTAACGACGTCGTCCTTGGTGATGAGAATATTCGCGGGCTTGACATCGCGATGCAACAGTCCCTGTCGATGAGCGTAGGCGAGTCCGTTGCAGATTTGGGCTGCAAAATCGATCGCAACGGCTTCGGGCAAGCGCACGTCATGTTCGATCATCTCGGCGAGCGTCGCGCCTTCCACGAGCTCCATGACGATGAAATATGCTTCGCCTTCGCGCCCCACGTCGTAGATATTAACGATGTTGGGGTGCGCGAGCTTCGCGGCGTGCTGCGCTTCCGAATAGAACCGCCGAATGAATTCCGCATCGGCGGCGAGCTGCGGCCGGAGCACCTTGATCGCAACACGCCGGCGCAACACGGTGTCGACGCCCGCATAGACGACCGCCATGCCGCCCTGGCCGATCTGGCCCTCGAGGCGATAGCGGTCCGATAGATTACGCTCGATCATGGCGACCGTTCACGAGTTTAGCCGCGCTCTCGAGCGAGAGCGGCGGCGATGACGCGCCGCGCGATCGGCGCGGCGATGCTGCCGCCGTAGCCGGCATTCTCCACGACGATCGCGACGGCGACGCGCGGGTCGTCCGCTGGTGCGAACGCGACAAACCATGCGTGCGATCTTCCCGCCGGGTTGGTTGCGGTCCCCGTCTTCCCGGCGACTTGAGCCGTTCCAAGTGCCGCTGCCGTACCCGTTCCGCGTTGCACGACGGCTATCATCATCGTTCGTAGATCGGTCGCAACCACGGGCGAAATAGGCGTGGCGAGCGTGCTCGCGGCGCCGGCTGGGGTGTCTCGACCGCCCGTCCGCAGGGCGCGGACCAGAAACGGCCGCGGCGTCGTGCCTCCAGCCGCAACCGTCGCCGCGATCGTCGCCATGCGCAGTGGTGTAACGAGCAGTCCCGCCTGCCCGAAGCCGAGTTGCGCCAGGACGCCGGGCCCCACGTCCGCTCGTGACGGAAGGCGGTCCCGCTCGACCGGCAACGCAAAACCGAACGCTTCTCCGAGCTTCCAGCGTGCTGCGGCTTCAAACCAACGCTCGCTCCCGAGCGCCAAAGCGATCTGTGCGAAATCAACATTGCTCGAATGGGCGAAGGCGCCCGTCAAATCTTGAACGCCGGTGGCTTCACCTTCGTCATCATGCACGCTAAAGTTACCGATGGAATAGGTACCCGGATCGTCGTAGGTCGATTGCATCGAAACGACACCCGCTTCGAGGGCCGCTGCAGCCGTGAAGATCTTGAACGTCGAGCCCGGCGCATAGAGTCCGTCCAGCGACCGGTCGAGCAGCGGGCTCGCCGGGTCGTTCGCGAGACTGCCGAAGCTCGCGTCGATGTGCGCCGGGTCGAAACTCGGAACGCTTGCGAGCGCCAGCACCTCGCCGCTTCGCGGATCGAGCGCGACGCCGGCGGCGCGCGGATATGCGGCTAGCGCCCCGTACAACGCCTGCTGCACCGCAGGGTCGATCGTCGTAATGAGGGTCGCGCCGCGCCGCGCCGCGGCCGGCTGCCGCCGGGCGAACAGCGCTTCCAATTGGGAGACCGGATCGCTGCCCGCCGGGTGCGCGGTGAGTTCCGGGTCGTAAGCGGCTTCGAGGCCCGCCGTGCCGTAGCGCGCCGAAGCGTAACCGACCACGTGCGCGAGCGCTGCCCCGAACGGATAGGCGCGACCGCGCGCGGTCGAGATTGCGAGCGGCGTTCCGTCGCGCGCGAGGATCGAACCGCGGAACGGGGCCAGCGCGGCGAGCCGCGGATTGTGCGGGTTCGCTGCCAGATGCGGCGCGAGGACGAGTTGCACGTAGAGTTGCCGCACGAACAGCAGCACATACGCGACGACGAAGACGCGCGCGAGGCGCGCGAGCGCGCGATTGATCGTCATGGCGCCGTGGCGCCGCCCGCGGCTACGAACTCGAAGACGGACGCTCGCGCAGGACCGTCAAACCTTCGTCCGTGCGGACGGCGAGATACGATGCGCCGTCTCCGATCGCGAGATTGACGATATGACGCATCTTGTCTTCGGGTAAACCCGAAACCGCGAGGACCGCTTGAACGTCGAGTTCGTCGAGTAGGCCCGGTGCGACGTATGCCGCGCGCGGCAACGTGTCGAAAAAACGCTCCTCGTACGGTTCGTCGCGCCACGGTCCGCGCTTACCGAAGACCGCCGCGTGGTAATCCCACGCGCACAGTTGCCGCTCGTTCCAAACGAAATGATCGCGCACGCACATCCGGCGGCAGACCGCGCACTGCGTGAGCGCTTCAAACGGCCGTTCGATTCCGTCGAGAACGTCTTCGGGCACGTCTTCTGCATTGACGAGTTGTGCTTCCACGATGCGCTCCGGCACCTCGGCGTGCCAGCCGACGCGCAACAGCATTTCGAGATCGCGCAGCGGGGTGACGAAGCCGCGCTCATCCTCGGGTGGAAACGTCGAATCGACCCAGCCGCCGATGTTGTCGGCCGCGATGCTGACGCGCTGCCAACCTTCACCGAGCGTGACGCCGGCAGGGGTCCATGCGAGCGGTACGAGCCACGCCGTAACTTGACCCTTTTCGGGTCGTAACGACGACACGAAGGCGAGCGTGCTGGCGTTACCGCCGAGTACGTACACGCGACCATCGCGAACCGCGGCCTTGGCCCCACTTCGTTCCATCGCTCGGCACTGTACGGACGAACGGCGGCCGAGGCCTTTCCCAGATGCGGGTGAGAACGGTTCGCTCAGCCGCGGCGTTGCAAGTGTGGCACCGAGGACGGCGTTGCGGTGCGGATAGTTGCACACGGGCACCGAATCTCGCGTCTGTTCTTCGACCGGCTAGCAGATTGTAGCGTAGAGCGCTCACAACGCAAAAAAGCCGGCCCGGGAACGCGCGGCCGGCGCTCGAGACCGGTTCGAGAACACGTCGTCGTTGCAGGGAAACTGAGCGACTAAACTAAAATACTCTCGGACGGTCTTGGAGGACTTCGCGATGCTGAAACGCTCGATTGTCCCTGTCGTTGCTGCGGCGTTGCTTGCAGCCAATCTCGGTTTCGCGGCACCGGCCGCCGCGGTCGCGGCACAAGCCCCTGCTGCTGCGCTGCCGCCGCCCGCGAGTAGCGTCACCGACGCGCGAAAGCGGGCGAGTCTGGGTGACGTGCGAGGCGCAATCGCCGAACTGTCGGCGTACGTCACCGCTAATCCGAGCGATCGTGTGGCGGCGGCCTATCTCGGCGATCTGTACGTGCGAACCGCAGATCTAAAAGCGGCCGAGCGAACGTACCTGGCCGTCTTGAGCCAAGCGCCCGAGGATAAGGTGGTCCACGACCGGCTCGGCAACGCGTATGCGGCGGACGACATGGTGCCTCAGGCGATCGAGCAATACCAACGCAGCTTGCCGAACGTCATCGCCTATGCGGATCTCGTGCGACTGCATCGGCATATCGGCGACCTGGCGCAATTCGTCGCGAAGTATCGGGCGGATGCCGACACGAACGACCGAGACTCGGCGGCTCAACTCGGCTATGGCGCAATTCTTCGCGATCTGCACCGGCCGGCGGAAGCGGCGCCGTACCTGCTGCGCGCCGTCGCCTTATTGCCGCGCGCCTGCTCCGCTCATACGGAGCTCGGCAACATGTACCTGGATCTCGAGCAGCGGACGTCAGCCGCAGCCCAGTTTCGTCAGTGCCTCGCAATCGAACCGAACGATTACGCCGCACTGGTGGATTTAAGTCTTACCTACGACGCGCATTGGCAGGCGGATCTCGCACGCGGGCTGCTCGACCGAGCTGCGGCGTTGCAGCCGAACCGGCCTGAAGCACTGGTGGATATCGGGTATCTCGAGGACGCCGCCGGGCATACGAACGACGCTATCGCATTCTATCAGCGCGCGCTCGGGAACGACGTCCTCTCTCGCGAAGCATACGTCAACTTGGGTTACGACTACCGGCAGCAGCGTCTCTATCCGCTTGCAGAAGCGGCTTTCCTCAAAGGTCTAAGCGTATCGCCGAGCGACGGGCGGATCGAGTATCTGCTCGGCCAGACCTATTCCGATCAAGGCAAAAGCAATTTAGCCTTAGCACAATTTACGGACGCCGCCAACAGCGACGAACCCGAGGTGCGGAGCGCCGCGGCGGCCCGGCTCGCGACGCTGCATTAGCCGCGCCTCGCGCGCGCGGCGCGAGATTTAGGGAACCGTGACGCCCTTCGCAGCGCTTCGGTACTCTTGCAACGAGCGCGGCGGCCCGGCTTCCGAAGCGAGAGCCTCGACGAGGGCGCGCGCCGTATCGAGGCTCGTGAGACATGCGACGCTCGTCTCGACTGCGGCGCGCCGGATCCGATACCCGTCGTTCATCTCGCGAGGGCCCGCGGCATTGATGACGAGGTCGACGGAGCGCGAGACGATCGCGTCGAGAACGTGCGGCGAACCGTCGGCAATCTTATTAATGCGTTTGGCGGCGATGCCGTTCTCGACGAGCAGCCGGTGCGTGCCCTCGGTTGCGACGAGCGCGTAGCCGAGTTCGGCATAGTTGCGGAGGATCGGCACGGCTTCCAGCTTATCCTCATCGGAAAGCGTGACCAAAATCCGGCCCAAACGTGATCCGTCGGCTGCTTCGGGCAACCGAATGCCGGCAGCGACGAACCCTTTTCTCAAGGCGCCCGCGAAGGTTGCGTCGATGCCGAGCACCTCGCCCGTCGATTTCATCTCGGGTCCGAGGATCGTCTCGACACCGCGCATCTTGGCAAACGAAAAGACGGGTACTTTCACGACGACGAACGGAGCGTCCGGCAAGAGACCGATACCGTAGGGCATGTCCGCGAGTTTCTCGCCCAGTGCGACCCGCGTTGCGGCGCCCACGAGATTAATGCCCGTGGCCTTGGAGATGATGGGCACCGTCCGGCTCGCCCGGGGATTCGCTTCGATGATGAACAGTTCGCCGCGGTGAATGACGAATTGAATGTTGATGAGGCCGCGCGTCTCGAGTTCGTGCGCGATCGAGCGCGTGACCGCGAGAATGCGCTGCTGCATGTGCGCGTCGATCGTTTGAGGCGGATACACCGAGATCGAGTCGCCGGAATGAATGCCTGCTCGCTCGATATGTTCGAAAATACCGGGCACGAGGATATCGGTTCCGTCATAGACGGCATCGACTTCGACTTCCAAGCCGCGCAGATATTTATCGACGAGCAGCGGCGCGCCGAGCGTTATAGGCGGCGCCGTCTCGACGTAACTTGCAAGCTGGCCCTCGTTGTAAACGATCTCCATTCCGCGGCCGCCGAGCACGTACGACGGCCGCACCAGCACCGGGAAACCGAGTTCGCGCGCGATCGTGCGGGCTTGCCGGAACGACGTCGCAGCGCGGCCTTCCGGCCGTGCGACACCCAAGCGTTGCAACGCCGCTTCGAACTTTTCCCGATCCTCGGCCATATCCAGACTCTTGCGATCGCTGCCGACGATGCGCACGCCGCGCCGGGAAAGCTCCGCCGCGAGATTAATTGCGGTCTGCCCGCCGAAGGCGAGCATGACGCCGCTCGCGTGCGTCGCATCGTAAGCGGCCTGAACCTCGTCGGCTCCCGGCGGCTCGAATACGAGCGTATCGGAGATATCGAAGTCGGTCGAAACCGTCTCAGGGTTGTTGTTGACGACGACCGCCGCGCGGCCCGCGTCGCGCAGCGCCCAGGCAGCGTGCACGCAGCTATAATCGAACTCGATGCCCTGCCCGATGCGGATCGGCCCGCTGCCGACAACGACGACCGCAGCGCGCGCGGGCGGGCGCATCTCGTCGCGTTCGTAACGCGACAAATAATAGTACGGCGAGCGGGCGGGGAACTCGCCTGCCGCCGTGTCGACCATGCGAAAGGCTACACCGTCGTCCAACGCAGTGAGATCGGCTTTGCCGGCGCTTAACATTTCTAGCGAGCGGCGCGAATAGCCGCTCTCGAAGGCCGTGCGAACGTCGTCCGGTGCGAACGCTGCGCGTAGACGTTCTTCGAGAGCGACGAGTTCGCGGTATTCCCATAACCAAAACGGATCGATCGACGACAGCTCGGCGAGCCGGGGAATCGTCGTGCCGCGACGCATCGCTTCCGCGAGCGCAAATAACCGTTCGTGGGTCGGCGCGACGATTGCCGCTTCCAACTCGTCTGCGGTCCACGCTTCGAGCATACCGGTTAGGGTCTCACGACCGAGATCGAGACCGCGTACCGCTTTGATGAAAGCCGCAGCAAACGTTCGGCCGATCCCCATCGCTTCGCCCGTCGACTTCATTTGCGTGCCGAGGCGCGTATCCGCGCGCGGGAATTTATCGAAGGGCCAGCGCGGAATCTTTACCACGACGTAATCGAGCGTCGGTTCGTAGGCGGCTTTCGTCACGCCCGTGACCGGGTTTTCGATCTTGTCGAGCGTCATGCCGAGCGCGATCTTCGTTGCGATTTTGGCGATCGGATAGCCCGTTGCTTTGGAGGCGAGCGCGGAACTGCGCGAGACGCGCGGGTTGACCTCGATGATGTTGTACTCGCTGCGCGCGGGGTGCAGTGCGAATTGAATGTTGCAACCGCCCTGAACGTTGAGCGCGCGAATGACGTTGATGCTCGCCGTGCGCAGCATTTGGTATTCGAGGTCGGACAGCGTCTGCGACGGTGCGACCACGATGGAATCGCCCGTGTGCACGCCGACCGCGTCGATATTCTCCATGTTGCAAACGACGATGCAATTGTTCGCTCGGTCGCGCAGAACTTCGTATTCGATTTCTTTCCAGCCGAGCAAACTCGTCTCGACGAGCGCCTGATGGATGAGTGAGGCCGCGAGGCCGACTACAAGCGTCGCGCGCAATTCCACCTCGTCGCGCACGATGCCGCCGCCCGTACCGCCGAGGGTATAGGCCGGCCGAATCACGAGCGGATAGCCCATCGCTTCCCCGAAGGCGACGCCCGCCGCAACATCGGTAACGATCGTACTCGCGGGAACGGGCTCGCCGATCGCGAGCATCGCCTCTTTGAAGCGAGCGCGATCCTCAGCCAGCTTAATCGTCTCGATCGGCGTGCCGAGCAGTTCCAGGCCGTACCGTTCGACGGTGCCGTTATCCGCCAGCTCGACGGCCAGGTTGAGCCCCGTTTGTCCGCCGAGGGTCGGCAAGAGCGAGTCCGGCCGTTCGCGCGCGATGATCGCTTCGAGCGACGCCGCGGTCAGCGGTTCGAGGTAGACGGCATCGGCGACTTCGGGATCCGTCATGATCGTTGCCGGATTCGAGTTGACGAGGACGACCCGGTGGCCTTCCTCACGCAAGGCGCGGCACGCCTGGACTCCCGCGTAATCGAACTCCGCGGCTTGCCCGATAACGATCGGGCCCGAGCCAATCACGAGGATACTGCGGCGGGGCACGAGCCCTGAAGTACCAGGAGCGCGCGAGGATGCCTTCCGCCACGGCAGCAACCATCCCGGGTACAAGGCCCACGTGACCGCCATCTCAGTCGAGGTCGAGCATGCGCGCGAGGCCGGCCTCCGCTATGTCGACGACAGCATTCCCGGCATCCGGCGTAAACGGCTCAAAGCCGGTTTCGCGTTCTTCGACGTAGCCGGCAAAAAGATAACGAACGAGGACGAGCTCAAGCGCATCAAAGCGCTTGCTATTCCACCCGCCTATGAAGACGTCTGGATTTGTCCGATTCCGCACGGGCACGTTCAAGCGACGGCCCGCGATGCGAAGGGACGCAAGCAATACCGCTATCATAAGCGCTGGCGCGAAGTACGCGACGCGAACAAGTACGAGTCGATCACGGCGTTCGGCGAAGCGCTGCCCAAGCTGCGCCAACGCGTCGAAGCAGATTTGAAGCTCGAGTGCATGAATCGCGAAAAAGTCATTGCGACCGTCGTACGGATGCTCGACGACACGCTCATTCGCGTCGGCAATGAAACGTATGCGCGCGACAACGATTCCTACGGACTTACGACGCTGCGTCCGCGGCACGTGCAAGTCGTCGGAGAGAAACGCATTCGCCTCAAGTTTCGAGGCAAGAGCGGCGTCGAACATTCGATAACGATCGAAGATCGCCGGCTCGCGAAAACGGTCGTCCGGTGCCGCAACCTGCCGGGCGAATTGCTCTTCACCTACCTCGATGACGACGGTCGACCGCAGCCGGTCGAGTCGGACGACGTCAACGAGTATTTGCGAACGACGATGGAAGCGGATTTCTCCGCGAAAGATTTTCGCACGTTCGCGGGAACGGTCTTGTGCGCCGTGGAGCTGGAACGGGCCGGCGCCGCGGAGACGGTCGCGGAAGCAAAGTCGAAGGTGGCGCACGCGATCGGAGAGACCGCCAAGAAACTCGGGAACACGCCCTCCGTCTGCCGTAAGAGCTACGTTCATCCGGCCGTGCTCGAACGTTATCTCGACGAGCGCGTTCTCGAGTTGCCGTCGCCCCACGCCGGTGCTGCGACGAAGGGGCTGGAGACGGACGAACTTCGCGTGCTGGGCTTCTTACGCGCTCAGAAGTTGCGGGACGAAGGCACCGAACGCGTCGCCAAGCTCGAACGCTCGGTACGAGCGGTCAGACGCGAGCAGGGGCGCTAGCCGCTACGGCGAGAGCCGCTCCGTTTTCCATCCTTGGCGAACGCGCTGATAAGCGATGCGATCGTGAACGCGGTTGCGACGCCCCTGCCAAAACTCGTAGCTCTGCGGCACGAGCCGATAGCCGCCCCAATAGGACGGCCGCGGAACCTCGACGTCCTTGAAGCGCTCGTCTTCGAACTTCATTTGCGCTTCGAGAAACGCACGATCGGGCACGACCGTGCTCTGCTTCGAGGCCCAAGCGCTCAGACGATGACCGCGCGGACGCTGCCTGAAGTAGGCGTCGGATTCGTCCGCGTCCAAGCGCGAGATCGAACCTTCGATGCGGATCTGCCGCTCCAGCGCCGCCCAATAGAAAAGCAGCGCGGCTTTGGGCTGCGCGTCGAGTTCGCGGCCCTTGCGGCTCTCGTAGTTCGTGAAGAAAATGAAACCGCGTTCGTCGTAACCGCGTAGCAGCACGATGCGCAGCGACGGCTGGCCATCCGGGCCGACGGAGGCGACGGTAACGGCATTCGGTTCGACGACGCCTTCGGTCGCGAGCGCTTCTTCCAGCCAGCTCTTAAATTGGAGGAGCGGCTCCGGCGCGACGCCGGCTTCGTCTAGAGCACCCTTCTCGTAGCTGACCCGCGCATCGCGAATGGTCTCTTCCGCGCTCATGGCGCCGTTCGGCGTGAGGCCGGTTCGGGCTGTGTTTGCGCCGCCGCGTCTGACTGCGCAGCCCGCAGATACGAGACGCGTTGAAACGATTCGTAGGTGTGCTGCTCCGAGAGCTTCAGGTGCGCTTGCATCGCCTCGAGCGAGCCGGCACCGTTTTCGAGCGCCATGAGCGCCGCTTCGTGCGCCCACGGCATGACGAAGGCGACGCGCGTACCGTCGATACTCGCATACGCATCGCCGCCGATGAACCCGTTGATCGGTTGCGCGAACCGCTCGACATACGACAGAATCGCGGCCACCATGGGAGCCTGAGCATCGGGACGCGTTTCGAAACGCTGCACGATGTAGAATGACGAGTCGCCGGCAGCGGTCCCGTCACCCGTAAGGTGGCCCGCATTCCGGTAACGGCGCGCGTCGACCTTACGCGACCGCCAGTCGGCCGAGTAGAGCAGCATGCCGGGGACGCCTTCAGTCATCCAGTTCTCGCCGCCGTCATATTGCAGCACGATCGCGACGGATCCGGCATCCGAGCGGACGTAGAGCGAGCCGTCGATGAAGCCCGGCGCCTCCGTCGCGTCCCCAAGCCGGGTCGCGAAGTCTCCCGTCAGACCTCGTGACGGCGCCGCATCGAGCTCGTAGAAACCGAGAAACACTTCACTCATACTGCGAACTTCGAACCTCGGAGCGCCGCTCCCGCGCGGGAATTTGCTTTCACCGTCAGGTACAGCGCGGGCATGGCAGTTGCGCAACCGCTTGCGAATCCTCTGACGATGCTGCGTCAGTTGGCGCCCGTGCAACGGCGAACGTTTATCGCCGCGTTTCTCGGCTGGGCGCTCGACGCGTACGACTTCTTCCTCGTGACCTTCGTCGTACGCGACATCGCCGAAGAATTTCATCAGAGCCGCGTCGCGGTGCTCGGCGCAATTACGTTGACGCTGATGCTGCGGCCGCTCGGTGCCCTCATCTTCGGTACGATCGCCGACCGTTTCGGGCGCCGCGGACCGTTAATGGTGAACATTCTCTTCTATTCGGCGCTCGAGCTCCTCAGCGGTTTCGCTCCCACGTTCACCGTCTTTCTGATCTTACGAGCGATCTACGGCATAGCGATGGGCGGCGAGTGGGGCGTCGGCGCGGCACTCGCGCTCGAATCGTTACCTGCCGAAACGCGCGGCTTCTTTTCGGGCGTCCTGCAGCAAGGTTACGCGACGGGTTACTTGCTCGCCGCGATTACGTTCTTTCTCGTCTATCCGCATTTTGGCTGGCGCGCGATGTTTTTCGTCGGTGCGGCGCCTGCCCTGCTCGTCCTCTACATTCGCTCGTTTGTCCCGGAATCCGAAGCCTGGAAAGCGCAGAAGGCGCGCAAGGTCGGCGAGACGGGTAACTTATTGCTCGCGTTTCGACGGCAGCCCGGAGTCTTTATCTACGCGATCGTGCTGATGGCCGCATTTAATTTCATGTCGCACGGCTCGCAAGATCTCTATCCGACGTTTTTACTCGATCAGCACGGTTTCAGTGTCGGAACGGTTACTTCGCTGGCCATTATCGCCAATATCGGCGCGATCGTGGGTGGCACCTTATTCGGCGGCTTCTCTCAAAAATGGGGGCGGCGGCGCGCGATCGTCAGCGCCGCGCTCGTGGGAATCTTCGCGATCCCGCTGTGGGTCTTCGCACCGTCCGTCGCGCTGCTCGCGGTAGGCGCGTTCGTCCTCCAGTTCTTCGTGCAAGGCGCCTGGGGCGTTATCCCGATTCATCTCAACGAGCTCTCTCCGGGCGAAGTTCGCGGCACGTTTCCGGGCTTCACCTATCAGTTCGGTAACTTTCTCTCCGCGGGCGCCGCGCAGATCGAAGGCTCCTTCGCGAAGCATACCTTTCCGTTGCCGGACGGACACGCCGATTACGGAAAGGCGCTCGCCGTCATCATGCTGATCGTCTTCTCCGCCGTCGCATTCATTGCGGCCGTAGGCAAGGAACGCCGAGGCGTCGACTTCGCAACCGACTGAGCCGAGCCGCCGCTCCGCTGCGTTTCACTTCCCGTCGTTTTCGGCCGCGTTTTCGAGGACTTTGCCCGTACTCGCGTCGATGCCGACCTCGCGTATCCCCTTGGCCGTCTTCACGTCGAATGAATAGCGCCGACCGCTACCGCCCTTTTCCGTTTCGAGCTCTTCGGAGGCGATCGTTCCGGGCACGATGCGCAGAGCGATGCCGCGAGCCTGCGCGAGCGAAACCCGCGCCTTAGCTGCCGGCAGCTGCGCGCGAGACGCCGCGAAGCCGAGCGCGCTGCTTGCGAGAACCGCCGCAGCCGCAAGCATTGAGATACTACCGAACTTGTTCATCGAGGCTCCAATAGAGTACGAGTGAAGATAGACGAAGTATCGAGCCGGAAGATGACCCTGCGATGAACGGCGCGGCGGCGCAGCGGGCGACCGCGAGGAGCGCAATACATGAACCGTCTCGCCGGTAGGTAAAGGGAACGCGTGCGGATCTTGGTGATTGAAGACGACCTGCGGCTCGCCGCGGTGATCCAGCGCGGACTAACCGAGAGCGGACACGTCGTCGATGTGGAACACGACGGGGAAGAGGGCGCCGGCGCGGCGCTTTGTGGCCAATACGATGTCGTCGTACTCGACGTAATGCTGCCGCGCAAGGACGGTTTTGCGGTGGCACGCGAGTTACGTGCGAGCGGGGTGGCAACGCCCATCCTCATGTTGACCTCGCGCGATACCGTCGACGATACGATCTCCGGTCTGGACGCAGGTGCCGATGACTATTTGCGCAAGCCGTTCGTCTTTGGAGAGCTCGACGCACGGCTGCGCTCGATCACGCGGCGCTCGCCGGGACCGCCGCACAGCGAATTACGCGTCGGCGATCTCGTTATGGATCTCGCAACCCGGCGCGTGCAGCGCAACGGAACGCCGATCGATCTGACGGCGCGCGAAACGGCTTTCTTGGAATACCTCATGCGCAATGCCGGGTTGCTAGTGAGCCGTCCGATGATCGAGAACGCGCTTTGGGAACGCGATCGCGACACCGCATCGAATCTGATCGAGGTGTACGTCCGCCGCCTGCGCGCGAAGCTGTCTCCCGGTGCGGAAGCTCCCTTGATCCACACGGTGCGTGGAGCCGGATATCGCTTCGGTCCATAGGCCGCAGACGCTGCGCGGGCGCCTGACGCTGGCGTACGCGACGTCTCTCGTGCTGGCGCTCGTTGCATTCGCCCTGCTGGCGCTCGCCGTTATCGACCAGTCGCAGCGACGCGCGCTCGATGCCGAGCTCGCAGCGACGGCGCACACCGCAGAAACACTCGTGGAACCGTCCGACCTCGAGTCGGCCGAGACCCTTAGCGATCGTGGGCAGTTTAGCGCAATCGCAGGCAAAGTCGATAGTGCGATCTTCCGTCGCAACGGCTCGCTCGCAATCGGCTCGTCGTACGCCGTTCCGCCGGCGATACGTTCCTTTGCCGCCCGGGCGATGGCGCCGACGTACGCGACGCTCGTCGTTGCCGGCGATAGCGCGCGGGTGTTCGCCGTGCCGGTGATGGGCGCGAGCCGGTACCGGCTCGGTTTTATCGCGACCTGGCGCGATGCCGAATCGATCGGCGCGCTCGACCGGAGCGTCGCAATCGCATTCGCGCTCGCGATACCGCTGCTCGCGGCTATTGCGATCGTTGCCGGAAGCGCTATCGCGAAACGTGGCCTGGCACCGCTCGCTCAGATGGCGGCGACCGCCTCGGCGATCGAGGCGCACGATCTCACACAGCGGCTCGATCTGCCGCCGCGCGACGACGAACTCGGGCGCCTCGCCGCGACCCTCGATCGCATGCTCGGTCGCCTCCAAGGCGCATTCGATCGCGAGCGCCGCTTTACAAACGACGCCTCGCACGAGTTGCGCGCCCCGCTCTCCGTCATTCGCGCTGAAGCCGATTTGGCGCTTCGTCGCGAGCGCGACGGCGCCGAATACAGGCGCACGCTCGAAACGATCGCTCTCGAAGCCGACGCGCTCGAAGCGCTGACCAGGAATCTGCTCGCGGCGGCGCGTGCCGATACGTCGCTTGCGGACGAGCTTTCGGTCGTCGACGTCGGGGCCGTCGCGCGGGTTGTCGCCGAGCGGTTCGCCGTGCTCGTGCGGGCCCGTTCGCTCCGCCTCGAGTGCGAACTGGCAGCACATGCCGTTACCTGGGCCGAGCGCAGCGAGATCGAACGCGCCCTCATCGCCGTCGTTGATAACGCGGTGAAGTACGCCGCCGCCGGCGGCAAGGTCGAAATTGAGGTGCGACTCGTCGACGACCAGGTTGCGGTCCGCGTTACCGACGACGGCCCCGGCTTCTCGGCCCAAGCGCTCGAGCGCGCATTCGAGCGCTTTTGGCGCGGCGATGAGACGCGGACGAAGCCGGGGAGCGGCCTCGGACTCGGAATCGCCAAGACGATCGTCGAGCGCTACGGGGGGACGGTGACGATCGCTAATGCCGAGCGCGGAGGAGCCGTCGTCCGTTTGCTGCTTCCTGCAAAACGGTCCACGGATTCAAATGAGCGGCGCCGGCTTTAAGGCTGCGAGCGCGCATCAAGCGGGATCGTTCCCCGCCGTGCGCAGACCCGCGGCTCGGCGGCGTTCATCGGGACTGCCCAGCCGTAGCGCTTCGAGCGCCGCAGACAAGTCGCGACGCTTCTGCTCCCGGCTGAGATACACGACGAGGCCGACGATCGCGCTTAGGAACGCGAAACTGGTCAGCGTCGTGCCGAAACCGAGTCCGCCGTCAGGCACCGACTGCGAGAGCAGATCCCCCGTCGATGCTCCGAGCGGGCGGGTCAGGATGTAGGCGATCCAAAACGCGAGTATGCCGTTCATTTTGAGAACGTAGTAAGCGAACGCGATTACGGCGATCGCGGAGGCGAACATGAGTGCCGAAAGCCCGTACCCGAGGTGCGAAGCTTCGGCGGCTAAGTCTCCGGCAGAGGTGCCTAAAGCGAACGTGAACAGAATCGCTGCCCAATAGAATGCCTCACGTTTCGTCGTCACGATCGTGTGGACGGAGAGGGTCCGCTCGCTGATCCACCACAGCGCGAAGACGGCGGCTAGCGCGCAGCCGAAAGCCATCGTCGTCGTCATAAGGCTTAGGCCGAGATTGTCGACCAAGTTGTCGGAGATGAGCGTGCCGACGACGCTGATACAGACGACGACGATCCAATAGATGCTCGGCACGTATCGCGTGCTCTTCATCTGCACGAAGAGTGCGATCAAAAACACGGCACCCATAACGCAGGACGTCGCGCCCAAGCCGAGATGAAGCCGGGTGGAAAGAAAATCGGCCGCGGTCTCACCGACGGTCGTTGCCAAAATTTTGATGATCCAGAAAAAGAGCGTGACTTCCGGGACCTTACTGGACATCTTCATGCGGAGGCAGCTCTTTCTCTTACGGCGGCACGGCAAGCGCGGGTATCGATAGCGACCCGCTTACCGTCGCAGCGTTTCCTGAATCCCCGATGAACATATCTTTATATGATATTCTACGGCTCAGGTATCCGTTTTGGCTCCGAACATATCTGCCTCATGGCCTTCCCTCTGACCCGCCGGCGGCTACCACCTTCCAAGCAGAGACTGGCTGGAAAGACGGGCGTCTTAAAGCTCGATAAAGTTACGCCGCTCTGCTTCCTTCAGGAGCTACTACAGTGCAGGTCGTTGCCGGTGTCGACTGCCATCAAGATACGCATTCGATTGTTTTCCTCAACTCCGTAGGTCAACTGCAACAGCAGCTAACGATCGAGACGACGGACGAAGGATACCGGCAAGCCTTGGAAGCCGCGGCTGGATTCGAAGAGGTGCAATGGGGTCTTGAGAGCACCGGATGCTACGGCAGTGCGTTCGCAAAGCATCTTGTGGAAGAGGGCGCGATCGTCTTCGAAGTCCCGGGGTCGTTCACCAAGCGTCACCGTAAGCGCGCAAGTCAGAGCGGCAAATCGGACCCGCTTGATGCGAGGGCGATCGCCGAAGCCGTACTTCGAGAATCGGATCGTTTACCTCGTTTCGAGTGGTCCGCCGAGCGAGAGGCAATTCGACTTCGATACGATCAACGGGATCGCGTAATTCGGGAGCGCACCAAGCACCTCAATCGCTTACGAAATGCGGCTTTGCGCCTCGATCTAAAATCACTTCCCGCCGACTTGAATCGACCCGGAGCCGTTGAGCATATTCGCGATGCTGCGCAAGCATTGCGGGGTCAGGACGCAGCGGTCGACGCGCTCGTTGACGAAATCCTTTTTACCGTTGAAGACATCTTGTTAGCGACGCAGCGAGCGAAAAGTATCGAGGCGCTTCTGCGCCCTTTGCTCCGCCGGATCGCTCCTGAGCTGCTTGCGATACACGGCGTATCGACGGTGATAGCAGCTGGACTTGTTGGCCATGCTGGTAATCTACGCAATGTCCGCGACGCTGCTGCTTTCGCGATGCGCTGCGGTGCCGCCCCGCTTTCCTGGTCAAGCGGTCGCAATTCGGCGGTGCGCATAAACACCGGCGGGAACCGCCAACGAGGTCGTTTCAAATTCCGTTGAAACATGAAGGCGACGTAACTACGGGCGAATTATCTCATGCGGCTTTCTTGGAATCAAGCTCGCGGCGTAGCAAATTCCGGATCTCACGATGACCGTCGATGC
>JAABUX010000372.1_pt1 | contig 77107 bp, 60 predicted proteins | sample 5561851 | NCBI WGS metagenome assembly JAABUX01 (sample SAMN10711883, study PRJNA513361) | rock metagenome | isolation source: Antarctica rocks | place: Antarctica: Victoria Land, Richard Nunatak red sandstone | collected 2016-01-03
ATCCCAGCCGCTTCCAGGCCCCGTCGCGCGTCGGGTCGAGCCGGGTGACGGCGGTGAGGTGGGCCCGGGCCTGGTCGGCCAGGCCGCGCTCCTGGCACCACGCGGCGAGCTGCCACTGGGCCTCGGCGGTGTAGGCCGTCTTGCTCCGACGGTCGTCGTACTCGGCGAGCTTGGCGGCCAGCGCGGCGTCGGCCCCGACCTGATCGGCCACCGCCTCGGGCCGCTGGAACCGCCCCTCGTAGGCCACCAGCCCCATCAGCCCCCGCGCCGTCACGTTGGCCGGGTCGGCCAGGACCGCCCGCGCCAGGTGGCCTAGCCGCTCGGCGGTCAGGCCATGCGCCTCGCACCACAGCGCCAGCCTCACATGGTCGTCGGGCGAGCGCCCGGACCGGGCGCGAGCCTCTTGGTACGCCTTCGAGGCGTCGGGCGGCGGGGCGGGGGCCTCCGCCGGCGAGGCCGCCAGGAGGCCGGCGCAGATCAGGGCGAGGGTCATGGTCGTGGTTCCCCGGCGGGGCTGGATTCGCTGCCTTACCATCAAGGATCGTATCGTCCAGATATCTACGTCACAAGTGCACGAATCCCCGATCTCCGGGCTTCGTGAGCCCAGGTCACGGGAGTGAGCCGGGATGGTCAGCCCCGAAGGGCCGGCCCGCGAGCAGGCGGCCGAGCGGCCCCGATGGCCACGGAGGATCATCGACGGGCGGGGGGTCGCATCCGCATCGCTCCCGGTGGAAACACCCCAAAGGCACAGGGCAATTGCCTTCGATCAAGAACATTGTGGGAGTTCTCCGAAATAAATGCTTGACGTCCACCATTCTGTCCAATAGTCTCTGCCTGTAGACCAAGTCCGGCGGTCGAGATCGCCCTGTCACTTCCCCTTCTCACGTCCCGGGCCAGGGCCCTCCCGATTCGCCACCGGTCCTCCTCGCGGGATGTCTCCGCTTCGCTCCCTCATCGGTCGGCCTGCCTCGACGGGATGTTCGATACGTCGACCAGCAGAGCGGCCGGCTAGCGGTTTCCCGCGACTGGCCGGTGGGTCGCGCCCCCGATTTCACCGTCCCCGTCGCGGCCGTTCGACGCCCACTCGTCGTCCAGGTCGTGGTCTCATGTCGCGAGCAAGTCGTCATCCCATGCCTCTCGATTCCTTCCCTTCCCCGCACAGGAGGATTCCGGAATGCTATCTTCACGTACCGAGCGAGGTCGATCCGGCTTCACGCTGATCGAACTGCTGGTGGTCATCGCGATCATCGCGGTCCTGATCGCGCTGCTGCTCCCGGCCGTGCAGGCCGCCCGCGAGGCCGCACGCCGCACCCAGTGCGTCAACAACCTGAAGCAGATGGGCCTGGGCATCCACAATTACATCGGCACAAATGACATGTTCCCCCCCTCCGCGACCAAGGGGGGCTGGAACCTGACCAGCAACGAGCTGAGTTGGCGGGCGATGATCCTGCCCCAGATGGAACTGGGCCCGCAGTACAACTCGATCAACTTCAGCCTCCAGATGAATCAGAATCCCTACCCGGCGATGCTGACGGTCTGGTACACGACGTTCAACGTCTTCCTCTGCCCCTCGGACGGCCAGGGGCAGAGCCCGGCCGGCTTCGCCCCGCTGGGCAACACCGGCTCGGTCCCCACCCTCAACTCGACGCCGGACCCCGCCCGGCCGTACGTCCCCATCACGAACTACATGATGAGCTTCGGGGACAACTACGCCATCGGCAACCTCACGTCCCAGCAGAACCCCTGGGAGACCCCGTTCGGGACCACCGCGGTTCCCCCCAACCCCCAGATCGGCGTCGCCGGCTTCTGGGGGACGAAGGACAGCGGCGGGTCGATGCGGGGCTTCGCCGATTATCGCGACGGCCAGACCGCGACGATCGCCTCGGTGACCGACGGGACCAGCAACACGATCCTCCTCGGCGAGAGCCTCCCGGCGGAGGACCCCAACAACGAGATGTGGGGGTTCACCGGCGGCGCGTCCGGCGTGACGATCCCGATCAACTGGAAGACCAGCAATCGGTCGGGCGCCTGCGCCGGGAGCTGGGGCTCCCCGGACTGGACCTGTGCCTTCAGCTATGCGGGCCGGGGCTTCAAGAGCCGCCATCCGGGGGGGGCCAACTTCCTCTTCGCCGATGGGTCGGTCAAATTCATGAAGAACTCGGTCAATCGGGCGACCTATGCCGCCCTCGGCAGCCGCAACGGCGGTGAGGTCGTCAGCGCGGACGCCTTCTGATCGAGAGAGGATCATGGCCGACCACGCGAACGGTCGGGGGCGGCTCGACTCGACGAGCCGCCCCCGTCCCTCGCCCGGTCGGCCCTCGCTTTCTCCGACGGATCGTCCGGTCTTCACCGGGCGATCTGAACCGTGGGCACCAAGCCGGGGGATTCGGCCCGGCGACCCCACGGGTGGGCGACAACCGCGTCGGGGCAGATCACCGAGGGGAAGTAATCCGACTCATGAATGCACATTCTCTTCTCAGTCGCCTCCTGCTCTCCGCCCTGATGGCGGCCTCGGCGACGATGGCGGCCGGCTGCGGCGACGACGGCGGCCTCGGGACGCGGTACGCCGTCTCCGGCAAGGTCACTTACAAAGGCGTGCCGGTCAAGAAGGCGTCGATCAGCTTCGTCTCCAAGGAGCCGGAAGGCCGCGGTGCCGCCGGTTCCGTCGTGGACGGCTATTATTCGCTGACGACGCTCAACCCCGGCGACGGCGCCTTGCCGGGCACCTACAAGGTGACGGTCGACGACCGCGAGGTCGACATGGGCAAGCTCCAGACCGATTCCGACGCCCTGGCGAAGAAGAGGGGCGTGGGGAAGTTCGGCTCGATCCCCCAGGAGTTGCAGGCGCAGGCGTCGAAGGCGGCGAAGGGCAGCCTCCCCGGGAAATACCAGATCGCGAGCACCTCGGACGTCGAGAAAGAGGTGAAGGCCCAGTCCAACACGATCGACATCGACCTGAAGGACTGAACCGTCCGGGCGCCACGCCACGCCACGCGATCAGGACCCGACGGTCCGGCAGTACTCGCGGGCCTCGTCGTAGGCCGCCTGGAGGCGGATGAACGCGGCGTGGCTGCCGCCGGCGTCGGGGTGGGTTTTCGCGTCCTTCGGATGCGGCGACGACACCGGGCTCTCCCGGAGATATGCCGTCACGGGCAAGGTGATGTACAAGGGCCAGCCGGTCGAGAAGGGCAGGATCAGCTTCCTCCCCACCGAACCCGGGGGACGACCCGCCGCCGGCCAGGTCGAGAACGGCCGCTACAGCCTGACGACGCTGGCGCCGGACGACGGGGCGATCCCGGCGAAATACAAGGTGACCGTGATGGCCCAGGAGATCGACACCACGGAGATGAAGGCCATCGCCAAGGGGGGCCCTTTCCGTCAAGACAACGCCTTCGCCAAGGCCGTCAAGAACGCGAAGACGTTGGTCCCCTCGAAGTACAAGCTCGCCGAGACTTCGGGCCTGGAGCGGGAGGTCAAGGCCCAATCGAACTACTTCGAGTTCGACCTGACGGATTGAAGTGTCGCCCGACCGGGCGGCCCGGCCGCCCCCGATGCCCTCGCATTAGTTCCGGGCCCTCATCTCATGGATCGATCGATCGGCGTCGGTGTCCTCCTCGTCGTCATCATCCCCATCGCGCTGGCCGCCACCCCCGGCTGTACCGTCGGCGACGACGACAAGGATCGTCACCTGGCGATCACCGGCACGGTGACCTACAACGGCGGGCCCGTGAAGCAGGGGATGATCCACTTCCTCCCGGTCGACCCGCGCAGTCCTCCCGCCACCGGCGCGATCGCGGACGGCGAGATCAAGGACGTGTTCACCCGGACGCACGGCGACGGGATCGGGCCGGGCAAGTACAGGATCGCCATCACCTCGTACGACGACGCCCTCCTGGAGAGCGTCGCGAGGCGCGATGCCGGCGGCCCCGACCCGGACGAGGTGGCCAGGGCGGCCGCCAAGATCAGGAAGCTGATCCCGGTCCGTTACAGCAATTCGCGCGAGTCGGGCCTCACCGCGGAATTCTCCCCGGCCAACCGCACGCTCCGCCTGGAACTGGCCGACTGAATCCCCTCGGGGGATCGACGGGCGACCGGCACCCGCCCCGGGATGGGCGGGTGCCGGTCGCTCCCTCATCGACCGGCCCGGGGCAGGCCGCGAATCCACTCGGCGACCAGCCCGACGGCCTTGCGGTCGACCTCCGTGGAGACCAGGGGAGGCATCTGTTCACTCCCCCGACGCGAGATCCGATGGTGGAGCACCGACCGCTCGGGCGAGCCGGGGGCCACCAGGCGTGCGTCGGCGATGTCGTAGCGGCCATGGTCGGGGACCTCGTCGATCAGCCGCGTCTTGCCGAGCGGGGTGGCGAGCCCCAGCTCCATCCGAGCATTCCCGCCGCCCTCCGCGACGTGGCAGGTCGAGCAGTTGACTTCGAGGTACGACCTCACCCGGGCCTCCGTCGGGGCCGTGGTATCGTAGGGGTCGACCAGCCGGGGCCGGTCGACAAGCCGTCGGGGTAGCGACCCCTGGAACACCCCGATGTGCTCGAGCGCGCGGAGCTGGTCGTCGACCTTGCCGCCGTAATCCCGGTCGCGGTCGAGCTGGAGGGTTGTGAAGCCCAGGACGAAGCCGGCCGCCCGCGAGTGGCAGACCAGGCATTCGGTCCGGGAGGGGAACCGCCAGATCTGCTCGCGACGGCCGCCCGGCTCGGTGGGGTCGGCCACCTCGAACGCGGCCGAGTCGCCCGAGGCCTGGACCAGCTCGGCGTCGGCCTGATCGGCGTCCCAGCGATAGGAATAGCCGACCCATTCCCCCTGCCGGCGCGCCATCAGGCGAGTCTCGACCCGCTTCCGGGCCGGCTTGCCGGCGTCGTCGAGCAGGTCGAGGCTGAGCGTCTGGGCCATCACCGAGCCCTCGGGCAGGGTCCAGGCCCCCCCCGCGTTGAGCTGGGGCTTCTGCTCGATCCGCTCCAGGCCCGTCAGGGCGGCGGCCCGCTCGATCGTCGCCCCGTCCGCCCATTGCGGGGCGACGACCTCATACGGCAGCGCGGCCGAGTGGGGCCGGAGGGGGGCGACCGAGGCGAACAGGCCGGTCCGGCTCAACCGGGTCGGGAACGGCCGCGGGCTGCGGTCGGCCTCGGTCGTCGGCTCGAACCGGTAGAACCCGCCCGCGTGGTCGATGACGTACATCTCGCCGGCGTGGTCGGTGCCGAAGCCGGTGATATTGGAGGGGGTGTCGACCAGCTCGCGATGCCAGACGGGCCTCGTGCCGTCGTGCTTGATCCCCCAGACCCGGCCGGTGGACCAGTCGCCGTAGACGTAGGCCCCGACCAGCCCGGGCAGGCGCGTGCCGCGGTAGACCCGGCCCCCGGTGAGCGACCGGGCCTCGCTGTGGTGATGCTCGGCGGTCGGCGGGGCGATCGGGTCGGGGCCCGCCTGGCGGAGGGGCTGGAAGGGGTGGTCGCCCTCGCTGATGCTCCATCCATAATTGGCCCCCTTGCGGATCAGATACACCTGCTCCCAGAGGTCCTGGCCATTATTGCCGGCCCAGAGCTGCCCCGACTCGCGGTCGTAGCTCAGCCGCCAGGGGTTGCGCAGGCCGTAGGCCCACAGCTCGGGCCGGGCGCCGGGGCGGTCGACGAACGGGTTGTCCTTCGGGACGCCGTAATCCCGGCCCGGGTCGGGATGGTCGACGTCGACCCGGAGCACGGCGCCCAGGAGGTCACCGAGGGACTGGCCGGTCAGGTCCGTGTCGGAGCCGCTGGAGCCGTCGCCCGAGGAGACATAGAGGAAGCCGTCGTTGCCGAAGGCGACGTCGCCGCCGTTGTGGCCGTCGGAGGCCCACTCGATGATGAGGCGCTTCGAGGCCGGGTCGATCCGGCGTGGCGCCCGGGGGTCGACCGTGTAGCGGACCACCTGCGTCGTCTTCTTCGGCCCCCGCGACGGGCCGTTCAGGCCGATATAGAGTTGGCCGTTGCGTTGATAGTCGGGGTGGAAGGCCAAGCCGTAGGCGAGGCCGTCGATGTCGAGCAGGGTTTCGGCCTCGGTCGCGGCCTGATCGTCCCGGATGGCGAGCAGGCGACCCGGACCGGACGAGCTTTCGAGGTGCTGGAGGATGAAGAGGCGATCGGTCCCCGGCTCGGGCGTCAAGCTCAAGGGCTGCTTGACGGCCAGCTTGGGGAAAGCCCGCACGACCTTGTAGGGGGGCATCGGGTCGGGCGAGCCGACGACGCCCGAGTCGTCCCAGGAGAGCCGCCTCTCCAGGCCGAAAGGCTTCTCGGGGCCCGGGACGTCGCCGGCGGCGGGCGGCGGGCCGGCCAGCAGGAGGATCGGGCAGAGGATGAGCGGCGGCAGCATCGGCAGGGCCCCTCGGCTTGGCTTGGCTTGGCTTCTCTGGGCGGAAGTGAGCCGACCCGGCAACGATCGCGGGAGGTGATGGAGAGGCCCGGAGCCGGGTCGTGATGCAGTCTATCCGTCGCCAACCCCTCGGCCAAGGCTCGGCCCTCGCGATCGGCGGCCATTCGAGGCCGGGCACCTTGGGCTATCGGCCGGCCTCATCCATCCCATCGGAGTCCGGGACATGGATTTCGGCCCTCCTGCGCGGGCATGATATCGTCACGAAGCCTTCGCTCGGCTTGATGACGCGCCCCGCGACTTCCCCGGTGTCGACATTCGATGGAGGGTTGAGCCCCATGCGCAAGCCGGTCCTGCTGCTGCTCCTGATCGTCTCGTCACCCTCGGTTGCCGCCGGGTACCCCGAGCCCACGTCGGCGGTCCACATCCTCCGCGACTTCCGCTTCGCCTCCGGCGAGACCCTGCCCGAACTGCGGATCGGCTACCGCACGCTGGGCTCGCCGCGCCGTGGCGACGACGGGAAGGTCGTCAACGCCGTGCTCATCCTCCACGGGACGACCGGCAGCGGGGCCAACTTCCTCCGCCCCGAGTTCGCGGGCGAACTCTTCGGCGAGGGGCAGCCCCTCGACGCGGGCCGCTACTTCCTCATCCTCCCCGACGGGATCGGCCACGGGGGCTCGAGCAAGCCCGGCGACGGGCTCCACGCCCGGTTCCCCCGGTATGGCTACCGGGACATGATCGCGGCGCAGCTCCGTCTGTTGACCGAGGGGCTGAAGGTCGATCACCTCCGACTGGTCATCGGCACCTCGATGGGAGGCATGCACACCTGGCTCTGGGGCGAGGCGCACCCGGACTTCATGGACGCCTTGATGCCCCTGGCCTCGCTGCCCGCTCCCATCTCGGGCCGGAACCGGGCCTGGCGTCGGGTGATCGTCGACGCCATCCGCAATGACCCGTCCTGGGAGGGAGGGGAATACCGCGACCAGCCGCCGAGCTTGAGGACGGCGGCCGGGTTGCTCTTCCTCATGTCCAGCAACCCGGTCCAACGGCAGGAGGAGGCGCCGACTCGCGAGGCGGCGGATCGGGTGCTCGACGACTACGTGGGGCGCACGGCCCGGTCGATGGACGCGAACGACGTGCTCTACGCGATCGAGAGTTCGTCGGATTACGACCCGGCCCCGGGGCTGGAGCGGATCGAGGCCCCTCTGCTCGCGATCAACTTCGAGGACGACCTGATCAATCCGCCCGAGCTGGGCCTGTTGGAGCGCGGAATCCGGCGAGTGAAACGGGGCAGGGCGGTCGTCATCCCCCGGGGCGAACGGACCCGGGGGCACGGCACCCACACGCTGGCCGCCGTGTGGAAGGAGCACCTGATCGCGTTGCTGAACGAGACGCAGCGGTGAGCCGGATCATCATCGGCAATCCCCCATCCTCCGGACGCCCCGCCGGACGCCCCGCGACCGTGGGGAGATCCGATGCGTTCCCGATCCGACCCGGGCTTGCCCTCTCCACCGCCATCGCGGATCAGGGGGCGAGCATGCCGGGCGGGCTGGGCCCGCCCTTCGGGGGCAGATGGCGGTGGATGGCGACGTCGTAGAGATAGGTCCCGGCGAGGCCCCCGGCGAGGGGGGCGAGGATCGGGACCCAGAAGTAATAGCCGTGGGATTGGAAGACGGCCGGGCCCCAGCCGAGGAGGGCGGAGGCGAGCCGCGGGCCGAGGTCTCGCGCGGGGTTGATCGCGTAGCCGGTCAGGCCGCCGAGCGACAGGCCGATGGCCCAGATGAGGGCCCCGAGGGCGAGCGGCTCCAGGTAGCCGCCGGGGCCGGCGTTCCGCCGATCGGTCAGGGCCCGGACCCCCATGAGCAGGACCGCCGTGCCGAGGAACTCGCTCAGGACGTTCCGCCAGGCCGAGTCGAAGACCGGGTAGGTCGCGAACACCCCGGCCCCGCCGGCCGCGGTGCCGACGAGCTTGCCGCCGGCCATCACGCCCCGGACCAGGTGCTCGTTACGCTCGAAGGCGCGGAAGGCCTCGGCGTAGTCGGCGTAGACGATCAGGGCCCCGACGAAGGCCCCGGCGAGCTGGGCGGCCCAGTAGGGGAGGACCCGGGAGCGGGGGAACTCGCCCCGGGCGGCCAGGGCCAGGGTCACCGCCGGGTTGACGTGGCCGCCGCTCAGCCGCCCGCAGAGGTAGACGGCCATCGCGACCGCCAGGCCCCAGGCCGTGGTGATCATCATCTTGTCGGAGGCCTTGTTCAGCAGGACATCCGTGGCGACCACCCCATCGCCGAGGACGATGAGCAAGGCCGTCCCGATGAACTCCCCGAACAACGCCGGCCGGAGTGGCGGGCCGGCCGCGATCAACGATCCCTTCGCCATGTGCCGCCTCAACCCGCCCACCTCTGATCCGTCCGGAGTCGCCGGACCGCAGGAGTCTCGCACGAACCGGGATGCTCTGGCAAGGAACCGGGGCCCGGGAGGGTGAATCGCCGGTCGCCGCCCCGGGTCATGCCCGAGCGACCCGGGCGCGGGCGGGGCGACTAATACCCCATCGCGCAGCCGTCCTTCCGCGGGTCGGAGCCCCCGAGCAAGACGCCCCGGTCGAGGTCGATCCGGATCGCCTGGTAGCCGCCGAACCCGCCGGGCGAGGCGACGATCCGGTGGCCGCGGGCGGCGAGCGACCTCCGGGCCTCGGGCCCGACCCCCGACTCCAGGGCCACGCTCCCGCCGCCGTCGGCGCGGAGGCCCGTCGGCTCCGAGGAGCCCGAGTGGCGGAACCGCGCGGCGTCGCCGGCCTCCTGCACGTCCATCCCGAAGTCGACCATGTTGCAGACGACCTGCGCGTGGCCTTGGGCCTGCATGTCGCCCCCCATCAGGCCGAAGCTGAGCCAGGGCCGGCCGTCCTTCGTGACGAACGCCGGGATGATCGTGTGGAACGGCCGCTTGTGCGGCTCCAGGCGGTTGGCGTGCGACTCGTCGAGCGCGAAGAGGCAGCCGCGGTTCTGGAGCGCGAAGCCGAGGTCGCCCGGGACGTGATACGACCCGAACCCGTGGAAGTTGCTCTGGATCAGGCTCACCGCGTTCCGGTCCTTGTCGACGACGGTCAGGTAGATCGTGTCGGCCTCGCCCGGCTCGCCCGCGATCGGCCGCCCGTTCGCGCGGTCGCGGCGGATCAACCGGGCCCGGGCCGCGGCGTATCCCTTCGAGATCAACCGGGCGACGGGGGTCTTGCCGAAGTCGGGGTCGGTGTAAAATTTCGCCCGGTCCTCGTAGGCGAGCTTCTTGGCCTCGATCATGAGGTGGAGGGCGTCGGCCGAGAGCGGGCCCATCCCCTTCATGTCGTACGGCTCCAGCAGGTTGAGCATCTGCAAGGCGGCGATGCCCTGGCCGTTCGGGGGCAACTCCCAGACGTCGTACCCGCGATAGTTCGTCGAGACGGGCTCGACCCACGTGCTGGTGTGGTCCTCGAAGTCCTTCTTCGCGAAGAGTCCGCCCACCCGCCCGGAATACGCCACGACGGCATCGGCGATCGGCCCCTTGTAGAAGGCCTCGACCCCGCCCTCGGCGACCAGGCGGAGCGAGCGCGCCAGCCCCGGGTTCTGGAACACGTCCCCGACCTTCGGCGCCTTGCCGCCGGGCAGGAAGCAGCGCGACGAGGTGGGGAGCTTCGACAGCTCGGCGGCGGCCCCCTGCCAGTCGTGGGCGATGATCTCGCTCACGGCGAACCCCCGCTCGGCGTACTCGATCGCGGGGGCCAGGACCTCCGCGAGCGACTTCGTCCCGAAACGGGCCCGGAGCTGGGCCCAGCCGTCGACGCAGCCCGGGACCGACCAGCTGAGCGGGCCGTGCGTCGGGATCGCCGCGAGCCGTTTGTCGCGGAACAACGCGCGGGTGGCGGCGTAAGGCGCACGCCCGCTGCCGTTGAGGCCGTGGAGTTTCCGCGACTTCGCGTCCCAGACGATCGCGAAGAGGTCGCCGCCCATCCCGCACGACATCGGCTCGACGACGCCGAGCACCGCGTTGGCCGCGATCGCGGCGTCGACCGCGTTGCCGCCCTCCTGGAGCACGCGCAACGCCGCGGCCGTCGCGAGCGGCTGGCTCGTCGCGGCCATCCCGTTCCGCGCGACGACGGCCGAGCGCGACTTGTGGAGCGGCCCCGAAGGGCGGTCGTGCGCCATGAGGTGAGGCCGGCCGTTGAAGGTGATCGCCGCCGCGGCGGCGAGGGCCGGGACGAGGAGCCACGCGGTCATTCCCGGGCGGAGCGTCATGGTGTCGGTTGACCTCGTGGTTTCGGGTTCGCCCGGGGGCCGGGCCCACCCCGGGCCCGAATCCTGTCCGGCCGGATCGGGGTGTCGTCGGTTGGGCCGATGGTCTCACGCCGCAACGGGGAACGCCACCCTACGGCCCGCCGTTTTTGGTCGAATTCGAGGCCGCCGCCTCGCGTCCCGCCCTGGAAAGGCCGCTCCCCGCCCCCCTTCGATCCGCCCTGCTCCTGACTTGACCGCGGGGACGTATGGGGACCGACCGGGGAAATCCGTCGCCCGCCGGAGAAAGAATGCACGTCACCGCCGAGGTCGGGGCATTCTACGGGTGGGGAAGCCTGGGACCGGAGGGCGACGGATGATGGCGAGCAGGGATCTGGTGGGATTCCACCGAGACCTCAACCTGATTGCCGGGTCGGGGACGGTCGCGGGCCTGGAGGACTCCGAGTTGCTCGGGCGGTTCCTCGGTCGTCGCGACGACGTCGCCAAGGTGGCCTTCGAAGCGATCGTGATCCGGCACGGGCCGATGGTCTCGGGGGTCTGTCGCAGCCTGCTCCGCGACTCGGGCGACGCCGACGACGCCTTCCAGGCCACGTTCCTCGTCCTGATCCGCAAGGCGGGCTCGATCCGGATCGAGGGCTCGCTCAGGCCCTGGCTCTATGCGGTGGCCTGGCGAGTCGCCCGCAAGTCGCGGGCGGCCGCGCGGAGGCGTCGCAGTCGCGAGGTCGCTGGGGGCCTGGCGAAGGCGGTCGAGGCCGAGGAGCCCGGCTCGGGCGAGCTCCGGCCGATCCTGCTCGAGGAGCTGGGCCGGCTCCCGGAGCGGTATCGGACGCCGATCGTGCTCTTCCACCTCGAAGGCCGGACCCACGAGGAGGTGGCCCGCCAGCTCGACTGCCCGGTCGGCACGATCAGCAGCCGGCTCTCTCGCGCCCGCGTCCTGCTCCGCTCGCGACTCGCGAGGCGAGGAGTCGGCGTCCCGGTGGCCGCGGTCGCCTCGGTGCTCGCCTCTCGCGAGGCGTGCGCCGTCCCCGCCGCCCTGCTCGGGTCGACCGTCCGGGCCTTCACCGCCGGCGCCGTCTCGACATCCGTCCGGAGCTTGACCGAAGGGGTGATCGCGTCCATGATCCTGCAAAAAATCGGATTCGCATCGCTGGCCCTGCTGGCCGCCGGAGGACTCGCCGCCGGGGTCGGGTCCGGCCGGTTTGCGGGCGTCGGCGAGCGGCAGGTCGAGGCGATCGGTGAATCCCGGGCGCCGATTGCCCCACCCCAGGCCGTTCCCGTCCCCGAGGACCAGGTCGTCGAGCAAGGGGCGGCCGCCCAGGTCGTTGACGAGCAGCCCGCCCGCAAGGCGTCGGTCGAGGCACCGGCATTGACCGGCATCACGATCGACGGCGACCTCAAGGACTGGCCCCCGGCGATGCCACGCCACCCGATCAGGAACCTGCATATCCTGCCGCCAAACTACGGCTACAACGGCCTGGCCGGGGCCGACCTCTCGACCAGTCCCGACCTCAGCGCCGCCTTCTCCGTCGGTTACGACCCGAACGAGCAGGTCATCCACCTCGCCGTGATCGTCCGGGACGACAGGCGCATCGTCGGCAACCTCGATTTCTGGGACACCGACGCGGTCGAGGTCTTCCTGGACGGCCGGCATTCCGAAGACGCGCTGGCCTCCCTGCCCGGGGACGGCACGCTCCAGTCCGTGGATGCCTCGGCCCTGCCCCTCCTGCAATACATCGGCATCCCCGGCAGCGGTCCGGTTTATGGAGTGAAGCGGTCATCCGGGCAAGATCGGGGTCCGAGCAACCCGATCCTCATGTTCGGCGCCATCGAGAAGACCAGGACTCGCATGGCCTTCCGCCGCGTGGGGGACGTCACGACGTACGAATGGGCCTTGCAGGCCTTCGACCACTACCCCGACAAGCCGACCCGCCTCATCCCGTTCAAGAAGATCGGGTTCGACGTGGCGGTGGTCGACAAGGACAAGCCCGCGGTCTCCGACGGCCCGTCGACCGAGCCGGAGGACGACCGCTCCGCCTGGATCAGTTGGTCCTCGATCTGGAATGGTCCCGCCTTCCTCCGCGCCGACCGCCTCGGGGAGATCGTGCTGGGCCGCATCCCCTGAACAGGGCACTCCGGGCCGGCCCCTACTCCTCGCCGAGGATCTTGGCGATCAGCTCCTCGAGCTTGTCGGCGTCGAGGTCCCTGGCCAGGATCGTGCCGTCCGGGCCGATCAGGAACGACTTCGGTGGCCACAGGCCGTCGTAATCCTGGATGATTGGGTCGGCGCCGCGGTCGCGGAGGACGGCCTGCGGCCAGGCGAGCTTCCGGCCCTCGACGACCTTGCGTGCCTCCTCGGGGTCGTTCGCGAGGCTCAGGCCGAGCATCGCGAGCCGGTCGGCCCCGAATCGCTTGTGAATGACATCCATGCGAGGAAGCTCCCGGTCCCACCCGTTGAATGGGCTCCAGATGTGGAGCAGCAAGTACCTGCCCCGGAAGTTGTCGAGGCCCCAGGCCTGGCCGTCCGGCGTGCCGACGGCGAAGGGGGGTGCCGGATCGCCGACGGCGGGCGGCTTCGGCTTCTTCCTCAGGACCAAGGCCAGCTCGGCGGCCCCCCCCTCCGGCAGGCCCAGCCGCCGCACCCGGCCCGGGATATACCCTTTCGCCCAGGCGGAGAACTCGTATTCGTGGTCCGGCATGAGGCCGTGGGTGCGGTATCGGCCGTCGGCCTGCTTCACGGTGCTGTCGCCGTAATCCCCCCCTCGGACGTTGAAGCCTACGCGGAGACTCGCATCGCCCGGGACCGGCTCGCCGCCCTCGGTCGCGATGGTGGCGAGCACCGTCGCCGCCCGGTAGGCGATGACCTCGATGCCCGCACGGTCGACGTCGAGCGTGCCGAGCTGGCCGCCGCCCCAATATTTGAGGGGACCACCTGCTGCCAGGCGAGTTTTGAAGGCAACCGTCTCGTCGGGCGGGAACGTGGAGAGGTCGGCGTGCTGGAGGCCCCTGGGCACCCGGAAGGCCGCGAGGCCGTCGGCACCCGAGACCAACTGTGCGGCCCAGTCGATGCGACCGCCGGTGGCCTTGGGCTCCGGATCGTTCATCGACGAGGCCAGGTTGAAGTCCGGGAGGCCCGTGTCGAACGGATCGGCCTCCCCCTTGTCGCCCGCGAGGAAGCCCCAGAGCTTGATGGCCACCCCCCGGAACGGCCGGCCTCGGGAGTCGACGAATCGGACCGCGACCCGGACCGTGTCCGCCTCGCGCAGCTCCAGCGGCCCCGGCTCGACGCCGGCCTCCAGGTACACCGCGACCGGGCGGATGACCGTCGCATCGGCGGGCATGGGCGGCTTGCTGACATCGATCCCCCCGTACATGTCCTGCCCGGCGCCATAGATCGCGTAGTTGCCCGGCCGGAGCGGGGCGAAGGCGAAGCGGCCGTCCGCATCGGTCGTCGCGGGGCGTGCGACGCGATTCCGCCTGCCGAGGGCGGTGAGGGTCCGGCCGGCGGCCGGGCGTCCCCGGAGGTCGAGCAGGCGGCCGGCGATGACAAGACCCGGCTCCAGGGCGAGGGTGCCGAGATAGCCCGGCACCCAGACGGCCGGATTCTTGGAGACCTCGGCCGTCCCCCAGAACCGCTGGTACGGGGCGTGCCGCTCGGGCGTCAGCCGGATCGCCAGCGACTGGGTCCGGAGCATCCGGAGGCGGAACCGGCCCTCGGCATCGGTGCGGCCCTGATCATCGTTCCCAAAGTGTCGAGATCGATTGCTCCCCCCGGCCCAGTTCTCGAACCAGTAGGGCACGCCGGCCGCCGGGGCGCCATCGGGCGTGACGACCCGGCCGGAGTACTCCATCCCGCGCTCGAGGGTGACGACCTCGAAGAAGGGCCTGTCGCCCTCCCGGCGGCCGCGCAGCAGGGTGGCCAGCGGGACGCGATAGCCCTTGAGGGGGACGAAGTCGGGGTGGGCGACTCGCGAGAGTGCCACGGCGAGGCGGGGCTCGGCCACCTGCTCGGGGGGGAAGGTGATCGTGAAGCGGCCGTCCGCGTCGGTCCGGAGCGTCGAGTCGCCGGCCCAGGGCGGAATCCCGCCCTCCTCGGCCACCGTCGGGGAGCGGGTGACGACGATCTCCGCCCCCGCGACCGCCTTCCCCGTCTCCTGCTCGACCACCCGGCCGGCGAGCGAGACGGCCTCGACCGCCGCCGGGTCGTCTCCGGCCCGCGAGCGGGCCGACGCGACGCCCGCCGCCGGGGCGGGGCGGCCGACGCCGACCAGGCCGGCCATCAGCGTGCCGGCCAGGCCGATTGCCGCCGTCGCGGCGACGGTCCGCTTCCCGGCGGCCGTGGAGAGCGGCCGGGTCGCGTCGAGGATGCGCCGGACCCGACGCCCCAGCGATGACCGGGAGGCGAACATCCCGACACCCGCGGCGGAGGCCGGCGGGAGCGTCCGCTCGGCGAGGTCGAGCAGGAGCCCGGCGTAGCCGGATCGGTCGCCGCCGGCGCGGACGACGAAGTCGTCGCAGACCTCCTCGGCGGTCGCTTCCACGCGCCTCGACAGCACCCAGAGCAGCGGCTGGGCCCAGAACAAGGCGGTGGCCGCCCTCCGCAGCAGGTTCCAGAGGAGGTCGCGGCGCGCCAGGTGGGCCAGCTCGTGCACCAGGGTCTCGCGGAGGCCCGCCTCGGAGTCGTCCGGCAGCAGGATCGCCGGCCGCCTCAGGCCGGCCAGGCAGGGGCTGGACAGGAACGGCGCCAGCAGGACCTCCGGGGTTTCGAGCCGCATCCGGGCGGCGAGCTCGCGGCAGAGGGCCAATGCCGTCGGCCCGGCGGAGACCGAGGACGAACGCAGCCGGGCCAGGCTCCGGTGTCCCCGGACCAACCGCGCCAGGAGCACAACCGAACCCAAGAGCCAGGTCGCCAGGCCGAGGCCCATCCAGGCCGAGCCTGCCCGGGGCCATGACCGGGCTCCCGAGGGAGCCGAGGACGACATCGGGCCGGCGAGCGGAGCCGGGCCGTGGCCGGCTCGCGCGACGGCCGGGTCGGGCTCCCGACGGCGGGCGTCCTCCCCCGGACCCTCCCGCGGCGCAAGCACCGACCGACCCGGGGCGACGCCCGCGAGGTCGACGGCCGGCGTCGGCATCGGATCGCCGGCGGTCGTCGTCGCCGCCGTCCCCGAAGCCGGGCGGCCCGGGAGCCGGATCACGAGGCCCCCGAGGCCCGCCGATGCCAGCAGGGCCGACGCGACCGGGCAGAGCAGCGCGGCCACGAGGGCGGTCCGATACGCCGTCGACTGCACGGCCGCCCCGGCGCGCCGCAGGGCCCTCCCGGCCAGGAGGCCGAGGCCCAGCAGGACGCTCGATTGGATCAGCCAGTCCAGGGCCACGGTCGCCACGGCGGCCGGCCCATCCTGGAGGAAGTCCCACGCCATCGCCTCGCCTCCCGTCAGTGCTCGCGGTCCCGTTCGATCAGCCGGCGGAGCTCGTCCATCTCGTCCCGCGAGAGCCGCTCGTGCTTGAGCAGGTGGGCGACGAGGCCCCCGGCGCTCCCGCCGAAGACGTGCTCCAGCAGGTCGCGGGTGGCGACCCGCTTGATCCGCTCCTCGTCCAGCCTGGGGAAGAAGAGGAACGTCCGGTCGCGGATCTCGTGCCCCACCGCCCCCTTCGCCTCGAGCTGGCGGAGGAGCGTCTGTACGGTGCTGTGGGCGACCGGCTCCCCCCGATTCAGCGCGTCGGTGACCTCCCGGGCGGAGGCGCGGCCTCGATCCCAGAGGGCCTGCATGATCCGGAACTGCATCCGCCCGAGCTGGATCTCGCCCATCACCACGACCTCCGTCGCCGACGCTCATCTACTCGAGTAAATCTACCGAGGTAAACGACGCCGTCAAGGATATCCTCCCGGAAAGTATCATTGCTGCCCCCTGTCGTGATGCCGACCCGCAGGGATCTTCGATCCGATCCGGCCGCACGTGGGTGCGGGGCCGGGTCGCACCCGGGAGCCGCCGGGCCGTGGAGAACGGGCGGGATTGACTTCAAGCAAATCGTAACTAACATGGTTCCAATTGAAGGGACGGGCGAGTCGGGCCGGGAAGCGAACCAGGGCCGGGCGCCTCGATCCGATCGGGCCGATCCAGGATGGGATCGGCGGGCGTTGGCGCGATCGCCGCCTCGACCCGGGCAAGACCATGCCTCGGGACGGGGGTGGTACGCGCCGCAAATCCTGGGGGGATTCGAGGCGATGAAACCTTTCGTCAATGCTCGCGGCGCCGGGGTGTTGTCCGTCGCGGCGGCCCTCGCCTTGTCGGCCCTCTCGGGCTGCGGGAAGCCGGCCGAGAAGGCCGCACCGCCGCCCCCGACGGTCGGCGTGGTCGAGTCGAGGCGGATGAGCGTCCCGATCGAGGTCATGCCCAACGGGACGACCCGCGCCCTGGAGGACGTGACGATCCGGGCCCGGGTCCGCGGGTTCCTGACCGGGCGCCACTTCGCGGAGGGGGCCACGGTCAAGAAGGGGCAGCTCCTGCTGGTCATCGAGGAGGAGCCGTATCAGGTGGCGCTCCAGTCGGCCCGGGCCCGTCAGGCCGAGGCCGGGGCCTCGCTCCGCAAGGCCGAGGAATCCAAGGGCCGCGAGGTCTCCGCGTCGCAACTCGAGCTCGACCGGGCCCAACTGCTGCTCGCCCAGATCCAGGAACGGCGGAACCGGGCGCTCCTGTCCCGCAACGCCGGGTCGGCCGAGGACCTCGACAAGACCGAGGCCGACCGGAGGCGCTGGGAGTCGCAGGTCGACGCCGACCACGCCCACCTCGCCCAGGCGAAGGCCGACTACGCCGTCGGGATCGCCTCGGCCCAGGCGCAGGTCTCGGCCGCCAAGGCCGCCGTCCGCGACGCCGAGCTGAATCTGGGCTACTGCCGGATGACCGCCCCGATCGAGGGCCGGATCGGCGAGGCCCGGGTCAAGGTCGGCAACTTGGTCGGGCCGGACCCGGCCGGCGGGGGCGCCTTCACCGACCTGGCGACGATCCAGCAACTCGACCCGATCGGCGTCGACCTCCGGCTCAGCTCGCGCGACCTCGAACGCACCACCGCGCTGATCGAGGGGGGCCTGGCCGTCCGCCTGACCCGCCCCGGCCCGGCCGGACCGCAGGAGCATCCCCACCCGGGGCGTTGCTTCTTCATCGACAACACGGTCGACCAGACCACGTCGACCTTCCTGGCGAAGGCCCAGATCCCCAACCCCGGCGGCAAGCTCCTCCCCGGCGAGTACGTCAAGGTCCGGATGGTCGTCGACCGGCTCGAGGACGCCGTGGTGGTCCCCGCCCCCTCGGTCGTGGAGTCCGACTCGGGGACGATCGTCCACGTCGTCGACGACCAGGGCAAGGTGGCCGTCCGGAAGGTCGTCGCCGGCCAGGCCTACGAGGGGCTCCGGGTGATCACGAAGGGCCTCGACTCCGGCGCCTCGGTCATCGTCGACGGGCTCCAGATGATCCGGCCGGGCCTCGCCGTCAAGTCGGAGCGGGCCGTGCTGACCCGGCGCGACCCCGGGGCGACGGAGGTCTCGACGGCGGCCGTCGACGCCCCGCCGAAGTCGTGACCCGCGGCGCGCGATCCCGCCCCACCGATCCAGTCCGATCCTCCACGGGAGCCCGACGGTCATGGTCGACTTCTTCATCCGACGGCCGATCTTCGCCACGGTCCTGGCGGTCCTGATGCTCCTGATCGGCGGGATCTGCGCGACCCTCCTGCCGATCGCGCAGTACCCGCAGATCGCCCCCCCGCAGGTCCAGGTGACGACGACCTACACCGGGGCGGACGCCTCGAGCGTCGCCCGGACCGTCACCACGCCGATCGAGCAGGAGATCAACGGCACCAAGGGGCTGATCTATTACAGCTCCGACAGCACCAGCAACGGCGTCTCCAGCATCGTGGCCACCTTCGAGGTCGGCTTCTCGCAGGACATGGCGGCCGTCGACATCCAGAACAGGGTCCAGACGGCGCAGGCCCAGTTGCCGCCCGAGGTCAAGCAGTACGGCGTGACGATCAAGAAGTCGTCGACCGACATGGTCTGCGTCGTGAACCTGACCTCGCCCGACGGCCGGTACGACGCGACGTTCCTCGACAACTACGGCCAGATCCACGTCGCCGACGTCCTCAAGCGGATCGACGGGATCAGCGACGCCGTCGTGCTCGGGCGGAAGTACGCGATGCGGGTCTGGATCGACCCGGACCGCCTGGCCAACATGCGGATCGCGCCGACCGAGGTGATCCTGGCGATCCAGCAGGAGAACGTCCAGGCGGCCGCCGGCAAGATCGGCGGCCGACCGGTCCCCAACGGGCAGGACTTCGAGCTGCCGATCACGGTGAAGGGCCGGCTGGAGAAGGCGACCGAGTTCGAGGAGATCGTCGTCCGCCGCCACGACGACGGCTCGATCGTCCGCCTCAAGGACGTCGCCCGCGTCGAGCTGTCCTCGGAGAACTACGAGACGGCGAGCTACATCGACGGCAAGCCGGCCGGCGGCATCCTGATCTACCAGTATGCCGACGCCAACGCCCTGGACATCATCGGGCGGGTCCGGGTCGAGATGGACCGGGTCAAGGCCAACTTCCCCGAGGGGCTCGATTACACGATCGTCTACAACACGACGGAGTACGTGGACGAGAACATCAGCGAGGTCAAGCACACGCTGATCGAGTCGTTCCTGCTGGTGATGGCCGTGGTCTTCGTCTTCCTGCAGGGCTTCCGCGCGACGATCATCCCCATGCTCTCGATCCCGGTCTCGCTGGTCGCGACGTTCGCGGCGATGGCGGTCTTCGGCTTCTCGATCAACTCGCTGACGCTCTGCGGCCTGGTCCTGGCGATCGGCCTGGTCGTCGACGACGCGATCATCGTCGTCGAGAACGTCGAGAAGTTCCTCCGCCGGGGGCTGCCCCCGCTCGAGGCCACCCGCGCCGCGATGGCCGAGATCACGACCCCGATCGTGACGATCACGCTGGTCCTGGCCGCCGTGTTCGTGCCGGTCGCCTTCATGCCGGGGATGACGGGGAAGCTCTACAACCAGTTCGCGATGACGATCGTCTTCTCGTTCGTCTTCTCGGCGTTCAACTCGCTGAGCTTCAGCCCGGCGATGGCCCGGCTGTTCCTCAGGGCCGGGCACGGCGAGACGAGATTCCCCCCCTTCCGCTGGTTCAACGCGGGCCTCCGATGGGTCGAGAATTCCTATGACGCGGTCCTCGAATTCACCGCCCGGCGCTGGTGGACGATCGTCGGGCCCTCGGTCGTCCTGCTGGGGCTCACCGGCTGGATGCTCGCCGCGCGGCCCAAGGCCTTCATCCCGACGGAGGACCAGGGCTACCTGATCGCGATCGTCCAGACGCCCGACGGGACCAGCGGGGAGAAGACCCAGCAGGTCCTCAAGCGGGTCGAGGCGCTGTGCCGGGGCGTGGAAGGGGTCAGGCATACCGTCATGCTCGAAGGCCTGAACGTGATCACCTCGGCGAACCAGAGCAATTGCGGGGTCGTCTTCCTGCCGCTGAAGGGGTGGCACGAGCGCACGACGCCGGGACTCCGGGCCATCGGCCTGGCCCGGACGATCCAGGGCAAGCTCTCCTCGCAGGTCCGCGACGCCAGCGTGATGGTCCTCCAGCCGCCGCCGATCCGCGGCTTGAGCTCCACCGGCGGCTTCGAGATGATGGTCGAGGACCGCTCGGGCAAGGGGACCGACGCGCTCCAGCGGGTGATCGACCGGTTCCAGGACGAGGCCAGGAAGCGGCCCGAGCTGGCCGGGGTCTTCACGACGTTCTCGGCCCGGGTCCCGCAGCTCAAGTTCGACATCGACCGGACCAAGGCCCGCCGGCTCGACGTGCCGGTCTCCGACCTCTTCGCCGTCCTCCAGGCGAACCTCGGCGGCTACTACGTCAACGACTTCGACCTCTACGGCAAGGTCTGGAAGGTCATGGTCCAGGCCGAGGGGGGCGTGAGGACCAGGCCCGAGGACATCCAGAACCTCTACGTCCTGAACCGGAAGGGGGACCGGGTCCCGCTCAGCTCGCTCGGCGAGGTCCGCTACGCCCTCGGGCCGATCGACGTCCCGCACTACAACCTCTACGGCGCGGCCAAGATCAACGGGGGGCCGGCGCCGGGGTACAGCTCGGGCCAGGCGCTCGCCGCGATGCAGGAGGTCGCCGACCGGGTCCTGCCCGAGGGGTTCGGCACCGAGTGGACCGGCACGACCTTCCAGGAGCAGAAGACCGGCAACCAGGCGACCTACATCTTCGCCCTCTCGGTGGCCTGCGTCTTCCTGTTCATGGCGGCCCTGTACGAGAGCTGGATCCGGCCGATGGTCATCATCCTGACGGTCCCCCTGGCCATGTTCGGCGCCGTGGTCGGGCTCTGGCTCTACGACATGCCCCTGGACGTGTTCGGCCAGATCGGCCTGGTCATGCTGATCGGCCTGGAGACCAAGAACGCGATCCTGATCGTCGAGTTCGGCGTCGAGATGCGCCGCGATCGCGGGATGAGCATCCTGGAGTCGGCGAAGGCGGCGTCGCGCGAGCGGCTCCGGCCGATCCTGATGACGTCGTTCGCCTTCGTCATGGGAGTGTTGCCGATGGCCCGGGCCACCGGCGCGGGGGCGTACAGCCGGAACTCGCTCGGCATCGTGATTGCATTCGGGATCGCCGTGAGCACCATCCTGGGCCGGTTCGTGATCCCGGTCTATTATGTCCTGGGGGAACGGCTGATCGACCACTTCTCCGGGAACTCCGGCGCCGTGGCCTCGGGTCACGCATCGGCCGGCGGCCGACGGGTCGACGCCCACGGTCATGGCGACCCGGTCCCGGCCCCGGTCGGCGACGCCGTCCCGGTGGCCGTCCGCTGAGTTCCACGGCGAGGGTTGCAATGTCGGGGCACCCGGCGCTAATCTCGGGCGGTGGGGGCGGCCTCCGCCCGCCCCCGCCCTCTCGATCGGGGTGATGCCGTGTTGAGTTCGAAGATGAGCGTCGGCGTCCACATCCTGACGATCTTCGCCCTCAAGCCGGGCGAGCCCCTGACCTCGGAGTTCATCGCCGGCAGCGTGAACACCAACCCGGTGGTGATCCGCCGCCTGCTCGGCTCCCTCCGCGCCGCCGGCATCGTCGGGTCCAAGGCGGGGGTCGGGGGGGGCTGGTCGTTGCTGGCCGACCCGGGCCGGATCACCCTCCTCGACGTCCTCCGCGCCGTCGAGCCCCAGGACGAGATCTTCGCCCTCCACCGCGGCGAGCCCAACCCGGAATGCCCCTGCGGGCTGCACATCCAGGGCGTCCTGACCGAGGTCTACGACAAGGTCCGGGAGGGGATGACCCGGCAACTGGCGACTTACACCATCGCGTGCATCGCCCGGACGATTGAAAAGCGTATGAAGGATTGCGAATCAAAACTTGCCGCGAACATCGACAGCCTATCCGGGTGATGGGGCGTACGCCCGACGCGTTGAGGCCGTCGATCGCCCGGCACGGGGCCGACAGGGGGGCGCATCCACCATGCCACCGATCCATCGTCGGGAGCTGCTGGGCGGGGCCGGCTCGTTGGGGGCCGCCCTGGCCCTCCGGACGCCGCCGGCCGACGATCCGCCGCGCAAGCTGAAGGTGATCGTCACCGGCGGCCACCCCGGCGACCCCGAATACGGCTGCGGCGGCACGATCGCCCGCTACGCCGACCTGGGGCATGACGTCGTCCTGCTCTACCTGAACGACGGCGTGCCGGCCGGGAAGCCGAACGACGGGGCACGCGTCGCCGAGGCCGGGCAGGCGTGCGAGATCCTCAAGGCACGACCGCTCTTCGCGGGCCAGGTGGACGGCGAGGCGGTGGTCGACCGCGGGCATTATCAGGCGTTCCGCAAGATCCTCGAGTCCGAGCGGCCCGACGTCCTCTTCACCCACTGGCCGATCGACAACCACGCCGACCATCGGGCCATGTCGATGCTGGTCTACGACGCCTGGCTGCGCACGGGGAGGCGGTCGGCCCTCTACTATTACGAGGTCTCGAACGGCGAGGACACCGTGCAGTTCGCCCCCGCCCATTACGTCGACATCACGGCCACGGAGCCGAGGAAGCGTCGGGCGTGCTTCGCGCACGCCAGCCAGTCGCCCGCGCGGTTCTACGCCCTCCAGGAGCGGGTCACGCGGCTGCGCGGCCTCGAACGGGGCTGCGGGCACGCCGAAGGTTACATCCGCCACGTCCAGGGGCCGGATCTCGCGTTGCCGACGGAATAGCGGGCCGACGTCGGGGCGGAAGGATCAAGGCCGAGGCCGCCTCCCCTTGCCCTCGCGATCGCCGCATGCGAGACTCTCCGGATCGGCGCCGACGGCCGGTCCTCCCACGACGGCAAGCCCCTGGGCCGGACCGGCCGGCTCGCGGCCCGCGCCCCCGGTTACCAGGACCGGGAGCGCGAGGACGTCGTCGCGCTCGAAACGTCGAACCCGGCGGAGGTCACCTTCACCCTCCGGCCCGATCCGACCAAGGGGCCGGGGGCGAAGCTGGCCGCCAAGGCGACGGGCCGGCGGACGGTCTCCGGCACGGTCAACGGGCCCGGGGGCGGGCCGGTGGCCTCGGCCGTGGTGCGCCGGGACCTGCTCGTCAGCAGCGACAGTGTCCCCGAGACGAAGACCGACGCCTCGGGCGCATTCCGCCTGGAGGGCGTGCCCGACTCCGCGAACGTCCTCTCGGCGATGGCCAAGGGCCTCGCGCCGGGCTTCCCCCCGGTCGACGCCGGGGGCGACCGCCAGTTGACGGTCGAATTGAAGGCCGGAGTGACGATCCGGGGGCGAGTCGTGGACGACGCGGGCTCGCCCATCGGGGGGGTGCGCGTGGTCCCGCAAGTCAGCAACCCCAGGCCCAACTGGGCGGGGTCCATCTACCTCGACGAACTCCAGCAGAGGACCGATCGCGACGGCCGATTCGCCCTGGACGGGATGCCCGAGGGCGTGATGTGCGACATGGTGGCCGAAGGCCGGAGCGCAGCGCGACAAAGGTCGCTCTCGCCTTCCGACGAGCGGCGGGGGACCGCTGAGGCGGAGTGACGAGCGATCCGGATCGGCCGCCGTCACTCGGCCTTTCCCGCCAGTTCCGGCTGCCGGGTCGACCCGAAGCCGACGTTCGACTCGGAGTTGAACCTCAGCTCGTCCCCGACGAACTTCAGGGAAACCTTGAGGATGAAGGGGGTCTCGGTCAGGCAGATCCTGGCCGTGAACGTGTCATCCCCGGTCCAGGCCCCGCTGGCCGCCATCGGTTGCTCGGGGGACGCCGCAAACGCCGCCCGACCCTTCTTCCATTCGCCTCGCCCGCAGGGGATGCGCCGTTCCCGGCCGTCGAACCGGGCGACGATCGTGTCCCCATCGTCGCCGCTCTCCAGCGCGATCGCCTCGAGTTTGCGGCCGTTGGCCGGGAACACGAATCTCTTGCCCGCCACCTTCGCGGGCGAGCCCGACCCCCCTTGAGGGCGCAAGGTCAGGCCCTTGAGCGTGCGTTCGAGCTTCTTGCACGTCTCGTCGTCGGCGGCCGGCGTCGACGGCTTCAGGGCCGGCAACAGCTTGTCCCAGACCAGATTCAGGACGGCCTGGAGGTCCTTCACGCCGCCGGTGATGGCGACCACGGCATCCTCCTCCGGCAGGACGACGCAGTATTGCCCGAACGCCCCGTCGGCCCGATAGGCGCCGTGGCGGGACCGCCAGAATTGATAACCATAACCCTGGTCCCAATCGCTCGCGGGGTTGCTGCCGTTGGACGTCTGCCGGGCGGTGGCCGCCTCGACCCACGCGGCGGGGACCAGTTGCCGACCGTCCCATTCCCCCTTCCGCAGGTAGAGCTGGCCGAACTTGGCGATGTCCTCGGTGCGGATGCTGAGGCCATAACCGCCGGTCGAGATGCCCTGCGGGCTGGCCTCCCAGGTCGGGTCCTCGATGCCGAGCGGCTCGAACAGGCGCGGCCTCAGATAGTCGAGCAAGGTCGTGCCCGTCGCCTCCTGGACGATGGCGGAGAGCATGTACGTCGCCGAGGTGTTGTAGAGGAAGTGCGTGCCCGGCTTGAAGGGGACCGGTTGGGCCAGGAAGGCCCGGGTCCAGGGCAGGTCCGGCGGGCGGGGCGGCTCGGCCTGCTGGCCCGTGGACATGCGCAGCAGGTCGCTCACCCGCATCGCCTTGAGATGGGCGCTCGGCGCGGCCGGCGCATCCTCGGGGAAGAATTTCAGGACCGGGTCGTCCAGGCCCAGCTTCCCCTCGGCGATGGCGAGCCCCACGGCGGTGGACGTGAAGCTCTTGCTCAGCGAGTAGAGCGAGTGGGGCGACCGGAAGTCGTAGGGCGACCACCAACCCTCGGCCACGACATGGCCGTGTCGGACGAGCATGAAGCTGTTCATCGACTCGATGGCCTTGTCGGCGGCCTCGACGAACGCCAGGACGCCCGAGGAGGAGACGCCCTGGGCCTCCGGGATGCTCCGCGGCAGGTCGCCGGCAAGGCTCAGGGAGCCGCTCAAGGCGACGATCGCGGCGGTGGAAAAGGTTTTCATGCTCGGGACCCGGGGAGGATGGAGTCGGACCGGAGACGTCGAAGCCCCGATGCTCACCGATCCCGCGGCGATCCGCAACGGCCGACCGACCCACGATTCGGGCCGGCGACGCCGCGGCAAACACACGACGCGGCCCCCGATCGGCTCGGCCTCTCCACCGTGCCCGGACGCATGATGCGTCCTTGATCCACCGGTGGTTTCCCCGAATTGCGACTCATCCTCCGACCGTTCGCCCCGAGACCTCATGCATGCCATGCGGCCGGGCGGGGCGGCCCGGCGGCCGTGGCCCGGATTTCCGCCTCGGTCACCCCGGGGCGGGGAGCCGCCCGGACCTCCTCGCCCGGCAGCTCACGCCGCCCCAGGTCCGCCGCCGGTCATTTCGGACCCTGCGTGTTGCCGGGGTCCACTAGAGCCGGGGGCCAAGTTTGTCGAAGCTGATGACCTCGCCGTCGCCGCGCGTGATCAGGGCGTGGAGCGTCTCGGGGGCGACCTCCCCGCTGAGGAACCGGGCGGAGCCATCGGCCAGGGCGACATAAGACCCGTCCTCGAATTGCCCCCCGAGCTTCGGCAATGGCTTCCCCTTGTCGTAGGGCAGGTCCTCGGGCTTGGTCCAGGGGACCGGCTCGGCCGCCTCGACGATCATGAGGGTCGGGCTTGCCAGGTAAATGGCGTCCGCGATCCTCGTGCCTTCCTCCCCGTCGAAGACCGACCCCGGACCGACAAACCCTTGATAGTACGTGGCGTACGGCGTCGAGTCCGTGTGGGCGACCGGCGCGTAGACGCGGGGCATCTCCTCCAGCAGCGCCTGGTTGTGGGAGCTATCCCAGGCTTCGTCGAGGCGGAAACGCTCGTAGAGCGCGTTCTCTTCGAGAAACGGCAGGATCGCGACGCGCCAGCTCAGGAGCGCCTTGTCACCCTCCCGGATCGCGGCCGCCGGGAGCCGGCCGCCGTTCCTGGCGGTGAAGGTGTGCATGGCCCAGGCCATGAACTTGAGGTTGTGGATGGTCCTGGCACGGGCCTCGGGGCGGTTGAGAGGAGCCGAACCATCGGGTCGCGATGCGGGCTGAGTCATCCCTCACCTCCGGAGTCGAATAATATGGTCCTATAAGCTCTCGTCGCTACATCACCCGCGACAACTTCGACTCGACTCGACGCGAGTCGAGGAGCGATGGATCAAATACCGCCTTTTAGGGCAACATATCAAAATTTTTGAATTATGCAAATGTACAAAGCGATCAATTCATGGCTTTCGGGGGTTTCGCCACGTTCGGAGTCATCAACCCCATCCATGCTACTCGAAGCGACCTTGGGTGTCACGCTCGAACGACGGACAGCCAGGGTCATTCAAAAGTCATGAGGGCGTAAAGTCCATGACCAACCGCATGGCCTCCATCGGTTTGGCCGCGTGGCGGCGAAGGCTGGCGGCGATCTCGCTGAGGCCGCTGGACCGCAGCAGCCACAATACCGGGTTGCGGATTGCGGCGAGGACCTCCGGTGCCTCCCCGGTACGGACCCGGCAGGCGTCCTCGCCCAGACTCATGTCACGGACCCAGTGCAGCCGGTTCTCGATGTGCCAATGCCCCCGCGAGATCGCCAGCAGTCGCTCGGCGGAGGCCCGCTCGGGCCCCAGGCTGGTGACGGCGCAGACCGTCTCGATGGTCGTCTTGCCCTTGATCCGCCGCGTCCGCTCCAGCAGGCAGACCTGCTTGACGCCGGGCCAATCCAGGTATCCCGCCAGCCGCGTGGTGGTCCGGATCCGACGGGCCTCGACCCGGCCGTGGCCCTTGCCGCAGGCCTCAGCCTGGTCGTCCTCGGTCGCCCGACGTGCTCGCTCCCGAGGGGGAAAAAGCCGGGCCGAAAGCGGCCCGGATGTCGGCCTCCATCGTCGGCTGGTTGTCCTTGACGGTCAGGAAGTAGTCCCCCTCCCCCCCGACCACCGCCTCGCAGAAGTCACGCCGGGTGAAGGCCGCGTCGCCGGTGATCAGCGTCCCCTTCAGGGGGATGAGCTTGAGCAACTCCAACGCCGTCTTGTGCTCGTTGGTCTTGCCCGGGACGGCGAGCTGGGCGATGACCGCCTCGACATCGCGGCAGTAGGCCGCCAGCAGGTGGACGCCGGGGAGTTGATGCCCCTGGCTGCCCCGCAAGGTTTTGCCATCGATTGCCACGACCCGCCGCTCCAGGTCGGCCACGCCCCGGGCCAGGATCCATCGGGTCAGGGCGGCCTCGAAGACCCGGGCCGGCAGCGTGGCCAGGAGCGTGTGGAGTTCGCTGGTGCAAGGCGTGCGAGAGGCGGCCCCGTCCTTGGTCCTGCGGGAGAGGCCGAGCTGCGGGGCGAGGTGGTTGTAGTCGCCGCCCCATTGGGCGATGGCGGCCAGGCTGCGGCAGCCGCAGAGCATGGCGGTGGAGACCAGGGTGAGGACCGAGGCCAGGGAATAGACCTTGCCGCGACGGGCCCGAGGGTCGGGGATCTGGCGAAAGACCTCGTAGAGTGAGCTATCGGTCGGCTCTGTGGTCATGGGGTAACTCCTTCCCCCATGAGTTATAAGGCTTGTCCTCCTCGACCGCTAGACTTTTGAATGGCCCTGGACGGACAGCGAGCCTTGAATTTGCGGTGAAGGAAACCTCCGTTTTCTTTGCGATTGCAACCAATCTTGCAATTCGTTATTGCCGGATGGGCCGGGGTATCAAGCGTGGCTACGGGCGAGACGTGACTTTATTATTCGCGACACACCGGTTGTCCATGTGAATCGGCAGCGAGATTCGGATTGACAAGGCCAGGGGACATCATACCCTGCACCGAGCGACTTCAGGCTCAGCGTAACCGGGAGGGGTTCTGGCCATGCGCCGACTTCGCAGATCGCGCGGGGAACGTGCCTTTACCTTGATCGAACTGCTCGTGGTGATCGCGATCATCGCGCTCCTGATCGGCCTACTCCTGCCCGCCGTGCAGGCGGCGCGCGAGGCGGCACGCCGGATGCAGTGTCGGGATAATCTGAAGCAGATCGGCCTGGCCATGCACGGGTACCATGATGTATGGCTCAGCTTCCCGCCGGCCTATCTGGCCCCGTATGCCCTGCGTCCGGGTCGGCCGGTGACCGATTTTGAAATCGGTTCGGGCTGGGCATGGGGGACGCTCATCCTGCCCTACTTGGAGCAGAGGCCGGTTTACGATGCCGCGAACTTCGACTTGGGCTTCGGTGAGGCGGTCGCCGGGAATGCCGGCCTCGCGGCAAACAGGACCGTGAGGCAGATCAGCGTCTCGATGTTCCTCTGCCCGAGCGACGGGGGCGGCGAGGGGCCGATCGACTTGGGGCACGATTCTACACTTGTCTCTGGCTCTACCGGCCGGTACATCGCCTCGGCGGGCTGGATGAACTCCTCCGAGTCTCAGATCAAGGGGACCGGCGTCCTCTACCCGAACAGCCGGGTCGCCATCGGTGACGTCGGCGACGGGACAGGCGCGACGTTGATGATCGGCGAGCGGTCGCGCAACCTCGCCGATGCCGCCTGGTCCGGCGTCCTCTGGAGCTATTCGACGCCAGCCCCCTCTGTACCAAGGTGGGTTGGCCCGTCAAATCATGCGTCGGGGTCATGTTCCTGCTCATGGGCCGGACCGGCCCCTCATCCGACACCCTGAGCGGGAGCATCCCCGGCGGGAATTCCCTGAATCACCAAGCTGGAGCCGATGGCTTCGCGAGTCTGCACCCCGGCGGCTGCCAATTCCTGCTCTGCGACGGCTCGGTCCGGTTCATCAAGGAAACCGTAGCCCCGCCGGTGTTCCAAGCGTTGGCAACGCGAGCGGGCGACGAGGTCATCGGGGCTGACCAGTATTGAGCCCAAGCGGGCCCAAGAGGCTCGTCTTATCGCCTGGTCATCCGCGATGCCTCAGTGCCTCCCTCTCAGTCCTCATCTCTACATCACCCGTGACGACTTCGACCCGACGGGAGCCGAGGAGCGATGGATCAAAACCGCCTTCTCGAGCGGCATATCGGCCTTTTGCATTTTTTAATTGTAAACTATCGCACATTTTCTTATCTAAGATGCTTCGCCATGTCCGAAGTCATCGATCGCACCCATGCTGCTCAAGGCGACTTCGAGTGTCACGCTCGAACGCCGATCAGTGAATTTTGAATTGGTAGTAAAGAAAAGCTCCGTTTTCCTTACGAACAGGAGTACAGTAAAATAAACCGGCCGCAAGTCCGGTAAGTTGCCTTCCCCCTTGCCGACAATTGGGTGTGGATGTTCAGCGTCTCCTCGCGGCGGTCCGTGAAGGGGCTTGAGGAACAACTTCTCAAACAGGCTTTACCGGTCTAATTTTTTTCCGTTTTTACCGGATGTCAGTCGCAACCAATCGGCTCGATATTGATAGAAAGCCGTTCGGCCGGCATCGGTGAGTCGATACTCGGTCAGTGGCTTGCGATCGACGATCCGTTTCTCTTCCTCAACGTATCCGGCCGCGATCAGCTTACTCGCGTGGGTTGAGAGATTCCCTCGCGTCAGTCCGGTGGTGCCAAGCACAAAGTTAAAGCTGGCTGAGCCGCATTCGCTAAGCACAGACATGATCGTCAGTCTCGCGGGTTCGTGGATGACCGGATCGAGCAGAAGCGGCGATTCAGGCTCGGTCACGACTCCACCTCCTCGCCTGCCTGTTCACTTGCCAAGTCGTCCAGCGAACGTGACCAAACGTCCCAGCGATGATGAAGCGATGCTGTGCCAACGATCACAAAGACCAAGGCGAGGAGGCTCAGCTCTGTGCCTGGCCCAGGCTGAAGGAAAATCGGCATGTAAGCCAGCGCGATACACATCGCGAAGAGAAGATCCTCCCAAAATGCGTACTGCACGACGCGGTAGACGAAATAGCTGATGCCCATCAGCGGAAAAATCGCCAGGCTCGCGAGAATGGCCGTGGTTGACATATGCCGCCATGCAATCCCCCACCCGAAGCTGCATAGAAATGAGTACAACATCATTCCAAAGTAGTAGAGAACGACCTTACGCGGTATGTCGGCGACTTTACGAAGTGGTATGTCGGCGACTTTACGAAGTTTGTCGTCGCCACGATCGGTCACCTTAACGAGGCTCTTGAGGCGTTGCCCCTTGATGCGTCGGATCGCCCAAAACAGGCACCCCAGATAGCCGAAAAGCAGAGCGAACCAAAGCGGAGCGATCACGACGAAAGGCGCATTGGTTCCGACGCGGGCCGTCGCGTCCAACGTTCCCATCAAACAAACCCAGAGCGCGATATGGCCCGTGACGAGTGCGCGTGACGCCTCGCGCATCCGGACGGCCTGCCACGTGGCCCGATTCGCTTCGTTGAACGCCCGCATCTCTGCGGGCGTCGGCAACTCACTCGATGTTTCAATCATGAAACCAGCCTCCGGTCTCACGGAACGACAAACTTGTTTGTCACGAAAACAAGTCTACGGAACAGGCCGGAGGACGTCAAGTCAGGGGCGAGGGATTTCAGTTCCTGGACAAAGAAGTCCCGGAAAAAAGGATTAGTCAACCCGACTTAATCGAAACGTGTTTGTGTTCCGATGTCGAACACAAAATGACAACCGCTTGCCGAGAATCAATCACGACCAAGATCCGGTAGGTGAGGAATCTTCCCTGTGCCAGGTCGGACGCTTGCAGCGTCGCGGTATAGGCATCCATCATTGGTGCTCTCTCCCTGTCTCGATCACCTCCGCCGGCAGTAAAGCAAACGTTCGTTTTCTTCCCAATCTCCCGCCGGCGCCTTCGGCTATGTGAAGGCCCGTGTTTGGCCTTTCGGTGGACGGTTTCGAGCTGAGGAACCCCGCGTCTGCGGGCGGTCAGCCGGCGCGGGTGGATCGCTCGCGCCGCCGGGCCGTGGTCAGGTCGACGCCGGTGCGGAGCAGGGCCGCTCGGTCACCGTGGGCTCGATCCCGGCCGAACGGATGCGGATGGCCCGGCAATCTGTCATCGAGGACTCTCTTGACAACCCGGGGTCCGCCGACATAATACAGACAGCCTGTCTGTCTGTCGTCAAATCGGGAGGGGGGCGTCTCATGGACATCGAACCGGTTACCGAGGGGGAACTCTCGATCCTGGAAGTCATCTGGGATCAGGGGACCCCGACCAGCCGCGATATCGCGGCCGTCCTCTACGAGAAGGTTTCGGATTCCAAGATGGCCTCGGTGCAGAAGCTCCTCGAGCGGATGGAGACCAAGGGCTGTGTGGGCCGCGACCGCCGCGAACGGGCCCATCGCTTTCGGGCGCTGGTCAGTCGGGAAGATTTCCTGCGGCATCGCTTGCAGGGGCTGGCCGACCGGCTCTGCGACGGCGCGATCGTGCCGCTGGTGACGACCCTGCTCCGATCGAAGCAGGGACTTTCCAGGAAGAACGGCGAACAACTACGCCGGCTCATCGACGAACTCTGGCCGTCGGATCAGTGACCCTCAACAACCCTGCATTCGAGGGGCATCCATGTACGCCTTCTGGGAAGTTGTTGCCAGTAACGCCGTCGTCGCCACGGCCCTGGCGGTCGGCGCCTTGCTGCTGGGCCGCATCTGGAAGAACGCCGCCGCGGTTCATGTCCTCTGGGTCGTCGTCCTGCTCAAGCTCTTCACGCCACCCCTCGTCACCGCCGAGCTTCCGTCCGCTCTCACCTTCCTGCCGCCCGCGGCCGGCGCCGGCTCGCAGGGAAAGGCTTTGGACTCGCCCGCACTCCATGAGGCGGGGCAAACAGCTCCTGCTGCCGTGACGAATCCCCGCGGCGCGGTCGCCGCGGGCAACCAGCAGCACACGCCCCGGGATCGGCCCACGGAGACGGCCGGCCACAAGCCTTGGTCACTCTCCACCATCCTCGCCGCAATCTGGGCCTGCGGCGCCTGCGGCTCGGCTCTGATCTCTGCCGTCCGCATCCGCCGTTTCGCGGACGGCCTCCGCGATTTCGAGGCGGCGCCACCGGCCATCCGCACGATGGTCGCCCAGCTTTCGGGCCGGCTGGGCCTGAGGCGCGAGCCCGACGTCCTGATGACATCTCGTGCCCTGCCGCCCCTGGTCTGGTCGCTCGGGACCTCCCCGCGCGTGATCTTGCCCTCCGAGCTCTTTGCCCGGCTGAGCGGCGAGGCTCAAGGCACGATCCTCGCCCACGAACTCGCCCATATCCGCCGCGGCGACCATCTCGTTCGGCTCCTCGAGCTCGCGGCGACCACGGTCTTCTGGTGGCACCCTGTCGTGTGGCTGGCGGGCCGGCAGTTGCGCGAACTCGAAGAACAGTGCTGCGACGGCCGCGTCCTCGAACTACTCCCGCACCAACCGCGGACGTATGCCGTCGCGTTGGTCGACACCCTGGAATTCCTCTCCGGGCGGACTTGCCCCCCCGTCCCGTTGCGCACCGCGATCCATCCCACCCTCTCATTGTCCAGGAGGATTCACATGTTGACCCAACGCCGGACCAACCGTCTCGGTGCCCTGAGTGCCGCGCTCGTCGCCGGGCTCGTCACCCTCCCGCTCGCCGTTGCCTTCGCCGTCGGCCCGGAGCAGGCGGTCAAGGCCGCCCCCGAGGGCCAGCAACCCGCCGGCGCCCAGGCCGCGGTCCTCCGCGGTCGCGTGACGGACGGGTCGGGCGCCCCCCTGGCCGATGTCCGGGTGCGCGTCGCCATCCCCGCCGCCGACATGCGCTTCATCGTCGACGGCGCACATCACAAGCAACTGGAAACCAGATCCGACGCCAAGGGCGACTACCGGCTGGAGCTTCCCGGGATCACGGGACGCACGCCGATTTCAATCGATGCGACGAAGCCCGGCCATCGCCGGTATTCGGGGACTTCGGGCGCCGGCGGCGACAAGAGGAGACTCGAGGTCGAACCGGGCATGGCGACGGAAGCCCCTCTGCTGACGCTCGATCCCACGCGCCATCTCAGCGGCATCGTCGTCAACGAACAAGGGCAGCCGATCCCGGCGGTGCAGATCTGGGCCAATGTCGTGTCCCCCCGCGCCACTCACGGGATCGAGGTCATCGAGAGCAGCCCGGACGGGATGTTCGAACTCTTCAACTATCCCGTCGAGCCGCTCGCCATCGAAAACGAAGCGGCCAAGGGAGTCCTCAGTTTCTCCCACCCGGATTACATCGATCTCAAGTTCGGAGACGTCGGCTCGCTCGAGCCGAACCGGCGCGAAGTCCTGCGGATCGTCCTCGAAACGGGCCACAAGGTGACGGGCACGGTGTTCGACGTCGCCGGGAAACCGGTCCCCAACGCGATGGTCAAAGCCGTCCTCGAAGACGGGGGCAACCGCAAGGCGACCCTGACCGACGCGAACGGCGGGTTCGCCTTGCGCGGCCTCGGCGGGCGCCCGACGAAGCTGGGCGTCCGCGCCCTGGATATCAAGCAGATGGTCGACCTGCCGATGGCCATGGACGGCGACAAGAACGGCCTCGAAGTCCGGCTGCGAACGATGTCATTGCCCGCCGACCTGAAGAAGCACGCCGTGCTCGGCTTGCAGCTCGCGGACGTGTCCCCGGAATTGAAATCCGCCTACGACCTTTACCAGGATCGCGGGGCGTTGATCCTCGACGCGGGCAAGGATTCCGACCGCCTCCAGATCGGCCGGCTCGCCGAAGGCTACTCGTTCTGGATGGTCGGCGACACGCGCATCGGTAGCGTCCGCGAGTTCGTGAACCAGATCCTCGCCGAGACCGCCGGTGAGGTCGCCGATGAATACTCGGTCCGCGTCGTCTACAGCTTCAGCACGCCCGGATTCGAGGGGACCAATACGCAGTACCTGAGACTCACGAAGGACGACCTCAAGCAGTTGCGAGCGGTGGCGGACCGGCTCACGACCGAGCCGCGGTGATCTTCGACCGATCGGGAATCTTTCGGGATGCCTCGTTCGGCCGGCGCGGGTGGATCGCTTGCGCCGCCGGGCCGTGTTCCGGTCCCCGGGATGGGCCCCGACCGAGCCAGGCCGATTGTTCCCTCCGGCGGCTCCGGATGTGACCTCGAAGAAAACGTCCGAAATCCGACCGAAACCAGGCGATCGCGATGCCTCTCGGGGCGAATATGAGGGGTGGAAGTGGTCAATCCTTCGGTTCCGGGTCTTGCCGGGGCGTCCTCTCGGGGAGGGGCGAGGGAGGAAAGCGACCGATCCGCCGGCGCGGGCCGGACCGTGGTGGATCTCATCCACCCCGCGGGACCTCGAACCTCGGAGGCGTGATCGACCGGCCCGACGCCCCGCACCTCACCTCACCTCACCTCACCTCACCTCGATCGGGAGTGCTCCTCGATGACGTCCGCCGGCGGATCTTGGCTTCGTTTCGCCCGGACACCTCGTCCCACGCGCCGGGCCGATCCCGCTTCGGCGACGAGGGCAGGGGGGAGCGGTCGCGGCGGGGCCTGTCGAGCGGCCCTTGGGTTCGTCTCGCGCGGGCGGGCCGCGCGCCCGGACCGGGAGTCCCGACCTCGACCCGGTTGGGTTCGTCTCGCGCGGCCGGGCCCGACTCGCCGCGATCCGGTCGGGCCGAGGCGGGGCGCCGACGCGGTTGGCTTCGTTTTGGAGGCCTCGCCAGGCCCGAGGCCCGCCCATCCAGGCTCCCTCGGCCCTTGGGTTCGTTTCGCCGGTTGCTCACATCGCCTCTCGATGACCGGCCCCGGGGTCGAGGGGCCGGCCGATGGTCGCCATCCGTGGCCTGATCGACGACATCGGTGGTCGTGTCCTACTCCAGTGGGAAAGGGCTGAAAGCCCGTGTCTTCGTTAACGATTCAAGATCGTTGATCTATCCGGAAGCCTTTCGGAATTCGTGACTTAACAGCGACGAAGCGTCGACACAGAGGGCCGAGATTTCGCTAGCGGTCAACCTTTCCCACTTGCCTGGGACACGACCCTACCGCGAGGGCGAGCCCGCCACATTCAAGGGCTCGACGCTCGGCGAGGGGCGGATCGCGGGCTTCACGGCGTCGGGCGGCGGCGTCTTCGGCTCCAAAATCCGCGGCCTCCGGGTCACCCTGCTCACCAACGACCGGCGGATCTCCATCCTCTGCGAGGCCCCCGCCGCGCAGTTCGAGAAGCTCAAGCCCACCTTCCTCGCCACGTGCCGGAGCCTGGCTCGCTGATCGCCCAACCGACGCGAGCCGGCGGGCCGGGCAATCCCGGGCGAACCGCCGCCATCCCGATGCCGGCGAGGGTCCGCCTCGGGGTCGTCGGCGGCTCGACCGAGGTGATCGACTCCCGCCGATCGCCCGCGTCGAGCCCCGCGGGTCGGCGAGCGGCATTCAGGTCCCGATCCGCGACCGGGCCTCGGGCTTCGACTCCCAGACGTCCTCCCGATGCGTGACCCGGTCCCGCCCGAGTTGCTTGGAGAGATACAGCGCCGTGTCGGCCTCGTCGATCAGGTCGGCGGCGGTCAGCGACCCGGACGTGGTCGTGGCGATGCCGAAGCTCGCCGTCACCCGCCGGAGCGGCCAGTCATGCCCCGCGATCGCGGCCCGGAGCCGTTCGGCCGCCGCCCGCCCGGCGTCGGCGTCGGCCTCCGGGAGCAGGACCACGAACTCCTCGCCGCCATAGCGGGCGATGTGATCATACTGGCGGATCTCCCCCCGGAAGATCTCCGCCAGGGCCCGCAAGACGTCGTCGCCGGCCTGGTGGCCGTGGTCGTCGTTGTAGGCCTTGAAGAGGTCGACGTCGAGCAGCAGGACCGAGAGGGGCTGGCCCTGGCGGCAGGCGAGCGAGAAGGCCGCCTCCAGCGCCTCGCGGAAGTGGCGGCGGTTGTTGAGCCCGGTGAGGTCGTCGGTGAGGGACAGCAGGGACAGCCGGGAGATCTCGTGGGCCTGCTCCTCGAGCCGGGCCTCCGATCGCCGGAGCGCCTCCGAGGCCCGGCTCAACCGCTCCTCCAGCTCGGCCGCCCGGGACGCGGGACTTACGCCACCCGGGCCACCCGCGGGGTCATCGATCGCCGCCCGGTCGGGGCCGACCCTGGTGCCCATGAGCAGGAAGAAGGCCTCGACCGCGGCCGGGTCGAGGTGGGTGCCCGCGAGCGAGCGGATGTGCTCGAGCACGCGCCACTCGGGCCACGCCTCCCGGTAGGGGCGGTCGGACCTCAATGCGTCCCAGATGTCCACGACGGCGAAGATCCGCGCCGCCAGCGGGATCTGTTCGCCCTCGAGCCGGCGCGGGTAGCCGGTGCCGTCCCACCGCTCGTGGTGGCAATAGGGGATGTCCAGCGCCGGCCTGAGCGTCGCGATCGGCGCGAGCCACTCGAAGGCGTACTCGGGGTGGCGACGCATGACCCGCCACTCCTCCGCGTCGAGCACGCCGGGCTTGAGCAGGATCGCGTCGGGGATGCCCAGCTTGCCGATGTCGTGGAGCAGCGCCCCGCGGCGGATGGCCAGGATCTCCGACTCGTCGACCTCCATGAACCGGGCGAGGTCGACGGTCATCTCGGTCACCCGTCGGGTGTGCCCCTCGGTCTCCTTGTCGCGGAGGTCCAGGGCGCGGGCCCAGCCCTCGATCGTGGCGTCGTAGGCGGCGACGAGGCCCGCGTGCGAGCGCTGGAGGTCGCGGAAGAGGGTCGCGTTGTCGACCGCGATGGCGGCCTGGGCGGCCAGGGCCTCGAAGAACGCCATCGAGTCGCGGTCCAGCTCCAGGGGCTCGCGGTGGTACACTTCCAGGACGCCCCGGGCGATGCCCTTGGCCACCAGCGGGAGGGCATAATAGGCGACGAAGTCCTCGCCGGCCAGGAGGTCGCTGCGGGGGAATGGCTCCTCCTGCCGGGCGAGGTCCGGGACCCGGACCGGGGCCCCACCCAGGATGGCTAGGCCGGCGTGGCCCTCGCCGGGGCGGAGGCGAGTCGCGGCGATCCCGACGGTCCGGAATCCCTTGCTCGCGGCATGCGAGAGGGCCTGGTCGTGGGCGCCGACGAGCAGGACGGCGGCGGCGTCGACGCGGAGCTGGGCGAGGACCTGATCGAGGACGATCCCCAGCGTCAGGCGGAGGTCGAGGCTGCCGGAGATGGCCTGGTCGACATTCCGGAGGGCGTCGAGGTGGAGGATCCGCTGTTGCAGCCGGGAATTGAGGTCCCGGACCTCCCCCTCGGCGAGCGTCCGACGCTCCTGCTCGGCGTGCTTGCGCTCCGTGATGTCGCGCTGGACCGAGACCCAGTGGGTGTACCAGCCCCGCTCGTCGGCGACCGGGCGGATGTTGAGCTCGACCCAGAACTCGGTCCCATCCTTCTTGTAGTTGAGCAGCTCGACCCGGACCGGCCTCCAGGACTTGAGCTTCTTCTTGAGATCGGCCAGGGTGGCCCGGTCGGTGCCCGGGCCCTGGAGGATCCGCGGGGTCTTGCCGATGATCTCCGAGGCGGCGAAGCCGGTGGACCGCGTGAATGCGCCATTCACGTAGATCACGCGCGGCCCGGGCTCGTCCACCGGCTCGGCCTCGGTGATGAGGATGGCATCGTTGGCGTTGTCGAGGGCGGACTTGATCATCCGCAGCTCGTGCTCGGCCCGCCTGCGGTCGGTGACGTCGGCGATCGAGCCGCCCATCCGGATCGGCCGCATCGCTTCATCCCAGACCGCCTGCCCCCGGGCCCGGAACCAGCGATGATCGCCCGCCTCGGTCCGGAGCCGGTACTCGACGTCGTACGGCCCGCGGCGCTCGAGGTGGGCGGCGAGCGCCGCCATCACCCGGTCGCGATCCTCGGGATGGAGCCGGGACTGCCAGGCCTCCACGGTCGGGGCGAGATCGCACCCCAGGCACGCGCCGAAGCCCTCGGAGTAGTAGGCCTCCCCGGTCGAGAGGTCCCAGTCCCAGAGGCCGGTGGCGGTCGTCAGGAAGGCCAGCGAGAGCCGCTCCTCGCTCGTCCGGAGCGTCCGCTCCGAGCGGGCCAGGGCGGCGGCGTGACGCCGGAGCTCGAGCTGGTCGACCGCCAGCCGCCCCAGGGCGAGCAGGGCCTCTCGCTGGTCGGGCCGGAGGTCGCGCGGCTCGCGGTCGATGACGCAGATCGTCCCCAGGGCATGGCCGTCGGGGGTGACCAGCGGGGCCCCGGCGTAGAATCGGACGAGGGGGTCGGCCGCGACGAGGGGATTGTCGGCGAATCGGGCGTCGGCCCGGGCGTCGGGGACCACCATCAGGCCCGGCCCCTCGATCGCGTGCGAGCAGAACGAGATCCCGCGCGACGTCTGGTCGACCTCGAGCCCGACCCGGGCCTTGAACCACTGGCGGCCGGCGTCGACGAAGCTCACCAGCGCGATGGGTGCCTCGCAGATCGAGGCGGCCAGCGTGGCCAGGTCGTCGAAGGCCCGCTCCGGTGGGGTGTCGAGGATCTCATACCGTCGGAGGGCGGCGATCCGGCCTCGTTCGCTTCCGGTTCCGTCTTCGTTCGTCATGCCTCTCCCCCGCCGTCAATCCGGCCCGCGGGGCGTTCGCGGGCCGGCAGCCATCTCGGTACACGTCCAGCATAGGTCGTCTTCCCGGGAATGGGTGCAGATCGGCCCGGCCGGCTCCGGCCCCCGCCGCGGCGGGCCGTGGCGTCGGACCTCGGGCGCGATCGGGCCGGCCTCGCGGCGACGTTGCTCCGGGCGGCGGACCTCAGGCCGGCCGGCTAGCGGGGCCCCTTGCGCCTCAAGAAGGACGCCATGGCGACCAGGCCGGCTTCGCGCCTCGACTCGGGCCAGCAGGGGTTGAAGGCGGGGGCACCTTCGAGCGTCGCGAGCTGCCAGGCGTAGAAGTCGCACATCCGGATCGGGACCGAGACGCCCGGGGCGGGGGCTTCCCGGTCGTCCTTGGGCCCGCTCCGGCCCATCGAGAATCCCCCGTCGATCTGGACGCCCACTTGGCCGTCGGCGCCGACCTCGGCCTTGCCGGCGGGCGAGCGGTCGGCGAGGGCGGCGAGGAGCATCCCGCGGAATGCCGGGACCTCCACCATCGGCGAGGCGATCAGCTCTGCGGCCTGGAAGGTCGTCCTCGTCCCCTTCCGGCCGATCAGCGGGACCCAGGGGGATTGCGGGTCGCCGAAGAGCCGGGCGGCGGCGGCGGCGAGGGTCGGGTCGCCGGGCTTGCGGTGGAACGGCTCCAGGGCCGCCAGGGCGTTCTGCTCCAGCCACAGTCGGGCGAGGTCGTCCGGACCCATTCGGCGTATTCGCGGACCGCCCCGACGTCGCCGGCCTTGTCGCGGGCCAGGGTGAACCGGGCGATCGAGACGGCCAGGTTCTGGTTGGTCCAGTCGCGGCCGTTGCCGGGCCGGTCCGGACCTCCTCCGGGCCGTCGAACGCGAAGTCGCTCCCCGAGCTGGACGCCTGGTCGGGCGGGCGGATCATGACCCGGACCGGGGCGCCGGCCAGCGGGCGGCCGTCGGGGCCGAGCACCCGGCCGGAGAGGGCCAGGGTCGGCCGCCTCTTGAGCCCGAGCGTGATCGGCTCCCCCTCGCCCGCCGCGGGGACGGTCACGGTGTCCGACCCGGCGACCGGGCCCGACGTCGCCGAGACGCGGACCTCGGACTTCGGGGCGATGTTGCCCAGGACGAACTCGCCCCGGGCGTCGGTCTCCGACCGGGCCGGGAGGCACTGGACGAGCTGCCCCGGGGCCGTCACGTCCAGGGCGAAGATGTCGGCGGCCGCGAGCCCGTCGATCGTCGCCCGGCCGTCGGCGTCGGTCGTCGCCGCCAGGCGGTCGAGCAGCCCGTCGGGCGGCCGGGGGGCCTTGAGATCCACCTGGACCACGCGGGCGCGGGCGTCCCGTCGGGCCGGAGGACCCTGATCGGGGCCGAGGTCGGCGGCCCGAGCACCAACCGGACCGGCTCGTCGGCCGCCGGGACCTTCCGCTTGAACTCGACGAAGGCGAGGCGCGAACCGGGCTGGAACGCCCAGAGCGTCGGCGACCACATCCCGCCCCGGCCCGCCAGGTCGTCGGCCCGTTCGAGCCGGAACCGGCCCCGATCGTCGGTCCCGGCGGTCGCGAGGACCTCGGGCCCCTGGCGGGTCGCGATCGTGTCGCCGAGCCAGACCGTTGCCCCCGCGACCGGCCGGCCGGCGGCGTCCTCGACCGTCCCCGAGAGCGGGACCGTCATCCCCATCGCGAGCCACGCCACGGGAGTCAGCAGGGCCATCGTCCACCTCCGCGGGGCCCGGGCGTTCGGGGAGTGCGGGCCGGCGCCGGGTCGGCCGGCGTCGATCCTAGCCCGCGCGCCGGGCCGGCGGAAGGGATCGCTCAACACCGGCCTCCGGGGCCGATCTTGCGATGGGCCCGCGCCGGTGGAGGAGGCGACCGGCGAGGTCGAGGCCGGGGATTTGCACGGCCCCGCCCCGTGCACTCCGCGGCGGATGATCGGCGAAATCCCCGACGTCGGCCCCCGATCGGCCCGGCTCGGCGTCTCGCCGGGCCGGTTTGCGATCAGAAGAGTTCGGTCAGGGCCCGGCCTTCGGGCAGGAGCGGGAAGGGACGGCCCTCGCGGTCGCGGGCCTCGCCGTCCTCGATGCCCATCGCGTGGAACATCGTCCGCGCGATCTCCTCCGGCCCCACCGGGTGCTCGGCGGGGTAGGCGCCGAGCTTGTCCGAGGTGCCATACGTCTGCCCACCCCGGATGCCCCCGCCCGCGAGGAGGACCGACATGCAGTTGGTCCAGTGATCGCGGCCCGCCCCGCCCGCCCCGCCCGAGCGGACGTCGCCGATCCGGGGCTTCCGGCCCATCTCGCTGTTGACCACCACCAGGGTGCTTTCGAGCATCCCGCGCCCGTGCAGGTCCGCCAGCAAGGCGGCGTAGGCCCTGTCGAACTCGGGGAGCAGGCGGTCCCGGAGGCAGCCGAAGTTGTTGCCGTGCGTGTCCCAGCCGCCCCCGCTCTTGCAGAGCTTGTCCAGGGCCGGGTCTTCCTTCCAGAAGACCGAGACGAAGGGTATGCCGGCCTCGACCAGGCGCCGCGCCATCAGGAAGCTGTTCGCATTGATCGTGGTCCCGTACCGGGACCGGACGGGCTCGGGCTCGCGGGTGAAGTCGAACGCCTCGCGGGCCCTGGTCGAGCCCAGGAGCGAGAAGGCGCGTTGCTGCTGGCCGGTGTAGAGGCTCGCGGAGGGCCCCTCGGACCGGCGGGTCGCGCCCTCGATCGCGGCCAGCAGGCCCCGGCGATCGGCCATGCGTTCCCGGGTCAGGTCCCCGCCCAGGGCGAGGGCGGGCACGGCGAACTCGCTCGGCTTCTCGACCTCGCCCAGGACGTAGACCGGGTCGAACCCGGGGCCCAGCCGCGCGGCGAACTGGCCCGGCCGGGTGTAGAGGGGCGCGCCCGGCTTCTGGGGCAGCGTGACGAGCGAGGGCAGGTCGGGATGGGCCGGACGGCGGGCCGCCGCGACCGAGCCGATGAAGGGCCAGTCGGTCGGGTCGGGCTTGCGATCATTCAGGAGGGCGGGGAAGGTGGCGTCGGGGGCGTGCCCGGTGAGGTTGTAGTAGTAGCCGGCGTGGTGATCGCCGGTGCCCCGGCCGCCGTGCCCCAACGACCGGACGATGGCCAGGTGGTGGGCCTGCCGGGCCGTCATCGGCAGGTGCTCGCAGAGCGAGATGGCCGGCGCCGAGGTGGCGATCGGCTTGAACTCGCCGCGGAACTCGGCGGGCGCCCCGGGCTTCATGTCCCAGGTGTCGATCTGCGAGGCCCCGCCGCTGAGCCAGATCAGGATCGTCGAGGCCGCCGGCGGCCGGGCCGCCCCGGCCGCCGGCGCGCCGGCCCAGGCCAGGCCGCCGGCCACCAGGAACGCGCGCCGCGAGCAGTCATATCGGTGGCGATGGCCATTCATGCCCCGGCCTCCCCATCGTCGGATCGGCCGGCGGCCCGGCCGGGGCCATCGGTCGCGGGGCGATCAGAGCAATTCCCGGATCGGCTCGCCGCCGGGGGCGACGATCGCGATCGGCCGGCCCGACCTGTCGGGGAACGCGGCGTCGGGATCGATCCCGAGCCGGGCGTAGAGGGTGGCGACCAGGTCTCGGGGCGTCACCGGGCGATCGCGGGGGACCTCGCCCCGGGCGTTCGACGAGCCCACCACGACGCCGGGCCGGAGGCCCCCGCCGGCCAGGAGCACGCTCATCACCTTGCCCCAGTGGTCGCGGCCGGGGACCGGGTCGGTGGGCAGGCCCCGGTTGATCCGGGGGGTCCGGCCGAACTCGCCCATGACCAGCACGAGGGTCGTCTCGAGCTGCCCGAGCCGGTCGAGGTCCTCGACGAGCGTGCTGACGGCCCGGTCGAGCACCGGCAGGACCGAGTGCATCCCCTTGTCGAGGCTGGAATGGAAGTCCCAGCCGCCGAAGGTCAGCGTGACGAACCGGACGCCGGCACCGACGAGCCTGCGGGCGAGCAGGGCGCTCTGGCCCCACTGGTGGCGGCCGTAGCGGTCGCGGAGCCGGGGGTCTTCCTTGGACAGGTCGAAGGCCCGGCTCGCCGCGGGTCCGGTCAGCATCGCGAACGCATCGCGGTTGAAGCGGTCGAGGTCGTCCGTCGCCGACTCGGCCGAGCGACCGGCCCGGTCGATCGCCTCCAGGAGCCCGCGGCGGTCGTCCAGTCGCGCCGCGTCGAGCCCCCCGGGCAGGGTCAGCTCGGGCACGCGGTAGCCCGGGGAGTTCGGGTCGCCGTCGGCCATGAACGGCTGGTAGGAACGGCCCAGGTACGCCGCGCCGTGGTATCCCGGCCTGATCCCGACGGAGTGCGTGTTCGGCAGGCCGACGTAGGCCGGCATCCCCGGCCGCTTGGGCCCCTTGAGCCGGGCGATGACCGAGCCGGCCGAGGGGTTCACCGGCAGCATGTTCAGGGCGGTCGAGCCGAGGTGGCCGGTCAGCATCCAGTGGGCGGCGGCGAAGTGGTCGCCGTTGTCGTGGTGGAGCGACCGGATGATCGACATCTTGTCCATCATCCGGGCGTGCCCGGGGAGCAGCTCCGAGACCTTGATGCCGGGCACGGCCGTGTCGATCGCGCCGAGCGGCCCGCGGAAGTCGGACGGGGCCTCGGGCTTCGGGTCGTACGTCTCGTGCTGCGGCGGGCCGCCGTCGAGCCAGACCAGGATCACCGAGAGGTCGTCGCCGGGCGAGGGCCCCGCGACGGCCGACGCACGCGCCCGGAGCAGGTCGCCCAGCCCGAGGCCCGCCAGGCCGAGGAACCCGGCCCGCAAGACCCCCCGCCGCGAGATCCCGTCGCAGCAGCGATACGGCCGCCCCGATAAGCTCAGCATTTGGGAACCTCCGCGACGATCGGCCCCGGGCCGAGTCGGCCAAGAAACCCGATATCTTCACGAAGCCTAATCCGCCGCGACCGCCCCCGCAACACAAATATTCAACCAATTCGCGGGCCCGCCGGATCGCATCCGATCGGTGGATGACGCGCCGGGCGGGGCGTATGATAACCACCGCGTCGCCTCACGCCCCCCGGCCCGAATTCACCGGGAACCCCTCAATGCCCGCACGATCCCCCCTCGCGATCTCCCTCGGCCTGGTCCTCTGCCTGATCGGGCCCGCCCGCGACGCCGGGGCCGGGGCCGGTCAGGCGCCGACACCGGGCCCCGGCAAGCTCAACGTCCTGCTCATCGTCTCGGACGACCTGAACACCGCCCTGGGATGCTACGGCCACCCCCTGGTCCGCTCGCCGAACATCGACCGGCTGGCCGGCCGCGGCCTGCGCTTCGACCGCGCCTACTGCCAGTTCCCGCTCTGCAACCCGAGCCGGGCCTCGCTCCTGACCGGGCGGCGGCCGGACGCCACCGGCGTCCTGGAGAACGAGACCCACTTCCGCAAGAACCTGCCCGGGATCGAGACCCTGCCCCAGCTATTCCGGCGGCACGGCTACTTCGCGGCCCGGGTCGGCAAGCTCTTCCACTACGGCGTGCCCGGCCAGATCGGCACCAGCGGCCTGGACGACCCGCCCTCGTGGCAGGAGGTCGTCAATCCCCGGGGGCGGGACAAGGACGACGAGGGCCAGATCTTCAGCATCAAGCCGGGCAGCGGCTTCGGCGCCACGCTCAGTTGGCTGGCCGCCGAGGGGGGCGACGGCGAGCAGACCGACGGGATCGGGGCCGCCGCCGCCATCCGCCTGCTGGAGGAACATCGACAGCAGCCGTTCTTCCTGGCCGTCGGCTTCTACCGGCCGCACACGCCCTACGTCGCCCCCAAGGGCTACTTCGACCTCTACCCGCCCGATCGGATCGCGCTCGCCAAAGACCCGGCGGCCGACCGGGCGGACATCCCCAGGCCGGCCCTGACGGTCAACCCGCCGAATTACGGGATCGGCGAGGGGCTCCAGAAGGAGGCGATCCGGGCCTACCACGCCTCCACGAGCTTCATGGACGCCCAGGTCGGCCGGCTGCTCGACGCCCTGGACCGGCTGGGGCTGGCCGACCGGACGGTCGTCGTCTTCACCAGCGACCACGGCTACCACCTGGGCGAGCACGGGCTCTGGCAGAAGATGACCCTGTTCGAGGAGTCGGCCCGCGTCCCGCTGATCATCGCCGCCCCGGGCATGGGGGCGAAGGGCCGGGCCGCCGCCGGGCTGGCGGAGCTGGTGGACCTGTATCCGACCCTGGCGGACCTCTGCGGGCTGCCCGCCCCCGAGGGGCTGGAGGGCCGCAGCCTCCGGCCGCTCCTGGACGACCCGGCCGGCCCCGGCAAGCCGGCGGCGATCACCCAGGTCCGCCGGGGCGGCCGGCAAGACACCTTCCAGGGCTACGCCGCGCGCTCCGATCGCTACCGCTACGTGGAGTGGGACGGCGGCCGGAGGGGCGTCGAGCTGTACGATCACGAGGCCGACCCGCACGAGCACCGCAACCTGGCCGACGACCCGCGGCACGCCGGGACGGTGGCCGAGATGAAGCGGCTGCTCCGGGAGGCACTCGCCGGCAAGGGATCGAGGACGTCGAAGGAGGAATGACCCGGTTCCCGCCCCGGGGTCAGACCGGCGTCCCGGGCCCGCGACCCCGGCGGTCACGCCCCTTGCTCGAACCGCCCCGCCAGGGCGGCTCCGGTCTCTTCTACGGCATCGAAAAACCCCCGGGAGGGCTGGCGGAGAAGCGGTCATCTCTGCCACCCATCCCTGCCGGTGCCACCAGGGGCCATTCCAGGATCGACCTGAGTCATCATCCTATCTTAGTACTACAGTTGTAATTATCCGGACTTTTACCGTGGGACAATTTATGGCCTACACGGCGTGACCAGTGGCTCGACAGCGGGCGCGGGGAAGCGTCACCCACGGGACTCCACGATCTCGCCTCGGAAGTCCTTGACGAAGCTTCATCGCTCGATCGGGCAGGACATGGTGCTCTGGAAGACGAGGGCGAATCGATCACATCGCCCTGCAACGACCCACGAGGTCTCGCCGAGGACCTGCACTTGTGTGAGGGCGATCCACCGATCGAAGTCCCGGAGACGGCGAGCGACCCGGGCCAAGGAGGGCGGCAGGGGGTGATCCAGGATCGGTCGTCCGAAGCTCCGGCAGCGGCTTCCGAAGGGGCGGACGAATGGCCACATTCCGCCTCAACTGCCACTTGACAAGGGGGTCTTTGCGTTGCAAAGCTACATCGGCTTTGCGATGCAAAGATACCCCCGTCCTCCTCGCGACCCGGGGGGGGCATCACCGCCGCCGGAGTTGCCCATGAGCACCCCGTGGATTCCTCGCGTCATGCGGGAGGCACCCCGCCTCGACCCCGACCTTCGCACCGGCCCGCCCCATCCCCGGTCCGCCCTGCTGATCAACCCGTTCTACCCCAAGGACCCCCACGCCAGCTTCGGCAAGCACGTCCTGACCCCCTCGCTCGCCCTGACCAGCATCGCCGCCGCCACGCCCGACGACTGGTCGATCTCCTACTGGGACGAGAACCTGCTCCAAGGCCCTCCCCCGTCGGACCCCTTGCCCCAGGTCGTCGGGATCTCGGTCCACCTGACCTTCGCCGATCGGGCCTACGCCCTGGCGAGATGGTATCGCGAGCGGGGTGCCCTGGTCGTCCTGGGCGGGCTGCACGCTTTGTCTTGCCCCGATGAGGTCGCCACGCATGCCGACGCCATCGTCGTGGGCGAGGGGGTCCAGTGCTGGCGAGATGTCCTCCGCGATGTCGAGGCGGGGACGCTGGTTCAAATCTACCGGGGGAGCTACCGGAGCCCTTACCGCGACGACCCGGTTCCGAGACGGGACCTGCTCCCCCGCCGGAGTTTCCTGACCACGACGAGCCTGATCGCCACCCGGGGCTGCCACAACCGGTGCGGCTTCTGCTACCTGGCCACCGACGGGCTGGCGATGCCCTACCAGGTCCGCGACGTGCAGCAGGTCGTGGACGAGTTCCGTGCGGACGGGCAGCCCTACGCCGTCTTCGTGGACAACAACCTCGGTTCCCGCCCCGAGTACTTGCGGCGGCTCTGCCTCGCCCTCCGACCCCTGGGGGTGATCTGGAGCGCCGCCGTGACGATCGACGTGACCGACGACCCCTCGCTGGTCCGCGAGATGGCGCTGGCGGGCTGCACCGGCGTGTTCGTCGGCTTCGAGTCGCTGGCGGGGGAGAACCTCGCCGAGGCGGGCAAGAAGACCCCCGGCCCGGAGGACTACGCCCGGCGGGTGGCGGTGCTCCACGATCATGGCATCCAGGTCAACGGCAGCTTCGTCCTGGGCTTCGACCACGACCGAAGGGACGTCTTCGAGCGGACGGTCGCCTGGATCGAGGGAGTTCGCCTGGAGTGCGCGACGTTCCACATCCTGACGCCCTACCCGGGCACTCCTCTGTTCCGGCAGATGGAAGCCGAAGGGCGGCTCCTGCACAAGGACTGGAGCCGGTACGACACGTCGCACGCCGTCTTCCGGCCCCGGCACATGACGCCCGAGGAGTTGGAGGAGGGCTATGCGTGGTGCTACCGGCACCTCTTCTCGCACGGCTCGATCTGGCGGAGGAGGCCCGAGGACTGGCGGGCGGTGCCGCCCTACCTGGCGATGTCGTACCTCTACAAGCGGTCGAACCGGCTCTGGCACCTGCTGATCCGCCACCGGCTGACCGGACCGGTCTGGCGTCCGCTGGTGGAATGGACGAGGCAGAGGCACCTGCGATTCCGGCGTCGGCTGGAGGATCGTGCCCTCCCGGGCGACCGCCCGATGGCGGGAACGGTGGTGTCTGCCGGGGTCTGAATCGGGCGATCGAGCCGGATATCCTCGCCTCCCGACCCTCTTCCCGGATGACGCGACATGATTTACGTTCGGGTTGAGGACCCCAAAGTCGTTGCTCCACGACTGATACTATTCAGCAACGTCCTCCTCGCCCGGATCTCCGGGAGAAGTCATCGTGAGGCGATGCACCCCTAGGGACACTACTCGGGGGATCGGAGGGTCGGGGAGCGGAAACGAATGGCGGGCGGAAGGGCCGATGGGGCAATCTGGCAGGCCCGTGGGGTCATCGACCTGATCTCGGTCGGATCGATGACCGACGGGCAACTCGTGGAGCGACACCTCGCCGGTCGGGACGAAGCCGCCTTCAGGGCGTTGGTCGCCCGCCACGGACCGATGGTCCTCCGCGTGTGAAGGCCGGCCAATTGGGCGACGGTGGGCGCTCGAATTGGGCGACACTCGGCCGGTCTGCTTCGTCAAGCCGGGGAGGTCGTAATGGCCGACAGGTCTTGATTATTCGTCTCAAGGCCTCTTCAATTGGGTCCCAGACGGGCGACGCCTCCAGGACCGACCAGGTGTCGCCCAATGTCACCGCCGTTCACACCGCGTCTGCCGGGGCGTGCTCGACGACTCGCACGAGGCGGAAGATGCCTTCCAGGCGACCTTCCTCGTGCTCGCACGCAAGGCCCGCTCGATCCGGCGGCTCGACTCGGCGGCGAGTTGGCTCCACGGGGTTGCCCGGCGGGTCGCGATGAAAGCGAGGGCCAGGCTCGCCCGCCGTCGCTGGCACGAACGCCGGGTCGCCGCCATGTCGCCCGAGGGCTTCACTCCCGAACAGGACAGGGACGACCTCCGGGTCCTCGACGAGGAGATCGACCGACTGCCCGCCACGCTCCGGGAGGCGGTCGTGCTCTGCTACCTGGAGGGCATGACCTACGCGATGGCGGCGAGCCACCTCGGGGTCGCCGAGGCGACGGTCCGGGGGAGGCTGGCCCGGGCGAGGGAACGCCTGCGGTATCGCCTCTCCCGCAGGGGCCTGGCGATCCCCGCCGGGCTCGCGTCCTCGTGGGGGGCACCGGAGGCGGCGGCGGTGTCGATGGCGATCCCGGCTCGCCTGGCGGATTCCGCCGTCAACATCGCGAGGGGTCTCATGGCGGGCAAGGCGACACCCGTCGTGATCTCGGCATCGGTCGCCGCGCTTGTGGAGGGGGCTATGAAGGCCATGTTCCTGGACCGGATGAGGTGGGCAGCGGTGGCTTTGATCGCGATCGGCGTCCCGACGACCGGGGCGATCGTCCTGGCCCGGCGCGAGCCGAAGCCGCCGCAACGGTCCGCCGAGGCGGTCGCCAAGCGTCCCCCGCCCGACGCCCCCGGCGAAGCCGCGAAGCTGGGCTATGGCGACGGCAAGGCGGACGGCAAGAAGAGCCTGGGCGGCTCGGGCGAGATGATCGAGTTCGCTCCGCCCGCCGACCGTCGGAAGGTCGCCGGGCTGAGGGTCCACGGGTCGCGGTACGGGCAGGCCAGCCCGCCCGAGGAGAGCTTCTTGATCTACTTCCTGAACGAGGACCAGTCGGAGGTCGTCGCCACGCGGATGGCACCCTACTCACTGTTCGAGCGGGGTCCCGAACGCTGGGTGGAAATGACCTTCCCGGTGCCGATCGATATGCCGAGGCGGTTCTGGGTCGCCCTCGACTTCCGCGCCTCCGGGTCGAAGGGGGTCTACGTCAGCTTCGACGCCAGCACGGGCGGGAAGCATTCCCAGGGCGGGCTGCCGGGAATCAAGCCGAAGGAGGTCAATTTCGGCGACTGGATGGTCGAGGTCATCCTGGCAAAGTAGGTGGACGTGATCTCGCGGCCATCGGGGGCCTCGCGAGATCAACGATGGCTCAACGAGCCCGGGACCGTGAAAGAGACCGTTCTTCACTTTTCCAGCGGCAGGATCTCCACCTTGCGGAACTCGATGGGGTGGCTCTCGGCTTGGAGGGCAAGATAACCCTCTCCGAGCATCACGTCCCCGCCCCGGATCAGCTTCCGGGCGTCGGCATCACCCTCGTCGTACTGCGGCTTCTCGTACTCCAGCACCGTCTCGCCGTTGACGATGTGCTTGATGACCCCGTCGCCGTGGACCTCGACCTCGACGGAGACCCATTGGTCGCCGGGGTAGGTCCCGGATCGCGAGTTGATGGTATGAGTCTTGATGAGCTTGCCGCCCACGACGACGTGGGTGCCCGGCGTGCAGGCGTTCCCGGTCGTCCGCTCCTTCTTGCCGTCGCCCCCGAGGAACTGGACCTCGATCGAGACGGGGAACTCCTGCTCCTTCCGCATGGCCTCGACCGGCTGGCTGTGGATCATCACGCCGCTGTTGCGCAACGCCCACCCCGGACCGCCGGGGCACTGGTCGCCCACGAACCGGTACTCGACCCGCAGTCGGTAGTGGGAGAACTTCTGCTTGGAGAAGAGGTGTCCGAACTTGCCGTCGAACTTGGGATATTTGGCGTAGGAGACCTTGAGGACGCCGTCCTCAACCCGGAACGTGTCCGCGTAATTCTCGCCCGCCGCGTAGCCCGTGATCTTGGGCGTCCAGCCTTCGAGGTCCTTGCCGTTGAACAGGCTGATCCATCCCTCCTTCTTCTCATCGGCCTGAACGGAGGCGGCAGGTGCCCGTATTAAAGCGGGGGCGAGCGCCGACGCCAGGACCAGTCCGAGGCCCAGTGTCGTGCGGATGCATTGTGGCGGGATCATTCTCATGGTCGATCGCTCCTCGGTACGTGGAGTCTGGTCCGGGCATCCCAGGGTCGTCACCTCGCCGGGCTGTTCGATGCTTCGGCGCCCAGGGCGGGTGACGTGGATCTACGGTCCGAAGGGGCGTCCGGGACCCCTGAGGTCTCCGTCCCGGCGTGGACCTGCCGGATCGCCCCGGACTTGCTTGTAGTCTCCTCGCGGTCTCCTCGCGGGTCAAGGTTGGAGATCACCGGACGGAGTTCCATCCGTCGGCGAGGGCCTTCGTGGCGGAGCTTGTGCAGCTCGGAGCGGTCGCAGTCGAGCTCGCGGGCGAGCTGGGCGGTGGGCACGCCCTGGGCGATGCCCCGGAGGATGAGGATCAGTTGGGCCGGGCGGCGCCCGGAGCCGTGCAGGGCGGTGCCGGTGAAGGCGTTGAAGACCCGGCGGCGGGAGCCGCAGCGGTCGTCGAGCACCGGGGCGCGATGACGGCGGTGGACGGCCATGCGGTCCGACTGGTGACAACGCGGGCAGGCCAATCCGGCGGGGTTCAAGCTCTCGAGCAGCATGGCGTAGCAGGCGTCCTGGTCCATCAGGTCGGCGATCGGGAAGCCCATGGCCACCTCCGCGTCGGGGAGTCAGCGAGGTCTCCGCCGAGTATGACGAGCCCAAACCTCGCCGTGAACAGCCCACACCAGAAACCCTACATGAGCCGAATTTTCATAGGCCCGCCCCGAGATCACCATGGTTGAAGCCCTCCATACCCTCTCGAACCGCAGAGGGCGGCGAGCATTAACCGGATGACTCGTTCGGAGTGACGCACGACCCTCGAAATCCCGAGGACTTGATGGAGGAGACGTGATGGGAGGCCAGCGGAGAAGCCCCGGGGTCACGGGGGCGGGCATGCCGATGGATGGCGGGCTCAGGAGGTCGTCACCCGGACCGAATCCCGCACGAACGCCGGGTCGATGGTGACCCCGAAGCCGGGTCCGGACGGCACCCGGACCATCCCGCCCTCTACCTTCAGGGACGAGGTCCCGCTCGTCACCGGGATCTCGGTGCTCCCCTTGTACTCGGTGAACGGCACCGGGTTGGGGATGCACGAGGCGAAGATCGCCGCGTCGAGGTAGCCCATCCCCGAGCCGGACATATGCGGCGTGCAGAGCATACCCGCCGCGTGGGCCATCCGGGCGACCCTCATGGAGCGGATGAAGCCGCCGTAGTAGTGCAGGTCGGGCTGGACGATGTCCACGCCCCGGTTGGCGATCGTCCACCGGAACCGGTCCTCGCTGAACTCCTGCTCGCCCCCGGCGATCGGGATGTCCAGGGCGTCGGCGACCGCCTTGGTCTCCCCAAGGTGGTCGAACTCGCAGGGCTCCTCGTAGAAGGCGTAGCCGTGCTCCTCCATCAGCCGCCCGATCCGGATCGCGTTCGGCACGTCGTAGGAACTGTTCGCGTCGGCGTAGAGCGTCATCTCCTTGCCGAACGCCTCGCGGACCAGCGGGATCAGCTTCTCGGTCCTGCCCGGGAGCGAGTCGGCGTTCTTGCTCATCCGACCGCCGAGGCGAAACTTCAGTGCCTTCGCCCCGCTCTCGGCGACGATCTCTTTGAGGTAGGCGACCTCCTCCTCGGGCGTGTTGCCCCGGATGCCGCTGGCCCGGTAGACCGCGATCTCCCGCCGCTTGACGCCGCCCAGGAGATCGCCGACGGACTTCCCGGCGAGCTTGCCCAGCAAGTCGAGGATCGCGAACTCGGCAGCCGCGACGCAGACCCAGAGGGCGAGCCCCTGGTACTTGTAGTTGTCGTCGTGGCGGTAGAGTTCCCGGAGCAAGGGCTCAAGCTGGCGGGCGTCCTTGCCCACGAAGAACGGGGCAACCCGGTTGAGGAAGATCGGGTAGGTATGGACCATGTGCATGGAGTTGGGGACGGCTATCCCCTCGGCTCCGTCGCTCGCCCTGACGCGGACCAGGAAGTTTCGCCCGTTGCGGAGCAGTTCCATCGAGGTGATCTTGACCGGCTGCTCCAGCTCCTCGACGCGGAGGACCGGGGCCTCTGCGACCTCGGCGAGCCGCTCGGGGGTCGATCGCCGGGGCTCATCGGCCGTTCCCCGTCGAGCCGTGGACGGCAGGACCGCCGCCCCCAGGGCGGTCCGCACGAATGTACGGCGGTTCAGTGGCATGGCATACATCCGGTTGGTTGCGGGCGATGGGATGCGGGTCGTTGCCGATCGACCCGTCCGGTTCACAGACTAATCCCGAGCGGAGAGCTTTACCAGGACACGACCGGCGACGGGGACGCTGATGTCCGTGCTTCTCCTTGAGCCACCGCAGGAGATTCTCAACGTGAGGGCACATCGGGATGAGCTTCGGCTTGCCGACCCTGGCGGTGTGGCTGCTCTTGTGCCGGTGGATCACCCAGCGATGATTCTCCCAATCGATCTGTGCCCAGGTGAGAGGCTATCCGGAAACGTATCTGTTGACTGGCTTCGACTTACGCCATATTCGAGATCGCCGATCCGAACGTTCTTCCCTCAGAAAAACGGGAAATTCATTCGCATCAGCAAATTCGAATGGAACATAACTCGTTACAAGGCAAGAGTTGCATTCCGGATAGCCTCTGAGCTTGCGGACCGCTCCGGGGCGGGCGGAGGTGTGACGCAAGGCGATCAGCACCCTCTGGAAGCAGGAATCCCGGGAGTGCCGCAGGAGAGATTGGGACTCCTGATTCGTCATCACCCGCTGCCGACCGTCGGGGTCGAAGAGCGGGAGCTTATCGAAAGGATTCTTCGGCGGGATGACCTCGTTCTCGATCCCTCAATTCCAGCAGCGTTTCACGGAGCTCACGGCATGGTCGACCGTCTTGGGCTCGTGAGAGCCGAGGCGAAGGGCAGTTCGGAGCGACGGGTGCGACCGCCTTGCGCGCTTGCCGGAGGTGGTCGGGTTGGGCGGCGGGGGGACGCGGACCCAGGTGCCGTTGGCGATCCCATTGCGGAACTGCTGGGCTTCGTGGCGGGTGATGTCCCGAGCCGGGCGGTGCCCGTACGTCCGGGCGAACTCGGTCAGCCATCGCTGATGGTCGCTTCAGGTGGGCTGGGACCGCTCGACCTTGACCGAGGCGAGGAACATGGCGATCGGTTCGACGACGGTCAGACTGGGTGGGGAAGCGGCGACCGCCGTTGTCGGCGACCTCATCCTGCAATCGGAGCAGGGCGTCCCGAGCCGCCCGGAGCCCGTCGGCTTCGGGGCAGAGGCGATGGCGCTTGCCGCCGAGATTGGTGACGTGCCATCGCCGAGAGGGATAAGGCCGGGCAGGACGAGGCAGGGATGCTTGCTCGCGAACAAGAATGATTCTTGCCGGTGAAGCACCCGAGCCCGGTGTGGGGCGAGTTTGGCCCGGCGGTCGGACCGCCTCACACCGGGACCTCTTCTCACCTGGGCTCGTCCGTTTTCGCCCGGTTTTACGGACTCGAAAGCGGAAAAGCCCGATTCAGCGGCCTAACTGACTTGACCCAGAGCCAACCTCAACTCTCCGTACTGGTTGGCTTTGTGTCTAGTCGGGGCGAGAGGATTTGAACCTCCGACCTCACGATCCCGAACCGTGCGCTCTAGCCAAGCTGAGCTACGCCCCGCGACTTCTTGAAGCAGGTCCAATATAAAGAGAGTCCGGGATCGTGTCAACCCGGAGGAGCGATCGGACGGCCGACGACGTCGGGTCGTTGAGGCTCCCCGGACGTGGCTTCCCCGCCAGAGGCGGTACGCCCGGGTGGCGGGGCCGCGGCCCGGCTCGGCGATGGTTAGAACCGCCTCGATTCGGAGGGGCCACCCGGGCTTCGCCTTTCGCCGCCTGCTCCGCTCAGGCCTGCCTGGTGATTCTTCATCCGTGAGCGGGGGGGAGAAATCCGACCCATGTCGGCGTCTCGCCGTCGCTCTGGCTCGCGAGGTCTCCGATCAGACCGGCGGCGGATTTCGATCGGGGAAGTGCCGCTGGTGCCAGTAGGGGTAGGCGGACGGCGTGACGCTCGCGGCGTCGAGCCGGGCGACCTGCTCGGCCGTCAGGTTCCAGCCGACGGCCCCGAGGTTCTGGCGCAGTTGCTCCTCGTTCCGGGCCCCGATGATGACGTTGGCCACGCTCGGGCGCCGGAGGAGCCAGTTCAGGGCGACCTGCGGGACGGTCTTGCCGGCCTCTTGGGCGACCACGTCGAGGGCGTCGACGACCCGGTAGACATGCTCGTCGGCGACCTGCGGGCCGATGTCGGTCGCCGGCTTGCTCTGGAGGCGACTGGCCTGCGGGATCGGCTGGCCCCGGCGGATCTTGCCCGTCAGGCGGCCCCAGCCGAGCGGGCTCCAGACCACGGCGCCGACCTTCTGGTCGAGGGCCAGGGGCATCAGCTCCCACTCGTAGTCGCGGCCGATCAGCGAGTAGTACGCCTGGTGGGCGACGTAGCGGCTCAGGCCGTACTTCTCCGAGACCGCCAGCGACTTCATCAGGTGCCAGCCCGAGAAGTTCGAGCAGCCGATGTAGCGGATCTTGCCGGCCCGGACGAGGTCGTCGAGCGTCGCCAGGACCTCCTCGACCGGCGTGATCGCGTCGAAGGCGTGGAGCTGGTAGAGGTCGATGTAGTCGGTCCCCAGCCGGCGGAGGCTGGCCTCGACCGCCCGGGTGAGGTGGAAGCGGGACGAGCCCACGTCGTTGGGGCCGTCGCCGGCGCGGAAGGTCCCCTTGGTCGAGATGATGACCTTGTCGCGCCGGCCCTCGATCGCCCGGCCGAGGATCTCCTCGGCCATCCCGCCGGAGTAGACGTCGGCCGAGTCGAACATGGTCAGGCCGGCGTCGAGGCAGACGTCGACGAGCCGGGTGGCCTCGGCGACGTCGGTCTCGCCCCAGGCCTTGAACATCTCGCCGCTGCCGCCGAACGTCCCGGTGCCGAGACTCAAGGCCGGGACCTTGAATCCCGAGCCCCCGAGCTGACGATATTCCATCGCTCACACCCCTTTGGAATCGTGTGGTGCTGGTCAGAAAGTCGTTGGCCGTCGTCTCGACTCGTCGCGTCGCGCCGCCTCAGTTTCGGGCGGAGGCCTCCTGGGGCTGGAGCGACGGGTAGTCGGTGTAGCCCGCCGGGCCCGCCGCGTAGAACGTGGCGGGGTTGGGCTCGTTCAGCGACGCCCCCAGCTCGAAGCGGCGGGGCAGGTCCGGGTTGGCGATGAACTGGACGCCGAAGGCCACGGCGTCGGCCTCGCCGGCGGCGATCGCCCGCTCGGCGGCCTGGCGGGTGAACTTCTCGTTGGCGACGTAGACCCCGCCGAACGCCCGCTTCAGCTCCGGGCCGAGGCGACCCGCGCCCAGGTGCTCGCGGGCGCAGAGGAACGCGATCCGCCGCTTGCCGAGTTCCCGGGCGACGTGGCCGAACGTGGCCGCCGGGTCGGAGTCGCCCATGTCGTGGGCGTCGCCCCGGGGCGCCAGGTGCATCCCGACCCGGCCCGGGCCCCAGACCGAGACGACGGCGTCGGTCACCTCGAGCATCAGCCGGGCGCGGTTCTCGATCGGCCCGCCGTACTCGTCGAGCCGGCGGTTGGTGCCGTCCTGGAGGAACTGGTCGAGCAGGTAGCCGTTGGCCCCGTGGATCTCGACGCCGTCGAACCCGGCGAGCTTCGCGTTCTCGGCCCCCTTGCGGTAGGCCTCGATGATCGCGGGGATCTCGCCGAGTTCCAGGGCCCGGGGCGTCGGGTAAGCCTCCATCGGGCGGATCAGGCCGACGTGGCCGGCGGGCCGGATCGCGCTCGGGGCGACCGGCGGCCGTCCGTCGAGGTACGTCGGGTGGGAGATCCGGCCGACGTGCCAGAGCTGGAGGAAGATCCGCCCGCCGGCGTCGTGGACGGCCCCCGTGACGCCCTTCCAGCCCTCGACCTGCTCGGGCGACCAGATCCCGGGCGTGTCGGGGTCGCCGACGCCCATCGGCGTCACCGAGGTCGCCTCGCTCAGGATCAGGCCGGCGGAGGCCCGCTGGGCGTAGTACTCGGCCATCATCGCGTTGGGCACGCGGCCCCCGCCGTCGGCCCGGTAGCGGGTCAGCGGCGCCCTGAAGACGCGGTTGGGCAACTCCAAGTCGCCGACGGTGATGGGGTCGATCAGGCCGGGCATCGGGGGTCCTCGACGGCCGGGGGGCGATCGCCCGCGATCGATCGATCGGCGGGGCGGGCGATGGCAGGCCCCGGGTTGGGGGAATAGAATCATCTCGAGGGCGGCATGGTCGCTTGCACCCCGCCACCGTCGTCGTTCGACGAGCATCGAACATTCTAGGGAGGGTGCAGTCCTTGGGGCAACTCCGGCACCCGAAGGCGGAGGAGATCACCCTGGCCGGCGTGCTCGCCGCGCTCAGCGACCCGGTCCGGCTCTCGATCGTCTCCGCCCTGGCGAGGGCCGGGGCCGAGCGGGCCTGGGGCGACTTCGACGTCGGGGTCTGCGCCTCGACGCTCAGCCACCACATGAAGGCCCTGCGGACGGCCGGCCTGATCGATCACCGCCGGGACGGGACCCGCTGCTTCGTCTCGCTCCGACGCGACGTCGAGGGGGTCTTCCCGGGGCTGCTCCGCTGCATCCTGGAATGCGCGCCCCGCGACGGCGAGTGGGGCACGAAGGCCGTGCGGCCGGGTCGCGGCGAGCCGGCCGGGGTCGACCCTCCGGGCGGGCCGACCGAAATCCGATGAGGGGCTGGCGGAGGGCGGCCGGCTCCGCGTATAGCAATGATTCGGGCCGACGACGGGCCCGGAAGATTTCGGACCGGCCTGTTGGACGACCCGTCCTTTCGGGTACGATCGGTCGATTGCCCTGCGTCCCAATGGGGGGCGGCGGGCGAGTTCCCCACCCCTAGGCTCCTTGACGGCGGCGGACCCGGTGCGGCGGCGCGTTGCGGCCGGACCGGGACGAGGCCGGACAGACTTCCCGGAGCGAACCAACACTCGACTATGGTAGATCGTAACCTGCTCCGAGAACTCGACGTCCCCGACCTGGACGGCGAGGAATTCGACATGGATCTGCTCCTCGGCGACAGCCCCGGCGTCGTGGCCGGCGGCATCGTCCCCGGCAAGGTCGTCGAGATCGTCGGCGATCAGGTCGTCGTCGACGTCGGCTACAAGTCCGAGGGCCTCGTCCCGCTCAACGAGTGGGACGACGGCGAGCCGCAACCGCAACCCGGCGACGAGATCGAGGTCCTGCTCGAGGGCATGGACGACGACACCGGCGAGGTCGTCCTCTCCCGCAAGAAGGCCCACCGGATGCGCGCCTGGGAGCGCGTGGTCTCCGTGCACCGCGAGGGGGATGTCGTCTCCGGCAAGGTCACCCGCAAGATCAAGGGCGGCCTGCTGGTGGACATCGGCATCAACGCCTTCCTGCCGGCCAGCCAGGTCGACATCCGCCGCCCGCCGGACATCGCCGACTACCTCGACCGCGAGGTCCGCTGCATCATCCTCTCGATCGACGAGGACCGCCGCAACATCGTCCTCTCGCGGCGGAGCCTGATCGAGACCGAGCGGGTCGCCCTCCGCGAGAACCTCCTGGCCGAGATCGCCGTCGGCCAGGTCCGGACCGGCACGGTGAAGAACCTCGCCGACTTCGGCGCGTTCGTCGACCTCGGCGGCCTCGACGGCCTCCTGCACATCACCGACATGGGCTGGGAGCGGCTCAAGCACCCCAGCGACCGGCTCCGCGTCGACGACCAGATCGAGGTGATGATCCTCAACGTCGACAAGGAACGCGGCAAGATCGCCCTCGGCCTCAAGCAGCTCACCGCCAACCCCTGGGACCAGGTCGCCGAGAAGTACGCCGTGGGCGCCCGCGTCACCGGCGAGGTCGTCAACGTGATGAGCTACGGCGCCTTCGTGAAGCTCGAGCCGGGCATCGAAGGGCTGGTCCACGTCTCGGAGATGAGCTGGACCCGCCGGATCAACCACCCCAGCGAGGTGGCCCAGGCCGGCGACAAGGTCGAGGTCGTCGTGCTCGGGATCAACCAGCAGAAGCGCGAGATCAGCCTGGGGATGAAGCAGACCCAGGCCGACCCCTGGGACCTGGTGGCCCAGAAGTACCCGCCCGGGACCACGGTCGAGGGCACCGTCCGCAACCTCACCAACTACGGGGCCTTCGTCGAGATCGAGGAGGGCATCGACGGCCTGCTCCACGTCTCCGACCTGAGCTGGACCCGCAAGATCGGCCATCCCAGCGAGGTATTGGAGAAGGGCCAGACCGTCTCCTGCCAGGTCCTCAACGTGGACCAGGAGCGGAAGCGGATCGCCCTCGGCCTCAAGCAGTTGCGCCAGGACCCGTGGGAGGCGGACATCCCCGCCCGCTACGGCCCCGGCGACGTCGTGACCGGCAAGGTGACGAAGCTCACCAACTTCGGCGTCTTCGTCGAGCTCGAGCCCGGCCTCGAAGGGCTCCTGCACATCTCCGAGCTGGCCGACCACAAGGTGGACAGCCCGGAGGAGGTCGTCGGCGTGGGCGACGCCATCGAGGTGACGGTGCTCCGGGTCGACCCCGGCGAGCGCAAGATCGGCCTGTCCCGCAAGAAGGCCCACGAGCCGCGCGACGAGGCGGCCGGCGACGATGCCTCCGCCGCCGCCCCGGCGGCCACCCGCGCCGAGCCGACCGGCCTCAAGGGCGGCCTCGGCGGGAGCGGCCCGCTCTTCAGCCTCGGCGGCGAGCCCGCGCCGGCCGAAGCTGACGAAGCTGTCGAAGAAGAAGAGCAGGACTGATCGGCCGACCTCGGCCCGCGAAACCGCAAGCCGTCGCGCCTCGACTCGACATCGGGGCGCGACGGCTTGTTCGCGAAATCGGCCAACCGGCCCGGCCCACCTCGCTATGATGGGGGTTGTGGACCGGGCCCGATCGCTCGCGTGGCGGCGGTGGGAAGATGGACATGAATCGACGTTGGTTCCCGGCGCTGGGCGTCGTCGAGTTGGTCGCGGCCGCGGGGATGGCCCTCCTGGGCGGCTCCCTGCCCGGGTCGCCGGAAGTCCACCGGAGTTTCGAGGGGGCCCGGCGGGTCACCTCGGCTTCCGGCGAGCAGGTCCGGCTGCTCCGCGAGCAGGTCGCGGACCTCCGGGGGTCCCGGCTCCGGCCGGCGGCCGAGCGGTTCCGCGCCGCCAGCCGGACCTTGACCGCCACCCTCCGGGCGGGCCGGGTCGATTTCGAGACCGTGGGCACGATCCGGGACGCGACGGGCCGGGCCGCCGACGGCCTCGACGGCCTGGGCCGGGCCCTCGACCCCGAGGCGCTGGGGCGGCTCGGTCGAGGGCTGGGCGCGACCGCCGACTTCCTCGACGGGGTGGTCATCCTGGCCGCCGCGAAGTCGGCCGACGACCTCGACGCCTCCTCGGGCCGGCTCAGGGCCGTCGCCCTCCAGTTCGCCCGGGTCCTGAAGGCGGCGCCACCGGACCTCAAGCCGGTCCGCGAGGTCCACGACGGCCTGGCCCGCTTCGACGAGGGCCTCGGCTCGCTGCACTCCACGCTCGACCCCCGCCGCCTGGCCGCCCTCCGCCAGGCCACCGAGGGGGCCCAGGGCGTGATCGCCGAGGCCGCCCGGCTCGCCGAGCGCGCGGCCGGCTACACCTACCCGGTCGTCAAGCTCGACGGGCTCAAGCCTACCGTCGGGAGCCGGCCCTTCTGGCCCCGGGGGGCCGAGGTCGGCGCCGACATGCGCCAGGTCGCCGGGGGCGTGGCGGCGATGGACCGCGAGATCGCGGCCCTGGCCGAGGAACTCCCCCGGGTCCAGGCGGCCGTGGCGGAGGGCCGCAAGTCGGTCGGGGCGACCCGCAAGGCCCTGGCCTCCGCGCTGGGCCGGCAGGACGAGATCGAGCGGCTCCTGGCCGAGATGCCGGCCCAGGCCGCCCGCCTGGGCGACGAGCTGCCCCGGCTGACCGGCGAGCTGGCGCGGGCCCTGCGGGGGGCCGAGGGGCTCGGGGAGGTGGCCGCCGCCCTCCGCCAGTCCCGGGCGGGGGTCGAGGCCGCCGCGGCGAACTGGCCCGGGGTCCGGTCGGGCCTCGCGGCGTCGGCCGGCCTGCTCAGGGCGACCCGCGACCAGATGGACGGCGTCCTCGCCCGTCGCGCGGAGTACGAGGCGGCGATCCGCCAGGTCGAGGGGCTCTCGGGGGAGTTCGCCGAACTCTTGCCGGCGCTCGCCGACGGGCTCCAGGCCCGGCTCGACCGCGAGGACCAGGCCTTGGCCGAGATGGGCCGGGGGCTCGCCCAGGTGGACGAGGCCCTGCCGGAGTTCTCGCGGGCGATCGCCCGCTCGCTGATGATCGGCCGGCTCCTGGCCTGGCTGGTGGCCGCCGTCGCCGGCCTCCACGGGGCTTCCCTCGTCGTGGGAAGCCGCGCTCGACCGCAGCCCGTGGGCGACGCGGGCCAGGCCTAACCCACCCGCCCGGCTCGACGCCAGACACCCGGCGCCGGTCGGGAAGACGGACCCACCGACGAGCCGTCGGGTCGTCGATTTGGGCCGGATGTGGCGCGGCGTTCGCCTGCTCTCCGACCGATCGCCGTTGAGATCCCGGACGTCCTTCGGCCGCCTCCCCCGGAGTCCGCGGTTTCCTCGCCGGGCACGACGACAACCAACAAGGAGAGCGGACCATGACGCGATTCCGGGATGCGATCGGTGGCGCGGCGGTCGCCCTGGCCGCGATGGCGGCCGGCGGGGCGGGGTCGCCGGCGGACGCCCCGGTCGGGATGTTCGCCGGGCATGGCGACCTCGGGGCCGTGCTCCACCCGGGGTCGGTCGAGGTCGACGCGGCGGGGCGGGGCTACACCGTGGCCGGCAGCGGCGCGAACATGTGGTCCACCGCGGACGCCTTCCATTACGCCTGGAAGGAGGCGAGCGGCGACCTCGCGCTGGCGGCCGACGTCGCCTTCCTCGGCGCGGGGACCGACCCGCACCGCAAGGCGTGCCTGGTGATCCGCCAGAGCCTGGACGCCGACTCGGCCTACGTCGACGTCGCCCTCCACGGCGACGGCCTGACCTCGCTCCAGTTCCGCGACGCCAAGGGGGACGCCACCCACGAGGTCCAGGCCAACATCGCCGCCCCGAAGCGGCTCCGGATCGAGAAGCGGGGCGGCTACGTCCGGATGTTCCTGGGGGCCGAGGGGGGCGAGCCGGCGTTCTCGGGCGGGGCCGTGCGGATCGCGTTCCGCGACCCGTTCTACGTCGGCCTCGGCGTCTGCTCGCACAACAAGGACGTGGTCGAGAAGGCGACCTTCGCGAACGTCGAGCTGACCGCGCCCCTGCCCGCCCCGACGGGCCGGCCGGTCCTCTACAGTTGCCTGGAGACCCAGACCCTCTCGTCGACGGATCGCCGCGTCGTCCACCTCACGCCCGCCCGGATCGAGGCGCCCAACTGGCTCCGCGACGGCGGCTCGCTCGTGTTCAACGGCGGCGGCCGGCTCCGGCGGATTCCGGCGGCCGGCGGCGAGCCGCAAGCCGTCGACACCGGCTTCGCCAACCGGTGCAACAACGACCACGGGGTCTCGCCCGACGGGACGCAACTGGCGATCAGCGACCAGTCGCAGGGCGATCGGCAATCGCGGATCTATACCCTGCCGTCCGGCGGCGGGACGCCCCGGCTGGTCACGCCGCAAGGCCCGTCCTACTGGCACGGCTGGTCGCCCGACGGCCGGACGCTGGCCTTCTGCGGCCGACGCGACGGCGAGTTCGACATCTACACCATCCCCGCCGCCGGCGGCGAGGAGACCCGCCTGACCACGGCCCAGGGGCTCGACGACGGCCCGGAATACTCGCCCGACGGCCGGACCATCTACTTCAATTCCGACCGGACCGGCCTCATGCAGATCTGGCGGATGCGGGCCGACGGGACCGGCCAGGAGCAGGTCACCGCCGACGGCCAGAACGACTGGTTCCCCCACCCCTCGCCCGACGGCCGGTCCCTGGTGTTCCTCTCGTTCGCGAAGGGCGTGGTCGGCCACCCCGAGAATCAGGATGTGACGCTCCGTCGGCTGACCCTGGCGACCGGCAAGGTCGACGTGCTCGGCCGGTTCTTCGGCGGTCAGGGGACGATCAACGTCCCGAGCTGGTCGCCCGACGGCCGCAAGATCGCCTTCGTGACGTATCAGATGATCCCCTGATCCTTGCTCATCAATGATCCCGGACCACCGAGAGGCCATCGTGGAACTCGTCAACCTCGGCCGGACCGGCCTCAAGGTCTCGCGGATCTGCCTGGGCTGCATGACCTACGGCAGCAGCAGGTGGCGCCCCTGGGTCCTCGACGAGGAGGCCGGCCGGCCCTTCTTCCGCCGGGCCTGGGAGGCGGGCATCAACTTCTTCGACACCGCCGACATGTACTCGGACGGGGCGAGCGAGGAGGTGCTCGGCAACGCCCTGCGCGAACTGGCGATCCCCCGCGAGCAGGTCGTCGTCGCCACCAAGGTCTTCAACCCGATGGGCCCGACCGCCAACGAGCGGGGCCTGTCGCGCAAGCACATCCGCCACGCCATCGACGCCAGCCTCCGGCGGCTCCGGGTCGACTACGTCGACCTCTACCAGATCCACCGCTTCGACCCGACCACGCCGATCGAGGAGACCCTGGAGGCGCTCGACGCCGTGGTCCGCGCCGGCAAGGCGCTCCACGTCGGGGCGTCGTCGATGCACGCCTGGCAGATGGCGAAGATGCTCGGGACCTCCGACCGTCGGGGGCTGGCCCGGTTCGCGACCATGCAGAACCATTACAACCTCGCCTATCGCGAGGAGGAGCGGGAGATGATCCCCCTCTGCCTCGACGAGGGGATCGGCCTGATCCCCTGGAGCCCGCTGGCCCGGGGCTTCCTCGCCGGCAATCGCCGCCGCGGCGACGAGGGCGAGACCAGCCGGGCGAAGACCGACGACTTCGCCAAGAAGCTGTATTACCAGGAGAGCGACTTCGCGGTGGTCGACCGCCTGGGCGAGGTCGCCCGGGCCCGGGGGGTCTCGCACGCCCGGGTGGCCCTGGCCTGGCTGCTGCACCAGCCCGGCGTGACCGCCCCGATCGTCGGGGCCTCGAAGCCGGGCCACCTCGACGACGCGCTGGCCGCCCTGGATCTGAAGCTGGACGCGGCGGAGCTGGAGTCGCTCGCGGAGCCCTACCGGCCGCACCCGGTCCTGGGCCACTCCTGACGACGCTGGCACGGGGGGTGCCGCCCGGTTACGATGCTCCCAACCGTCCGGGAACCCCAATCGCGGAGAATTCGCAATGGACCTCACCAGGCGTCAGTTCCTCGAAGCGGCCGCCGTCAACGCCCTGGCCGCCGCGTCCCTCGGCGCCTCGGGGCCGTCGAAGCTGCCGACCCGCCCGTTCGGCAAGACCGGGATGGAGGTCTCGGCCATCGGCTTCGGCTCGGGCAGCCGATTCCTGATGTACAAGGACGAGGACGAGGCGCTCGAGGCGATCGGCCGCGCCATCGACCTCGGCGTCACCTACATCGACACCGCGCATGCCTACGGCGACGGCAAGAGCGAGGAGCGGATCGGCCGGCTCATGCCCGACCGCCGCGCGCAGGTCACGCTGGCCACCAAGATCCCGGGCCGGACGGCCGACGAGGCCAAGCGGCAGATCGAGCTGAGCCTCAAGCGGCTCCGGACCGACCGCCTCGACGTCCTCCACATCCACGCCCTCGCCGGCCCCGAGGACCTCGCCAAGATCGAGGCGCCCGACGGCGTGCTCAAGGCCCTCTACCAGGCCCGCGACGAGAAGGTCGCCCGGGCCATCGGGATCACCTGCCACGCCGACCCCGCGGCCCTCAAGTCGGCCCTGGAGCGGCACGACTTCGACTGCACCCAGATGGCCCTCAACGCCGCCCTCGCCCGGATGGTCGACGTCAAGGGCGGGATGAAGGCCACGCGCACGCCCGAGGGCAGCTTCGAGGAGCTGGCCCTGCCGGTCGCCGTCCGCAAGCGGATGGGCATCATCGCCATGAAGGTCTTCGGCCAGGACCAGATCGTCGGCGCGGCCCCGGTCGAGAAGCTCCTGGCCTACGCCCTCTCGCTCCCGGTCAGCCTGGCCAGCCTCGGCATGCCCAGGCGCGAGTTCATCGAGCGGAACGTCGCGATGGCCCGCGAATTCCGGCCGATGACCGAGGACGACCGCCGCCGGCTCTCCGACTCCATCGCCGCCGAGCGCAAGGTCGCCATGGCCGAGTTCTTCCGCCGGCATCAGGACGCCTGAGCCCGCACCGATGGGACGGCGTGGGGCGGGACGAACGGGAAGGGCGGTCGCGACAACTCAGAGACACGATCCGATGCTCCGATCGACCCGCCTCGCCTTCTCCCTGCCGCTGGCCTGCCTCGCCCTGGCGCTGACCTCGCCCGCCCTCGGGGGGCCGGAGACGCTGGCGGTCTCCGGCCTGGCCGAGCCGGTGGAGATCCTCCGGGACCGGTGGGGGATCGCTCATATCTATGCCCGGACCGAGGCCGACCTGTTCTTCGCCCAGGGCTACAACGCGGCCCGCGACCGCCTCTTCCAGCTCGAACTCTGGCGACGCCAGGCCACCGGCACGCTCGCGGAGATCCAGGGGCCCCGGGCCCTGCCCAACGACGCCGGCGCCCGTCTGCTCCGGTTCCGCGGCGCGATGGGCCCCGAGCTGAGCCACTATCACCCCCGCGGGGTCGAGATCGTCGGCGCCTTCGTCCGCGGGATCAACGCCTACATCGAGGCGACCGAGCGCGACCCGTCGCTCCTGCCCGTCGAGTTCCGGGCCCTGGGGCTCCGGCCCGGCCGTTGGACCCCTGAGGTCGTCGTCTCCCGCCACAACGGCCTGTTCCGCAACGCCACCCAGGAGGTCCAGGCCGCCCGGCTCGTCCACCTGTTGGGCAAGCCCCGGGCCCGCGAGCTGCTCAACCTCCACCCCGGCCGGCCGGACCTCACGCCCGACCCGGCGCTGGACCTCGGGGCCATCGGCGACGGCGTCCTCGCCACCTATCGCGCCTCCCGGGCCGCGATCCGGTTCCGGCCCGAAGACGTCGGGACGGCCTATCGCGGCCGGCCCGCCGCCGCGCCCCCCAAGGCCGAGCCCAAGGCCGGCGCCCCGGGCATCGAGACCCGGGGGAGCAACAACTGGGCGATCGCCGGCGACCGGACCGCCGCCGGCGCCCCGATCATGGCCAACGACCCCCACCGGACGATCGACCTCCCCTCGCTCCGGTACTGGGTCCACCTCGTCGGGCCGGGCTGGGACGTCATCGGCGGCGGCGAGCCGGCGCTGCCGGGGGTCTCGATCGGCCACAACCAGCACGGGGCCTGGGGCTTCACCATCTTCCCGATCGACCAGGAAGACCTTTACGTCTACGACGTCGACCCCGCCGACCCCCTCCGCTACCGCTATCGCGGCGGCTGGGAGCCGATGCGGGTCGAGCGCGAATCCGTCCCGGTGAAGGGGGGGGACGCCGCCGCGGTCGAGCTGAAGTTCACCCGCCACGGCCCGGTCGTCCACGAGGACCGCGACGGGCACCGGGCCTATGCGCTCCGGGCCGCCTGGCTCGAAGAGGGCGCGGCGCCGTATCTGGCCAGCCTCCGGGTCGACCAGGCGGCGACCTGGGCCGAGTTCCGCGAGGCCTGCGGCCGGTTCCGGGCCCCCTCCGAGAACATGGTCTGGGCCGACCGCGACGGCCACATCGGCTGGCAGGCCGTCGGGCTCGCGCCGGTCCGCCGCGGCTGGGACGGGCTCCTCCCGGTCCCCGGCGACGGCCGGTTCGAGTGGGACGGCTTCCTCACGCCCGCCGACCTCCCCTCCGAGGCCGACCCCGCCCGGGGCTGGTTCGCCTCGGCCAACCAGGACAACCTCCCCCCCGGCTACCCGCACGGCGTCGGCTTCCAGTGGGCCGAGCCGTTCCGGTTCGACCGGATCGGCGAGGTCCTCGGCCCCGCCCGCCGCCTCGGCCTCCCGGACATGATCCGGCTCCAGCAGGACGAGCTTTCCGCCCCGGCCCGGTCGCTCCTGCCGCTCCTGCTCCGGCTCCGGCCGGCCGGCGAGCGGTCGAAGGAGGCCCTCGGGCGGCTGGCGGCGTGGGACTTCGTCGAGGGCCGCGACTCGGTCCCCGCCGCGATCTACGCGACCTGGGAGAAGGCCGTCCGGCTCGCGGCCTGGGAGCGGCTCGTCCCGCCCGAGGCCCGCGAGGCGCTCCCCGCCCGGCTGCTCCCGCTCGGGCCGACCATCGCCCGGCTGGCCGAGCCCGACGGCCGGTTCGGCGCCGACCCGGCCGCCGGCCGCGACGCGATCCTGCTCGGGGCGCTCGACCGCGCCGTCGCCGAGCTGGAGCGCCGCCTCGGGCCCCGGATGGACGGCTGGCGATACGGCCAGCCGGCCCTCAAGCACGTCTGGCTGCCCAGCCCGCTCGGCGACGCCGTCAACGACGCCCTCCGCGTCCGCCTCGACGTCGGGCCCTTGCCCCGAGGCGGCTCGGCGCACACCGTCAACAGCACCTCCGACTCCGACAACCAGGCCACCGGCGCCTCGTTCCGGATCATCGCCGACGCCGGCGACTGGGACCGGTCCGTCGGGACCAACGCCCCCGGCCAGTCCGGCGACCCGGCCAGCCCCCACTACCGCGACCTCTTCGCCCCCTGGGCCGACGGCCAGTATTTCCCGGCCGCCTACACCCGGCCCAGGGTCGAATCCGTCACCGAGGCCAAGACCATCCTCGTCCCGCGCCCGGCCCCCTGAGCCCGGAGACCCTCGCCGATGTCCCGTCGCATGCTCATCCTCGAACTCCTCGCCCTCGTCGCGACGCTCGCGATGCCGGCCGCGGCCCGGGCCCCGGAGCAGGCCCCGGCCCCGCTCGACCGGCTCCGCGCCAACATCGAGCGGATCACCCGCGGCGTCAACGCCCGATGGGGCGTCTACATCAAGTGCCTGGAGACCGGCGAGGAGATCGCGCTGGGGGCCGACGAGCCGATGGACACCATGAGCGTCATCAAGATCCCCCTGATGGTCGAGGCGTTCCGCCGGGTCGAGGCCGGCTCGCTCAAGCTCGACGACCGCTACACGCTCAGGGACGAGGACAAGCGGCCGGGGACCGGCGTGATCCGGACCCTCGACGCCGGCGCGACGCTGTCGGTCCGCGACCTGATCACCCTGATGAACACCGTCAGCGACAACACGGCCACCGACATCCTCTTCGCCAAGGTCGGCGGGGTCGGGCCGGTCAACGCCCTGATGGCCGAGTATGGCCTGAAGTCGATCCGCGCGACCGGCACGACCGACGCCTGGTTCCAGGCCCTCCGCGAGGCCGGGTCCGCGGCCAGGTTCCACGCCGAGGCCAAGACCCCCTTCGGCCTCGCCTCCCCGCGCGACGTCGGCCGGCTCCTGGAGAAGATCGCCCGGGGCGAGGCCGTGAGCAAGCCATCCAGCGACGCGATGCTGGCGATCATGCGCCAGCAGGTCTACCGGAGCCGCCTGCCCAAATACGTCACCGGCTACGCCGTGCCGCACAAGACGGGCGACTTCCTGCCGTACATCGGCAACGACGTCGGATTGCTCGAGAGCGAGAAGCACCGGATCGTGATCGTCGTCTTCACGGCCCAGCATTACGGGGTCGGGGCCCAGCTCGAAGACGCCATCGGCCGGGTCGCCGAGCAGGTGGCCGACCATTACGCCGCCCGCTGAGGCCCGGACCCCGGCCCGGCCGCGCCCTCGATCGCCCGGCCGGTCGGGCCTACAATCGCGGGGACGCCCGTTCCGCCCGCCCCCCGCCCGCTCCGGGCCGAGGAGACCACCGCCGTGGCCGAACCGATCTCCCGCCGCCTCTTCGCCAGCCTGGGCACCGGCCTGGTGCTCGGCGCCGCGACCACCGACCCGGCCCGCGCCGGCGACAAGCCGGACGCCGCCGCCGCCCCGACACCCCGCCCCACCGAGGCCGCCTTCGAGCGCGACTACCCGGCGCCCGAGTTCCAGCCCTCCTGGAAGAAGCCGCAGATCAACCGCCTGCTCGTCCAGGACTTCGTCATCTACGCCCACTCCGAGCCCGACCTGGCGAAGAAGCTGCTCGACAAGGAGCCGGCGCTGCTCAACGCGGCGATGGACTGGGGCGGCGGCGACTGGGAGACCGGCCTGGGCGGGGCGTCGCACATGGGCCGGCGCGACATCGTCGAGATGCTCCTGACGCGCGGGGCCCGGATCGACATCTTCTGCGCCGCCATGATGGGCCGGCTCGACGCGGTCCGGTCGTTCCTCGCCCTCCAGCCGGCGCTCATCGACGCCCGGGGGCCGCACGGCTTCTCGCTCCACTTCCACGCCCAGGTCGGCGGCAAGGAGTCGGCAGAAGTCCTCGACTACCTCCAGTCGGTCAAGAAGGTCGAGATGAGGCCGAATCCGTTCCTCCGGAAGTCCGCCGACCCGGCGAAGTGACCCGGGGGCCGGGGGGTCGGCTCCCGGCGGTTGCCGGGGGCGGGGACGGGCGGTTATCGTGGGCCGGCTCCGGTCGTCATCCCTCGGGTCGCGAGGCCACCCATGCTCCATCGTCGGGCGTTCGGCACCCTGATCGCGGCCTCGGCCGCCTCGTCGACCTGGCTCCGCGCGATCGCGGCGGAGGCCCGGGGGCCCGGCCCCGGGCCGGCGGTCGGGCGGTCCGAGGGGGACCGGCCGGCGATCCCGCAGGGGGTCGCCGCCGGCGACGTCGGGGGCGGGTCGGCGGTGGTCTGGTCGCGGTCGGACCGCCCGGCGCGGATGATCGTGGAATGGTCCACGACCGACTCGTTCCGCGACGCCCGCCGCGTCGTCGGGCCGGCCGCGCCGCCGGAGGACGACTTCACGGCCAGGGTCGTCCTGGCCGGCCTGCCGCCGGGCCAGCAGATCTCGTATCGCGTGAGCTTCCAGGACCTGGCCAACCCCAAGGCCCGGAGCTTCCCCGCCTCGGGCCGATTCCGGACGCCCGCCGCCGACGGCCCGGCCGACGTCAAGTTCGCCTGGGGGGGCGACGTCGCCGGCCAGGGGTACGGCATCGACGAGTCGCGCGGGGGGATGCGGATCTTCGAGTCGATCCGCCGGGCCCGCCCCGACTTCTTCCTCCACAGCGGCGACCACATCTACGCCGACAACCCGATCGAGGCCGAGGTCCGCCTCGACGACGGCTCGACCTGGAAGAACCTCGTCACCGAGGAGACGTCCAAGGTCGCCGAGACCCTCGCCGAGTTCCGCGGCCGGTACAAGTACAACCTGCTCGACCGCAACGTCCTCCGCTTCAACGCCGAGGTCCCCCTGCTCGCCCAGTGGGACGACCACGAGACCCTGAACAACTGGTATCCCGGCGAGTGGCTCGACGACGCCCGATATGCCGTCCGGTCCGTCGACCTCCTCGCCGCCCGCGCCCGCCGGGCCTTCGCCGAGTACATCCCCACCCGGGTCGACCCCGCCAACCCGTCGCGGATCTACCGGACGGCCCGGTACGGCCCGAGCCTGGAAGTCTTCCTCCTCGACGAGCGGACCTATCGCGGCCCGAACTCGGCCAACCGCCAGGCCGCGCGGGGCGAGGACACCGCGTTCCTGGGCGTCGACCAGCTCCGATGGCTCGCCGCCGCCCTCAAGGCGAGCACGGCCACCTGGAAGGTCATCGCCAGCGACATGCCGATCGGCCTGGTCGTCCGCGACGGCCCCACCGCCTTCGAGGCCCTGGCCAACGGCAACGGCGGCCCCCCCTCGGGCCGCGAGCTGGAGCTGGCCGACCTGCTCCGCACGCTCAAGGCCGGCGGGGTCCGCAACGTCGTCTGGCTCACCGCCGACGTCCACTACGCCGCGGCCCACCGCTACGACCCGGCCCGGGCCAAGTTCACCGACTTCGACCCCTTCTGGGAATTCGTCGCCGGCCCGATGCACGCCGGGACGTTCGGGCCGGGCACGCTCGACGCCACCTTCGGCCCCGAGGCCAAGTTCAACGCCGTGCCCGCCGGGATGAAGCCGAACCGGCCGCCGTCGGACGGGCTCCAGTTCTTCGGGACCGTCGCGATCGAGGGCAAGACCGGCGTGATGACCGTCGCCCTCCACGACGTCGCGGGCAGGACGATCTACTCGGTCGACCTCGACCCCGCCGCCTGACTTGATTTGATCCGCCCCGCGAAAGCTCGCCCGGCCGATCATCGCGGCGCGGTCGCCGGCCAGGCGGATTCCAGCTCGTGGACTTCGAGCGAGCGGATCTTGGTCTGCTCCCCCTCGGCCGAGATCGCCAGCGGGGGGGCCCCCGGGGCCGGGGCGAGCGGCTGCGAGATCGCGACCCGGCCGTCCCCCCCGAACGCCTCGATCGAGCCGCGGTCGATCAGGACCTGGACGCGGACCACGCCGGCGACCGGGTCCAGCGGGGCGGCGACCCCGCCGCAGTTGAGAGTCCGGCAGGCCGCGTCGTAGGCGATCGGGACGCCGAAGGTGGACAGGGTGAAGCCGCCCGAGCCGCCGACGGCGGCCTCGATCCGGACCTCGAAGAGGTCGCCGGCCAGGCCCGCGAGCGGGTCTTCGCCCGGCCGGATCGCCGGGTCCCTCCAGGCGTGGGACTTCGCCCGGAGCCCGGCGAGTCCGGCCACGGGGCGGGCGTAGAGGCGGACACCCCCGTCGGCCGGGCGGAGGGTCAGCTCGCAGGGGAAGGTCATCTGCTGGTTGAAGGGCCGGCCGGGGAAGGTGATCTCGCGGCCCCAGCCGACCTGGACGCGGCGGCCGTCGGGGGCGTCGCTGAAGGTCTGGGCCGCGTAGAAGTGGCCGAACCGATTCCGGAGCTTGCCGCCGGCCTCGGGCGCGAACTCGTGGCCGTCGAACCGGCCGAGGAGGTACTCGCCGTCGGCGGCGGAGAGGACCCAGAGGGTCCGGCCGGGCTCCCCCTCGACGGGCAGCTCGAAGAGGTCGGGGCACTCGTAGAAGCCGTCGATCCGGCTCTCATAAGTCCATATTTTGAGGTCGGGCGAGGAGTGGAAGGCGATCGCCCGCTTGCCGCCCGCCTCGTCGTAGACCGCCATCACCCACCGATTCGTCGCCGCGTGCCACAAGAGGCGGGGGTCGCGGCCTTCGTGGCGGACGACCGGATTGCCGGGGTATTCGGACCAGGTCCGGCCGCGGTCGAGGCTGGAGGCGATGCACTCGCCCCGGCCGGTGCTGGTGTAGGCCAGGACCAGCGGGGTCCGGCCCGGGCCGCCGAAGCCGGACGTGTCGCGGCGGTCGACCACGGCGGAGCCGGAGAACGCCCAGTCGCCGAATTGACGGGGATAGAGGGCGATCGGCAGCTCGCGCCAGCGGATCAGGTCGGGGCTGACGGCGTGGCCCCAGTGCATGTTGCCCCAGTCCCAGCCGTAGGGGTTGTGCTGGTAGAAGAGGTGGTACTCGCCGTCGAGCCAGACCAGGCCGTTGGGGTCGTTGAGCCACCCCCGCCGCGAGGTGAAGTGGAACTGCGGGCGGCCCGGCTCGCGATAGAGCCCGGCGGCGTCGGGGACCTCGTCGCCGCGGGCGAGGCGGGCCAGGGCCCCCGACCCGGCGGGGAGGCTCGCCTCGACCGCGAGCCGCCCCCCCGCGAGCGGGGCGAGGTCGAGGAAGGCCAGGAAGTCCGGCCGACCCTCGGCCAGCCTGATCTCGAACTCGCGGGCGACCCGGCCGTCGGCCGTGAGCCTGACCCGCCGGGCCGGGGCGGCGGCGGCGACGGGCAGGTGGAGGTAGCGGCCCGCGCCGGCCAGCTCGCGGGCGGCGGGCACGTCGCCCCGCCGCGCGTCCCCCTGGACGACCTGGTCGATGCTGATATGTCCCCACCCCCCCTCGCGGCGGTCGACCGCGCGGAGCACGCCGCGGCGGCCGACGAGGTCGGCCACGTCCCACGAGGCCCAGTCGAGCCGCTCGGAGCCGCCGGCCTGGTCGTTGGGGCCGGTGGCCGACCGGACCACGACGCCGTCGACGAGCAGGTCGAGGCAGGTCTCGCCGGGGAACTTGCCGCCGCCGATCAGGAAGTTCAGGTAGGGCCGCGCGATGGGGAAGGGGGGCGAGGTCAGGGTCCCGGTGGAGCCGTCCCCGCCGCGGAACGAGCTGGCCAGGCCCCGGCCGGAGAAGCCCGAGACCGCCATCTGCCCCGGCAGCGTCCCCCGCGCCGGGCCCGTGCCGAAGGCGTCCCCCCCGGCGACCCAGCCGGCATAGTCGTCCCCCTCGAAGTCGGCGACGGCGACGTCCGGCCGGGGCCCGTCGGCCCGCGCGGGCCCGGCGAGGGCCGGCGGCGACAGCGACAGCAGCAGCCACGGCAGCAGGGCGGCGCGGGATCGGGCGGGCGGTTCGCGGCGGCTCATCGGTCGGCCTCGGGCGAGTGGCGGGTGGCGGGTGACGTCTCTCCCGGGACGATACCGCGGCGGCGGCCCGGATGCTCGGGGGCTCTCCCGGGATCGGGGCGGCCGGTGAAGATCCCGCGAATGGCCCGGCCCCCCGGGACCGGCCCGGCCACTCGACCCGCCGTTTCGGTTATCATCGCCGTTCGGAACCGGGGGGAGCCGGCGGGCTTCGCGCGATTGAGCATCCATCATCCCGATCTCAGGTGATTTCTTGGAATTGGAATCGAAGCCGGTCAAGGTCCGCTTCCCCGGCCCCGGGGCCTTCCACCGCGAGCTGAAGCGTCGCGTCGACGACCATTTCGAGGGCGTGAAGACATCGACGCGCGACGCCCCGGGGATGTACGCCAAGACCGCGACGATCCTGGCCGTGACGGTCGGGTCGTACCTGGCCCTGATGCTCGCCCCGCTGGCCTGGTGGCAGGCCCCGATCCTGGCGGTCACGCTGGCGATGGGGATGGCCGGGATCGGCTTCAGCGTCCAGCATGACGCCAACCACGGCGGGTACTCGCGGCGGCGGTGGGTGAACAACCTGCTCAGCGCGATGCTCGACGCGATCGGCGGCAGCTCCTACATCTGGTACTGGAAGCACAACATCGTCCATCACACCTATACGAACGTCTCGGGCGTGGATGTGGACGTCGACATCCAGCCGTTCCTGAGGCTCGCCCCGGACCAGCCGCATCGGTGGTATCATCGTTATCAGCACCTCTACATCTGGGGGCTCTACGGGCTCCTGCCGGCCAACTGGCAGTTCTGGGCCGACTTCCGCGACCTGAACAACGGCCACATCGGCGGGACGCCGTTCCCCAGGCCGAGGCCGGTGGTCCTGGCGGGCACGCTGGCCGGCAAGGCGTTCTTCTTCGCCTGGTCGCTGGCCATCCCCCTGCTGGTCCACCCGACCCTGGCCGTCCTCGGGCTCTACCTGCTGGCCTCGCTGACGATGGGGATCGTCCTGACGACCACGTTCCAGCTCGCGCATTGCGTGGGCGAGGCCGAGATCGTCCCGGCCGGGCCGATGGGGGTGGGCTGGGCCGAGCACCAGGTCCGGACCACGGCCAACTTCGCGCCGGGGCGTCGGCTCCTGACCTGGTACCTGGGCGGGCTGAACTACCAGATCGAGCACCACCTCTTCCCCAAGGTCTGCCACGTCCACTACCCGGCGATCTCGCCGATCGTGGCGGCCACCTGCCGCGACTTCGACATCCCCTACCAGTCGCACCCCACCGTCCGCGAGGCCGTGGCCTCGCACGTCCGCTGGCTCCGCGAGCTTGGCGCCCCCTCGCCGGCGCCGGGGATTGGCCCCGGCTGACCCGAGGCCCGGCCGGGATCTCGACTCGCTCCTGTGAATCTGTGTCGCCACATTATATTTGCAATCTGAGATCCGTGATCCGAGACCGCCAATCCCCCCGCCGTGCCCCGGATCATGACCGACCGACCCGCCGATCCCGGCCCTCTCCCGTCCTGCCTGGTCCTCCACGGCCTGGGCGGCGGCCCCTTCGAGCTGGGCCCGCTGATCGACGCCCTGGCGGCGGCGGGCGCCCGGGTCTCGGCGCCGATCCTGCCGGGGCACGGGGGGCCGGGGCCGAGGATGCCGGCCTCGACCTGGGCGGAGTGGGCGGCCTCGGCCGAGGCCGGCTTCGACGCCCTGGCGGCCGGTGGGGGTCCGGTGGTCGTGGTCGGGTTCTCCACCGGGGCCACGCTCGCGATGCTCCTGGCGACCCGACGGCCGGTGGCCCGGCTGGTCCTGCTCGCGCCGTTCCTGGCGATCCGGTTCAGCGGCCTGGTGCCGATCCGGCCTTCGGCGTACCTCCGCCACCTCGCCCGGGTGGTGCCGGACCTGCCCCGCCGACGGCCGGCGGCCCGCGACCCCGAGGCCCGGCGCCGGCTCCGCTCGGCCTCGCCGTTCCGGACCTTCAGCCTGGCCGCGACCCTCAGCGCCCTCGACCTGATCGCCACGGTCGAGCCGCTGGTCCCGACGATCCGGGCGCCGACGCTGATCCTCCAGGGGGGGCGGGACACCGTCGTCGAGCCGGCCAACGCCGCCTGGCTGGCCCGGCACCTCGGCTCGGCCGTCAAGCGGCTCGCCCTGTTCCCCCGCTCCGACCACCTGCTCGCGCTCGACCACGACCGCGACCGGGTGGTCGCCTCGGCCCTGGCCTTCGCCCTCGGCCGCGACAACCCCGAGGGGGGCGCCGCGCCCTAATCTGGCGGGGCTGCGGGAAATGGCCCGGCCCCTTGCGGAGGGCCCACTCGCCTCGTATAAACGCACGGACCACCCCCCGCCGAAGGCCATTGAGTCGGGTCCGCCCACGGGCCGGGCCTTCGTCAACTCCCGGAGCTGCCGCGTCATGCGTATCCGAACCGTCCGATCGCTCGCCGCGGCCTCCCTCGTCGGTGCCGGGCTCGTCGCCTGGCCCGGCTGCGACTCGGAGAACCCCGTCGACCCGGACGCCCCCAAGACCACCGTGCAGAAGATCGAGGACAAGGCCGTCGACCTCGAGCACAAGGCCGCCGCGGCCGGGGCCAAGGCCGTCGAGGCCACCGGCGGGGCCGTGAAGGCGACCGGCGAGGCGATCAAGGAGACCGGCCGGAAGCTCGAGACCAGGGGGGCCGAGTCCGTCAGGGAGAACGTCGGCGAGACCGCCGGCAAGGTCGCCGAGGGGGCCGGCAAGGCCATGGAGAAGACCGGCGAGGTCGTCGGCAAGGGCGGCGACAAGCTCAAGGACTCGGTCAAGAAGCCCGAGTGAGCCCGGCCCGCCCGCCGGATCGATCGTCGCGGCGCCTCTCCCATCTCCTGGCCCAGGCCCCCGCGCGGGGGCCGGACGCACCGCCCAGGCACGAATCGGGAAGCATAAGATGGACGCGAGAAAATATCTCGTCGAGATGATCGGTGCCTTCTTCCTGGTGCTGACCATCGGCCAGTGCGTCATCGGCACGATGCCGACCGACGGCGTGATCGCGCCCCTGGCGATCGGCTCGGCCCTGATGGTCATGATCTACGCCGGCGGCCACATCTCCGGCGCCCACTACAACCCGGCGGTCACCCTGGCGGTCTGGATCCGCGGCCGGCTCGCCACCAAGGACGTCCTGCCGTACATGATCGCGCAGGTCCTCGGCGCGGTCGTGGCCGCGTTCCTCGTGATCTACCTCAAGGGCCACGGCGCCGAGGCCGGCAAGGGCCCCGACCCCGACCCGGCCAAGTCGTTCCTCGTCGAGATGCTCTTCACCTTCGCGCTGGCCTACGTGGTCCTCAACGTGGCCACGTCCAAGGCCACCGCGGGCAACTCGTATTACGGGCTGGCGATCGGCTTCACCGTCCTGACCGGGGCCTTCGCCGTCGGCGCGATCTCCGGCGGGGCGTTCAACCCGGCCGTCGCCGTCGGCGTGACCATCATGGGGCTGGCCAAGGCCGCGCACCTCGTCGTCCTCCTCGCCGCCACCTTCGCCGGCGGGGCCCTGGCGGGCGTGACCTTCCGCTACCTCAACCCCGACGACAAGTGACCTCGGCTGGCGTCGGGTCGTCTCCATAGGGGTCCCGGCGGGCCGGCCCCGCGGCCGAAAGTGGGTTCGTTCCGCAATAATCCCGCCGCGACGGACCTCCCGACACCGGCCCCTCCGCGACCGTGCCCGCCCGGGGTGTCGCGCGAGGGGCCTCGTCATTCCGGTCGCGGCGGGGCGGGCCGACGGCGCGTCCCCCCGCCACCCGGGGGGAATCCGTCGTGATCGCGCCCTCGCCCTCGCCTTGGTGACAGGGCAGGTCCGGGATGATGAGGGCGGGATCGGGCCGCCGGGGGACTTCGACCGCCCGCCCCGCCGGCCCGGGCGTGCCGTCCGGCTCGGCCTGGAGCCGGTCGAGGAACCAGCGGAGCCGCTTGTGGAGCGCGACCTCGTAGCGACGGAGCCGGCGCAGCTCGGGCGAGGGCTCGTCGGCGAGGTTGGCCGAGGCCAGGGATCGCTCGACCGCGTCGATCTCGGCCGCCCGGGCTCGGCGGTCGCGGAGGGCCTCGATCTCGCGGCGGGCCAGGTCGGTCGGGATCGTCGTGGGCCGCTCGGGCGGGCCGTCCGGGTCCGGGTCCGGGCCCGCCGGCGGCCCCGGCCAGCCGACCCGGAACTCGGCCGGGGTCCCGAGCAGGTCGAAGGCCATCGACCGCTGAGCCGGCGTCCAGTCGAGGGCGAGGTCCCCCGCGCGGGCCAGCAGCGACCACCGCCGGATCAGCCAGTCGCACCCCTGGGGCGTGGCCTTGAGCCGCTCGACGACGTCGGCCGGCCCGCGGGCCAGTCGGGAGCCGAGGGCCTCGGCCGCGAGCCGGCGGTCGTCGTCCCAGCAGAGTTCGGCCCGGAGCGCCGCCAGGTCCCGCGCCTGCCGCTCGACCCGCGCGAGGTGGTCGATCCGCAGGCTGACGGCGGCGACCTCGCCGACCAGCCACGCCTGCGCCTCCCCCCGCGGCTTGAGCATCTGCCGCCAGGCGTCCGACCGGGCCTCGGCCGCCCCCGGCTCCGCCTCGACCGCCACCGTCGCCGAGCACAGCCCATGCTTCAGGGCGTTCGCCCGCGACCGCTCCTTCCCCTCCGCCGACCGCGGCCCCGTGCTCTTGAGCGCATTGGCGCGGTTGGCGCCGATCCGGGCCTCGCTGACGATCATGGCAACCTCTCCTTCGCGTGGTGCGACTCCGGGCGGTGCCGCCGGTGGGCGACTACCCGAAACAATCACCTCGCGAGGGGTCGGCTTAGGCCATGTGGACAGCGTTGAGAGAGTTTGCGGGGCCTGGGCTATCGCATCAGGATCATCACCGATGCCAGATGAACAAACGATAAGAAGTTGCGCTTTGTCTTTTCGTACCGCGTTGCCACTCGTCGATATTGCTTGAGCAGACTGAAATACCACTCCACCT
>JAABUX010000374.1_pt1 | contig 76881 bp, 66 predicted proteins | sample 5561851 | NCBI WGS metagenome assembly JAABUX01 (sample SAMN10711883, study PRJNA513361) | rock metagenome | isolation source: Antarctica rocks | place: Antarctica: Victoria Land, Richard Nunatak red sandstone | collected 2016-01-03
CCAGCAGCGGGGGGCCGTCCACCTCGTAGCGGAACGAGCCTTGCAGGTCGTCGATGGCGTGGTCGAGGACCACGATGTCGGGGTAGGTGAGGAGCGTGGAGCCGTCGCGCCGCCGTGCTCCGGTGAATAGGAGTTGCTCGACGGCCTGCCAGGGCAGGGGGTGCGCGGGGTCGGCGTGGTGGAGGGCCTCGGCCAGCTGATTGAGGCCTAGGTAGAGGTCGATAATAGTGTTCTGATGGCGGTCGGTACCCACAATGCTCTCCGGGGCATCGTCAGGGGGCCACGGTGCGGCGAAGGGTGCGGGGAGGGGCTGGAGCGTGGTGTTGCGGGTCATGGGTCGGCGTCTCCTGGAGCCAGAGGAGGGCGTGCAGCGCGCCCACAACAGGCGCTGCCCTTACTGTACCATCCTGATGTAAGGACGACTCACGTACTGGACTAGAGGGAAGCACTCATAGAAGATCTCCTAGGAGACTGTCGCTTTTAAATGACAGAGGATGAAAGGAGAGACGACCTCGTGGCCTACTTTCTCGCCAAAACGGACCCGGAGACCTACTCGATCGACGATCTCGAGCGCGAGGGGACGACGACGTGGGACGGCGTGCGCAACGCTCAGGCCCTCATCGTCATCAAGACCATGGCGCCCGGCGACACGCTCGTGATCTACCACTCCATGGGCCATGCCGCCCTGGTCGGGCTGGCCGAGGTCGTCTCGGAGCCGCGGCCCGATCCTAACGTGGAGAAAAGCTGGGTCGTGGACGTGCGCTTTGTCAAAAGATTGGACGAGCCGATCACGCTGCGCGAAATTAAGGAAACGGGGCGCTTCGACGACTGGAGCTTGGTGCGTCAGAGCCGTCTCTCCACCATGCCCATCCCCGACGACGTCGTGGCCTGGCTGCGTGAGCGCGACGCCCTGTAGCCCCCGTTGGGAACGCCGGGACGTCTCTCGACTACTCGTCGTCGATCGCCTCGTGCAGTAGCGCCGCAACAAGCCCTTCGACGCCTTCTACGATGAGTTTTCCCGATCGTCAAGCCGGAGCAGGTCCTGGCCCGTGCTGGGCTCGGCTCGCGATCACGTGAGCCCGCCCATCTTTCCGCCGCGCGACGCCGCAACCCGCGGCGAGTAACGCGCATGCACGTCCCGCTGGACGAGATGGTTTCGCGAAAACTAGCGGGCCAGTTAGGTAGACACGAGGTCACGACCGTACAGAGCCCTGAACCGCGCGGCGGTACGAACTGGTAGGGACGCGGCGCCACTAATATGTGCCCGAGCGAACGGAAGGGATCAGCTCCGGAGCGCGGTCTGAGGCGCGCGGCGTCGCACAGCAGCAGACCACCTCCGGGGTCGCCGGCCTGAGCGGGATCGGGCGGCGCGAACGACGCCGGGACAACGTCTTGTCCTTCTAGCGGCATGAACGAGCCGACAGCATCCTCATCAGAGCCAGCCAGCGGACGCAGATTCAACACATCGGGTCGGTGGACGGCAGCACGATCCAATCGCGCTTGCGGGCGTGTACCAACGTGCCGGGTGCGGGTCGGGGACGCGAGATCGCGAACTGCATCACAGCCTACCTTGTCCGTGGTCTATTCGCTGCCGAAGGCGTCTCAACCATCATAACCCCAACGTATCCACACTACGATTAGGTACGCAACAATGAGATTCAGATGGTGGAAAGCGCCCGTGAGTGGGGGCGCTCCGTCGTCGCTACGCGCAGGCGGCGTTCTTCAAGCCCAAGCTTGGCCGGGGCCGCGCTAAGGGCAGGATCGTACGCGTGCTGGAGCGCTCGTAGTGCGTGAGGACGGCCCCAAAGACGCCCCGCTGGCCCCACTTCACCACGATGTGCGCGGCGTCGGCCGTGTACCAGACGTCGACCGGCGGGCTGCCGCCTTCGAGGAAGTGGACCATGACGGTGGGCACGCGACCCAGAATCGTGTTTAACACCTCACGTCCCACCAGGGTGTACGTCCCCCCCGCGTTGACGGCCGGGTGGCCGTCGTACGGGTCGAAGGTGTTGTAGACGGCGTGCTGCGCCCCCGAAAGGGAGGTCGTGCGCACGAGATCTTGCATCATACCGCTGGCCACGGTGTTGACCGAGACCTTGGTGTGCGTCGCCGAGCAGCCGACCGGCGCCCACGACTGGTACGACGTGTAGTCGAGGCTCGGCCCGAACAGCGTGGCGTGCAAGGCGCTCGCCGGAGCATCCTCGATCGCATCGTAGCGGCGCAGCTTATAAGTATTCACGTCGAAGGCCAGACGACTGCTAAAGAGCGTGGCCGTCGCCTTTGGGACTTGCAGGGAATAGGTTAGGGGAGGCGTCGTCTGCACCTGTTGCAGGCCGGATTGGTCGATCCACTGGTGGCCAGCGATGGTGTAGAGCTGATAGGCCGTGCCATGAAGGGCGCCGCCCACGATCGACCAGACGGAATACTCGCCGTTCTGCCAGGGCGTCTCTCCAAAGCCGGGGTGGGGGCTCGGACCCTTTGGCCGCGGCGGCGCGATGGGGCGTGCGGTCGCCGTGGCGCGCGGTATGAACGTCGCGGTCGGACGCGGAGTCGGCGTGGACGTCGAGCGTGGCAGCGCTGTCATGCGTACAGGCTGAAGAGTAGACGTGGGATGGGCGGGCTGAAGCGTCACGGTCGGCGTGAGTCTGGAAGGCGTCGTTGGAGCGACGACGACGGGCGTAAGGGTCGCTTCGCCCCCCGCGGCTGTCGGGCTAGCGCTGGCCGTGGCCGTGCGACCACTAGCCGCTGTCGCCGAGGAAGCAGGCGTCTGGGGAGAGAGCGCAGCCGTGGGCGTCGTCGTCGCGGGCGATGGGCTGACCACGACGATCAGCACCTGCGTGGTTGCGGTCGCTGTCGTCGTGGACGCCGCCGGACGCGACGGGTTGTCGCGGCTGAGCGCCGCCGCCCGCGCGAGGAAGGGCGGCTCCAAGGCGGTGGTCGAGGCGCTCGCGACCAGGACTACAGATAAAGAGACGGCGATAAATGATGAACGGCGCAAAGACAAAACGAGTCTCCTGTCGTTGACTGATATGAGGGGACGGCGTTTCGGGGCGCCGGGAGAACACGCGGTCGCCCTCGGCGACTCGGCTATTTCCCCACGGCCCATCTAGTTTCAAGCATAGACGAACACGGCCTAAAGCGCGGCGTTTAGACCTTAGATAGTGGCCTCGGCCGGCACATGAGACACAGCGCTCCAGCCCTGCGCGGCGAGACAGGAGGCCAGCGCCGCGAAGGCGCGATCGATGTGGCCCTCATCCACCCACCCGAGGTGGCCCACGCGCAAAATCTTGCCGCTCAACTCGCGCTGCCCCGAGGCGAAGACGACGCCATGCATCTCGCGTGCGTCTCGCAACAGACGCTTAGCGTCTACGCCCTCTGGGATGACGACCGACGAGACGCTCGGGGATGGGTGCGCGGGCGCCGCAAAAAGGCCAAGCCCCAGGCGGCGCGCGGATGCGCGCGCGTGGTCGGCTACGCGGGCATGGCGCGCCCAGAACGCCTCGCGGCCCTCGGCGCGCATGGCCCTTAAGGCGACCTGGAGCGCGTAGTAGAGCGACACAGCGGGCGTGTAAGGGGGCGATGCGATGTCGACGGTTTTGCGCGCGGCGGTGAAGTCCCAGTAATAGCGCGGCAGACGCGCCGTCTGGTGCGCGTCCCAGGCGCGTGGCGAGACGGAGAGCATGGTCATGCCGGGCGGCGTCATCCAGGCTTTCTGCGACCCGGTCACCACGACGTCGATGTCCCAGTCGTCGGTATAGAGCGGCGCTGCGCCGAGGGCGCTGATGCCGTCGACGAGCAGCAAGATGTCAGGGCGTACAGACCGTACGGCCCGCGCGATCGCCTCGATATCGTTGATGACGCCGGTGGAGGTCTCGTTCTGCGTCACCAGGACGGCTTTGGCCTCCGGGCGCCGCTGGAGCAGGGCCGCGACCTCGTCCGGCTCGGCGGCTTCGCCGAGCGGATACGACAGACGGTGCGTCTGGACGCCGAAGGCGGACGCGATCTCGCCGAAGCGGTCGCCGAACACGCCGACGCTGACCACGACGACCTCGTCGCCCGGAGAAAGCAGGTTGACGATCGTGGCTTCGAGTCCGCCCGTGCCGGCAGCGGGAAAGGTCAAGACCGGGTTCTCGGTCACGAAGAAGTGGGCCAGATCGCGGTGTACCTCGTTCATGATCTCCGCGAATTCAGGACCACGGTGGTTCACCATCTGGCGCGAGAGCGCCGCCCGCACGGCGGGCGGCAGGGGCGTGGGGCCGGGCACGCGCAGGCCGACGCCGTCGTCTGGGTCGAGGTCTAGGTGTATCGTCGTCTCTACATTATGAGCCATGGGCGTCCGTTACTCCACTCCTGACGGAGTCGCCGCTCGCGACGACTCCACCCGTCCAATCTCTTTCCCGATCGCCCCGATCAGGTCTTGCCGCGCCATCTGTTGCGCCAGCCGCACCGCGTTCTTGACCGAGCGCGGCCCTGAGCGGCCGTGGAGGATCAAGACGATGCCGTTGACGCCGAGCAGCGGCGCCCCGCCGTACTCCTCAAAATCCAGTCTTTTGCCGACCTTGCGCAGCGCGGGCATGGCCAGCGCCGCGCCGATTTTCGCGCGCAGCGACGAGCTCAATTCCTCCCTTAAGATGTCGAGGATCGTACTGGCCGTGCCCTCGGCCGCCTTGAGCAACACGTTGCCGCTAAAGCCGTCCGTCACCACCACGTCCACGACGCCGGCAGGCACGTCGTTGCCTTCCACGGCGCCCTTAAAGTTCAAGGGGCTGGCCGCCAGCAACTCACGCACCTCGTGGACGAGGGGCGTGCCTTTGCCTTCTTCCTCACCGTTGCTCAGCAACCCAACGCTGGGATCGGCAAGGCCGAAGGCGAGGCGCATGTAGGCCACGCCCATGGCCGCGAACTGCACGAGATAGGCGGGCTTGCACTCGGCGTTGGCGCCCATGTCTATCAAGAAGGTCACGCCCGTGCGCGTGGGGAAGACCGAACCAGCGGCGGGGCGGTCGATGCCGGGCATGCGCTTGAGCGAGAACAGGGCCGCGGCCATGATGGCGCCGCTGTTGCCGGCGGAGAAAGCGCCGCACGCCTTGCCGTCGCGCACGAGGTCGATGGCCAGCTTGAGCGAGGCGCGTGGCTTCTTGCGCAGGGCTTGGCTGGGGTGCTCGTTCATCTCGATCACCTCGTCGGTCTCCACGATCTCGAGATGCAGGCCGGCCGTCTGATGCTTAGCCAGCTCACCCTCGATGGCCGCGCGCCGGCCTACGAGCAGGATCGCGGCGCCGTAGGCCCGCGCGGCCTCCACGGCGCCCTCGACAGCGATGCCGGGCGCCTTGTCGCCGCCCATCGCGTCGATGGCGATGGGCAGCGAGGCCAGGGCGGCCGTGCCGTTCCACGCTGGCGTTTCAGCTTGTGGGTGATCCGTATTGTTCGTCATCATACACGTCTAGTCTAACAAACCACGCTTGGAAGAAGTTTTGCTACATAACATGTGGCTGTGCTACAGTGTAAGAACACGTACGTCGTTAGGCATCATAAGCAATTCTCTTGTCGAGAAAGGGCTATGCCCAAGCGCGCGACCAATCGTCTGACGTGGCAGCCGCTGACCCAATCATATGTGTTGGAGGCTAATGGCGCGCCGTTAGGCCTCATTGTCGGCACATTAAGCTGGTTTGATGGGCTCGACGACGCTGCCTCATTTGCCTTTCACAGTCGGTCAGGCGACATAGCTACCGTGCGTAAGGAAGCGGTCCAGCGTGGCGGCGCGTATTGGTATGCCTATCGGCGCGTGCAGGGGCGCATGTTCAAGCGCTACCTTGGTCGCGGCGCCGACCTCACCGTGGACCGGCTCGAAGCGACGGCTGCTTCCCTGGTCGAGGCAGCGCCGGACGCGATGGCTGCTCCGCCATCCACCGAGACGATAGCCTCCGCAGCGCCTACGACGCCGGCGACGCTGCTGGTCACCAAACTGCAGGCGCCGCGCATCCCAACGCGATTGGTGCATCGTCCCCATGTGCTGCAGCGCCTTGAGCGTGGTCTGACGCGTCCGCTCACGCTCATCACCGCGCCAGCGGGGTTCGGCAAGACAACGTCGTTGCGCGTCTGGCTACAAGAGGCGCGCCAGCCTATTGCCTGGGTGTCGCTCGATGCCGGCGATGACGACCCCGTGCTCTTCTGGACCTACGTACTGACCTCCCTCAATACACACTATAGGGGTGTCGCCGACACGGCTTTAGCGATGTTGACGGCCCCGCATCCGCCGCCGCTGGCCACGATGCTGCGCACGTTGCTCAACGCCATCGCCTTGCGCGATGAAGACATCGTGCTCGTTTTAGATGACTATCATGTCATTACTACGCCAGCTATTCATGAAACACTGGTGCTGCTGTTGGAGCATCCGCCGGTGCAGTGTCATCTCTACATCGCCTCTCGCGCGGAGCCGCTGCTGCCGCTGGCCCGACTGCGCGCGCGCGATCAGGTCAACGAGATTCGCCCTGATGATCTACGTTTTCGCCCTGATGAGGCCGCCGTGTTCCTGGCTGACGTCATCGGAATCGCGCTGAGCGCTGACGACGTGACGACGTTGGCCGCACGCGCCGACGGTTGGATCGCGGGCCTTCAACTCGCTGGACTCTCGCTCCAGAGCCACTCTGATCCATCCCGCTTCATCGCCACGTTTAGCGGCAGCCATCGGCATATCATGAGCTATCTGGGCCAAGAGGTCCTGGCCGCGCAGCCCGCGGAGATCCAATTATTCTTGATGCAAACGGCGGTGCTTGAGCGACTGTGCGCCTCCTTGTGCGATGCCGTGACCCAGCGTCATGATAGTCATATCATGCTCGAACGATTGCAACAGGCCAATCTCTTTCTAGCGCCGCTCGACGATGAAGGGTGCTGGCATCGCTATCATCACCTTTTCGCGGATGTGTTGCGTCACCTGCTGAAAGAGCAGCATGGTGAGCAGGTGCAGGAACTTCACCGACGCGCCGCGCACTGGCTGGAAAAGGCGGGCTGGATCGGTGAAGCGGTGGAACATCTGCTGCATGTGCCGGATGTGGATGAAGCAGCGCGCCTGATCGAGCAGGCAGCACGGCCGCTATTGTTGCGAGGCGACGTCGGGCCGCTGCTCCATCTGTTGGAGCGCGTGCCGGAAGAGAGCATTCTGGCCCGACCATTCCTGTGTTTGATACACGTACGCGTGCTCTTTTATCAAGGCGATTTTGCCGCTGCCGAACGCCGTCTTGCCGCGGCTGAACGCTTTCTCTCGCCCGAGCCTGATGGCGCCTATGCTCTCGAGGCCGATCAGAGGCGCACGCTTATGGCCTATCTTGCCGTTGTCAAGGCGAGCTTGCCGGCCATGCACGGCGACGCGGATGCCACGATCGCTCAGGTCCAGGCTGCTCAAGTGCTCCTGGCGCCAATGTCCAGGGATAGTCTCTATAATGGCGATGCTCTCAATGTCCCCTTAGGGCTCGCTTATCTGACCAAAGGCGAGTTGCCGGCGGCAGATACGGCTTTTGCCAAGGCCAGCCGCGCCGCGCTGGCAGATGACAACCTCGTGCATGCCGCCCTGGCGCTCATGCTGCGCTCAGGGGTCTTGATACGGCAAGGGCGCCTGCGTGATGCAGAGGTCTTGTTGCAGCAAATCATCCGACTTATGGAAACCGAGGCCAGCGCGCCACGCGCCTTAGCAGGCAGCGTCTATATCGATTTTGTTGGCTTGTTATACGAGCGGAACGATCTTGTCGCGGCCAGGAGCTTGACAGAAAAGATCATTGCCCTGGGGAAACAGTGGGCCAACGACGACGATCTGATGGGTGGGTACATCCACTTGGCCAAGCTCTATCAGGCGCAGGGGCAGACGACCGCCGCGTGGGCGGAGATGCAGCAGGCGGAGCGGCTTTTTCAACGGATGATTGAAGCGAACACGATCCTTCCGTGGGTTCCCTCATATGTTGCCGCTTCCATCGCGCGGCTGGCATTACGCCAAGGGCGGTTGAACCTAGCGGAAAAGTGGGCGCGGGCCAATGGGTTCCGCGATGATGCCTTGCCATCACGACCGCTGAAACACAATCAGGAATTCGCGGATGCTACATATGCGCGACTATTGTTGGCGCAAGGACGTCTTGATCTGGCGGCCGATTTCCTCGATCGCCTCTTGCCAGTGGTTGAAACCGATGGGCGCAACGGCAGCGTCATCGAGCTTGCGTTGCTGCGCGCGCTGGTGTGGCAGGCCCAGGGCGCTATCGAGCCAGCACTGGTGTTGTTGCAACAGGCGCTGACGCTTGCCGCGCCAGAGGGCTATGTACGCATCTTCATAGATGAGGGCGTCGCGCTGCACGGACTCCTGCTGCGCGCGCGGGAGGGCCAGCCCAAAAGCGGCATGCTCCATAGCTATTGCGACATGCTCGTAGCAGCTTTTAGCCAGGAGACCGCGTCAATCCCCTCGTCGTCAGGCCAGCAGTTGAGCGAGCCTTTGAGCCGCCGTGAGCGCGAGGTGCTGCGCCTGCTCGCCGCGGGGGGCTCGAATCAGGAGATCGCGCGTCAACTCGTGGTGGAGATCAGCACGGTCAAGACGCACCTGCATCATCTCTTCGCCAAGTTGCAGACGCCAGATCGCCTTCAGACCGTGCTCCGTGCCCGCGAGTTGGGCTTGATCGACGCCTAGCCAGCCCCAAAATCCATCCAAGAATCCATCGTGCGATGGAGCCAGATCCACCTCGGCACACGCTACCATTCTCTCCAGAGCGACGGTGAACAACCATGAGTGCGTGGCGACAGAGGGCGTCGCCCCCTCGCCTTACCGATAATTCTCGTCGCAACCATCACTGTTGGGAGGAATGACTTTGAAGATATGGGAACTCATCAGCATCGTTCTCTTGGTATTTGTCTCTGGACTGTTCTGGGGGCCATGGCTGGCTTTGAGCAGATCCATGGCCACTTTCGAGCCGGATGTCTTTCTCGCCATCGCACACCGGATGGACCGAAATATGTCATCCGTCATGACCATCCTGATGCCGCTGGCCCTGTTGTCGACAGTTCCAGTCTTGGTCGTATCGTTCAACGAGCGACGAGGAACCTTCTATCTGACCTTGACAGCATTGGTCTTGTTCCTCGTCGCCCTGCTCGTAACCCTGCTTGTCGAGGTTCCTATCGTCGTACAAATTCGGACATGGACGGTTGCAACGCTGCCGAGCAACTGGCAGCGCCTTCGCGACCGCTGGGGAGCGTTCCATTACCTCCGTATCGCTCCATCCATTATAGGTCTCGTCCTCCTCCTGGCCGGAGCACTGTTCTAAAGGGCTTGCTAAAGATATACTTCTTGTCGTATACTCGATCTCGTATATATGGAGGAGGGTATAGTGGACAAAAAACTCTCGAACCCGCTGGCGCTGGCGGTCCTCGCGCAGCTAAAAGAGCGGCCCATGCACCCCTATGAGATCGCGTTTCAGATGCGGACGCGCGGACTGGAGCAGAGCATCAAGCTCAACTATGGCTCGCTGTACTCGGTGATCGAGACCTTACAGCGCGATGAGTATATCGTCGTGCGCGAGACGCAGCGCGACGGACGGCGGCCGGAGCGCACGGTCTATGCCATCACCGACAAAGGCGCGGCCGTTTTTCTGGATTGGCTGCGGACCATCCTGGCTAAGCCGGTCAACGACTTTCCACAACTGGCGGCCGGCCTGAGCTTCGTCGGGCACCTCTCACCCGATGAAATGATCTCCCTATGCGTCGAGCGCATCCACGCGCTGACCAACATGATGGGAGAGCTGCAATATGTCCTCGACGCGATGGAGGAGCGGGGTCTGAACCGCCTTTTCAGCATTGAAGAGGAGTATCAGCTTGCGCAGCGTCAAAACGAGTTGGACTGGATGAACAGACTGGTGAAGGACATCACGGAGGGCGACCTGACGACGATGCGCGACAGCGTCCGCGTCTGGACGGCGCTGCTCCATGGGGACATCTCACCACGGAGCGACGACCTGCCTAGCCAAGGCGAGCGAGACAAGACGAAGGAGGACAAACAGCAGGATCAGGCCTGGCGCAACGGACGCCCGTCACACCACGTTTCTCTCGAAGACAGCGATGTTATTTTAGTACGTCAGGGAGCAGAGAATGACGAACACGACGATTGACGCGACGCCTGCTCCCCTAGTGGGGGACGGCCCTTCCCAGTCAAGCCAAACCGGGAGCAAACGCAAACTCAACGGCTTCGCCTTGTTCAGCGTGCTGGCGGCTCTGCTGCTGACCTTGCTGCTCGAAGCGCTCGATCAGACGGTGGTGGGCACGGCGCTGCCGCGCATCGTGGCCCAGCTCCACGGTTTCGACCGCTACACCTGGGCGGTCATCGCCTACACGCTGGCCTCGACGACGGTCGTCCCCATCACCGGGACGCTCTCGGACCAATTTGGCCGCAAGTGGTTTGTGATCGGCGGCGTGCTGCTCTTCCTGCTCGGCTCAGCCCTCTGCGGCGCCGCGCAAACGATGAACTCGTTGATCGCCTTCCGCGCCCTACAAGGACTTGGCGCGGGCATCGGCATCGGGTTGAGCTTCACTCTCGTGGCCGACATCTTCCCGCCGGAAGAGCGGGCCAAATGGGGCGGCTTGTTCGGCGCGGTCTACGGACTGTCCAACCTGATCGGCCCGACCTTAGGCGGCTGGCTGACCGACCATGGGCCGCTGCTGGGGTCGCTGGTCACGGATCAGACCCGCTGGCGCTGGGTGTTCTACATCAACCTTCCGCTGGGCATCCTGGCGTTGATCGGGCTGTTTTTCTACCTACCCGTGAACATCTCGCTGCGCTCCAGCGCCTACCGCGGCTGGACGGCGGTGCGACGCATCGACGTCGGCGGCGCCGTGCTGGCGGCCTTGGCCACCACCTGTCTGGTGCTCGGCCTCACCTGGGGCGGCGACGGGACGTATGACTGGGCCTCGGTCCAGGTCATCGGCGCCCTCGTCGCCTCGGTCGTGCTGTTGGTCGTCTTCCTGCTTTTCGAGCGCCGCGTCGTCGAGCCGATCGTTCCGTTCGATCTGTTCAAGAATAGAGTGTTCGCGCCGGCCGCCGCGCTCACCCTACTGCCCCTCATGGCTCTGATCGGCCTGGTGATCTACCTACCGCTTTACTTGCAAGGCGTCCTGGGCGAGTCAGCCACCAACTCAGGCGCACTGATCACGCCGCTGACCGTCAGCGCCGTCGTCGGCGCCATCGGCGGCTCGGCCTTGCTGGCCGTGCGCAAGCGCTACAAAAGCATCATCGTCGGCGGGGCCGTGCTGCTCACCGTCGGCACGGCCCTGCTCACGCGCTTGACGCCCGACTCCAGCCTGCTTTACGCGGCCATCGCCATGGTCATCGCTGGCCTGGGTATGGGGCCGTTCTTCTCCGTTATCACACTCGTGGCGCAGAGCGCCCTACCACCTACGCGCCTGGGAGCAGGAACCAGCGCGCTGCGCTACCTCGGGCAACTCGGCGCGGTGCTCGGTGTGGCCCTCGTGGGCGCCGTCGTGACCCACGTGATAGCCGACGACAGCGCGCGGCGACTCTCACCGCAAGCGGTAAGGCTTCTAACTCCCGCCGGGGTGCAAGCCATCACGAACCCGCGGGTGTTGGTGGACGCGACCTCGCGCGGCGAAGTGGTGCAACAGGCCGACAAATTCACGCGCCAGGCCATCACGGCCCGTGTGCCTGCTGGGCCGGCGCGTGACGCAGCGGTCGCGCACGCCGTGGCCAACACGAACCACGTCTTGAACGGCGTCTTCGCCGACCTCAAGCTGTCGCTGGCGACGGCCATTCAGAACGGCTTCATCGTCGTGTTGATCTTCTGCCTCCTGACCATAGCGGCGACGTTCTTCTTGCGAGACGCCGCGATGGGCGAGGTCGTGGCAGCGCCAGAGGCCGCGCACGCCTAATTCCCCTTATCGCCGCGCTTCCACACCACATAGGAAGGGAGGGGCCAGTCCATCGTACGATGGACTGGCCCTCCCTTCCTATGTCTCGGCCCTGTACTGAGTGTTTATGTGCCGCATGAAGAGATCAGGGCGTCAGCGCGGCGCGCGCCGTCTCCAGCCCGAGCAGCAGCCCGGAGTAGCCGAAGGCCAGACCACAGAGGCCGTCGATGAGGCGGAACAGCGTCGGGCGCAGCAGGCCGCGTCCCCATGCAACCAGCGCCGCCAGGCTCACGCACCAGACGAGGGACCCGGACATAAAACCGGCGAACGCGACAACGAAGATAGGACCTTGTCCGGTTCCGCCGGGAGTCAGCGCCGCGATGCCGCCGCCGGCGCCAAGCCAGAAAGCCAAAGCGAAGGGGTTGCTCAACGACAAAGCAGCGCCGCGCGCGAAGGCGCTTTGCAAGGCTATACCACGACCGCCGTCGGCGCCAACGGCCGGCGCCGCGGTCTCGAGCGCGGCACGTAACGCCCCCCAGGCCAACCTCAGCAGGAACACCGCGCCGATCAGACCGAGGACGAGGCGGACGGGACGGTGCTCGACGAGCAGCGCCAGACCGCTGAAAGCCAGGATGGCCCAGAACGCGTCGCCTATCAGCGAACCAAGCTGCACGAGCAGAGCAGGCCGGAAACCGCCTTGGAGCCCGCGCCGTACCGACTCGGCCGTAACCACACCGGGCGGTGCGGAAAACGCCAGTCCCAGGCCGGCCATGGAAAAGTAGAGCACGGCCAGCCCGCTCACGTCGCCCCTCCTCGATCGTCCGCCGTGCCAGGGCTGGCGTTATCCGAGCGTCCAACGCCAGCGCCCTGGCTCTCCGTACCGGCACGTCGTTTTCCGATAAGAGGCGCTACGGCGGCCACGGCGGAGGCATAGACGATCGGCAGCCCCACGCCACACTCCGCGGCACGACGCCGGCAATCCTCGTACTCCGGCGACGCCCCGGCGACGACGCCGTCGAGCAGCTTGAGCACGACGCCGACAGGGCCATAGGGCGTCTCGACCTCCCAGCCCTCTCGCGCGGCGGCGTAGCGCGTCACCGGGCGCACGCGCACGCCCAGAGTCGAGGTTTCTCTCATGATTATGTCGATCAAGGCTGCTTGGAGGATTGGACGGCAGAGTGCGCTTAGCAGGACGCCGGGCCGCCCTTTCTTCATGGTCGTGCCCGTACACCAAGCGTCCAGCGCGCCAGCGGCCATAAGGCGCTCCAGGGCATGGGCGAACAACTCCGCCGGCATGTCGTCGATGCCTGTCTCCAGCACGACGAGCGGCTCGACGCGCATATCCTCCGCTGGCGGGCGCTCGACGAATGGGGTCTCGACCGCCTCGCGGGGCGGCGTTAGGGCGTCGACAGCGTGACCCAGCCAGAGCCGCAGCAGGTTCGGCGCCGGCTCGGAGCGCGTCCCGGCCCCATAGCCCACCTTGACTACACGCATAGCCGGTTGCGTGAAGACGGCAAGCTCGGCGACGAGGGCGGCGCCGGTCGGTGTGACGAGTTCCAGCTGCGCCGGATGCGGGATGGTGGAGGCCGCGGCGCCGGCGAGGATCTCCAGCGTGGCGGGAGCGGGCAGCGGCAGCGTCCCGTGCGCCGTGGACACGACGCCGCGCGCCAACGGCAAGGGCGAACAGTAGACGGTCTCGACGTCGAGCAGATGCAGCCCCAGGCAGACGCCGACGATGTCCACGATGGCGTCCACGGCGCCGACCTCGTGGAAGTGGACCTCCTCAACCGCCACGCGATGCACCCGCGCCTCGGCCACGGCTAACCGGAGGAAGACGGCGGACGCCTTTTCCTTGACGCCGGGAGGGAGGCTGCCGCGCGCGATCAGGGCCAGGATATGGGGCAGCGTCCGCCGCGGCGCTCCGGGAGCATCGCGCTCGTGAACGTGCGGCGATTGGTCGCCGCCCGCATGTGTATGTTGGTTCGCGTGCGCGTGCGCGCGGTCGTCTCGGTCCGCACGGTCGCCATCCAGGTCGCTCTCGTGGCCGTCCGCGTGGTCCCGGACGCCGGAGGCAACGTCGCCATCGCCGTCGAGGACCACGCGGGCATACGTCGCGCCCAGGGCGCCGCGCACCACGGTCTCGCTTGTCAGAGCGTAGCCGTCGAGGTCTAATCCCTTTAGGCCGTCTCTCAGCGTCTCCAGGTCGAGGCCGGCGTCGAGCAGCGCCCCGAGCAGCATATCGCCGCTGACCCCGCTCGGGCAGTCGAGAAACGCGATCGTGCGCTCGCCCATAGCCGTAAAGCTCCTCTTCAGGTGTTCGTCCCGGTCCGTATAGCCAACCTATTGATCATGGCCGCGAGCAGTCCCGCCCCGTAGCCGTTGTCGATGTTGACGGTAGCGATGCCGCCCGCGCAGCTCGAGAGCATGGTCAGCAGCGCGCTCACGCCGCCGAAGGCCGCGCCGTAACCGGTCGAGGTCGGCACGGCGATGACGGGCGCGGCCAACAGGCCCGCGACGACGCTGGGCAGGGCGCCGTCCATCCCCGCGACGACCACGACCACGCGCGCGGCGCGCAGGCGGTCGAGACGCGCTAGCAGGCGGTGCAGACCGGCCACGCCCACGTCGTCGATGCGCTCGACGGCCTGCCCCATCAGCGTGGCCGTGAGCGCCGCCTCCGCCGCTACGGGGCCGTCGGCCGTTCCAGCCGAGACGACCAGGATGCCGGGCGCCCCCGGCTCCCTCTCCGCACCCTCCACGACGATGGCACGGGCATCCTCGTGCCAGGAGGCCGTGGGCGTCCGCTGTTGAACCGCGGCAAACGTGGCCAGATCCGCACGCGTCGCCAGCACGGGTCCACCCCTCTGAGCCAGCCTCTCGACGATGGCGGCAACCTGCGCCGGTGTTTTACCGGGACAGTACACGGCCTCGGGGAAGCCGCGCCGCATCACGCGCTCGTGGTCGAGCACGGCGAAACCTAGGTCTTCTTCGCGCACCGCCGTGACCTGCTCCAGCGCCTCGTCGGGCGAGACCTGCCCCGCGCGCACGCTTTCGAGCAACAGACGCATCGTCTCAGAGTCCACGTCCACCATTCTCTTTCTCTTGCACGCAGGCCGTTCTTTCGCGGCTACGACAAGTACACGATTTCTCCAGAAACATCCTCACCCGCGATGGTGAGCAGGCCAAACGACGGGCGAGGCTGGCGGCGGCGCTCGGTGGGCGAACCAGGGTTGAACAGCAACACACCTTCTTGGCTACAATTGTACGGCTCGTGGCTATGGCCGAAGACGACGGCGCGCAGGCCTGGCGCCCCTCTGAACCGCCGCAGCGCACGCGACGGCGTAGTCCGGGCCTCGCCGATGTGTCCGTGCGTCAAGCCGATGGAGATCGAACCGAAATGCAGCAGGCGCGCGGTCGGCAACCTGTAGGTCAGGTCGGCGTCGTCGACGTTGCCGCAGACCGCGTAGATGGGGGCGAAACGCTTGAGCTTGTCGAGCACGGCGCGGCACGAGGCATCGCCCGCGTGGAGGATGCAGGACACATCGCGAAAGGCCTCCAGCACGACGGGCGGAATAGTGCGTCGCCCATCAGGGGACGTGATGTGGGTGTCCGCGATCACGCCGATGCGCAGAGGCAGCGCGTCGGCCTGTTCATCGTCGAGCCAGGAAAGGGACCCAGCCGCCGTCATAGCAACTCTTTTAGCCGGGCGCGGTCGATGTTGCCGCCGCAGAGCAGCACGACGACCTTCGCGCCGGCACGCACGCCAACTACACCCGTGAGCAGCGCCGCCATGCCCGCCGCCCCGGCGGGCTCGACCTGTAGCTTAGTCCGCTCCAGCACCAGGCGCAGCGCGTGCGCGATCTCCTCATCCGGGACCGTCACCACGTCGTCGACGTAGCGCTGAGCGGCTTCCAGCGTTAGAGGTCCCGCGAACGGCGCGGCCAGCCCATCGGCGATGGTGGAGACCGAGGAGAGGCGCACGGGCGCTCCCGCCGCCAGTGCGGCGGACATAGCCGCCGCGCCCTCCGGCTCGACCCCGACCATGCGCACGTTAGGACGCTGCTCCTTGATGGCCACGGCGATGCCGCCGAGCAGCCCGCCTCCCCCTACGGGCACGATCACGGCCTCCACCTCCGGCCAGTCTTCGATCACCTCTAGGCCGACCGTGCCCTGACCGGCCATGATGTAGGGGTCGTCGAACGGATGCACGGGCACGAGCCCACGTTCCTCCAGCAGACGGTCGTAGTGCGCGAACGCTTCGATCGTGTTAGCCCCGTAGAGAATCACTTCAGCCCCGTAGGAGCGCGTGGCCTCGACCTTAGCCGTCGACGCGGTCGACGGCATCACCACCGTCGCCGCGACGCCCTCGGCCGCCGCGCCGTAGGCCAGTGCCTGCGCGTGGTTCCCCGCCGAGATGCCGATGACGCCGCGCCTGCGTTCCTCTGGCGTGAGCGAGGCCAGCTTCGTCAGCACGCCGCGCGGCTTAAACGAGCCGGTACGCTGGAGCAACTCTGCTTTCACCATCACATCCACGCCGGCCAGCGCACCGAGCGATCGCGCGGAGAGCAAGGGCGTGCGATGCAGACGGTCGCCGATGACCGACCGCGCGGCGTACACGTCGTCAAGCGTGATCATCGTCTTGCTCCTACACTCGTCGTCTAGACCGCGACAACGGGCTGTCGCGCCTACAGGACATTATAGTACCGCGTTTAACGGTCGGGCGTGGCTACAATGAAGCAACAAGCGTTATCCGGCGACGACCTGACGCGCCGACTCACCTAAGTATACGAAGGAAACTTCTCATGCCGACGCCGATCGACCTACGCAGCGACACCGTCACCCTCCCACCGCCTGAGATGCGCCGCGCCATGAGCGAGGCGGCGCTGGGCGACGATGTGTACGGCGAAGACCCCACGGTCAACGCGCTGCAAGAGCGCGCCGCCGCGTTGGTCGGCATGGAGGCTGCGCTGTTCGTACCCAGCGGGACCATGAGCAACCTCATAGCCGTTCTAACGCATTGCGGGCGTGGGGACGAGATCATCCTGGGCGACCAGTCGCACATGTTCTACTACGAGGGCGGTGGCGCGTCAGTGCTTGGAGCGGCGGCTATGCATACGCTGCCGACCGGGGCCGACGGCACGCTCGACCCCGCCGCGATCGAGGCGGCCGTGCGCCCGGCCAACGACGTGCACTTCCCCTCCACCACGCTGATCTGCCTGGAGAACACGCACAACCGGCGCGGCGGCATGGTCTTGCCGCCCTCCTACGTCGCCGCCGTGCGCGCCGTGGCCGATAGGCACGGTCTTATGCTGCACCTCGACGGCGCGCGTCTCTGCAACGCGGCGGTCGCGCACGGTGTGAGCGTGGCCCAGGCCGCCGGCCCGGTAGACACGCTCAGCCTCTGCCTCTCCAAGGGCTTGGCCGCGCCTGTAGGAACGGTGCTCTGCGGGCCGCGCTCGTTTATTAAAAGGGCGCGCCATTGGCGCAAGGTCGTGGGCGGCGGCATGCGCCAGGCAGGCGTCCTAGCGGCGGCTGGCCTTTATGCGATCGACCACATGATCGACCGCCTACAAGAAGATCACGGCAATGCGCGCTATCTAGCCGAAGGACTCTGCTCCATAAAAGGCATCGCCCTGCACCAGCACGCGGTCGAGACGAACATCGTCTTCGTCGATATGGCGGGGACGGGCATCGTGCCCCAGCGCCTGTCGTCCACGCTCAAGGACGCGGGGGTGCTCGCCGGCACGATGGGTTCTGTCGTGCGCTTCGTGACCCACTACGGCGTCGAGCGCGCCGATGTGGACGAGACGCTGTCCCGCGTCGCGGGGGCCGTCCAAACGGCGTAAACACGCGCTCTACGCCTGGGTCGGAGCGACGTCGGAATGCTGCTGCTCAGCCGGTCTTGCCCGATCAAGGTCGCGTCCGATTGGCAACTCGGTCATCTCCGTGTGATGAGTGCCTTTCATCAGCATGAGATTAGGTAGCGAAGCCATGCTGGCGCGCTAAATCGCGCACTGCCGCGTCGTCGTCGTAGGTCATCAGTACAGGGCCAGCGCACGCAGCGACAACACGAAACGATCCCTCGTGATCGAGTTGATTGTGGTTATGAGGGTGGCCTGGGTCTTGAGTTCGTGCAAGGGGTAGAGCGTGCCGCGCTACCGCACGCCTCCCCACCTAGTAGATGAGTAGGCCGTGGACCTCGTGGGAGAGGAAAGTTGCTTGCGGAGTGGGCGGCGGACTACAATAGGAACCATGAAGACGAAATTTGAACCTACCGGCCATTCGCCGTCCACCTCCGTATCGACCCAGCGTGAGACCATCTACAGCGTCGACCCCATGCATGTGACGGAGGCGACAACGCCCGACGGGCGGCGCCTGCTGTACTTTACGTTCGATAAAGAGCGTTTAGCCCCGGAAATAAAGCAGGATCGCGGCACGGGCAGGACGTTTTCGTCGCTATAGTTGTAGGCTCCCGTTCTTCTGTTGGCGCCGCGGTTATCTAAACGGCGACAGAGATTGACGCGCTTCCGATCGCCGCCAGCCCTGTACGCACCGCCTCACGACCTCTAGAATCTAAGAAAGGTAGCGCCGCCCTGTGTCCGAACTGCGCTGGAATCCCGTGCTGCGCGAGTGGATCATTACGTCGTCGCACCGTCAGAATCGCACGTTTCTCCCCGACGCGGCGCATTGCCCGCTCTGCCCGACGACGCCCGGGGGATTCGAAACCGAGATTCCCGCTCCAGACTATGACATCGTCACTTTCCTCAATCGCTTTCCCGCGCTCACCGAACCTCCTCCGACGCCTGCTCTTGAGGGGACCACCCTCTACCCCGTCTTGCCCGCCGAGGGCGTCGTGGAGGTCGTCGCTTACACGCCCGTGCATACAGGGACGCTGGCCGATCTACCTTTAGCACGCGTACAGCACCTCGTACGCGTGTGGCGTCATCGCTACGAGGAGATCGGCGCGCATCCAGCCATCGACTACGTGCTGATTTTCGAGAACAAGGGCGCCGTTATCGGTGTGACGCTGGAACACCCGCACGGCCAGATCTACGGCTACCCTTTCGTTCCGCCGATCGCCGCGCGGCAATTAGAGTCGGCGGCGCTGCATCTGGAGACGACGGGGCGCTGCCTTTTCTGCGACATCGTCGCGGCAGAACGCGACGATGGGCGACGCATCGTGGTCGACTCCGCGCACTTCGTCGCCGCGATCCCATTCTACGCGCGCTGGCCCTACGAGGTGCATATCTGGAGCAAAGCACATCGGCGCTCGCTCTCCGATCTGTCTCTGGAGGAAGACCGCGACCTCGCGCGCACGATCTTGATCGTCGCCCGCGCCTACGATCGCCTGCCAGACTTTGAGGCCCCTTTCCCCTACATGATGGTGGTCCATCAGTCGCCGACCGATGGCGCGATACACGACGAAGCACATTTCCACGTCGAGTTTTACCCGCCGTTCCGCCGGCCCGGACGCCTCAAATACCTCGCGGCAGGCGAAGTCGGCGGCGGCACGTTTCTCAACGATACGCTGGCCGAAGAGAAAGCGGCGGAGATGCTCGGGGCGGTCGCGCGTGTGAGGGCGGAGGCGGCGCCGTGACCCGACGCACCTCCGCCGCCATCCCTAACGGCGACGTCATGCCCGATCTCGAAGCACTCTTCCACGAGGTCTTTCCCCGTGGCCGCGGCGAGATCGTGGCCACGCGGGCGCCGGGACGCGTCAACTTGATTGGCGAACACACCGACTACAACGAAGGGTTCGTGCTTCCTGTCGCGGTCGATCGCGAGGTACACGTGCTGGCTCAGCGCAGGCCGGATGACCGTGTGGTCGTTTACTCGGCCAATTTCAGTCGCCGCGCCACCTTCGAACTCGACGCGCTCGGCCTCTCGGCACGGCAGAGCTGGATCAACTACCCGCAAGGCGTCGCCGATGCGTTGCAACGCGCGGGCCACCACCTCCCCGGCATGAACGTCATTTTATGGGGCAACGTTCCGCTCGGCGCGGGTATGAGCTCGTCGGCGGCGGTCGAGATCGCCTGTATGCTGGCCTTCCGCCATCTGGCCGGTCTGCTGCCCGATGCAAGAGCCGACATCATCCTGGCCCAGCGCGCCGAGAACTCTTTTGTCGGCGTACAGACGGGCATCATGGACCAGTTCATCTCGCGGTTAGGTCGAGAAGGGCACGCGCTGTTGCTCGACTGCCGTTCGCTCGACTACTGGCCCATCCCCATGGTGCTCCCCGACATCGAGCTATGCGTCGTCCACAGCGGCGTGCCGCGCGGGCTCGCCAGTTCGGAGTACAACAAGCGCCGGGAGGAGTGCGCCGAAGGCGTGGCGCTGTTGCAAGCGTATCTGCCGCATATCACGGCCCTGCGCGATGTATCACTCGGCGAGTTCGCACTGGTCGAGCATCATCTGCCCGACGTGATCCGCCGCCGTTGCCGTCACGTTATTAGTGAGGACGCGCGCGTGGGCGCCGCCGCCGAGGCTCTGCGTCGCGGCGACCTCAAGACGCTGGGGGTGCTTTTCGCGCAGTCACACGCCTCAATGCGTGACGACTACGAGATCACTGTCGCGGCGGTCGACACGCTCGTCGAACTGGCCCGCGCCCACGGCGCGAGAGCTTCGCGCATGACCGGCGGCGGGTTCGGCGGCTGCACCATCAACCTGGTGCCGTCCATGCACGTCGACGCTTTCGAGCACGCTATCTCGCTGGAGTACCCGGCGTTGACCGGCTGCACGCCCGTGTTCTACCGTTGCCGCGCCGTGGACGGTGCTGGGCTCGCGCTGGTATCGTAGTGGAGCCGCGCTTCAACGCCTGCTCTATTAACCTCACGACGAAAGGACGAAAGAGGCGATGAGTGGAATCACCGTACCGGTCTCATTCGATGGGTTATCGCTGATCGGCCTTTTCCTTGGGCTGCTCGCCCTCGTCGCCATCGTCACGGGCATCGTGCAGACGAGCCGCGGCGACCGTGCCCATCCGCGCCGGATTCTGCTCGGCGTGATCGTTCTCCTGGTCGGACTAGTCGTCCTTGGCTTCGCCGGATGGGAGCAGACCTACCGTGCGCTCACACGCAACGAATGGGTGGCCACGATCAAGGCCGTGCCGTTGGCGGGGACGACGCAGACCATGATCGTGACCTACACGCCAATCCACGACGGCCAGGTCTCTGGTAAAGCGCAAACCTACCGCGTCAGCGGTGATGAATGGTCGCTCGGCGGCGACATCATCAAGTGGCAAGACTATATGAACGTCCTCGGCGTGCAGACCGGCTATCGCATCACGCGTCTGATGGGCTACTACGACTCCGCTCACGACGAGGTGACTAAGCCACGCACGGCCTATGACCTTGCCGGTGGCTCGGACGGCGTTTATACGTTCTTACAACAGCACCGTGGGCTCATTCCGTTCGTCCGCGCCACCTATGGCAACGACGTCCGCACCGGTCCCGACCCATCGGCATCATACAAGGTCTACGTCTCGACCTCCGGATACTGGACGACGACGCAGTAGGGTAGGCGTCGCGCACGACAGCTGCTATCGATCCAGGACGGCGGCGTTCAGGAGCGGGAAGATGCCCTTCAGCGCGGCGTAGAGTTGCGTGTAGAGGGGATGCAGACGCGTGTAGACCGCTGCCTCCTCCCGACGTGGGGAGACGGCGTCGCCCATGGAGACGGCGCGCGACACGCCCTCGTCGAGCGTAAAAGCTCCGACGCCCACACCAGCCAGCAGCGCCGCTCCCAGCGCGGGACCTTCGCCGCCACGCTCCGGGATGACCGGCAGACCGAGGACGTCGGCTTGAAGCTGCCGCCAGAACGGGTTGCGCGCGCCGCCGCCCACGGCGTAGACCTGGTCGGCGGACACGCCCATCGAGGTGACGATGTCCAACGAGTCGCGCAGACCAAAGGTGACGCCCTCGACCACCGCACGCGTGAGGTGAGCCGTGGTGTGGCGCAGCGACAGCCCGCAGAAGACGCCGCGCGCGTTGGGATCGCCATGCGGCGTCCTTTCTCCAGAGAGATAGGGCAGGAACAACAGCCCCTCAGCGCCAGCGGGAACACCCGCCGCGCCTTCCAGCAGCAGGTCGAAGACATTCCGGCCCGTCGCCTCGGCCTCCTGGACGACTGCTCTGGCGCAGGTCTCACCGAACCAGCTCAGCGCCCCGCCAGCGGACAGCATGACGCCCATGACATACCACGTGGACGGCGCCGCATGGCAGAACGTGTGCGCCCGCCCACCGGGATCGACCTCGGGCGCGGCGGTCGGCGCGACGAGCGTGCCCGAGGTGCCGATCGAGCTTAAGAGGCGTCCGGGACCGATGACCCCGGCGCCGACCGCCGCGCAGGCGTTGTCGGCGCCGCCCGCCATCACGGGCGTTCCCACCGCCAAACCGCACGCATCCGCCGCCTCGTCCGTCACCACGCCCACGCGGTCGCTCGACTCACGACAAAGAGGCACGATGGTGCGCGGGAGGTCGAGCAGGGACAGCATCTCGTCGCTCCAGACGCGCCGGCGCACGTCGAACAGCAGCGTGCCGGAGGCGTCCGAGGCCTCGGATCCTAACTCGCCCGTCAGCTTGTAGACGAGGTAGTCCTTGGGCAACAAGACCGTGGCCACGCGCTCCCAGACCTCCGGCTCGTGTTCGCGCACCCAGAGCAGTTTGGGCGCGGTAAAGCCGGCCAGCGCGGGGTTGGCGACGAGGCCGAGCAGCGCGTCGCGCCCGCCAACCCGCTTGGTGATCCAGTCGCACTGCGGCGCCGACCGCTGGTCGTTCCACAAAATGCAGGGGCGCACGACCTCGCCTGCCTTATCGAGCAGCACCGCGCCGTGCATCTGGCCGGAGATAGCCACACCCGCGATGTTGCGCGGATCGACGCCCGTCGTGGTGAGGAGGGTGCGCAGCGATTCTCGCAGCGCCGTCCACCAAGCGGCGGGGTCTTGCTCGCTCCAGCCCGCGCGCGGCGTGGAGAGCGTGAGCGGGGCCACCGCGATGCCGGCGACCGTACCGTCGTCGCGCAGCAACAACGTTTTGACGCCCGACGTGCCAAGATCGACGCCGAGCAGAAGCACACTTGACCGGTTCATCGTCCTACCCCCTGCCCTGTGATGCCCTAGTCCCGCCGTCCAAGGCGCCAAGATCGACGCCAAGCAGCAGTTCATGTGGCCAGCTCATCGTCCTACCTCCAAGATGTCGGGGCGGTCGAATGTCGTCGTTCCTACGGTCACGGTAGTGGTGGGCCAGTCGCCCGTCGCCGTGGCCACCTCGACGCCCTCGGGGCCGAGCAACACGGTGTCCTCGCTCTTGGTTCCGGTTATCGAGGGGTTCCAGGCAAAGGCCATCCCTTCGTGTATCTCCTCCAAGCCGCCCGGCAAGGCTAGCCACTCGCGCGATTGGTAGCCTGCCGCCCCGCCCTGGTGGTGGAGCAGCCACTCATCGGGAAAGCCGACGGACGCGTAGGCTTCCTGAGAGCGCGCGAAGACGTCGCCCGCCGTAGCGCCCTCGTGCGTGGCCTCCAGCATGGCGCCGTCGACGTACGTACACGCCTCGTGGCGGCGGCGTAGGTCGTCGGGGAGGCGGCCAACGTAGACGGAACGCGTCACGCTGGCGACCAGACCGTGGCGGCGAGCGCAGAGCACCAGGAGGGCGTGCCGATCCAAGCGGCGCGGCGTGGGCAGCGGGTGCCGGTAGCGCGCGATGCGTTCGTCGGCGGCGACTAGTACGACGATGGGGACGGCTCCGCGCGCGTACGACGCGGCGGCGACCGCCCCGGCGATCTCCAGCTCCGACATACCCGGTTTGACCGACCGCGCCGCCGCTTCGATGGCCGTACCGGCCGCGCGGCACAACCCTCGGTAGCGCTCTTGCTCGGTGGGCGAGAGGATCAGGCGCATCGTCGAGACCACATGGCTACGATCGACGAAGCCGGGCAGCGCCATATCGGCGCCAAGCACGGCTCCTTCACGCAGCAACAGGGCGACGGACGGAGGCGTGGCCTCGTACCAGCCGAATACGTCCACGCGTGCCGGCGGGTGCGGCAAAGCCTCCTCCAACATGCGCGCGTGCTCGATCGTATTGGTCAAGAGCACCTCGCCCTCGCGCGTGCACAGCACGGCGGCTACTCCGGCGGCGGCGGTCTGGTCGACAACGGGATCGCCGCCACAGGTAATCCACGAGACGGACGGCGGCGTGGTCAGCAGCAATCCGTCGAGGTTATGTTCGTCGAGCAGAGCACGAATAACTGCCCGTTTGAGGCTGACTTCTGAATCCGGCGTCATCGCGCGTCCCCCCCTCCAGTTTCACCACAATCACTATCCATGAAAAGCTATCCCCGTGCTCCTAGACATCCCCTCCACGCCAGACCCTACCGGCGCCGCGCGCACCCGTTCCTTTAGCCCGACTAGAGGAGCAGAGGCCAGCGGGCGGGCGGGCCCGCTGCGGTCGAGACCCGAACGACTGTCCCCCAGTGGTCACTAGCGAACGCTACTCGCTCTCGTCGTCGGAGGCAGGCAAGGCGACCGAGAAGGTCGAGCCCACGCCCGGGGCGCTCTGCACCCAGATGCGTCCGTTCATGGCTTCGATCAGACTGCGCGCGATGTAGAGGCCGAGCCCGACGCCGCCATTGCCCTGCATCATGGGATTTTCGAGGCGCCCGAAGCGCGTGAACAGCCGCGGCATATCCTCACGATCGATGCCAGGCCCTTCGTCCGAGACCTTAATCACGACATCGTCGCCGTCGGCGCCCCAAACCAACATCACCGTCCCATTGACGGGAGTGTGTTTGACCGCGTTGTCCAGAAGGCTGATCAAGACCTGTTCCAGGCGGAAGCCATCGGCGATAGCGCCGCTGGGCGGTCCCGCGACCACGATCGGCGGCAGAAGTTCGGCGTAGCGATCTTGCAACTCGACTAGCGCGGACTGCACGATGTCGGACACCTCGATATGCTTGATGACGACCGGGAGTTCACCGCGCTCCACATCCGTGGTCAACATGATGTCGTCGATCAAGCGCGCGAGGCGGTGGCTCGACACGTTGATCTTCTCGACCATGGTGCGGCGCTTCAGTTCTTCCGACGTGCCCCAGCGGAACAACAGCGTTTGTACGTACCCACGGATCAACGTCAACGGGGTGCGCAGTTCGTGCGACACGGCCAGCGCGAAATCTGACTGGATGCGCTCCGCGTTCTCCAGGCGGCGGAGGCGTTCGCGCGTTTCCTTCAACTCCGCTTCGAGAAAAGCAATGCGCTCACGTAGCGGACCGTCGCCGCTCTGAAGGGCGCCTGGGGAGTCGAGACGTCGTTCCCCATCACGCGTCGCCTCGCCAACCCGCCGCTCACCGTGTGCCGCCTCGTCGTATGCAGACATCTATCGTACCTCGTACAAGCGCATCTCGGGTCCTGGACGCTCGACAGGGTCGGGCGTAATGATTTGGAGCAGGCGAGCGCGCTGGTAAAACTCTTTATACCGCGCTGCCTGCAAAGGGTAATGCGCGGGAGCGGACAGATAAGCGCCGTCCGTCCAACTATCGGCTACAGCATAGCGTACGTGAGCGCGGAGCCAATCGTAAGGTTCCGACGCCAGCGAGTTGAGCAACGTCACATTATAGCCGTGTGACGACGCCGTGAACACCTTCCCCTCCCAGTTCTCGATAGCGACGGCGACGCCGTGGGGCCAGTGCGCGTCCGCCCAAGCGACGGCTGCTTCCTCGCTGAACTGATGAGTGAAGGTGAAATCGTCGCGCGCGGTGGTGTAGGCGGACGGGACGACCGCGACCGTGAGGACGAGTGCGCCGGCCACGGTGTAGTTGCGCAGCAGCCGTGCTAGAGCCGGAATCAAAGCGACCGCCGCAACGGCGGTCAGCAAGGCGATGAAGGGCGAGAGAGGCAGAAGATTGCGGTCGAAGCGCACGTAGGTCGAGCACAGCAAGACGTAGTACGCGACCACGAACACGAGCACGACGACGCCATTGCGCTGGTCGCCGCCGCTGACGGCCTTCCTCGCGCTCACGAGCGCCGCCAGACCGGCCAAGGCCAGGATCGTCCCTCCGGGACCGGCGCCGTGGTCGAAAAGATAGCCCAGATACCAGAGCGCATTGCCGCCGCCCTCGGCGCCGGGGTGACCGCTGGAGTAGTGTAGCGAGATAGTGTGGAGGTCGCGTATGAACGAGGTGTAGTCGAGGATCGCGTACGGCGTCGTGAGCAGAAACGTGGCGCCGCAGAGCAACGTGGCGCCAGCGGCAAGCTTCAGGCGCGACCGCCACGAACGGCCTTCTTGCAGCCCCACGGCCAGCACCGGCAGCACCAGCGCCAGCGCCGCGTTGTATTTCACGCCCGCGGCCAGACCGGCGGCCACGCTCCCCCAAAGCACCGGGCGGGAGCTGCTGTCGCGCAACGCGCGCAGAGCGAAGTAAGCGCTTAAGATGGTAAACAGTCCCGTTGTCGCATCGACCGTGATGTAGTGCGACTGCTCGACGTGCTGCGCCGCCACGGCTAGAAAGAGCGCGGCCAGGAGACCGATGCGCGCACTAAACAAACGACCCGTGAGGTAGACGACGTACACGGTCGCCGTCCCGACCACGGCGGTTAGTAGGCGGCCGGCTAGGTAGTAGAAGGGCCTGTGCGACAAGGGATGACGCAGTACGTCCGGCGAGACGACGCCGGCGACGTGGCCCACCACGAAGGCCCAGAGCGCCTGCATGTCGTAGTAGAGCGAGGGATAGATAAAGTAGTGCGGGTTAGCCGTCCCCTCGAGCCACATGGCGAGGGCGCGGTCTTCGACCGAAGGCTCGTCCGGCTGGATAATGTAAGGCAACCCGAAAGCCAGCCCCCACAGGCGCAGCGTCAGCGCCAGCACCAAGATCGCACCTAGACCGAAGCGCGCGCCGCCAAGCAGCCTCGTAAGAGACACACGACGTGACGTGGGCAGGCCATGCCAGGCCGTCGAGGTTGGATAAAGAAGATTCTGATAGTTCCGCACGATCAGGATTCACCCTTGCGGACGCCGCACAACCGTGCTTTCTTTAAGCGCATGGCCCCTCCCGTACCCTACACTATAGCGTAGCTATGCCAATGCATCCCACTCCGCTCACGCCGCGACGCCGCGACGCCCCACTCTCTCTTCTCCTGACTGGAGTGGAGCGGATCGTCGACGCCGTGAGCGAGCCGCCGCCACACCTCCACGATCCGCGCCGCATCGTGGTGCTGCGTAGCTGCTGCCTGGGAGACACCGTGCTGGCCACGCCTCTTCTAGGTGCGTTACGCCGCCAGCATCCCCACGCACGCATCGTCGTGGGCGTCGGCGCGTGGTCGCGGACCGTCGTGGCCCATAGCCCGGCCGTGGACGGATTGTTCGACCTCGAAGGGGTGGGAACGGGCCGGCCGCGCGCTGCTGCCTACGCCCGTGTGGTACGCCGCCTGCGGGCCGGACGCTTCGACGCCGCGCTGGTGCTCGATCGCACGCCGTTGATGACCGTGCTGCCGCTGCTGGCCGGCATCCCCGTGCGCGCGGGCATCGACTCGGCGGGGAGAGGCTTTGCCCTCAACGTGCGCGTCCCCTGGACACATGTGGAGCACGAAGCAGATCTTTTCCTGCGCGTCGGCGCGGCTCTTGGCGTGGACACGGACGGGGCGCGCCTGCACGTCGGCCTCGCGGCCGCCGATCAGGCGCGCGCAGACGCCCTCTGGACCGCTCTGGGCCTGGATGACGCGCGCGTGCTGGCCCTCGCGCCGGGGGGAGGACGCAACCCCGGCATGACCCTCACCGCCAAGCACTGGGCGCCGGAGCGCTATGCTGCTCTCGCCACGCGGCTCTACCGCGAACGCGGCCTTACGCCGCTGCTGACCGGCGACATGCATGACCACGACGCGACGGACCACGTGGCCCGCCTGCTCTACCGCGCGGGCACGCCTGTCGCCGACGCCGCGGGTTTCACCACCATTGGCGACCTCGCGGCGCTCTACGGCCGCTGCGCCTTGTTCGTGGGCGCGGACTCCGGACCCACGCACCTGGCCGCCGCCATGGGCATCCCCGTCGTAGCCGTGTTTGGCCCCACCGACCCGGCGGTCTACGCTCCCTACAGCCCGCGCGCCATCGCGTTGCGCGGCCCGGACGGCCTCAGCACCTCCGAGGTCTCGGTCGACCGAGCCGCCGACGCCGCCCTCTCTCTCCTCGACGCCGCATCTGAGCATCCTATATAGCGTGAAGGGAAACGACCGACGGACTACCACCCCTATCTCCACATCTCCTTACCGTCGTAGACGTGGAGCGAATCCATGGGTTGGACCAGGGCGTCGCGCGACGCTGCACGCGAGGCTGGCGTCCGCGCTCTGGATCATACCGCGGTGGACTTGTCGCACCCACCGATGGGCTGACGACGGCCACGCCTCCATGACATCCGCCAGCGCCGCTGTCTTCATCACGGGGGGAGCCATGGCGACGAGAGCGGGTATGCCTTTTTGCTGCCGCCGCGCCGTGTCAAGGGTGCGGCACATTTGTTGCGTTAATGTAGGTGCGGTTAGGAATCCACGACGATGTCTCGTGGCGCGCTGAGCCTCTCATTGTCTGGTAGGAGATTCAGCGTAGTGGCAGTAGCCCCGGACTTTCCCTCGATAGATGTCGAGGGTCCATGGTTTGACAGGAGGATCATCCCTATGTCGCAGAAATCAGCGCCAAGCGTAAGTCAAGTCCTCGACGAAACTCAGCAGACCGCTGGGCAGGCCGTCGCGGGAGTCCAGCAGAAGGTCGGCGAGGTCGTCGAAGGGGCTAAGCAGCAGACGACATCGCTCTTGGAGAGCCGCAAAGAACAGGTGGCCGACACCCTTTACACGGTTGCGCACGTGCTGCGCCAGAGCGGCCAGCAGTTGCGAGAGCAAGAGCAGGCGCCGGTCGCGGGCATCGCGGATCAAGCGGCGCAGCAAGCCGAGCGCGGATCGGGCTACCTGAAACAACGCAATGTCTCTGAGCTTTTGAACGAGACGGAGCAGCTTGGCCGGACGCACCCCTTAGCCTTCACCGGCGGCGCGCTGATCCTAGGAATGTTGGGCGTCCGCTTCCTTAGGAGTTCGCGTCGCGCGGAAGAGGAGACAGCGGCACCGCTTCAGCTCCCGCCCGCGTCGCCGTCGTCGTCCTACCCTACGGGGTCCGTGGTCGAGGACGGCCAAGACGAGGCAGATAGTATGCATGTGCCGAGCGCCACAGGCCCAACATCGTATGAGCCTGGATCTCTTGATGCCGACGCCGTCTTGCCGCTCGATACCGCCGCGGTCGAAGAATAAAGAGACGCCTGGCGGGCCGTCGTGCAACGCGCCGACCGCCGTGTGAGCGGCGGAACAGGACAGGGAGGCAGACACAAAGATGCAGACGGGAAAGAACGATCGTTCGCTTGGCGAGCTGTTCGGGGATCTGGCCGGCCAGACAGGTACGCTGGTCCGCGAAGAGGTCGCGCTGGCTAAAGCCGAGTTAACGCGGACCGCGACGCAGGCCGGGAAGGATGTCGCGGTCTTGGTGGTTGGAGGAGCAGTTGCTTATGCCGGCCTGCTCGCGCTCTTGGCTGCGCTCACCCTGGCCCTCGCGACGTTTCTCCCGGCGTGGGTTGCGGCCCTAATCGTCGGGCTTGTCGTTGTTGGAGCAGGCGCCGCTTTACTACAGCGAGGCCGCGCCGCTCTGTCGCGTCTCGACGTCGCGCCGCGCCAGACGATGGCTACGCTAGCGGCGGATGTCGACGTCGTGAAAGGAGATAATAGAGGATGAGCGCCTATAACGAAACCGTTCTAGAGGGCGACGGGGTGGAAAAAATCGAGCAGAGCATCGAGCGGACGCAAGGGGCGATGAGCGGGACGCTCGACGCGATCCAGGAAAAGCTCAACCCAAGCGTGCTTATCGAGCAGGTGCGCGGGCCGGTCGAGGACACCAGCGACCATATCGTGGCAGAGGTGCAGCGCGCCGTGAAGGAATCGGTCGACCATCTTGTCGAAGAGGCCCGCGGGCCGATCGTGGAGATGGGGGAGCAACTGATCACGCGGGCGACGAGCGCGGTGGAAGAGGCGACCGGCCATATTTTGGAACAGGCACGCACGACGGCGACGGACGCGGCCAAAGAATCGGTCGACCATCTTATTGAAGAGGCTCGTGGGCCGATCGTGGAGATGGGAGAGCAGCTGATTACGCGGGCGACGAGCGCGGCGGAAGAGGCGACCGGCCATATTTTGGAACAGGCACGCACGACGGCGACGGACGCTGTCGCGGACATCATGACGCGGACCGGCGAAGCCGTGCGTGCGGCGACTATAGGAAAGGTGGAACACATGGTACATACAGTGAGTGAGACGACGCGGGACCGGGCAGAAGGCGCTAATGAGATGACTAAAGGGTTTGGCGCGTCGCTCATAGGAACAATCGGGAGCAACCCCTTACCGGCCGCCCTGGCCGCGATCGGCCTAGGCTGGTTGTACGTCAAGCGGCCGAAAGGCGCCGCGCCGCGCCGCGCATCCTCGTCTTACCCGTCTTATCCAGCACCGCAATACAGCGCCGGCCAGACGGTCGGCAGCGCGGCGGGCACGGTCGGCGATACGGTCGGCAACGCGGCGGGCGCCGTTGGGGATACGGTCGGCAACGCGGCGGGCACGGTCGGCGGCGCGGTTGGGGACGCGGCAGGCGCGGTCGGCGGCGCGGTTGGCAGCGCAGCGGGCGCCGTTGGCGGCGCCGTAGGAACGACGGCGGGCGCCGTTGGCGGCGCCGTAGGGACGACGGCGGGCGCCGTTGGCGGCGCGGTCGGCAGCACGGCCGGTGCTCTGGGAAACACGGTAGGCCAAGCGGCTGGCGGGATACAGGAAGCGGCGTCCGGTTTGGCTACGGGGACATGGGAACAAGCACAGCGGCTTGGGACTGAGTTCCAGACTCTGGCTCAGCAGAACCCGCTTGCAGTTGGCGCCGTTGGCCTCGCACTGGGCGCGGCCATTGGCTTGGCCATCCCGGAGTCATCGCAGGAGAGCCGACTTCTGGGCGGAGCGCGCGACACGCTGATGGACAAAGCGATGGGCGCCACGCAGGAGGCCATGCATAAGGCAACCACCGTCGCGCAGAAGGCCGAGAGCGCGGCCGAGAGCGCGGTTAAAGAAGAGGTGCATGCCCAAGGTCTTACCTAAGAAAGAGCGTTCGTGCGCGTGAGTGCGGTGCGACTCCTATCATCATGACATGATGCCGCCCTACCGTGGTCGCGACCACGGTAGGGCGGCATCGTATAGGTGGGCACGACAAGCATGACGCCTGGTCTGGCCTCGATTTAAGGCCCCGAAATAACTTGTATTAAGACCCCAGATAGATGAATAGGTAAGTGCGACGGCGATGCGCGGAGTATTATTGGATAACGATGGCACGCTAGTGCTAAGTAATGACGCCCACGCCAAAGCCTGGCAGGAAGCACTAGCGGAGCACGGCTATAATGTCTCCTATGATAAGTTGCGTGGGATGCTGGGCATGGGCGGCGACAAGGTGCTCCCACAGGTCGCCCCCGGTCTAACGGACAAGGAGGGCGTGGGCAAGGCGATTACCGCACGGCGCAAAGAGATTTTCCTGGAGCGGTACGCGGCGGACCTCCAGCCCACGCCCGGGGCGCGCGCGCTTGTCGAGCATATGCAGGCGATGGGCCTAAGCACCGTCGTGGCGAGTTCAGCGCAATCGGACGAGCTAGAGGTCCTGCTCAAACGGGCGCGGGTCGACGACCTGCTCCCCAAACGTACGACGATGGAGGACGCCAAGGAGTCCAAGCCGTCTCCAGACATCGTGGCGGCGGCGCTAGAGCGCATTAAGTTGCCTGCCAGCGAGGTGCTGATGCTTGGGGATACGCCCTACGATGTCGAGGCCGCCGGCAAGGCCGGCGTTGGCGTCATCGCCTTGCGCTGCGGCGGATTCAGCGACGACCAATTGGCCGGTGCGTTGGTCATCTACGATGATCCAGCCGACTTGTTGGCGTACTACGATACGTCGCCGCTGGCAAAAGGCGACTAGCAGATCAACGTTCGTTAGATCGTTTTGTATGACGATGATAGGGCGACTTCTCCCCGGCCTAGACCCGAACGCAGGGCAGCAGACGGACAGACGTTGATAGAGGTAAAGAGCGAAGCCCAGGGCTTCACGTTCGTGGAGAAGGGACGCTAAAAAATAAGAGAGGCAGGACGAACGTCCTGCCTCTCTTATCTCCACCATCTAGCTTCAGACGCGCGGACCGGCCTCGCGGATCGCCTCCTCGATGTCCGTGAACTTCTCGAAGTTCTTGCGGAACAAGCTGGAGAGCTGCGCTGCCGAGCGATCGTAGGCGTCCTTGTCGCTCCACGTGTCGCGTGGGCGCATCACCTGTGAGGGCACACCCTCGATCTCCTGGGGCACGTGCAGGCCGAAGACGGGATCGATCTCGACCGGCGCGTCCTTGAGTTGGCCTGATATAGCGGCGTTGACCATGGCGCGGGTGTAGGCCAGCGAGATGCGCTTGCCGGAACCGAAAGCGCCGCCGCTCCAGCCCGTGTTGACGAGATAGCACTGCGCGCCGTGCTCCGTCATGCGCTCACGGAGCTGGTTCATCAGCACCAGCGGCGGCAGCGCCAGAAAGGGCGCGGCGAAGCAGGCGCTGAAGGTGGCCTCGGGGTCCTGGCCGAGGCCAGCCTCGGTTCCGGCCAGCTTGGCCGTGTAGCCGGAGAGGAAATAGTACAGCGCTTGTGCGGTGGTCAGGCGCGAGACAGGAGGCAGGACGCCGAAGGCGTCCGCCGTGAGGAACAAGATCGTCTTGGCATGGCCGCCGCGACCGAGCGGCGTGGCGCCGGGGATGAACTCCACCGGATAGGCCGCGCGCGTATTCTCCGTCAGCGCGTCGTCGTCGTAGTCGGGTTCGCGCGTGTCGGGATCGAGCACGACGTTCTCCAGCACCGCGCCAAAGCGAATGGCGTCGAAGATCTGCGGCTCGCTCTCGCGCTTTAGACGAATGCACTTGGCGTAGCAGCCACCCTCGAAATTGAAGATGCCGTCCTCGCTCCAACCGTGCTCATCGTCCCCGATGAGGCGCCGGTTCGGGTCGGCGGACAGGGTCGTCTTACCCGTGCCGGAGAGGCCGAAGAAAAGCGCCACGTCGCTCCCCCTTCCGATGTTGGCCGCGCAGTGCATCGGGAAGACGTTCTCCGCGGGCAGAACGTAGTTGAGGTAGCTGAACACGCTCTTCTTGATCTCACCGGCATAGCGGGTGCCGGCGATGGTGACCGTGCGACGACCGAAGTCCATGATAATGGCCACGTCGGAGTTGACGCCGTCGCGAACTGGGTCGCAGTGGAAGTCCGGCGCGACGAGGATGGTGAAGCCTGGCTCGAAGTCGGCGCGCTCCTCCGGGGTCGTACGCAGGAAAAGCTGGTGCGCGAACAGCGCGTGCCAGGCATACTCGGCGACCACGCGCACGCCCAAACGGTGCTTCGGATCGGCGCTGGCCCAGGCGTCTACGACAAAGGTCTCGCGTTCCTGAAGGTACTCGCGGACGCGCGCGGACAGCCGCGCGGCGACCTTGGGCTCGATGGGCGTATTGAAACCACCCCAGGCGACGCGCGCGTCCGTCGCGGCATCACGCACGATAAACTTGTCCTTCACCGAACGACCGGTGCGGGGCGCGGTCTCGGCATTGAGAGCGCCATTGGCGGCGAAGCGCGTGTTGCCCTGGCGCAGCGATTGCTCGACCAGAGTAACTGTCGACAAGTTGTCGTGCGCCTGGGGCCACTCGGCTTCCATGCCGACAGGGGAGGTCGGACGCGTCGTATCTACCATAGGATGACGTTGCACCTCTCTACAAAAGGTTACGGCGCTAGCCACGCCGCTATGCCTCTATCATAGCAGCCAACTACCCTCACGCCCTTGCCCGTCCCGATCGAACATAGCCTTTTTCGAGGGTAAAACGCTAATCCATAACCCCTAGTTATGAGTTCGTAACAACTGCTGGCGCCGTCGTTCGCTACGTTGGCCGGCGCCAAGCACTCTAAACGAGGCGGTTATACAGCCGTGGTCGAACGCCCTCTTATCCCTGTGGAACAAACCGCTGGCCGGGTCGAGCGGCAAGGATGACGGGACGGCATCCTCGCTCACGACCCGCCGGGCAAAAGGCCGCGCCGCGCCGGCGTACGGCGTTCGCAGCTCACGAACCGGCCCAAGCCGCGGCGAGGGCGGCGATCACAGCGGGGTGATCGCCGCCCTCGTCGCCCTCGCCGTTCTGACCGCCGTTTCACCCGTTTATGGAGACGACGGCATGGTGAAAGGCTAAATGCCCGCGGGGCCGCCCGAGGTCACCGACGCGCCGCTGCTTGTATACACGACCACGGGGGTGCCGACGGCAGCCCAGTCCCAGAGCCACTGCGTATCGGCGAAAGGCAGGTTGACGCAGCCGTGCGTCCCTGTCGGCTCACTCGATCCAGGGCCGTCGCCCGTGAGATTCGTGCCAGGGCCGTAGTTGGCGCGCCACCACGCATCGTGCAGGCCGTAGCCGCCCGTGAACGGCATCCAATACTTGATCCAGGTGGGCGCGTAGTAGAAGGGAGAGCCGATGGGCCACGGCGAGTGAAACTCGAACGGCGTCACTTTCTCGTAGATGGCGAAGTGCCCCGTGATCGTCGGCAGTTCACGGCGGCCCGTGGTGACATAGTTCGAGTGGACCAACACGCCGTTCTCGTACTCGCGCAGGTACTGCTCGTCGAGCGAGATCATGACCACCTTGGCCGGAAGAGCCGTCTTCATACGAGCGGCGACGGTTGCGTCGTCGCTAAGCACCCGCGCTGTCGCGTCGATGTACGTCTTATAGGTGGAGGCGGTGGTGACCAAGCCCTGATCGTAGGAAAGAGGATGAGCTATTCCGACCGCCGCGAACTGCGCCAGCACGTGCGCGTCAGTGCTGAGATGCTGGACGGCCAGACGCGCGTTGCCTTGAGCCAGGGTGAACGATCCACCCGCCGCCGCGTCGGCGCGCGCGCGCGCCGCTGTCAGCGAGAGCGTGGACTGTGTGGGGAGGGCGACGCCCGGCGCGATGCCCGGCAGCGGACGGAGCACCAACGTCTTATTGACGACGGTCTGATGGCCCAGGAACTGGCTCGTCACCACGACGTCGAGGGTCGCGTTGTCCGTTAGCGCCACCGTCGGCGAGAGCGGCGCGTCGACCGCCCAGGCGCCCGACGCATCGGCCACGATCGAGCGGACGAGCAGCGCGCTCTTTCCAGAGTGAGGCTCTATGCTGAGCGAAAGGGCGGCGCCCGGCCGCGTCTGGACGCGCACCTGGACCGTTTTACCCGTCTCCACGATCGGCGTCAAGACAGTCACCTGCACGGTAGGCGGCAGCGCGGGATACAGCACGAAGGAGCCGCGTGCCGACGAGTGGAGGGAGTCGCGATCGATGTAGACCCAGTAGCGCGCGAGAACGACCTTCGAGCCGCTGTAGGCTGGTTTCCACTCAAACTGATGGATGCCCATGGCATCCGTCTTGGCCTGGAAAACGATGGGTTGCCCCTCGCCGTCGTCGACCTTGAGGCGCACCACGGCCAAAGCAATGGAGTGGACGTACACCTTCTGCAGGTCTCCGCCACGAACGTCCTGGCTAAACGGCGCCGCGAACAGAGGAACGGTCGACGGGGCCGCCGCGGAAACGCGTGCCGGTACACCGGCCGCGGCCATGACGACGAATAAAGCGAGGAATGCGCCGACGACGGCGGGACGACGTTGGACGGTCATACAGTCTCCCTATCTCAAATCCAGCTGCGTATACGAGTTGATTAAGTGCGTGGCAGCCGCTCACTACCTTCGAGGATAACAAAAAGCTCACGAGAACTTCGTACGACGCGGCAACAAGGGCGACCCAGGTAGCGCCGTGGGGCTTCCGCGGGCCATGCGAATGCTGCTTCTATCTATCCACGAAACCTCACGAGAAGCCTGCTGCTCCAGCTAGGGGTTGACCGTGAGAAGAACGAAGGAGGCGATGCCCGCCAACAGACAGTAGTAGGCGAAGGGGGACAGCTTGTTCTGCTTGAAATAGCGGTCGAGGAAACGCACGCTTAAGTAAGCCGCGCTAGCGGAAAGAATGAGACCTAGGACGGCGTAGCCAAGGATGCCGCGGCCGGCGGGTGTGAGGAGATCCGGGGCCGTTTTGACCGACGCGGCGATGATGATCGGCGTAGCCAGCATGAAGGTGTAGCGCATGGCCTCGTGGTGGCGCAGCCCCAAGGCCAGGCCGCCGACCATGGTGGCTCCAGACCGGGAGATGCCGGGCAGCAAGGCCAGCGATTGGAACAGGCCAACGATAATGGCGCCGCCCCAGCCCAGCTTGTCGATGCTTTTGTGCTCCTGGACCGCCGTCGTCTCGTTCGATTGCTCCTTCGCAGCGCCCTGGCGGCGACGCAAGACCTCTCCGATCAACATGATGACGCCGTTGACGGCGAGCAGAAACGCCGCCGCCTTGGGGTTGCCGAAGTTTTCGCGCAGCGGTCCTTCGAGCAACAGCGCCAGCACGGCAGCCGGGACGGTGCCGACGATGATCAGCCAGATGAAACGCTCGTCAGGATCGTTGCTCAACTTGCCGCGCGCCAGCGAAGCGAACAGCACCTGCACCAGATGCACCCAATCGCGCCAGTAGAAAAGAAGCAAGGCTGCCGCCGTCCCGAAGTGGAGCAGCACGACGAAGGCGAGGTAGGCCGGGTCTCTTTGGTTGATGTTCCAGTGCAGCAGCGCCGGCAAGATCACGGTATGGCCCAGCGACGAGACCGGGAAAAGCTCGGCGACCCCTTGCAGCAGCGCCAGAATGACGACCTGGACGATGTTGAGGCCCGCACCTCCCGTCGTCGCGGATGTCGCCTGTGCTGCCGCTTCGGCGAACGTCTGTATGAGGCTAGGGGAAGCTAAGTGAAGCACGACGGGAAGGGTGCTGCATTGAATCAAACGATCGTCCTCTTTCTTCGTTTTACTCGTAAACTCAAACCGTCCGATACGGAAGGACGGCGCCCAAGGGCAGCAAGGGTCAGGTTGGTCGTGCGCCCACGGGAGTTTTACCAGTCTTAGCCCCCATTCTTTTTCGCCTTCTTCACGTGCTGGTTTCCGACGACGAAATCGTGGACGGCCACGGCCTTGCCGTTGACAAGCGCCGTCACCTCGTAGGCGCCCGGCCCTTGCCCTTCAATAGGGAGGTACGTGTACGCGGCCAGGTAGGGATGATCCCAGGTATAGTCCGAACTCTGCCCGTCCGGCAGAGTCCAGCGCACGCCAGTCGTGGCGCTGGTCGGCAAATGGTGGAAGGATACGACTACATAGGCCCGCGCCGCCTTGGAAGTGAAGGTATTGGTGGCGTTGACGGCGATGGGGGCGCCGTTCGCGTCGTAGCCGAAGGAGCTGGCCGTGACCATGTCGGCCCGCAACGATCCCGCGCTCGTCGCGGCGGTCGGCGACGGCGTTGCTCTCGCCGCCACGGTCGGCGTCGGGGCTGGGGTCGCGCTTGGCGCGGGCGTCACGCTTGGCGTCGCCGTCGCGTCTGTCGTGGCCACGGCGTTTGCCAGGACAGTCGCCGATGCTGATGCCAGCACGCTGGTCTGGGTCGACGGCGTCCCCGTCGCATTAGGAACGATGACGGCGGGAGCACTAGTAGGTAGGGTGTATCCGTTCCCGTTATCCGGCGTTACGCTGGCCACGACAGTGGGTTGATCTGGCGGCCCGCCCGCGAGCAGCGTGGCGAGGTGAGGAGGACCGGTGAAGGCATAAGCGACCGCGCCGCCCAGAAATGCCAGCAAGACGAGCGGGATGACCACGCTGCCGCGACGGCGGCGCGGCCTCCGGGCGCCAGCGGCGACGGTCGAGATCGGGTGCTGCTCGCGTGGGGCCGGCCTCGACGGAGGCGGGGGCGCGAGGGGCCGGCGGCCCGGCGACGTTCCCGCCGTTTGCGCGGCAGGCGCCGCGGCGGCCACGCTCGTTCGCTCGGCCGGCGCACCCTCGCGCGCCGAGGCGATAGCCGCCGTGAACGCCTTGGCCAATGCGCTGGCGGAGGCGAACCGCAGCGCGGGGTCCTTGTTGAGCGCGGTCAGCACGACGCCGTCGACGCTCGGCGGCAGCGAGGGCGCGAGGGCGCGTGGCGCGGGCGCCGGCTGGGTCACGTGCTGCATGGCCGTGGCCACCGGACTCGACGACGAGAAGGGCAAGCGGCGCGTCAGCATCTCGTAGAGGACGATGCCCGACGAGTAGATGTCGGACTTCGCCGTGGCCTGCCTGCCCTGCGCCTGCTCCGGCGAGAAGTAGGAGACCGAGCCAAACACCATGCCCGTCTGCGTCTGATTCGAGCGGTCCAGGGCGCGCGCGATGCCGAAGTCACTGACTTTGACCTGCTCCTCCTTGGTCAGCAAGATGTTCTCCGGCTTGATGTCGCGGTGGATGACGCCCGCCGCGTGCGCGGCGTCGAGCGCGCTGCACAAACCGTCCATGATGGTCGCGACCCGTCGCAGCGGCAGCACGCCAGCCCTATTGATCAAGGCTTTCAACGATCCGCCGTCGACGTATTCCATGACGATGAGGTGCGTCTCGCCGTCGTGGTCGATGTCGTAGATACGCACGATATTGGGGTGCGAGAGAGAGGCCACGAGCGAGGCTTCTTGCTGGAAGCGTCGCACGAACTCCGGTTGGGAAGCATACTGCACGTGCAGCGTCTTGACGGCGACGATCCTGTTGAGGCGCTCGTCGGTCGCGCGATACACCCGCGCCATGCCGCCATCACCCAGGACGTTGAGCAAACGATAGCGATTCGCGAGGAGCACACCCTGGTCAGCCATGATCCTCCTCTAGCCTAAAGCCGTCTGCCCTGCTCTACTAGTCCGTCGTTTTCCCTATTCTACCAACCGCTCAAATTGGCGGCGGCCGACGGGCAACACATTCGTGGATAGGGGGAACGGCGGTTAGGACGACGTGAGGTTAGGCCACCCCGAGGTACGTCTTGCGGATCATCTCGCTCGCCATCAGGTTGGCGGCGGTATCGGCCATGACGATGGCTCCGTTCTGCAGGACGTAGCCGCGATTGGCGATGGAGAGCGCCATGTTGGCGTTCTGTTCCACCATGAAGATGGTGACGCCCTGTTCGTTCACCTGCTGTATCGTATCGAAGACGCGTCCGACGAAGATGGGCGAGAGGCCCATCGACGGCTCGTCCATGATGATCAGCGATGGCCGCGCCATCATGGCGCGGCCCATGGCCAGCATCTGCTGCTCTCCGCCGCTCATGGTGCCCGCCGCCTGCGTGCGCCGTTCCTTGAGACGCGGAAACACGTCGAAGACCCGTTCGAGATCGGCCTCGATCTCCTTGCGCCCGTGCCGCGTATAGGCGCCCATCTCCAGGTTCTCGACCACCGTCATGCGTGAGAACACGCGGCGCGCTTCGGGCACCGGCGAGATGCCTGCGCGCACGATCTGGCCGGTGGGCTGGCCGTCGATGCGCTTCTCCTGAAACGTAACGGTCCCGCTGGTCGGTTTGACCAGACCCATGATCGTCTTCATCGTGGTCGATTTGCCCGCGCCGTTAGCTCCCAACAGACAGACGATCTCGCCTTGCTCGACGCGGTAGTTCACGCCTTTAAGCACGTGAATGGGGCCATAGTGCGTGTGAACGTCGTTAAACTCCAGCATCGGCATGGATGTCCGTCTCCTTCGGCTTGCCAAGATACGCCTCGACGACGCGCGGGTCGATCTGCACGGCGGAGGGGGCGCCCTCTGATATTTTCTGTCCGTAGTCGAGCACCACGACGTGCTGGGAGAGGTTCATGACCACGTTGAGCTTGTGTTCGATCAAGACGATGCCGACGCCGCTGTCGCGGATGCGCCCGATGTGGCCGATAGCCTCGGTGGTCTCCACGGGATTCATGCCCACGGTAGGCTCGTCGAGCAGCAACAGCTTGGGATTGGAGGCGAGGGCGCGTGCGATCTCGACGTAGCGCCGGTCGGCGTAGGACAGGTTGCGCGCCAGGACGTCGGACTGGCGGGCCACCCTATTGCCGAACGAGGCCAGGAGGTCGCGCGCGGCCACGCGCGCCTGACGCTCCTCCGCCCGCGTCGAGGGGGGACGCAGCACGTTGCGGATCAAGCCCGAGGTCAGACGGGTGTGGTAGCCCACCAGCACGTTCTCCTCGACCGTCATATTGGAAAAGAGGCGGATGTTTTGGAAGGTGCGCGCGACCCCACGCCGGAGCACCCTGTCCGATGAGAGGCCGGTGATGTCGTCGCCGTCGAGCAGCACGCGGCCTTTGGTCGGCTTGTACAGACCCGTGATCAGGTTGAAAAAGGTAGATTTCCCCGCGCCGTTGGGGCCGATCACGCTCACGATCTGGCCATGCTCGACCCGCATATCGACGCCCTGAACGGCGGCGAGGCCGCCGAAGGTCTTACTCAGGTCGCGCGTCTCCAGAAGCAGCCGGGGTTCCCGCGTCTGCGTCGTCATAGTCCTCGGCTCCCCGCGCTCGCGGCGCCTCGCCTCGGCGTTTTATTCAAGCGCACTCTTACCCTCGCGTACGTCGTAGAGCGGTTGGTTCTCTTCCATGAGCACGTCTTCGTCGTCGGCGTGCAGTTCGATCGTCCGCCGGCGCGAGGGTATGAGCCCCTCACGCCGGAAGATCATCGTCAGCACCAGGATGGCGCCGAAGACGAGGTAGCGCACGCCGTCGAAGTTGCCGCTGGCCAGGTAGGAGTTGTTGGTGAGCGTCCCAAGGTTGTTCAGCCAGACCGGCACCTGGTCGAGGATGGTGTACTGCAAGGCGGAGATGAGGAGAGCGCCGACGATCACGCCGGGGATCGAACCCATGCCGCCGAGCACCACCATGGCCAGAATGCCGATCGAGGTGCCGAAGGCGAACGAGCTAGGCTCGATCGAGCCCAGCTTCGACCCGACCATCATGCCCGCGAAGCCGGAGAAAAAGGCGCCCGTGGCGAACGCCTGCAACTTCACGCGCGTCAGGTTGATGCCCATACAGGAGGCCGCCAGCTCGTCTTCACGGATGGCGATCCAGGCGCGTCCCAACCGCGACCCGCGCAGACTCAAGGTGATGAAGACGACGAGCACCAGCACGGCGAGGCCCAGGTAGAACCAGGGCAGCGTCTGCGTCGGGTCGTCGAACGGGACCGTACCGAGTTGCGGCCGGTCGATCGGCCCCAGGCTGTTGGAGCCTCCTGTCAGGTCGGGCCAGCCGAAGATGTTGTTGGAGCCAAGGTTCTTGACCACGGCGGGGACGATCTCGCCGAAGCCGAGGGTCACGATGGCCAAATAGTCGCCGCGCAGGCGCAGCGTCGGCGCGCCGAGCATCACGCCGAAGAAGGCTGCGATGAGGGCGACGACGGGCAAGAAAAACCAGAAGTTGGCGTGGATGCCTAGCGGTCCCCAGGCAAGGACGGACAGCCCTCCCACGTGCAGGTCGAACCCGCCTCCGGGCGTAAACTGGCTCGACGCGAGCATGCCGTAGGCGTAGGCGCCGATGGCGAAAAAAGCGGCGTAGCCGAGGTCGAGCAGGCCGGCGTAGCCCACCACGACGTTGAGCCCAAGGGCCAGGATGGCGTTCGCGGTGGCCAGGAACAACGTATTGATGTGGCTGGCATCGTGGTCGATGAGCGGATACACGATGGCGAGGAGGAGCGCGAAGAAGCCCAGACCGGCTGAGGCTCGCGGCGTGAGGCGAAACAAGGGGCGCCGGGCGCGCGTCCCGCGCCCCTTGGCGGCCCCGGCGACCGCCGCTGGCGTCGTGGAGACGTTCATTAAGCTTTCTCCACGACTGTAGCGCCGAGTAGACCGGTAGGACGCAAGACGAGCACGAGGATCAAGACGGCGAAGACGGCGGGCTCGGCCCAAACGGCGCCGTTGCCCCCGAGCTGCTGGCTCACGAACGTCTGCAACATACCGATCAATAGGCCGCCGAGCATAGCGCCGCGGATGTTGCCGATGCCGCCGAGCACCGCCGCGGTGAACGCTATCAACCCCGCGATAAAACCGATGTTGTAGGAGATGGTCTGGACGTAGATGCCGTAGACCACGCCCGCCGCGCCGGCCAGGGCGGACCCTATAAAGAAGGTGATGGCGATAGTGCGGTCCACGTCCACGCCCATCATCGTCGCCGCCTCGCTGTCCTGAGCGATCGCGCGCATGGCCCGTCCGATGCGTGTGCGGTTAATAAACAGGTCGAGCGCCACCATTAAAAAAACGGCCGCGCCGAGGACGATGAACACGTTCGTATTGACCGTGGTGTTGGCAACCTGGAACGTCGCGGTGTCGATCAGCGGCGGATACGCATGATCGCTGTCGCTCTGCCAGAGGCGCACGATGCTCTGCAAAATGAAGGAGATGCCGATCGCCGTGACCAGCGGGGCCAGGCGCGGCGCGTTGCGCAGCGGGCGGTAGGCGAAACGCTCGATCAAGACGCCGAGCAATCCGCAGCCGATCGTGGCCACGAGCACGCTGACGAGCAGAGCCAACACGAGGGCCGGTCCCTGGAGCGTAGTGAACGTCGAGCCAAAAAGTGCGCGCAGCGGCACGAGAGAAATGAACGCACCGACCATGAACACATCGCCGTGCGCAAAGTTAATGAGTTCGATCACGCCGTAGACCATCGTATAGCCAAGTGCGATGAGCGCGTAGAGGGCGCCATAGGCAAGGCCAATGGTAAGAACCGCGATCAAGATGTCCATAAGAATTTAATACTTCCTACACTGCATCGCCCGCCGCTTTGCCGACGGGCCGAGGAAAGACAGGCGCCGGGGTCGGAAGTGCGGCGATGGACCGGGGCAGGTCTTCATGGTGAGGCAAACGCTACGGAGCTCTACGAGCATGACGAGGGTCAGGAGAGATGCGTCGCGTGGAAAGCGAAGGGCCGAGCCCGGACAGTCCGGACCGGCCCTTCACCCGCGTCGTCGCGTCCGCTACTGCTGGGGCGCGATGGCGGCGAACTTCCAATGGGCGCTCTTACCGGAGCCCGTGACTCGGTAGACGCTGAAAAGATGGTTGCTCGAGTCGCCGTTGGCGTCGAAACCGAGCTTACCGGTGGAGCCGATCAAGTCGCTCGTCGCGGCGACCTGGCGGGCGACGACAAGGCGATTGCTCGTGCTCATGGCGTCGCCGACCTTGATCTGGCCGCTATGCACCGCGCGCGCGAAGGCGCGGATGATGACGAGGGCGGCGTCGTAGGCGTAGCCGTCGTAGGCGGCGGGCTTGGTGCCGGGGAAGTACTTGCCCTCGGCCTTGACGAACGCCTTGGCGTTGGGATCGGTCGTGATGTCGCGGCCCACGTTAGTGGCCAGGGCGCTCGTGGCCCCGCCCGAGGACGAGCCGTTGATGAAGTCTTGGGCGAAGATGCCGTCGCCGCCCATGAAGATCACGTTCTTGAGGCCGGCCTTGCGCAGGTCGTCGGCGAGGATTTCCGCGCCGCCCTTGGAGCCGTACTCGCCGCCAAAGTAGACCAGGTCGGGCTTCTTGGCGGCGATATTCGCCGCGACGCTCTGCGCGCTCGACGCGATAGACTGGTCGTCGAGTTCCGCCGACCCGAGCACGTTGAGTCCCAACGTCTTGGCCTCAGCCTTGAAGTAGTTGGCGAGGCCGATGCCGTACGTACCGCGGTTGTCGGTGACGAACACGGACTTAACGCCAATCTTCTTCACGTAGAGCGCGGCGTCGCGCCCCTGGTAGACATCCGTGGAACAGGTGCGGAAGTAGGTGATCGGCGCGTGCGACGAGGCGGTCGTCGGCTCGTACTTCGCGCGGAACGCCGTGGCTGTCAGGTCGGGGTTCGTGTTGGACGGCGAGATCTGCACCAAACCCGCTTTGTTGTACGTCGGCATCGACACCTTGGCCGCCGACGAGTTCAGTGGGCCGACCTCGCCGATCACCGTCGAATCTCCGATGAACTGGAGGGCGTTCTGCTGGTCCTTGCCGCCATCGTGCTGGCCGTTGATCGTGTCGTCGAGCGAAGAGACCTTGAAGGTCACGCCGGCGACGAGGTGGCTGGCGTTGGCTTGATCGACCGCGACGGTCACGGCGTTGCGGATGCCGTTGGCCAGCTCGGCCAATTCGTTGAAGGGGAGAGAGACGGCGATGGTATAGGTCGCCGACGCCTGCGCGGATGCGTGCGCCGGCGTGGACGAAGCATGAAGAGAAGCGCCGGCGGAGACGACGAGCGCCCCGACGGCGACGACGCGGGCCATAGACTGACGTGGCGACATAGATTCCTCCTACTGTTTACGATCGAGAGTGGATCACTGCGTAAAGGTAAAGCGACTGCGTCATCGCTGGTCGCGCATGATGAATGATAGACGACGAGAGCAGTGGTTGGCAGCGGGGCGTCGCGATGACAAGTCTCTTTATGCGGCTACGTGCGGCTTTACCTCCTTACAACACGTCCGCGCCGACGAGGTTTCTCATTTCCGTTTCCGCCAGCATCCACGACGCACGGCTTCTCATGTGCGCTGATAGGTCCCATCCACCAACGTCCGCATCATTCGAAGCTGCCGCTGGCGGTGTTGAGCGTCCGTGAGACCGTGTCGCGAGGACGACGGGGAGGGTGACGGAAACTTGACCAGTTATACAGGATGGACGCGCATGCTGTCAACAAGCATTGCAACTCTCAAGAGGACAATCGGGCCAAAGTGTGCGCACCCTAAAGATAGCCGGCCCTATGGCGTTCGGACGCCCCTTTGTTCGGCAGCGAATAATCGGCGCGCGGCACGTCCGCATAGGTGACGGACCGGGGACAGAGACGGCGCCGCTGGTATACTAGTGAAAGAGGCGTTCGAGCGAAACGCACCCCTTCTCCCCATCGCTGCGCCCAACTACGGCTTCGTCTCGAAGGCAAGACGACCAGACTCCAAACCGGCGGTGTTTCGCGGGCGCGACATGGTAGAATTGAGATACCCGTATACGTCTATCTATTAAAAACAGTCGCCACGGCGGGCGGAGCGCCGTGGCGGCGCCAGGAGTGCAAGCGTGCAGCAATACAACGACAGCAGATCGACAGGACTTGGGACCGCGACAACGGAGCCCGAGCACGAGACGCAGACGACGGTGATGGAGCCTGAGGCTTCCGCCATCGGTGCGTCGCCTTCGGATTCTGCTGGTTACGAGCAGCTTCAGCGGACCGAAGGGGCGCTGGATATGTCTCACCCCACGATGGATCTCGACAGAGCGGCGGAGCCGGCGGACTATGCGGACGACGACGAAGAGATGTCCATGGCGGAACTTCTCGACAATCCAGCAAACGCCATTCACGAACTACAGCGCGGCGAGGTCGTCGAGGGCTGGGTCGCGCGCATCGACGCGGACGAAATCCTGGTGGACATCGGGCAGAAGTCCGAGGGCGTCATCTCGAACCGCGAAATGGGTTCGGTCGGAGACAACGGCGTCCTCAAGGTTGGCCAGAAGGTGCTCGTCTATGTGATGCAGCCGGACAGCGCCGAAGGACATGCCGTCCTCTCTCTCAAGCGTGCGCGCATGGAGCAGTCGTGGCGCGACGCCGAGCAGATGATGAACGAGGATCGCGTGATCGAGGCCCCGGTGGTCGACTTCAACAAGGGCGGCTTGATCGTCGAGGTCGGCGTGCGCGGCTTCGTGCCGATCTCGCAGATCTCGGAACTGCGCGGCCTGGCTAAGGGAGCCGATGGCGGCGACTCGCCGCTGGTGGCCGAGCGCCTGGCCTCGATGCGCGGGCGTGTACTGAAACTCAAGATCATCGAGCTTAACCGGGCGCGCAACCGCTTGATTCTTTCCGAGCGCCTCGCGGTGCAGGAAGAGCGTGCGGGACGCAAGGAAGCCTTGATGCAGGAACTCGAGCCGGGTCAGGTACGACCGGGCCGCGTCACCAGCCTGGCCTCCTTTGGCGCCTTTGTCGACCTCGGCGGCGCCGATGGGCTTGTACACATTTCGCAGCTCTCGTACAGCCGGGTCAATCACCCGAGCGAGATCTTGTCCGTCGGCGACGAGGTACAGGTCTATGTCCTCTCGATCGACCCACAGACGCGCAAGATCGCGCTGTCGCTTAAGAAGGCGCAGCCAGATCCGTGGACGTTGGTGGAAGACCGCTACAAGGTGGGCGATGTGGTCCACGGTACGATCACGAAGCTGGCTAAGTTCGGCGCCTTCGCTCGCATCGACGACGGCATCGAGGGCCTGATCCACTTGACCGAGTTGAGCGACGAGCCGGTGGAGAAGCCGCAGGACGTGGTGAGCGAGGGCCAGGAAGTTAAGCTCCGCGTCATCGCCATCAACTCGCAGCGTCGTCGCCTTGGCTTGAGCCTACGGCAGGCCATGGGCGACGTGCTTCGTCCTGTCGAGGTGCCAGCGGAATTTGACGATTATATTAATGGGGAAGATGCGGGACGGGGATCGCGTTCGTCGCGCTCCACCTCCGATGACGATAGAGTTCCTGCTCCCACGGTCGAGGCTTCGACTGATACGACGACTCTCGTGGTCGAGGCGTCGGTCGAGGCCGCCACGGCTGCTTCTACGGTCGACGCCTCGACCGACACGACGACCCCCGCGGTCGAGGCGTCGACTGAGATGGGTTCCGCTTCTCCGGCCGTCGCCGCGATGGATGAAGAGAAGCAAGAAGACGCTTTAGAAGTGAAGGACTTAAGTTTCGGCGTTCCGTCACCGGATGCGCCCACAGAGGATGTAGATCTCAGCGCGGAGAGCGGCCACTAACCTACGAGGGCCAGGGTTTCGGATCGGGATCCTGGCCTCTCTCGCACTGTGACGACCGATCCGGGTAGAGACCGGTGTAAGCAGACGAGCAATCGTTTTAGCAACCTTTTCTCAACGGGTCGCAGAGCAGGAAAGAGCAAGACACATGAGCAACGACCGGTTCGACAAATTTACGGAGCGCGCACGCAAGGTGCTGACGCTGGCCCAGGAAGAGGCGACACGCTTCAACCACAACTACATTGGCACCGAGCACCTCTTGCTCGGCCTCGTGCGCGAGGGTGAAGGCGTGGCGGCGAAGGTTCTGAGCAACCTTGGCGTCGAGTTGAACCGCGTACGCAGCGCGGTCGAGTTCATTATCGGTCGCGGCGATCGTATGATCGTCGGAGAAATCGGTTTGACCCCGCGCGCGAAGAAGGTCATCGAGTTGGCCGTCGACGAAGCGCGTCGCCTCGGTCACCACTACATCGGCACCGAGCACCTGCTGCTTGGCCTCGTGCGCGAGGGTGAGGGCATCGCGGCGGGCGTTCTCGAGTCGCTCGGCGTGAATCTGGAGAAGGTGCGGACGCAGACGATCCAGGTTTTGAGCCAGAGCAACTCGCCGCACTCGGAGACGAAGCAGAACTCCAAGACGCCGACGATCGACTCGCTTGGCCTCGACATGACGGCTCAGGCGCGCGCGGGCCAGCAAGACCCGGTCATCGGCCGCGCGACGGAGATCGAACGCGTTATCCAGATTCTCTCACGGCGTCAAAAGAACAATCCCGCTCTCATCGGCGAACCCGGCGTTGGTAAGACCGCTATCGCCGAGGGTCTGGCGCAGCGCATCGTGGCCAACGAAGTACCTGAGACGCTGCAAGGCAAACGCCTTCTGACGCTCGATATCGGGTCGCTCGTGGCCGGCACGAAGTACCGCGGTGAGTTTGAGGAGCGCCTGAAGAAGATCATCGAAGAGATCCGTACCGCGAAAGATTGCATCCTCTTTATCGACGAGTTGCACACCATCGTGGGCGCTGGCGCGGCCGAGGGTGCGGTCGACGCCGCGAACATCCTCAAGCCTGCCCTCTCGCGCGGCGAGATCCAGTGCATCGGCGCGACGACGCTCGACGAGTACCGCAAGTACATCGAACGTGACGCCGCCTTGGAGCGGCGTTTCCAGCCGGTTAACGTGCCGGAGCCGAACGTCGAAGAGACGATCCGCATCTTGCATGGCCTACGTCATAAGTATGAAGAGCATCACAAACTGAAGATCAGCGACGACGCCTTGAAGGCCGCCGCCGAGATGGCCGAGCGCTACGTCACCGACCGCTTCATGCCCGATAAGGCCATCGACCTCATGGACGAGGCGTCGTCGCGCGTGCGTTTGCAGCGCTCGACGCAGCCTTTCTCTTTGCGCGAGGCCATGACCACCCTGGAGAAAGTCCAGGCGGACAAAGAGCGCGCCATCCAGGAGCAGCTTTACGAAGACGCCGCCGCCCTGCGCGACCGCGAACAGCGTCTGCGCGATAAGATCTCGTCGCTCGAATCGACGACCGGCGGCGAGACGACGGAGGCCCCGTCGCAGCTCGAAGTAACCGAAGACGACATCGCCGAGGTCGTAGCGATGTGGACTGGCATCCCCGTCATGCGTATCGCGCAGGAAGAGACGCAGCGTCTCTTGCAGATGGAGGACGCGCTGCACGGTCGCGTCATCGGTCAGGAAGAAGCGATCTCCACCATCTCCCGCGCCGTGCGCCGCGCGCGTACCGGCCTGAAGGATCCCAAGCGCCCCATCGGCTCGTTCATCTTCCTCGGCCCCACGGGCGTTGGCAAGACGGAGTTAGCCAAAGCGCTCTCCGAGTTCATGTTCGGCTCTGAGGGGTCCCTCATCAAGATCGACATGTCGGAGTTCATGGAGAGGCACGCCGTGGCGCGCCTCGTCGGAGCCCCTCCCGGGTACATCGGCTACGAGGAAGGCGGCCAGTTGACCGAGGCCGTGCGCCGCAAGTCCTACTCCGTCGTGCTGCTCGACGAGATCGAGAAGGCGCACCCAGATGTGTTCAACATCTTGTTGCAGATCCTCGAAGACGGCAAGCTGACCGATGCCAAGGGTCGCGCGGTAGACTTCCGCAATACCATCCTCATCATGACCTCGAACGTCGGTGCCCAGTTGCTCAATCGCGAGGCGGCGCTTGGCTTCAAGACGGCCATGAAAGACGAAGACAAGAAGTTGCGCGACGAGCGCGCCCACGAAGAAATGATCCGCAAGATCATGGGCGAACTCAAGCAAGCCTTCAAGCCCGAGTTCCTCAACCGCATCGACGCCACGATCGTCTTCCACTCGTTGCGCGAGGACCAGATCCGCCAGATCGTGGACCTGCTGCTCAAGCGCGTGCAGAACCAATTGGTCGAGCAAGAGATCGTGTTGGAGACGACGGACGACGGCAAGGCGTTCCTGGTAGAGAAGGGCTACGACGCCGCGTTCGGCGCTCGTCCGCTGCGCCGCGCCATCCAGAACTACGTCGAGGATCCACTGGCTGAAGGGCTCCTCACCGGACGCTTCCACCCCGGAGACACCGTTATCGCGACGCGTGAAGAAGGTGAACTGGTGATGTCCGTGGCCCCACGCCCCGAGATGTCGACCGAAGAACTGGCGGTCGTCGAAGCCGAAGGCTAGGCAAAAGACCTCACGCTGGTGAGGAAGGAAGAATAGGGGCGGTCGTCGTGCAGTAGAGAACGCACGGCGACCGCCCTTTTTTCAAGGAGACTGTTAGAACAAATGGCCAAAAGAGGGTCGGTCTTCATCTGCCAGCAGTGCGAGAATCACTATCCTATGAGCTATGGCCGCTGTCCTAACTGCGGCGCGTGGGACTCGCTGGTCGAGACGGTCGAGGCGGCGCCGCGACCGGTAGGGGGCGGCGTGCTGACCTTGCGCGGACGCTCCGTCCCACGAGCGCTCGCGGCGATAGACACGGCCTCGTGGGGCCGCCTCTCCACCGGCGGCGCGGAGTTCGACCGCGTGCTGGGCGGCGGCCTCGTGCCCGGCTCCCTCGTCCTGCTCGGCGGCGATCCCGGCATCGGCAAGAGCACCCTGCTGGCGCAGGTCTGCATGACCATGGCAGGCGACCAGCAGGTGCTCTACGTCACGGGCGAGGAGTCGGGCGAGCAGGTCAAAATGCGCGCCGACCGGCTGGGCGACATCCCCGACAACCTGCTGGTCATGCCAGAGATCGAGTTGAGTACGATCATTGCCACGATCGAGGAGACACAGCCGGCTATGGTGGTGGTCGATTCGATCCAGACCATGCAGCTCGACGACCTCTCATCCGGCGCCGGGTCGGTGGGACAAGTGCGCGAGTGCGCCACGCGGCTCATGCATCTGGCTAAGCGCACGCACGTGCCCATCTTCCTGGTGGGGCACGTCACCAAGGACGGAGCTATCGCCGGGCCGCGCGTGCTGGAGCATATCGTGGACACCGTGCTCTACCTCGAAGGCGACCGCTTCCACACCTATCGCCTGCTGCGTTCGGTCAAGAATCGCTTTGGCTCGACCAATGAGGTAGGGGTCTTCGAGATGGGCGAAGGGGGGTTGCGCGACGTGGCCAACCCCTCGGCGGCGTTCCTGGCCGAGCGCGGCGAGGCCGTGCCCGGCTCGACCGTGACGGTGACGGTCGAGGGCACGCGTCCCCTGCTCGTAGAGATACAGGCGCTCGTCTCCGCCACCAGCTTCACCATGCCGCGCCGCACCTCGACCGGCTTCGACGTGAACCGCCTCTACCTGTTGCTGGCCGTGTTGCAGAAGCGGGTGGGCTTGCCCCTGGGCAATCAAGATGTCTACTGCAACGTGGTCGGCGGCCTTAAGATAGCGGAGCCCGCCGCCGATCTCGCGGTGGCCTTCTCCATCGTCTCGGCCTTCTCCGACGTGCCCGTGCCGGTGGACGTGGCGGCCTTCGGCGAGGTCGGGCTGGGGGGCGAACTACGCTCGGTCGGCGCGGCGCGTGAGCGCCTTAACGAGGCGGCTAAGCTCGGCTTCAAGCGCGCGGTCGTGCCAGCCTCGACGGCGCAGGCCATGCGCAAAGGGGCGCCCTTGGAAGTCCTCGGTGCAGCCACCCTCACTGACGCGCTGCGCCACATCCTGCCCCAGCAGACCCGCCACGTCAGCGCGGGAGACGCCCAAGCTGGCCAGAGTCAGCGCCCGCACCGCCGCCGCGACCAGAACGAGGACGATGAGTAGCACAGCCAGACACGAATAAGTATATATCGCGAGACGCGTTGTGTAGCGGGCCACAACGGAGGCAACTCTGTCATAGTCATACTCATAGTCGATGAAGTTGATTGACGTTCCCTGCCTATCTCGTCTATAGTCACAGTGTGACTAATCTAAATTTGGATAGTACTGTCACGATCCGCGCTTCGTTGAGGCAACAGGTGCATCGCCTGCTTTAGAAAAATAAAAGGGAGAACGAATGAACGGTCCGTACCGGCGTCTCCGCGTCCCGTTAGCCGCGCTGCTCGGCGTCGGCCTAGCTTTAACCGGGCAGCCCGCCCGCGCCGCCCAGCCCCACGTCGTTCCCCAGGCAGGGGGAACGCTGACCGTTTACGCGGCCGCGTCGTTGAAAGAGGCTTTCACCACCATTGGCGCTCGGTTCGATAAAGCGAACGGCTCCACGACGCGCTTCTCCTTCGGAGGATCCGACACGCTGGCTACTCAGATCGTGCAGGGCGCGCCGGCCGATATCTTTGCTTCAGCCAATCAGTCGCAGATGAACCTCGTCGTCGCCAAAGGTCTGATCGCGGCGACGCCCAACGTCTTCGTCCACAACAAGCTCGTGGTCATCGTGCCCAAGAACAACCCCGCGCGCATCTACAATCTAGCCGACCTCGCTTCGCCCGGCGTCAAGCTCGTGCTGGCCGCGCCCACCGTTCCCGTGGGCAAGTACGCGCGCGCCGCGTTTGCCGTGATGGCGCATGACGCCGCCTTCGGCCCAGACTTTCTCACACGCATCAAGGACAACACCGTCTCGAACGAGACCGACGTCAAGGCGGTGGCGGCCAAGGTCGAGGTGGGCGAGGCCGACGCGGGCGTGGTCTACGTCACCGACGTCACCCCAAAGGCGGCGCCCCAGGTGACGGAGGTTCCTATTCCAGCGGCGTACAATCAGGTCGCGACGTACCCCATCGCCCCCATGAAGAGCGCTGCCAATCCTTCTCTCGCCCGCGCGTTCGTCTCCTACGTGCTGTCCGCGCCGGGACAACTCGTGCTCAAACAGGACAGGTTCCTCACGGTCTTGGGGACGCCCCTCCATCGCTATGCTCCCACGGTCACGGTCACGGGGCTCGTCACGACGACGACCACTTACACCGTCGCCGACCTGCGCCGCCTGCCGTCCACGACCGTGACGGCGACGATGCGCACCAAGACGGCCAATCTTGGCACGGCGCGCTACACGGGCGTGACGCTCTCCACGTTGATCGACGCGGCCGCGCCGATCACGAATGCGGGCTATAAGAACGATGTCCTGCGCGATTTCGTCACAATCGGCGGGACCGACGGCTACGAGGTCTCCGTCTCGCTGGCCGAGATCCTGCCTCAGTTCGGACACGAGAAAGTGCTGCTCGCTTACCTGAAGGACGGTCGTGCGCTGGCGCCCCGCGACGGCGCCTTCGAGTTGATCGTGCCCGGCGACATACTGGCCGGTCGCGACGTGGCGAACGTGAACTCCATCGTGGTTCAGACGCCCTACGGCACGCCATAGCACACCATAGAGAGGCCCATGCACTCTTCGCCATGGATGCGATGATACGTTCCCGCGACGCTCGGACGACGAGAGACAGGCTTGCCTCTCGCCTCTTCGCCTTTATCGCCTATCGCCGCGGGACAACCTCAGACCTGCGTGGGGCGGACTTTACGAGGGCGCAAGAATTCCGCTGGCTTGACTTTTCCGTAGATGCCCCGTAGCATCGTGGTATGGCTCAAGGTCAGTTCCGCACGCTCATCAGCTTCCTCATCGTGCTTGCTCTAGCAGGAGCCTTCCTGTGGGGCGGGTCGCACCTGCTCAACTCCGTCACGGGGAGTGCGGCGCCCGTCGCTACCGCGACCCCGCCGGCCGTGGTAGAACAACCGGGCTCCACGGCAACCACGCGGCCGGTGAAGTCGCGCCGCGGCGTGACCGCGACGCCCACCGCGACGCCTCCTCCCGCGCCGACGCCCACGCCGAACACTCCTCCCAAGGTTTTCATCGCTCTCGACAACGTGGGGACGGGAGCGGCGTCGACGTTCTCGTTAGGCGGCGGTCCTAAGAAGATTTTCTGCCTCGTACGCAATTCCGCTCTGCCCGGCGGCGCGGCAAACCTACGCATCGACTGGAGCCAGAACAACTTAGCGTTCTTCCAGTACCCGAGTCCAGTGCAGACCGGGACGTACAGCTACTCCTTCGATCCTCTGTCCAATCCAGGCAAGTACCGTTGCGCCGTCACCATCAATGGAGACACGAAGCCGTTTGCATCGGCGGATTTCACGCTCGGGCCGTAAACGGCTTACTCGAACGTCCAACCTGACCGTCGCCTTACTCCCCCTATCGCCGGCGTGCAGAGACCCACCATTCCGCGCTCAGCACCAACAAGGCGAGGGTGGCCACGAACGGTGAGAGATCGAACGGCCTCCGCGCCTGCGCCTGCACTCCCGGCGTGGGCTCCGACCCGCCGCCCGACGTCGCCTGCACGGCCGCGGACTGCCGTGCGGGATTGACGGCGAACAGCATCGCGGCCGCGTTCCCCGGATTTCGCGGCCGCACGACGTAGAGTCCGGGCATAGAGGCCAGGAACGAGTCAGTGGGCGCGGCGAGGGAGTGCGCGCCGTCAGGAGCATCGATCTCGACAGCCGTCGTGCAGGGCGGCGGAGTAAGCGCGACCCTATCGCCGGGCTGGTAGGCCGTCGCCGCCGTAGGAGCCAGAAAGTCGAGCACGTTCCGCATCAGCAGGGGGAAACCTGGCTTCAGCACCCAATCACCGTCGAACAACGACAGACCCAGCACGACCTCGCGGCGGCCGCCGTCGACGCCGTCGATCATGACCGGACGACCGGTCGAGACGCCCGTTCCCATGGATGCAGTCGTCGCGTCGACGATGTCGTTAGCCCAGAACGGCACGCTCAAGCCAAAGGTTTTGTCGACGGCCACACCCTCGACGGCGGTGTTCTGAAGAAGATGGTCGGGATCGCCGGCTGAGGTCAGTCCCGCCGCGGGTGCCGCGGCGGCAACCGTGACGCCGAGCACGGAAGACGCTCCCGCGGGAGGGGCGATCGCCAGCACCCCCACCATAGACGACGGCAGCACGGCAGGAAGGTACGCGTCGAACACCACCGCGGCGGCGCAGCGTGCGCCCTTCGGATCGTACGTTTGGGGCGTCTGCTGGTCGACCTGGACGCCGGGGATCGCTCCGAGCGCGAGCGCCAGAAAGGCGTCGCCCGGTGTGACGAGCACGACGCGACGCGTCTGCACGACGGGCGCCACGGCCCACGCCCTATCGTCGAGCGCGAGGTCGTCCGGGGCGCCGCCCGCCGCGTTCACCAGCTGGATGCGCACGGCGACGGTCGTGGCCGGCAACCGCGTGCGCGTCAGCGTGATGGAGGCGCCGCGCTTTAGGTTGAGCGGGTCGAGCGCCGCCCCGTTCCGCCAGACGAGATGCGCCGGATCGCCCGTGGCGATGTCGAGGCGCGCATCGGCCATAACCGGACGCAGGCCGATGTTGACGACGCGCGTGAGGGTCGTCTCCGAGCCATCGTTCTCGCGGGAGACGGCGAACGCGGCCACCGCGAGGTCGCTCAACGTGCCGCCGATCGTCGTGACTCGCGTGGCGCCGGGGCCGCCGTGGCCGAGCGGCAGCGCGGCCTCGCCAGCGGCGAGGAAGACGAACGATGTCGATTGGACGCCGCCATGGGCGAGGGCCGCGGCGACCGTCAGCGCGGGGCCGAACGCGGGAACCTCCGCGCTTGGAGACGCCGCGTCGAGGGCTCGATGCAGCGCGTCGTGGTCTGTCGCCTGGGCGATCAAGACGCGTGGGGTCGCACCCACCCGCACGATGCTCATGCGCCCACCAGGCACGAGGGAGTCGATAAGCGCCCCGATGCGCGCCTTGGCGACGGCGAACCTGCTCGGCGCCACGTCGGTCGCCTCCATCAACGGGCCCCCGTCGAGAAGCACCACGACATCGCCCGGCGCGGCAGCGGCCTGGAGCGTGAACGGTCGGGCCAGGGCCAAGACGAGCGCGGCCACGGCGAGGAGTTGCAGCAGCAGCAGGAGGTTCGGCTTCAACCTCTGCCAGGGGGCGTTGGCCTGCGTGTCGGCGAGCGCCTGCTCCCACAAAAACGTGCTGCTCACGACACGCGGCGGCCGGCGCATCTTTAGAATGTACAAGGCGATGATGGGCAGCGCCACGACGCCCAGCGCCAACGCGGCCGGCACGGCCAGGGTCATGAGACGACGCCCGCGCGCCGCAGCGTCTTTAACACGATGTCGTCGAGAGCGGCGTCGGAGGCGACCTGGACGAAGGGGATGCCGCGCGCGGCGCAGAAATGGGCCGTCTCGGCGGTGTAGGCGGCAAGCCGGGCGCGGTACGCCTTGAGCACCGGCCCGGTCAGCGAGACCTCACGCCGCGTCCCCGTCTCGTCGTCGACAAGGGTGAGGTCGCCGCGCAGGCTGGGCTCGATCTCGTCAGGGGCGAGTATCTGAATGAGCGCGACATCTTGTCGCAGCACGCGCAGCGCCGTCAGACCTGCGCGCCAGTCCGACGGCGTCAAGAGGTCGGAGATGACGATGGCGAGGCCGGGACCACGCGTGAAGCGCCGATACGAGGCCAGCGCCTGGCCAAGGTCCGTCGGGCCGTCGAAGGTCTGCTCTTGCAAGAAACGCCACACCCGACCTAGAGCGGCGCGACCGGCGACCGGGGGCAGCCAGCGGTCGAGGCTGGCGCGACACGCGGCCACGGCCACGCGGTCGTCGTTGATGAGCGCGGCGTAGGCCAGCGCCGCGGCCAGTCGACGCGCCAGCACGCCCTTCGCGGGGAGGCCGGCGGCCATCGAGCGGGAACAATCGACGAACAGCGTCACCGCCGTGTTCTCTTCGACCATCGACATGCGCAGAAACAGCTTGTCCAGGCGCGCGTAGACGTTCCAATCGATGCGGCGGACGTCGTCTCCCGGTGTGTAGGTGCGGTAGTCGGCAAACTCGATGGACGAGCCGATCGTGGGCGAGCGGCGGCGACCCGCGCCCAGGCCGGGCGCCGTGCGCCGCGAGGCCAGCATCAACTGTTCTAGCCGCTGCAAGAAGTGCGAATCGAAGGGGAGGTCCACGGCGTCCTCATAGAGTTCAGATCGCGGCGGAGCGCCGTCGTGCCCCCAGTCTACCACCAGCGACGCAAACGCATTGACGCTCCATAACGCGCCGGCCAGATGCGGAGCGGTCGAGGAGCCCATCTTCGATCGTCGGCGCGACGGGTGCGCAGCGAACGGGCGAGCGGCGCCGCGGCCACACGGCCTTTCATAAACCCTCTATACGAACCCAGAGTTCGTGAAAAGTCGCCCTGGGAGCGCGGGCGTCCCGCCCGTCCCTGACCGGACGCGGGGACGGGCCAGAGGCCCGCGCTCCCAGGGCGCTCACCTTTCCTCCCCTCGTCCTGACTTTTCACGGACCCTGATACGAACCGGAAACGCTATGATCTTACCGCCGGAGGCCGGTATGCTGTGACCAAGTGGTCCCCGCCTACCAACTCGCGTCTTGGGAGTATTGCCGACGATGACACTGACTGTCCGTAGAAAACGACGCATGGCCGCGACGTTGACGCGGCGCGAGGCGGCCGTCGCGGGGGCCACGCTCGTCGCGCTGTTGCTGACCATCGCCGCCGCCCTCCATGCCTCGCCCACGCTGTCCCCTGCCGATCCCGTGATACGTGCTGTCGCCGTATCGTCCGGGTTTCCCACCGCCCCTCCGCGCCTCGTCGTCGATCCGAACGGCAGCCGCGCCGTCGTCGTCGCGGGGACAGCGGGAACGCCTATCCTTACGGGCGGAGAGGCCGTACCCGGCGTCGTGCCACAGCGCCCTGGCCTCTGGAGCACGGAACCCTCCTGGTACGACATCCCCGCGTTCGTCGTAGACACACGCACGGGAGCAGTCGTCGATCGGCCTACCCTAGGCGCGGACATCGCTGCTCTGGCCGTCGATAGGTCAAGCGGACAGGTCGTCGCCGTCGACGGTGAAGCCACCCGGACCGTTCTTCTGGGACGCGGTCGTCTGGCCCACCGTGAGGTCCCGCTTAGCGGCATACCGCGTGGCGCCGTGGTCCTGGCCTCGACCATGGACAGCAGGACCGGCCGCCTTTTCGCTGCCGTGCTTCTGCCGCCGGCCGCCAGGACGCCGCTCCAGCGTCCGGCCGTGGCCGTCATCGACGCGAGCGGCGCACTAACCAGACTGACGGCCCTACCCCGGCGGCCGGCGCTCCGCTTTGGCGCGGGGAAGGGGGTGCTTGCGCCCGTACAGCCCTGGGCGCTCGCGCTCGACGCACAAGCCGGCCGCGTCTTCGTCTTCGAGAACGATGGAGGTCTGGCCGTGCTCGACGCCGAGGGGCGCCTGGTGCGGCGCCGCCGCCTACCCGCACCGGTACGCGTGGTCGCGGTAGACGATCGAAGCGGTAGGATATTCGCCGCGTCGTCGTCGGGAAACCCGTTTCTAAACAGTCTCTATCAGCCCACACGTCCCGGCCACGAGAAAATCTTCGTCCTCGCCAGCGGCGACGGCGCCCTCGTGAAGACGATCGAGACGAGGGATGTCGTGACCGCGCTGGCCATCGACGTATCGACGAACAGGCTTTTCGCGTCGTCGTCTCAGCGCATCACAATGTACGACGCGACGACCGGCCACGCGACAGGACGCGTCACAGCGCCGGACGACACGACGTTAGACGAGCTTGCCGTCGACCTGGTGCGCGGGCGCGTCTACGCGGCAGGCGCCGCTGGAACGTCCATACAGGTGCTCGACGCGCGCACGGGGGCTCCGGTGCGTGTTCTCGCCCTCGGTCAAGGACGCCATCCCATTGGGCTAAGCGTAGACGCGGCGAGCGGCCGTCTGCTGGTGCTGAGCGTGGCCGCGGTCGTCGCGCCGCCGATAGGGACGCCGCCGGACCACTGGGCGTGGATTCCGGCGGCGCTGCGGCCCTACGTTCCCTTCGTGCCTGCTCCGGCGCCGACGGTCTCGGCGGCGATGCAAAGCGTCCTGGCGGCGACGCCGTCCTCGCTCGAGACGACGAGCCTTCTGCTCCTCGACCCTTGGCGCTAGCCGTTAAGCGAGGCCATCGTCCCTGCCGAATAGCGGTCGCCCGCGGCCACACCGCGCGGAGCGGCTTCGTCGATCCGGGCCAGATCGTCGGGCGTCAGCACCACGCCGAGCGCGCCGATGTTCTCGTCGAGATAGGTGCGGCGCTTGGTGCCAGGGATAGGGACGATGTCTTCGCCCTGCGCCAGCAGCCACGCCAGGGCGAGCTGCGACGGCGCGCAGCCTTTTTCACGGGCGATCTCCTTAACTTTCTCCACGAGGTCGAGGTTCTTGGTGAAGTTCTCGCCTTGAAAGCGCGGGGAGTGCCGCCGGAAGTCATCGGCAGCGAAATCGTCGAAGCGCGTGATCGCCCCGGTCAGGAATCCGCGCCCGAGCGGACTATAGGCGACGAAGCCGACGCCTAACTCGCGGCAGGTCCCGAGGACGGCGTCTTCGGGGTCGCGGGTCCAGAGCGAGTATTCCGTCTGGAGCGCGGCAATAGGATGAACGGCGTAGGCGCGTCTGATCGTCTCGGGCGCGGCCTCGGATAAGCCCAGATAGCGCACTTTGCCCTCTTGCACCAGAGCGGCCATAGCCCCTACCGTCTCTTCGATCGGGGTGGACGGATCGACACGGTGTTGGTAGTAAAGATCGATCGTCTCCACGCCCAGACGGCGCAGACTGGCCTCGCAGGCCGCGCGCACGTACGCGGGCTTGCCGCTGATGCCGCGCTTCGCGGGATCGTCGCCGCGCACGACGCCGAACTTGGTCGCCAGCACCACCTCGTCGCGTCGCCCGCGCACGGCGCGTCCGACCAATTCTTCGTTGCGTCCAAGCCCATACATATCAGCGGTATCAAGGAAGGTCACGCCGTTGTCGAGGGCATGGGCGATCGTGGCCAGAGACTCAGCCTCATCGCCTTCCCCATAGAACTCGGACATGCCCATACAGCCGAGTCCAAGCGCTGAGACCTCTAGCCCCGAGCGTCCCAACATGCGCCGCGGTCGTGTTTGCGCCATCTCACTGCCCCCTTTTTCACTTGCGTCCGACCTTAAATCGTCGCCCTTGAGTGTACTCCCCCCCAAGGACCTATCCCACGCGCACTTTCACGACGATGACGAAGCATGAAAGCATCGTACCGTTCGTCGGCGCGTCCTCGATGGAGACGACGCCGCGCGGATGTCTGAGAAGGTCTGGAAAGGCATAGGACCGGTGGGACTAAAAGGCCATAGCCTCGAGCGGCAGGCCGAACGTAGCGTAGAGAGACAGGATAGCCGCCGGGAGCGGCGCAGCCCGAACGATAGAGCAACGAGCGACAAGCACAAAAGGAGAGCGACGGGCAACGATGGATAAGAGAACAAAACTTATTATGGCTGGGGGCGCCGCGCTAGCCATCGTGGTGGCGACGGCCGTCTCCTTTTTGTTGGCACGTCAGCCCGCGACGACGACCATCGTCGCGCAGAGCCCGTTCGCGCAGGCCGCGCCGGTTGCCACTCTGGTCCCGCGGACCGCTCCGGTGTTGGTCGCCGTACAACATATCCCTAGCGGGACTGCGATCACGAGCGCGAACGTCGGCCATCTCTTCCGGCAGGTCTATCTGCCGAAAGGGAGCGTTCAACAAGACAACGTCTTCTCCGATCTGGGACAGCTCACCAGCTTCCTGGCCGTCTCGTCGCACCAGACGGTCGTGCCGCTCGACGCGGGCGAACAGCTGAGCACCATCCTGCTCTCCGGCATCGGCGCGGCGACCAAGGGCTCGACCGCCGCCCAGCAGATCCCGGTGGGATACGACGCCGAGACGCTCGTGATCGAGGTGGCGAAAGCCGTCAACGGCGTGATCTCCGCGAACGACCGCGTGGACATCATCTACTCCGTGCCGGTCAAACCAGGCGTCAGCACGGCGGGCTCGGAGCCGGACCACACGGCGACCTTGATCCAGGGCGCGCTCGTTCTCTCCGCGCAGCCCATCTCCAACACCTACACCCTGGCCCTCTCGCCGCAAGATTCCGTGCGCCTCGCCCACGTGCAAGATGCCGGTTGGAGCATTCACCTTGCCTTGCGCTCGTCCTACGACGGCGACCGGCGCCACACCACCCGTAAGTTAGCGGCCAGCAATTTCTAGAACCTGACGCCTTATGACATCCCGGCGCACGGCGGCGAGAGCCGTCAGCGCGCGTCGGGCGTCTTCCTGGAGATGATGCACATGGACTACCTACGTTATCTTGCCGGTCCACTTGCGGCCATCCTGATTATGGGGGCGGCGTTCGCCATCGCCTTTGGGAAACGCCGTTCGTCGTTGGGACGGTCGCTGGCCGCCTACGGGTCGCTCGTCGGCCTTGAAGACCTGCCTCTTAAGGTCAAGAAAGAAGCAAAGGAACGCGGTCCCGGCGCGGTGCAAGCCTGGGGCGTCGCCGCCGTACTCAACGTCCTCGTCTCCAGCCGTGGGGAGCGGGTGCAAGGGTGGCTCGGGCGCGAACTCGGACGGGCGGACATCGACCTGACCGTGCAAGAAGCCTCGATCGCCGTGGCCAGCGCCACCGTGGGCGGCGCCCTGGTGGGCCTCCTGCTGTTCCACGGGCTAGTCGGCGCCGTCGCCGGCCTGCTCGGCGCGGCCGTGCTGCTCTACGCCGGCGTCCGCTTCAAGCAGAAGCGCCGGCTCAAGAAATTCGGCGATCAGTTGCCTGAAGTGCTGGCCGTGTTGACGATCAACCTACGCGCCGGCCTCAGCATCCTCCAGGCGCTCGACAACATGAGCCGGCAGGTGCGTGCTCCCGCGGGCGTCGAGTTTGGCAGCGTCATCCGCGAGAGCCGCGTCGGCGTCCCCGTCGATCGCGCGCTGCGCAACATGGCCACGCGCATCGACAACCAGGACCTGCACTTGCTGGTCAACGCCATCGCCATCCAGCGCGAGACGGGCGGCAACCTCATCCAGATGATGGAGACGATCGAGCACACCGTGCGCGAACGCGTGTTGATTCGCGGCGAGGTCAAGACCCTCACGGCGCAGACGCAGATGGGCTCCTGGATCATCACCGGCCTGCCCATCGTGCTGGCGTTCTTCCTCTATACGATCAACCCTCAGGGCATCAGCTTCTTCTGGACGAACCTCCTCGGCATAGTTCTGGGGGGAGTCACCGTCCTCTGCATCGTGGCCGGCAACCTCGTGTTGCAGCGCATCACGAATATCGAGTTATAAAGGCAAGAAACGATGGACCCGACCAATATACTTATCGCCAGCGGCGCCGGCGCCCTCATCTGGATGCTCGTCACCATCTACGCTATGAAAGAGCACACGAGCCGCCTGGAGCGGCTCGGCGGCTTGATTTCCCACGCGGCGCTGGACGAAAGCGGCCCCGAGCCCAAGCAGGCGCCGCGTCGCCCCAAAATCACCGTAAAATCGTTCTACGCGCGCATCATCGTGCCGCTGCTCACGCCCCTGCGCGAACTGGCCCTGCGCTTCTTGCCCACGCGCATCGTCTCACGCATGCAGCAGCAGATCGACGGTGCGGGCAACCCGGGCACTATGGACACGCCGCAGTTGATGTTGTTGAAAATCGCTGGCTTATTCGCCGGCCTCGTCGTCAGCATCGTGATCGCGCCGATCATCGCGGGCGACCCCAACGTCACGCACGACATTGGCTGGATGCTTATACTCACCGTGGCCTGCTCCTTCGCGCCCGACCTTTGGCTGATGCGCAAGCGCCGCGCATACCTGAGCGGCATCAGGCGTTCCCTCCCCGACGTCGTCGACCTCCTGTGCGTCTCCATGGACGGCGGCCTCTCGTTCGAAGGGTCGATCGGCTACGTGGTCACGCACATGAAAAATCCGTTGACCATGGAGCTCAACCGCTACCTCATCGACCGCCAGATCGGTCGGCGGCAAGACGAGGCCATGCGCACGATGGCCAACAGGACGCGCGAACCCGACATCGAGAAGATGGTCGAGGTGGTCGTGCAAGGCGAGGCGCTAGGCACGGGCATCAACCGCGCCCTCACCGCCTTCTCCGTCGACCTGCGCGTCAAGCGCCGCCAGCGCGCCGAGAAAAAAGCCCACGAAGCCTCCATGAAGATGCTCTTCCCGATGATCTTGCTGATCTTCCCGGCCATCTTCATGATCATCCTCGGCCCCACCGTCCCCACCTTCATCTCCACCTTCGGCCACTAGCATCCAGCGGTGTTGTGGGACCAGGAAAAGTTGTAGGATTTCATAGTTATTGGGCCTGGAATAGGCTGTAATGAAAGGACGGCTCGATAAAAGAGGAGCCTGGCTGCAAGTAGTTGCAGCCAGGCTCCTCTTTTATCCAAATACAGTCGGACGATATCATGCTTATCTAATAATTATCTCAAATTAACGAAGAGGGTCCACGAATATGAGAGAGAGTCTTCAAGGAAATCCTCGACTCCCCTCGCATACGTCCTTTTCCCCAGCCGTTCGGGTGTGTGGAGAGGGTGGAGGGACGGCATAGGCCTATTCAATGGCGGAGTAGGCAATGATAGATTCCGTTGCGTGGAGGAATTGGCAACAGAGGAGGGCGGAGAGGTCGTCGTCATAGCGCCCTCCACAGCGCGGACGACTGCCGTGAAGACGACGAGCGTCCAGATGACCCCGATGATCAGTTCTAGGGTGGCAAGAACTTGCGTCGCAGGGGCGTGAGGACGGAGATCGCTGTATCCAAAGGGCGGGAAGGTTATGGCAGAGAGATAGAGAAGGTTGCCTAATGGAGGCGTCATTGACGTGGTTTAAGACCACGCTCTCGGCGTGGAGCCCGCGCACGTCTCGTGAAAACGTACCTTATGCCCCCTTGCGGGTAGTACTTTGGTGTCTAGGCGCGACGCAGGCCACGGCGTATCCTAGAAGGCATAGCCGGTTCCCGTCCCCGCTTACAGCGGGCCCGGTCGCGCCTGTCGCCGCGGACCGCCCGCACATCGGAGTGCTCTCCATGGACCAACCCCACGCTCGTGCCGCCCTCTGGAGCCATAACCCCGACATCGCCTTCATGATCCCTCTCGCCCTCGCCCACGCGGGCATCGCCGTCTCCGTCGTCGAGTCGGCCGAAGCCCTCCTCGCCGCCGGCCGTCAGGACGACTGCGCCTTCCTCATCATCGACTGCGCCGCCGTCGACGACGCTGCCGCTCACTGCCGCCTCGTCCTCCCGCACACCGCTCTGCCCATCCACATCTGCCACCCCCTTGAATCCTTCGTCGCCGACCTCGCACCCCTCGCTCAGGGTCCCCTCGTCTGGCTCCCGCCATCGTGGACGGCCCTGCCCCTTATCGAGAAAGCACGCGCCCTCCTCGCTCAGGCCGAGATTGTGCCCGTTGTCGCGGCGCCCGCGCCCGCTCTCACACCATCACTGCTGACCGAGCGCCAGCGGCAGGTGCAAGGCTTGGTGTACACGCACCATAGCAATGCTCAGATTGCCGCTCAACTTGGCATCGCACCGCGCACTGTCAAAAACCACATTGCTGAGGGCATGAGTCGCCTTGACCTGCACTCGCGCCGTGCCTTCGGCGCCGCCTACGACCCATCACGCGCCGTTCACGACCTCTAAGCTAAAGTTTGGCGTGTGCCCTTTAACAGTATGAAAGATTGCTCCATTGAGGAGCCATCTCTGAATAACGAGAGGAGGACTACGCAGCAGGCGTCGCGGGGCGGCGCCCTTCGAGGTCTGAAGGCTGCGGACAAAAGTTCGGCTTCTGCTAACCACAAAGCGGTTGACCGACCAGTCCTGTGCCCTATGCTGACGCGCGGAACCTGTGTTCAGAGACTCGTTATCTAAGAGGAATTCCTGTTTTTCCCTGCTTGTAGTATCGTTCTTCCACGCCTGCTGCTCTACTCCATTTCGCTGCGGCAACGAGTACGACGCCTCCTGGGCTATTTAGGCCCAAAATAGGTGTTGGTCTGGGCTCTGTCAATACCCCGAAATCCGAGTCATTTAGACCTATTGCACTCTAGTCCCACCCTCATGACATCATCAAGGTGCGCTGTTCGATATCATCACACCCAACGATGGACAAGGTGAGCAGCGCCACGTTTTGCGTAGCACGACGTGTATCGCTAAGTAGTTAGGAGTAGGCAATGTTTAGGTTCGTCCGTCTAGTTGGTGGCGTGCTTATGGTAGCGACGATAAGCAATGTCGGCATCGTAGAGGCAAGAGCAATACACGAGAAACCGGTCAATCTTCGCAGCTTGGACCCGAACGTCTGCGTGCAACAGGATCTGCAAGTCCCGATGTTCCGCCGTTCCGACAACTCCCTCATCAAAGGGGTATTCGCCGATGTCCACTTGGGCGTCGGGGCATGCGGGACGGGGACCGTGGCCACGATGGGGATCATAGCACGGATAAGCCAGAAGGACACGACGCGTATGTCTCGTGAGGCTAGCTCGGTCCCCGCAGACACTCGCATCATGACGCGCCCGCACACACAGGTTTCGTACCGCAACCTTGCCTGCCCTAGTAGTCAAGGGGCGGAGGCGACAGGGACTGTCGGAACAGGGCGAATTGGTAAAGGTCCATCACTCATCTTCTACACGTTCAAGGGTTATACTGCTGCTATAACTTTCAATGGTAGCAACATAAGCCCCCAAAACACATGGCTGGGGGGTGTCTCGCGCGCGGGGAATGACGCGTGGTCGTTCGTGCTTCTGGACGAATCAAACCCCAATGCCCCGGGGACCGATTGGGCTATCACGAACGCATACTGTATCTAGTCCCAAGTCGTGGCGGCCAGAGAGGGGAACGGACTATAAGCCATGGATATGAAGAGGTGAGAGGCGTGATGCCGAGGTGGCCGACGCGCACAAGAGCAAGGCAGGCAATGTTCCTGGGCGTCCTTATCGCGTTGGTCTTCTGGCTTGACCTCTCGTCCCTTCACGACAATGGATCTTTGTTACGTGTGATCGACATTGGCGTTTCGGGAGGTGTGCCGATCAACATTGACCCGAGCGGGGGAAAGATGTTCTTGAGCACCTCTGAGAACAATGTTGCCCGTCTCGCCATGGTCAATGTGGCAACGGGGGACGTGCAGCAGTCGGTACCGCTGCACGTCCCTCCGCTGGCGATTGCAGCAGGAGACCGGGGGCGACGCATCTTCCTCGCCTACCCTTCTCGACTCGACGTTTTAAACGAGCGGGCTCTGCGCCACACCGTGCGGTTGCCGGGCGACGTGCAGCACATTACGGCCCTGCGACTAGCCGGACCCAGCGCCTATGTCCTTGATGCGGGAGCGACGACATGCGGTGCTCTGGCGTGTACTGCACAGGACGGCTCGGTGCAGGTGCTTGACATTGGTACAGCGCGATACAAGCGCTCGATCACGTTGCACGGCCAAGGGTGGGACGTGATCGATGCAGACAGGTCCCTCCAGCGGTTGGTCGTCGGACGCCCGACAGCGACGGGGGGCGGGATCGTGGAGGTGATCGATACGCACACGGGAAGAAAGCTACAGTCGTTTGGGACGCCCTTTCCTCCCGCCCGCCTTCTCCTAGATCGGGCGAGTGGTCATCTCTTTATCGAGACATCCGGTGGGGTGGGCGGAGACATTGAAACGGTCGACGCGCGCACCGGGCGCCGGCTCAGGTCTAGTCCCCTCTTGGACACGCCGCGGGGTGTCGCCATCGATCGGCAGACGGGTCGTCTCTTCGTCCTGGAGGACGGTCCGATCAGGAGCGTCAGGACGGTGACGGGTGGGACGAGCGAGGACCCGCGCACCTACGCGAACGTGTATCTGCCAACAGGACAAGGCGCCCTGCTCACGTTCGCGACAGACACCGGCGCCCCGGTACGATCGATCCGCGTCGGCGTGGAGCCTACTGCCCTCGCCGTGAGTGAACGCTGGGGCCGGGTGCTGGTGACCAATCGCGGTGGAGAGCGCCCCAGCATCAGCGTGATCGATGCGCGGGATGGACGTGGGCTCGGCACATTCGTGCTCCCATCACCTCCCCTGGACATGAGCGTAGAGGATCAGTCGGGGCACGTATTCGTCGTCGCTGAGGTGGTGAAGGGTCAAGTGACAGGCGCACAGGCAGACAGCGCGACGAGCATCATCGCAACGCTACGCGCGCTCCTCACCCGTCTCGGCTTGGCTACTCCGCTGACCAACCACAGCCCGCCTGGTTCATCAACGCTGAGCACGCTCGACCTAGCGCGTTTGGCCACGGTAAGAACCTTAGGGGCGAGAGCACCAACGAAGTGATGTGCACCGGCGCAAAAGCGCGGTACTCCTGTCGGTGTCATTGGGGCGTGCTGAGATCGACACGCAAGCACTGCCCCAAGGGCGGTATCGTCTCCGTCGTTGAGTCGGCCGAGGCCCTCCTCGCCGCCGACCGTCAGGACGACTGCGCCTTCCTCATCATCGACTGCGCTGCCGTCGACGACGCTGCCGCTCACTGCCGCCTCGTCCTCTCGCACACCGCCCTCCCCGTCCACATCTGCCACCCCCTTGAGTCCTTCGTCGCCGACCTCGCACCCCTCGCTCAGGGTCCCCTCGTCTGGCTCCCGCCATCGTGGACGGCCCTGCCCCTTATCGAGAAAGCACGCGCCCTCCTCGCTCAGGCCGAGGCTGGGCCAGCCGCGCCCGCTCTCGCCTCATCAGCACTGCTCACCGAGCGCCAACGGCAGGTGCAGCAACTAGTAGCGCGCGGCCTCTCCACGGCCCAGATCGCCACGCGCTTGGGCATCACCAAGCGCACCGCCAAGCAACACATAATCGACGGGATGAGCCGTCTTGACCTGCACACGCGCCGTGCCTTTGGAGAGGCGTACCACGACGCGACCCCAGAGGTCTAGACCGGGCCTAGACCTTTTGGCTCTCCCGCACTCCCGATGACATGGGCTGCTAAATCGGCTGCCATTGGCCACGGGAGCGATACCACCCGTACACGCCGCCTCGGTCGAATGTGCCGCTCTTGATCAGGGCGTCGAAGGCCATCTCGATATCGGTCGCCGCGTCATCCGGGGGCCACGCATACGCGGTCTTACGCTTTGCGGTGATCACATGTAGCCCTAAAGGCAGGTCAGGGACGGCAGCGCGCACCGCGCTGCAGGCGGCGCGTAACCGTGACCACAAGGGCGCGTTGGCCGCTAGCTCCTGTAGCTCCTGGTTGGCATCGTCGGCCTCGACCACAAGGCAGACCGACAGGCTCGTCGGCGCCCATGCGAGACCGGGGGGCAGCGGGCTATCCCCACCGGGCGCCGTCGTTTCCCGCGGGTGTGGCAACCCCGCCTGCACGAAGGCCCCGGCCACGGCGGCGCGCAGCGCGGGCGTGGCCGTCGGCCAGGGGGTGTATTCGAGATCGAGGCTAACGTTCGCGTGCATCAGGCCAGGCGCCTCGGGGTCTGACGATCATTGGAACAGATTTGTACGGTAAGCTCCTATTGCCAGAGAAAGCCGACAATTGCGCTCTTTGACGGGCCGCCGCTCACGGGTAGAATTGGTAAGAAAAGAATCCATAGGTCCAGAGAAAGCGCATTCTCTGGCAGAAGCACGGAGGTGATAGCCATCGCACAGATAGAGGCATTGGCACCGGCGGATTCACTCCTCGGGCAATTGCAGCGCGGTCGTGGGGCCGGATTTCGACGCGGCCTACGAGAAGATGCGCTCGCTCTCCACCCCTTGTTGGTCGCCTGCGTGACGCACGACCCGCGGTGGGACAGCCAGGTGGAGACACGGAGCGACTACTACGCGTCGCTCATTATCCACAGCGGCTTGCCCCTCGCCCCTCTCGACGTGTACCTCCGCGCCCTCGCGGAGACCGATCCCGACGATCCCGACGATCCCAACGCTCTCGTCTTGGGGACGTTGCACGTCTTGACGGCGCTCGACAGCGCGGACCGCTCGGCGAGCGTCAACCGCGACCGCCCAGGTGTCATCCCGCCTGTCACCCGGCCAGCATGACTGTCTTGCATCAAGCAGTTGGCCGTGCTTCGATGTGCCGCGCGACGACATCGCCCCAGGTGTCAGGGCTGAATATTTTCCAGGTCGTCGAGGAGACGGGGGTGTGTCGGCTCCCACCCGAGGGCCGCGCGGGTGTGGGCACTGGAGGCGGGCTGGTCCAGCGCGAAGATCGCGCCGAACGGGGCGAAGGTCTCCTGCGGCACGGCCTCGACCGGGAGGCCCAGTCGCCGACCGATGACCGTCACGATGTCGCGTACCGCGTCGCCCTCGTCGGCGACGGCGTGCCAGGCCGTTCCGGCCGGAGCCGATTCGAGGGCCAGCCGGAACAGGACGGCTGCGTCGAGGGCATGCACGGCTGCCCAGCGCTGGGTCCCGTCGCCCGGATAGCCGGCTACCCCTGTGCGGCGCGCGTGATCGGTCAGCAGGCTGGCGAATCCGCCCTTGCCCTTGTTGTGGACCGTGCGCGCCACGCGGACAGCCGTGGCGCGCACACCGCGTGAGGCCAACTCCAGCAGCGCAATCACCGAACGGCCCCGGCCGCCCGCTGGTCCGTCGGTCGACACCGGATCAGCCTCGGTGGAGGCGCGGCCCGCCACCCGGGGTGTCACGGAGACGGTGACGATCGGCCGGTCGCTGCCGATAAGCGCTTCTCCCAGCACGGCCATCGCGGCGCTCTCCTCGGTGATGGCCGCCGCGAGCGCGTCCGCCGTGGTGTAGGCGGGGGTGAACGCCAAATTGATCACGCCGTCGGACTGCGCAACGCCGGCTCGCAGGACGTTGAGATCGGCCAGCTCTCCGCGCAGCACCTTGGCGCCGGCGTCTTTGAGGGTTTGCGCGGACTTGTCCGAGCGGGCCAGCGCGAGGACGGTGTGGCCGTTGGCGAGCAGTTCGGCGACGACGGTGGAGCCGATGGCGCCGGTGCCGCCGGTGACAAAGACGTGCATAAAACTCTCCTTCTCCTGCAGAGTGACGGGACTGTTGCCCCATCAGTGTAAAGGCACGCTCGGCGGGCGAGTGGCCGAATAGGACGACGGAGCCCGGGATTTCGTACCGCTGCTGCTCGGGCCATGGGCAGCGCGTGCGGAGGTCAAGCCATTCCTCCATCACCTTCAGACGCGCCTGAATGTCCACTACCGCCTGCCCTACCATGTCTCATCTCGTCGTGCCTCATCGCGCTGACGCGACGCAATATCGTGCTACATCGTGCTACTACGATACAGCGTCTCACGAGGGAGTGGTATTTACCTCAGTGTACTGCTCATCCGTCATCATCGAGAGTGCGGGAGAACCGACCTTTTTGACGCTTTTAGTAAGGCGGCGCGTACGCCTGGACGTACGACACGAACGGCGCCCTGACCTCGCAGATCGGCGACGATGGCTACCCCGTGACCTACACCTATACCCAGGCCATCACACCGAACGAGGTGCAGACGATGGTCATGGGCGACGGGCAGCCCACGGCCTACTACGGCTACGACGCCCATGGCGACACGACCGCCATCACCGACGGGGCGCGGCTCAACACGCACGTGGCGTACGACAGCCAGGCGCGGCCGGTGCAGGTCACGTTCCTCGATCACACCACGCTGGCCACGATGACGCTGGCCTACAACCCCGCCGGTCTGCGCGCGGAGTACACGCTGGCCGAGAGCGGCAAGACCACCCTCGACGAGAGATTCACGTATCGCGGCGGCGTGCTGGGGCAGATGCAACTCGTGCAGGGCAGTCTCGCGTACACCGACACGTATCTGTACACGGAGGCGGGGACGCCCTACGAGTTGCTGCGGCAGCAGGGCGGCGCGACCAATCGCTACTGGTACGAGGTGGACGGACGCGGCAATGTCGTGGCCCTGACCGACGTGAACGGCACGGTGGTGGACCGCTACGCCTACGACAGTTGGGGGGAGTTGACCAGTAACGACGCCGTAGATGAGACGGCGCCGCAGCAGTTGCGCTACGCGGGCTACTGGTACGACGAGAAGCTGAGCTGGTACTGGCTCAGCGTGCGCTACTACGACCCCGAGATCGCACGCTTCCTGGCCCCGGACCCCAGCCAGCAGGACGGCGTGCGCACGTATGCGTACGTCGCCGACAATCCCCTCGGCGCTACGGACCCAACTGGCCTAGAAGATCCAGTCGAAGAGGGGGGTACCGGTGGTGGTCCTCCTCCTAGTGGCGGTGGCGTCGGCAGCGGTGGCGGCAGCGGCGATGGCAGCGGCGACGGCAGCGGTGCAGGTGGATGGGATACTGGTGGATCTGGGCCTGACGCTGGCGGCTGGGCTGTCTCAACTCCAGGCGAAGCGGCAGATGGAGAGGCCAGTTTAAGTGCAGAGATTAACGACGGGCGTCGCGTTATCCAGCGAGCTTCCCAGACAATCAGAGATCAAATTCGTGCCGTGAGGGATAAGTGGGCGGCGAGAACCTTTGGAGAAAATAGTGATGGCACAGTAAACCCGAATGGGGATGAGGATTCTGCCGCTTATCACTGGGACAAGCACGTCCGATGACGTCAAACAAAATCCCAGGACAACGCCTCCTCAATTTGCCCGTGCCCCTCCCGAAGGATGTGATCGAAGCCACGGTCGCCTAGAAGAACGGTAACGCGCTGCGCGCTCTGCTGTTGCACGGCGGGATCGCCGGTCGCGGCAAGGGAGAGCAGCAACGTGCGGAGGTCGTCTTTCGCCCATCCCTGACCATCGAGGTCGTGCAGGTGTACGACTAGCCGACTGCTGGAGGGTCGCCAGCGTCGTTCCAGAGCATAGAGTGTGTGCAGGAGAGCGTCGATAGATGCGACAGCCTCCAGCCTGCCGCCCCGCGCATTTCCGCGCCGCCCGCATTTCAATGACCGGTACAACGCGTTCACGTAGGTGTCGTACCACGCGGAGACCTGCACGGAGGCTTCGTCGTCCGGCATGAGGCGCAGCGGGTCGATCACCGTGGTCACGGCGCCGTCGCGGTCGTAGAGCACGACGGCGTCGGCCCACGTCGGCAGCGTCCATGTCGGCAGATTGTCGCGGTGGAAGCCGCTGAGCGTCATCGTGAAAAGGTCGTCGATGTTGATAGGCGGCTGCACGGTCTGGCCGCGAGGTGGAGGGCTGCTCTCGTCGTCGTGCGCCATGGCCTCGTCGGTGACCACGAAATAGGCGTCGTCATCTGATTCACGGTCGATCAAGCGCACGGACCGTGATCCCATCAAGATCAAGCCGATCACGTCCTCGTCGGCTTCTGCCTCCGCGCCCAACAGGGTGATGACAGGATCGTCTTCAACGATGTAGGAACTGGAAAATGGCATAGGTCGACGCCCTCCCTCCGACGATGTCATGTCAAACCTAACACACAGGTCTCCCCTTGGGTGGGTTGACAAGGGGAGGTTTTTGCGTGGAGTTGTGAGAAGCGCATCATGCGTGAGCGGCGTCTTCCGGTTACGATGAGAGGAAAGCGGACGGTCCGGTGCGGGGAGGTGAGCGATGAAACGAGACACGGCGTACGGGTGGGGTGTGATCGGGGTGTCCCTCCTGTGGGGCCTGACGAGCACGGCGCCCCCACCTCCCTTGTCTCTCCGGCCCACGTCGGTCGCGCGCGTCACGATCGTCGTCGATGTCGGCCGCGTTCGACAAACGATCGACGGCTTCGGGGCCGCGTTCCCGCACCAGGCGACCGATCTGATGACGTTCCCCGAGCCGCTGCGTTCGCGGGTCGTCGACCTGCTCTTCTCGCCGACCAGGGGGGCGGGGCTCTCTATCCTGCGCGGCGAGATCGGCTGCGGGAACGACCCCACGCTGGGCACGATCGAGCCGACGCCGGGCCGCTTCGACTTTAGGGGCGATCGTGGACAGGTGTGGCTGATGCGGCAGGCGGAGCGGCGTGGTCCGGTGACGCTGTTCAGCACGGTCTGGAGCCCACCGGCCTGGATGAAGACGAATGGGACCTGCGCGCACGGCGGCTACCTCGCCCCCGCTCACGACGCCGACTTCGCGCGCTATCTCTCGATGTACGTGCGGGGCTACCGGCGCTACCACGGGCTCACGATCGCCGCCGTCTCGCCCTCGAACGAGCCGAACGCCCTCTATACGTACCAGTCGTCGCAATGGAGTGGGCAAGGGTACCATGACTTTTTCGCGCGCTACTTGGGGCCGACGTTCGCGCGCGATCACGTGAGGGCCACCGTCGTCATGCCGGAGTCGTTCTGGAACACGCGGCCGGACGAACTTCTCCCCACGCTGCGCGACCCCGCGTCCGCGCGCGTCGTCGGCGTCATCGCCGGCCACGGCTACCACCACGATACGCGTCCGTGGGGCATCGCCATCGCGCACGGGAAACGGACCTGGCAGACCGAGATAGCGTACTTCAGCCACCAGGATCCCGGCATCGCCGACGGTCTGTACTGGGCCCGGAACATCCACGCCTATTTGACGCGCGGCGGCGCTAGCGCCTGGCTGTGGTGGTGGGGGACGAACGGCTCCGGCGCGCGCGGCGACGGCGAAGGCCTTATTTATCTCACGCGCACTCCCCATCCCTCCTCTCTCGTGAGCAAGCGCCTATACACGATCGGCAACTACAGCCGTTTCATCCGTCCGGGCGACCTGCGCGTCGACGCCCCGGCGCACCCCGCCGCCGACCTCTATACCTCTGTGTACCGCACTTCCGACGGTCGCACGGTCGTCGTCGTGGCCATCAACGAGGGGCGCGCGGCGTACGGTATCCGTGTCGGCCTGCGCGGGACGCGCCTGCGCGCCGTGACCCCCTATGTGACGTCCGCCACGCGGAATCTCTCGCCAGGCGGCCCGATCGCCGTGGCGCGCGGGGGCTTCAGCGCGACGCTGCCTGCGCGGAGCGTGACGACATTCGTCGGGTCGGTCGCCGCGACAGTGCGCTGCGGCGCCGTGACCCGGCGCCGCTCCTGCCCGACCACGTCGCATCCCTTGTCCTGCAGCAGCCCCGCGTGGCCGCACGCGTGCGACAGTCTCTTCAGACACCCAAGTCCGGCGGCCCACCTGGCCCATATGGGTGAGTGAGAGAGGACGGATCCCTCTGTCCCATGATGGAGGCTGCCTTTACAAGGACATGCGGCCGTCCTCCCCTATCCATCGACCGATACCCCGTATGCCGGTCATGATGGCCGTAGACACCCAAGATTGCACCAAGCACACCGCCAGCGAGGGCGAGCGCGAGGAGTGTGCGTTCCGATACCCGGCTCCAGCCCTCCGTGGCGCGCTGTTTGTCGTATCTGTAGGCCGCCCACGCGATCAGGGTCATGATGCAGACCTAGAGCACGAGGAGTGAGAGCAGGACGTACGTCATTGGGTCGTAGTTGTAGCCGCCGCTGGTGGCGTAGGATGAGGAAACACCCGGGGTTTGGACACGCCTATTAAATAGGATAGGCCCAAGAAAAATAGCTGTCATGTAGGATAGGCTCAATAACTTCGAAGTCTTACAGAGAGGGGAGCACGACCCGGCGGTTGCCGATCGTGCTCCCCCTCTCACGTTGTCTTCGGCCTTTCTCCGCCCGTTACGTCCACCTTCACGACGAAAAAACGCCGCCCGCTTCTATATCATGAAAGAGGCGCCGACGCCCGTGTGGTTGGGGGAGGAGGAACGGTGTGATGACGACGGAGACGGAGACCGAGCGGCGCGAAGACGTCGAGACCGAGAAACGCGAGGATGTCGTCCTCGACCCCGAGGTCGTCGCGCGCCTCCTCCCTCCCTATAAGGTGCTGTTGCACAACGACGACACTAACGAGATGTTGCACGTCGTCCGCGCCATCTTGCGCTCCGTGCCCCGGCTGACGCAGATCGACGCGACGCGCATCATGCTCGAAGCACATCTACGCGGTGTGGCCCTGGTGATCGTGTGCCCGAAGGAACTCGCCGAGTTCTACCGCGAGAAACTACGCTCTTTCGGCTTGATCGCGACGATAGAGGCACAGTAAGTGAACGGCTCCCCCCATTGGTGATGGAGGTACAGTGAACGATGGCGCGCGCGATGGTGGAGAGATAGTGAACGGCGTCCCATACGATGCTGGAGACCTAGTGGTCCCCACGCCGCCCTACGCCGTGGGCGACCTCGTCACGGTGACGAAACTCAACTGGCGCGGTGAGATCGTCTACTCCTGGCAGGGCGACGTCCAGGCCCATAAGTCGAACTACGTCCTGATCCGCGCGGTCTGGCGTGGACCGGGCACGGTGGAGCTAGGACACGGGGTGGTCTTCGCGCCGGGCTGCGTCTTCTACGAGCACTACGACGCCGCTAAGCCCTACGGCCTCTGGCAGGTCTACACGCCTGACGAATCACAGGTCGTCTGCTGGTACTGCAATATCGAGACGCCGGCGGTCTTCGGCAACCACGCCGTCTCCTTCCGCGACCTCCTTCTCGACGTCCTGGTGATGCCCGATGGGCGCTGCGACGTGCTCGACCGGGACGATCTGGCGCGGGCGCTCGTCGACGGCCTCGACCCCGCGCTCGGCGCGCTAGCGGAAAAGGCGGTAGCGGACGTCATCGGGATGGTCGAGCGTCGGGCGCCGCCGTTCGACGACGGCCCCACGCGGCGCTCCTGACGTCAGGATCAGGCATCGTCGCGCCGCTCGAGCGCATGGCGCAAGCGCGCGACCTCCTCCTCCGCGGCCTGTCGTGCTCTAGTTTCTCGTTGCAAGGCCGCCTCGGCCTCTCGGCGCCCCGCGGCTTGCTCTTCCGGAGTGAGCAGCCGCACACCCTCCGCTGTCTGAGCCATCACGCGCTCACCACGCACCAGGATGTAGAGGTCGAGCGCGGTGCTCCAGAGCCGCCCGTCCGCGTCCGCCAGCCACGGCTCGAACCGCCCGCTCTCGCCCCTCCGCCAGCCCACCAACGTCGACGGCTTGCGCGGATAAGGCGTGAAGATGGCGTACTCCTGTACCCCCAGGAGATCGTAGGCCCGCTTCTTCTCGCGCTCATCCCGCGCTTTGCTCGACGGAGAGACCACTTCCAGTACGAAGGGGTGAACCTCCCTCCCTGACCATATCGAACGAGGTGCGTCCGCGCATCACCGCCGCATGGGGTGCGACCATCGTGTCCGGGGCGAGTTGTTTCGTGCGTAGCCTCACGGAATCGTCATCAGTCTCGCCGTCGTCGAAGGCGCGCAGATGGGGGAAAGAGGCCAGGGAAAGGTCACGGGCAGCATGGAGGCCACGTACCACGGCTTCTGCTCCTCGAGAGCATAGATGCGCAGAGAGAAAGCGAAGGAACGCGCGGACCATAGCTGCATCTCGCCCATCGTCATCCAAGGACTCTCCTCAAGGTCATCGGCAGCGTCGTCCAACGCAGCCATAACGCAGCCATAAAGAGGTCGTCGTCAGGGGTAGGGACCGGGAGGCGGGGCGCGGTGGGGCGTGCGCGGCGCGGCGCCGCTCTGAACGTGGGTCGAGGTGTCTACCATGATCTGCCCTCTCGGCTCTAACAAGGAGCTTACGTTGGTCCGCGACGAAGACGGCCACGATCGTGTGGCGTTCCCCGTCGTCAGCAATCACCAGGCGCTCCGCCCCGACGCCGCCAAATAATGTACTATGCTGACGACACACCCACCCATGGTAGGAACGAGCGCCGCGTCAAAGATGCGTGACGGCTTCGTGGACAAGCTGGACAGGCGGGGGGATCGCCGGAGAGCCCCGTTCGTCCGCCGGCGTCGTCGAAGGATTGGGTAGAGAGGAAGGGCTCGTGAGACACGCTGCACGTCTGCTTATCATGGTCATCGTCTTGGTCGGTCTCGTCCGCGTCGTCGCCTCTTTCCCTGAGTCGCCGACCGGCGCCTCGTCCCAGACATCCATGGACCAAAGGACCGGAGAGACGACTCTACATTCGACGCAGGCCATGCCCGAGGTACGCACGCTGGCGCTGCCTCCAACGGCGCCCTTGCGTCCGCTGCCGTCCGCCCTGGCAAGGCCGAAACGTCACACGAGCATCATCATCCCCTCAAGCGCATCGACGACGTTACGGGGCGCGGGCTCGACCGCTCGGGCCAAGCCGCGCGGCGACCAACGAGGCGCCGCGTCGCCGCACGATCCGCCCGTCCTCACCTTGGCGTCGATCTTCGCGGCGCATCAGCCGTCGCTCGCCGCGTACGATCGTCGCAACATCCGCACGCTCATCGCCACGGGCGACGTGATCCCGGCGCGCAGCGTGAACTATAAGATGACCTACTATAGCGACTTTCTGTACCCGTTTCGCAAGACGGCGGATTTTCTGCGCGCGGGCGACATCACGCTGATCAACCTGGAGACGCCGTTGATCGCGGGCTGCCCCGTGACCACGGAGGGGCTGACCTTCTGTGGCGATCCGCGCGCGGTGCAGGGTCTGCAAGACGCGGGCATAGACGTGGCCTGCATGGCCAACAACCACGCGGGCAACTACGGCTTCAGCGGCATCGACGAGACGCGCGTCCACCTGCGCGCGGCAGGCATCGGCTGGTGTGGCTGGGGCGCCGTCGACCATAAGACGGTGCGCGGCCTGCGTTTCGCCTTCCTGGCCTACAACGCTGTCGGGCAACGTTTCGACTACGCCGCGGCACGGAGCGAGATTCGCGCGGCCCGGCGCACGGCTGACGTGGTGATCGTCTCCGTCCACTGGGGCAAAGAGTACGTCGCCGTGCCCGACATCGCGCCCGGCATCGCCGACGACGACCCGCGCGCCATCGCCCACGCCGTGATCGACGACGGCGCCGACCTCATCATCGGCAACCATCCCCACCACGTACAGGGTCTGGAGATGTACCACGGCCACCTCATCGTCTACGCCCATGGCAACTTCGTCTTCGACCAGATGTGGTCGGACGACACGCGGCACGGCGTCGTCGGCGTCTACACGTTCTACGGAAGACGTTTGGTAGGGGTGCGCTACAAGCCAGTCGTCATCGACGACTATTCACAGCCGCACTGGGCCTCGCCAGCAGAGGGGCTGCCCATCCTCTTGCAGATGCGCGTGGCCACGGACATCATCGCCCACCTGCGCTAGCCGTCTCTCCTGCGACGCAGGGTTCGTGAAAAGTCAGGACGAGGGGAGGAAAGACGAGCGCCCAGGGAGCGCGGGCCTCTGGCCCGACCCCGCGTCCCGTCAGGGACGGGCGGGCAGCGCCGTGAGCGCCCGCGCTCCCCGGAC